>Ga0233335_1000020_pt1 | contig 81822 bp, 67 predicted proteins | sample GEONDECOMP222_FD_180695 | JGI IMG/M metagenome (GOLD analysis project Ga0233335, IMG submission 180695) | Leaf litter microbial communities from Shasta-Trinity National Forest, California, United States - GEON-DECOMP-222 | ecosystem: Environmental > Terrestrial > Plant litter > Unclassified... | reverse complement strand
CGAATGGGCGGCGCATTTCCCGGGTGTGAAGCCGGCGTCCACGACGATGAAGATCGGTGGCCCGCTGGTGGTGCCGGGCGCCAACGCGCTGCTCGACCTTATCGCATACGTGCCGGATTGAAGGCTGGTCGCCCCGGCGCTAGGTCGGGGCGACTTCCGCCAGGCGCGGCTGGCGCGGGATGCATTGAGATAGACTCACCCTATCCCATCTCAAAAAAGAGAGCGGTGCTCTCCCAACTGGAGAGGTTCGCCAGCCCCTCGCCTACCCCACCGCCGCCGCGCGCTCCGCCAGCCCGGTCGCGGCTTCCTGAAACGGCGCGAGCATCGTTTCGACCAGCGCCTTGAGCGCCGCTTCGCGCGCTACCCGCGCGGTTTCATCGGGTTCGAACCCGTCGACCGCCGCCGGCGTCACCGCGCTTTGCGCCTCGAGCAAGCGCACAACGGTATCGAGCTTCTCGCCCACCGCCGAAATCTCCGCCCCCAGCGCCATCACCATCGCGAACAGGCGATCGACATTCTCTTCTGGAAAGAAGAATTTGGGGGCACCCTTCACTACGGAATCTCTGTCGGTCATGTGCGTCATCCTCCATTTGGGTCGCCAGCACGGCCGTCCCCGCAAGCTGGCCGAAACTTCAGTGTTGTAGATTTAGATATCGTGCCCGGCCGCAAGCCCGCGCAAATGGCCGAGCAAGCGCTGGATCAGGTGTAGATTGGTGCAATCGGTGCGATGGATCAGCCCGGTGACAAAGCGGAAATCGAGCGTCGGAATGTCCAGCCGCCGCAACGTCCCCTCGCGCAACTCGCGCACCACCGAGCTCGCCGGCAGCATCGCCAGCAACCCCGAGCGCAACGCGCCGATCTTAGTCATCGAAATCGACGAGGCGTTCAGACTCTGAATCGGGATCGGCAGATTGTTGCGGAAGAAGGCACTTTCGAAACGGTAGCTGACCGACATTTCGAACGGCACCGCCCACCGATACTGTACCATCGCGTCGAGCCTCGCCGGCTCGCGCAACGCGGGATGATCGGCCGCGGCATAGGCCGAAATGAGATCTTCCTCGATCGAATGGAACGCCAACTGCGAGGTATGCTCCTTGTCGGTGTAAATATAATCGGGGATCTGGCAGAGGCAGACGTCGCTGTCGCCGGTCAGCAGATTGTCGATCAGCGTTTCGCGCGTTCCCGAAGAAACCCGGACGTTGAGCCCCTCTTCGTCCGCGGTCAGCCGCGCGATCGCATCGGGCAACAGGTCGAGATAGAAATTGGGGGAGGCGCCGATTATCAGCCGCCCGCCAGAGCGCGCTCGCCGCACGCCGATATCCGCCGTCAGCCGCTCGGCCTCGTTGAGGACCGATGCTGCAAGCGGCAGCAGCCGGCTCCCCTCGGCAGTGAGCAAGGATCCGCGCGGCGAGCGTTCGAACAGCACGATGCCGAGATCGGCCTCGAGCGAGCGGATGTTGCGCGTCAGCGTCGGCTGGCTGAGGTACAGCGCCTTTGCGGCCTGACCGTAACTACCGAGCCGGGCCACTTCCATGAATTGCGCGAGATGCTTGAGGTTCAAGCCAGGTCCTCATTGAGGAAGCCGCGCAACTCGCCAACCACCTGTTCGCCATCGAGCTTGAAGAAGCCGTGCGCCACGCCGGGAAACTCCAGTAACCTCCCGTTCGGAATGATCGGGACGACCGCACGGGTGTTGTCCCACAAATCGTCCTCAGGGCACAAGATCAGGGTCGGCTGGGTCAATTGAGCGAGGTTGCCGAGAAAATCATATGCATACACCGCCATGAACCCCCAGGGGAGCCGGCTCCCCGAGCGCAGGCATTCGGCGAACGAGAGTTGACGCCATTCGACGTCGATGCGCGGATCGTTGAGACTCTCGACCAGCGCCCACAGCGCCACGATGTTCGAGCCATCGGCTTGCGGCACCGGAAAGCGGTCGATCACGGCAAGCCGCCTGGCGCGTTCTTCGGTGTCATACGCGGCGAGGCCGAGCAGGGTGAGCCGCCGCACCCGATCGGGAAAGGCGCGGCCGAGCTGCGTGCAGATCACTGACCCGGTGTGATAGCCGAACACGTCGATGGGCCCGACGGGGATCGTACCGGCGACTTGCAGGCCATCGACGAACTCCATCATGATCCGCGCATAGTCTTCGATTGTGGTCGGGGCGGGCGGCGCATCGCTGCCGCCATAGCCTGGCGTATCGGGAGCCAGTACGATGCGATCCTGCGCGAGGCCGGCCATTATCGGTTCGTAATCCCAGCCCGATTTGGGCGACTGGTGGAAGCAGACCAGGGTAGGTCGCGTCGACGCGCCGATGGGCCGTGCGATGCGGTAATGGAGCTGGCCGTAGCGGCTCGCGGTATAAGCGCGCTCGACTTGAGGAATGCGCAGACTCATGCGATCGGCTCCAGATGGGTCTCGAATGACCAAGGGCTTACGAAGGGAGACCGTGGCGGTCTAGCCGGCGCACCGCCGGAGCCCGACGGTCGATCACCCCATACGCGATATGCATGAGCAAGCCTTAGCAGGCTTTGCGTTCCCCGGCGGAGGCCGGGGAAAGAAGAGGGAGCGGGAAGAGAAGCAGCCTGAACCTGCTCCAAACGCATCGCCCCATACACAAGCCGCATCGCCCTCGTCCAACGGCTATACGCCTGGATTTAGCACCTTTAAGTCGGAGACACGGTCACTGCCGTGGTTTGGGTTTCGCACCCGGCGCGGTGGCGATCGCCCCTTTCCTCCGGCGCACGGCGGCGATTATGCGATTCCACCCCGAAAGTCCCGATATCGATGGCGCGGCCCTGTCACGTTTGCGCTTCGTCGCTGCGTTCAAGAAGGAACTGCACAAGCTCACCGGCGGGAACACCGCTGCGTACCAAGCCGACGTCGCCGCCCTGCCCCTGCCCGAACTGCCGCGCGAGCGTCGCGCGGCGCTGCGCCAGCGGATGGAACAGCACCCCTATTTCATGGGCTGGTCGAGCCTGATGCGCTCGTCGCAGGATCTGATGTGGCACTACACCGCTCGCGCAGTGCAGGGCAGCACCGAACGGCTCGCGACGCGCTACAAGTCGATGTCGAACCAGGCCAAGGGCGCGGTGACGCTCGACCCCGCACTGGAGGCGCCGGGCTATCTTGTCGACTCCGACGTGCATCGCATGCCTGGCGGCTATGCCTCCGATATCGATGGCGACGATCTCCATGCCGGCGCGCTCTACGATCTTGGCGGCGCGGTCTACCAGCTCGGCATGAGCAATGCCGCGGGTGGGCTGCTCAACGATACCCGGGGCCGTACCCTGATCGCGCATCTCGCAACGCGCTTCCCCGGTTTCTCACCCACCCGCATCCTCGATATGGGCTGCAACGTCGGGCACAACACTTTGCCGCTCGCCTCGGCCTTTCCCGCCGCGGAGACGGTCGGGATCGATGTCGGCGCAGCGCTCCTGCGCTACGCGCATCTGCGCGCCGAGGGTCTCGGCGTGCCGGTGCAGTTCATTCAAGCCGATGCCGAGCGGACCGGGTTTGCCGATGCGAGCTTCGACCTCGTCGTCTCGCAGATCGTGCTGCACGAAACCTCGCCGCAAGCGACGGTCAACATCATCCGCGAGAGCCGCCGGCTGTTGCGCCCCGGCGGGGTGGCAGTGCACCTCGAAATCCCGTTCCGGGCGACCGAGGGCGACGATTTCCAGCAGTTCATGTGGCTGTGGGAGGAATATTACAATGCCGAGCCCAACATCACCGGCGTGATCGAGGACGATCTGGTCGACATTTCCAAGGCAGCGGGACTTGTGGAGGTGAAGATGGGTTACCAGGACATTCCCCCGGCGGACGGCGTATCGGGCTTCCACGCCGAGCCGCGACGCGGCGGCGGACTGTCGCAATGGCTGATCGTATCGGGGACAGCGACGTGAAGACTCTCGGCACAGTGCTCGCCCTTGCCCTCACCGCCTTTGCGGCCGCCCCGGCACAGGCCGATCCCGACAATCTGTTCGGCAAATTCGGTCCGGTGGTGAAGTGGGTGCATCTCTATTCGGGCAATGACGGCCTCAGCCATATGGAGGAGATGCCCGTACCCGGCTCGGCCGGCCCGAACGGCATGTCGGTCCTGTTCGCCAGCCCCGCGCAGCGCGTATCGATCGGCTATTGGCCCGATGGCTTCCAATCGCCATGGCATTATGCCACGAACACCAATGTGCTGCTGTATCTGCAGGGCACCCAAATCATCGATTTGGGAGACGGCATCGAACATCGTCTCGAACCCGGCATCGCGGTGCTGGCCGACGACTGGACCGGCAAGGGCCACCGCTACCGCTGCGAAGCCAAGACCGGGCAGCATGTCTGCCTGGTCGTCCAGCTTACGCTCGGCGAACTCGAGCGCCGCATGCCGCTGGCGCCACCGCCCGCTGGCGCCGGATATGCCCACTGAAGCGCTATCCCCAGCGGAGAGTATCGTTGTCCAACCCGTTCGACAAAATATGCGAGACCGCCGTCTCGCAAACGATCGATTGCCGACCGATCGCGTCCGCCATCGAGGCAGCGCACGCCGCTCGCCGAATCCGCGGCCAGTGTCCGTCACGCGGCGCTTCGCCTTCGCATCGCCGGGCGAGCGCGAGTGCCGGCGGGATTCCGCAAAGCGGCACGCGACGTCGGCCGCCCAGACCTTCGGAGCGGGCCGAAGTGGTGGCCACGCCATGAGCCTTTCCGACGACGCAGCGATCTCCGGCACCGCGCATTTCCCGGGCTTCCGCCGGAGTTGGTGGCCAATGCTGCTGCTGTTCCTGGCGGCGAACCTCTACAGTATCGACAAAGCGATCGTCGGTGTGCTGGCCGAGCCGATCAAGCACGATCTGGCGATCAGCGACGTGCAGATGAGCCTGCTGCTCGGGCTCGCCTACACGATGTTCGGCGCGGTGCTCGGCGTGTGGCTGGGCAGCCTTGTCGACCGCAAGGTGCGGCGTACACTGATCGCGTGCAGCATCATCCTGTGGAGCTTGGCCACTGCGGCGGGTGGGCTCGCCGCCAACTTCCAATGGTTCTTCGTGTTTCGCGCGCTGGTCGGTCTGGGCGAGGCCGTGATCACTCCGGCCGCCTTCTCGCTGATCGCCGACATGTTCCCGCCGCACCAGCGCGGTCGCGCGCTCGGCACCTATCTGATCGGTGCGACCTTCGGCACTGCGCTGTCCTCAGTCATTCCCGGCTGGATCGTCGCATCGAATCTGCATCTGGCTATCCCCGGCTTAGGCGCGATCGTGCCGTGGCGCAGCGCGTTCCTGATCTGCGGCATGATCGGCCCGGTGATCGGCCTGCTGTTCCTGACGATCCGCGAGCCTGCCCGCATCGGCATGTCGCGCCCGCGCGGTGCTACGAGCGCGACGTTCGGCGAGAAATTGCGCTATCTGTGGTCACACCGCGCGATCATCGGGCCGATCTTCCTCGGCTTCGGGCTGTTCTACGTCGGCTTTGTCGGGATCAGCGCCTGGACCGCGCCGTTTGTGATGCGCGCCTATCACCTAACGCTGCCGCAATTCGCCAATACGATGGGGCTGATCTTGTTGATCGGCGGCGGCATGGGCTATATCGCCGGCGGGATCATCGCCGACTCCGCGATCGGGCGCAAGCGCGGCGGTAAGCTCGCGATCATGATCGCGTTGCCTATCATAGCCTTGCCGTGCGCGTTCGCAGGCTTCGCGCCGAGCGCGACGCTCGCTTTAGTCACGCTCGCCGCGGTGGCGCTCGCCACGCCGATGCTCAACGTATCGATGAACGCCTCGGTGCAGGAACTCGTCCCCAACGACATGCGCGGCTTCTCGATCGGTCTCCTGGGGGTGCTGATCGCATTACCTGCTGGCGCAGGCGGGCCGTTTGCGGTGGCCTATGTCACGCAGAACGTGCTCGCCGAACCGTCGAAGATCGGCATGGCCTTCCTCATCGTCGGCGCGCCGTGCTTCCTCGCAGCATCCGCCTGCTTCCTGTTCGCGCGCCGAGCCGTCCTGGCGGCGCCCACCCCTTCGATCCGGAGCGTTTTCCCATGACCAATCCCGACCGCAAAATGATCCTCGCGACTTTCATCCACAACAGCGGCGCGCATCCCGGAGGCTGGCGCTATCCCGGCGCAGCGCCCGTCGACCAGCACGATTTCAAAGGCTACGCCAGGCTCGCGCAGACCGCCGAGCGCGGCAAGCTGCATTGTTATTTTTCGGGTGATTCCCAAAGTTTGCCGAGCATTTCGGGGCGTGATGCCTACACCGCGACCGATTATGCCGGCAAGCTCGAGCCGACCACCTTGGTCTCGGCGCTCGCCGCGGTCACCAGCGACATCGGGCTGATCGCGACCGTCTCGACTACTTATAATGAACCTTATTCGGTCGCGCGGCGCTTAGCCTCGATCGACCATATCTCGGGCGGCCGTACCGGGTGGAACGTGGTTACCTCCGCGGGCGGCAACGAAGCGAAGAATTTCGGCCGCAATGAATTGATGGATCACGACGAACGCTATGCGCGGGCCGAGGAATTCGTCGATATCGTAAAAGCGCTGTGGGATTCGTTCGAGGACGATGCGCATATCCGCGACCGCGCCATGGCGCGCTATATCGACTGGCAGAAGGTTCATCAGCTCAACCACGAGGGCAAATATTTCAAGGTCGCCGGGCCGCTCAACGTCGGTCGCCCCCCGCAGGGGCATCCGATCATCGTCCAGGCGGGCGGCTCGGGTGCGGGCCGGGCCTTGTCCGCGCGCACCGCCGACATGATCTTTACCGCCGCCAGTTCGCTCGACGCAGCCAAGGTCTTCTATGCCGACATGAAAAAGCGGGCGGCGGGGTTCGGGCGCAATCCCGATCACATGCTCGTGATCCCGTCGGTACAGCTGATGGTGCGTAGCACGCAAGCCGAGTGCCGCGCGCTCGACGACGAGCTGCTCGACTTGATCCCGTCGGTGCTGGCGATACCCACGCTGTCGCACCAGCTCGGTTTCGATCTGTCGAGCTATGCGCCCAACGACAAGCTTCCCGAGATTCCGCTGACCAATGGCGGGCAATGGGTACAGCAGCAGATCATCAAGATGGCGCGCGACGAGGACCTGACGATCGAGAGGCTGGCACGGCGCGTCTCGGTCAGCCGTGCGAGCTATTCGCAGACCGGCACCCCCGAGCAGATCGCCGATATGTGCGAATTGTGGTTCCGAGAGGGCGGTGCCGACGGCTTCTCGCTCTCGCCCAACTATCTGCCCGGCGTGCTCGAGGACTTCGTGGACCAGGTCGTGCCGATCCTGCAAAAGCGCGGCCTGTTCCGCACCGATTACGCAGGCGCGACTCTGCGCGAGAATCTTGGCATTCCGCGGCCGATTAACAGCTTCGTGGCGAACCTGGCGCTAGGCAGCGAACCGACGATGTGGGCGTAAATTTCTTGGCGCGGTGCTCGAATTGACGTTCAATTTTTCCGCAGATAAATCGTCTGACCGCCAACGAGAGAACGGCAACGACGTTGCTGCGGATCGGTCCAACGATCGGCAATGCGGTGACACCCCTTCAACGAGAGAAGCCTTGCCCAGAGCCGGACCGTTCGAGGGTTCAGTTCCTTCCATTGCCGCGGGATATGCCCAACACCGGTTTAGCAAGGTGTCGGTGCCCAAGCGATCCTGACCGGTGGCCGAAACCCGGCAGAGGCTGGGGGGAGCCCTCGAGCGCGCTCGCGCGGGCACCGCGCGAGGAGTCCTATCCCGCCGGTCGGGCATCCCTATCATGAGATCGGTATACCATGGACACGAACCGCGATCTGCAAAACCACACGCCCATCACCGCCGCACGCCTTTCACGGTCGACGGCGAGGATGTCGCATGACGGCGGGATCGCGGGTCGCGGGGTGCGCACTACCATGGAGGGCGCGGGTTAACGCCCGCTATTCGCCTTGGGACTGGCAACGCGCGGCATTGATGGAAAGACCGATGCTTCAGGTCGCGAGCGACAGCGCGCCACATCGACAGCAACCGAGGATCGACGCTTCGCTGCTAAATCGGGCCGTGACCGCTGCCATTCACTCGGGATTGGAGCACTTTCTCGCGGCCAACCCGTCAGAGTGCTGGAGGAGTAGGCATGGTGGAGACCGATCAAGTGGCACCCAAATAGACAAGTGCTCTAGCTAATCATATCGTTTATTTCCCGAGGGGCAGGTCCACGACCCGAAAGATCGCCCCGGTCCCGCCGTCCCGGACCAGATCGACCCGCTCGCCGTCCCAGTGATAGTCGAGGTGGCGCCCCTGGATGGATTGGGAAGCACAGTTCGGATAAAAGAGCCCTACGCACTCGCCGCGCGTGTGTCGGATACTCGGATAGATCACGCCATTGGCTCCGTCCGCCTTGAGCCTCTTCGCCAGGGCTTGGGATATCGCGTAGTGGTCGGGATCGAGCGCTGCGGCGGCGCCCCGCAGATCGTGCAGGTCTGCGCCGACCGATAGACTGATTTCTCGAAATTGTGACGTCCAGCCGGGCATCTCGACGGTTCGCGCCATGAAGCGACCATGGTGATGGATCGTTTCAAACAACGCCGTCTCGAAGCTATTTCCGGCATAGAGTACGCCGTAGCTGCCGTCGGTAAATCGGCTGGGGCGGTCCGTGCTGATGTGCGTGAACGGCGCCATCAGATAAGATGCCCCGGGCCCTCCTACCCGGCGGTCGGCCGGCACGAGATCGAGGTTGCCGATTGTCGTCATGATCCGCGGATTGGTTTTCTGCTCGGCAGAGATCAGCAGCGGCCAGTCCTCAGGGTCGGCAATATCCTCGAACAGATCGATCGGTGGAAAGGCGCTGCGAATGATCCGGACAGCACCTTTCCAGTCGACCCGCAATACTGGGATCGACTCGTCGGACGTCACCAGCCGCTGCGCTCGGCGTCGAGATAGCGTCGGACGCGCATGAGGTCGGTAAGCTCGCCGCCGAGCATGACCTCTAGCGCGCTCGATCCCGCAAAAGCGGTATTACCCGCCTTGATCCAGGCATAGCCGCGCTGCGCTTCGGAGAAGACGATCCGCAGCGCCTTGTGAATGCCCATCAAGTTGGAAAGGCGCGCACAACCGTCGCGGGACACCCGTCCTGGCCCTTCGGCCTTCCAACGCCGATAGGAGCGTAATGACATATCGAGAAGGGTCGCAGCTTGCTCGTCGGTCAACACCCATTTTTCGAACAGGTTGAGCGTGGCTCGGAACATCGCCGCCGCCTCTTCCTGAGTGACCGGGTCGGGCCTAAACGCGTAGGGGTTGGTATCAACCGGTAGCAACGTCAGCATGACGATTCTCCTTGTGGCCGGATATGGTAGATTGGTTGCCATATGGCAACCGCTGGTATGATCCGATGAACGCTACGCAGGTCGGACGACCGATGGCGCACGCTACCCGGGGCAGCTGCTTCCGCTTGGTGGATATTTGCCCAGACTGCGGCCACGAGCACTACCACCGTGTGGACGGCAAGTTCATCAAGGCCCTCAACGATCCAGCATGGATAGAGCCGCTCGATCATGGCGCCCGAGGTGTCGTGGAGAACGGCGACTAGCCGGACCGGCAGGCCGACGTGCGAGCCCCGCACGATCAGGCTGTGCCGCAACGCGTAAGGAATGGTGGCCGCCGGAGTCCTGTGTCAGCAAGCGCGCCCTGCCAGGGCCTGGGTATTCGGGAGGGGGCGACTCAAGGCCCGCGATCGACCAGCTCCCATTTCACGGGTCCCACCTGACAGTGCCGCCAGCGCTCGAGCAGGGTTGGAGTCGCCGCCCTGCCCTTAGAACCGGTGCGAGGGCTGCCAGCGTATCGGCGCCGACTGGCACGCGGATATACTGGAGCTGGCGTTTTCGGCTTTGAAAGATTGAAGTCCCATCAATCGGGACTGGCTGGCCTGGACGTCGCCGACCGCCATGCGTACGAGCTCTGAGAAGCACGCGCCGGTAGCGGCGAGCACGAACGCCGGGCGGCCAAAATCTTTCTTGATGGCGATGACGACGGCGAGGTTGCGGCGGACCTCATCGGTGAGGATCCGGTTGTCCCGGGCCACCTCTCAGCAGCACAGAGACCGCGACGGCGTAGAGAAAACTGCCCATGGAGCCCGATCAACGCCTCGAATGCCGGAACCGCCGATAAGCATGGCGCAGGCGGCACGCGACATGATCCGCTATGTGCGGTGCAAAACCCGCCAGATGCCAAGGGCGGGTATCGAGGGTTGGACGCGCGTAGACGCGCCCAGCTTAACCCAAGGTGTAAATCGGCGCCTAAAAGCGTGCCGATTTACGGTCTTTCAATCGAAGTCGCTCCGAGCGCAAACCTGGGGAATTCCCAATGATCGATCTTTTCTTCCACCGCTCACCCAATGTCGAAAAGGTCATGATCCTGCTCGAGGAAACCGGCCTCGCCTATCGGCTCCTGCCGATGAGTGACATGCCCGGCGGGCATTTTGCGCCGAGCTTCCTGCGAATCTCACCCAACAACAAGGTGCCGGTGATCGTCGACCACGCGCCAGAGGATGGCGGGGAACCCCTGGTGGTGTTCGAATCCGCCGCGATCCTGCTGTATCTCGCGGAGAAGACCGGCCGATACCTGACCGGCGATGCACGCGCGCGCAGCGAGACGCTGCAGTGGTTGATGTGGCAGGCTGCCGGACTCAGTCCGATTTCCGGGCAGAACGGCCATTTCCGGCATCAGGCGGTGGAGGGAGACCACCCTTACGCGCTCGCTCGATTCCACCGCGAACTCGGCCGGCTCTACGCGGTCCTCGACCAGCGACTGAAATCGCGGGACTATATCGTCGATGACTATGGGCTCGCGGATATCGCCTGCCACCCTTGGATCGCCACGCACCGGCTGCAGGGCATCGAGCTCGACGCATTCGAGCACGTTCGCCGCTGGTATGACAGAGTGAACGAGCGCCCCGCGGTCCAGCGCGCTGCGGCGGGATATACGCCCACGCCTAGCGCGCGCCTGGATGAGGCCGCCAGCGAGCGGCGCTACCGGCAGACCGCCGAGATGCTGCGCAAGGCCTATGCAGAAATGGAGCGTATCTTCCCCCCGGCCCCGCGTGGGGAAGACACCATTCGGTAGCTGCCAAGGTACGCGCGGCTATAGCTTCCTAATCACCCGGCCCCTCGTAATGAGTTAGCGGGCATGGCCGTCGAGGAGTTGGTCGAAAAATGATGCCGGACGATGTTCCGGAATTCCACCTGGTAATTGGCTGGTTACACTATCCATAGGGGTCGCCGTTGACGCCGATCCCCACAGACACGACGATGGGAGTGTGGGTGCCGGTTGACAGCGCTGCAGAAGAGCGGGTTCTTACGATCCACTCTACAAATCCTTAACCAGAAGCCATCTAGATTCTATACCAATCAGGTCGGAGAATCGAAGATATGCGTATATCGTCTATGCTAGTGGCGTCGACCGCCTTACTCATACTAATCCCGGAAGCACAGGGCGCTCCGCGCTACGTGGCGTCTAATTTGATGCACGGCGGCTACCACGATGACCAAATTACTCCCAACAGTTGGTTCATCAGCGGCGTGAGCGTTGGCGAGGAAGGGGCAACGGCAATTGCTCTATATCGGGCTGCCGCGTTGGTGGATGCCACAGGCGCTTCTGAAGTCCGCATTACCAAGCAAATGATTAAGCAGCGGCACGAAATTTACGGGGGTGGCGTCAAAAAGGAGACCGCGCTTCTCAAGGTCGTCGCCGTGCGTTCGCCGGCTGACCGCCAGTTATGCGAGATGAAAAGCGCCGAGCGCTGTGTCACGGTGTCAACCGCGACCCTTATGGCTCAGTATGGACCTTTGCTGGGCCAGCCGACAATACCGAAAACGAAGACTGCTGACGCTTCATCAACACGCTCCACATCGCTGGCGAGGTTGCCAGTGGCCCCGCCGAAACGTTCGCTCTCTCCATACGAAGCGGGCCGTGCGGCGGGAGAAGCGGCGCTTGCGGCATCAGGAGGCGCCAATTGATTGTACGGGACCGACAGCGTTTGGGACTCGGATCAAAACAGCTGCCGTTCACGTTACGCGCCATGAGACGATGGCCCACGGGCTCAAGTCCATCGACATCCACCAGCGCTACCTCAAGCCTACAGGCGCAACGTGCTGGTGCGTCAGCCGGGATTCTTCCTGTGCCGGACGAATGCGATACCAGATCGCGTAAAGCGCCGGCAGGAATACTAGGGTCAGCGCCGTCCCGCCGATCGTGCCGCCGATGAGCGTGAAGGCGAGCGATCCCCAGAACACCGAGAAGGTCAACGGGATGAAGGCAAACACGGCGGCCAGAGCTGTCAGGATCACCGGTCGTGCACGCTGTACCGTCGCCTCGACCACGGCGTGATATGGGTCGAGCCCGTCCGCCTGGTTCTGGTGAATCTGGCCGATCAGGATCAGCGTGTTGCGCATGATGATCCCGGCGAGCGCGATCATCGCGAGGATCGCGTTGAAACCGAACGGCTGGTTAAAGATCAGCAACGTCGGCACCACGCCTACCAGCGCCAGTGGCGCCGTCAGCAGCACCATCGCCATCGCGGAGAGCGAGCGGACCTGGAAGATGATCACCACCATCATCAGGATGATCATCAGCGGGAAGACGGCGGCCAGCGCCACGTTCGCCTTGCCCGCCTCCTCGAGCGCTGCGGCGGTCTCGATCTTGTAGCCCGGCGGCAGCCCCTCGACGATCGGCTGGATTTCCTTGGTGACCTGTAATGCGACGTCAGGCGGCTGATATTGTTCGCCGATGTCGCCGCGCACGGTGATCGTCGTGTAGCGGTCACGCCGCCGCAGGATCGGATCCTCCATGCGGATCTCGGCCCGGCCGATCTGGTCAAGCGGTACGCGCTGTCCGGCGCTGCCGGTAAGCGTAAAGGCGCCGAGCTTGGCCGGATCGAGACGGTCCTGACCGGCGCTTCGCGCGATCACCTCGACCGAGCGGACATCCTCGCGAATCTGCGTAACAGGCGCACCGGTCAACAGGAATTGGAGTTGTTCGGACGCATCGTGCGAGGACAGCCCGATCGCGCGTAGCCGGTCCTGCTCGAGCACGAAGTGAAGGGTTGGCACGCGCTCGCCCCAATCTGTGTTCACCTGCCGCATCGAGGTGTTTTTCAGCATGACCAGGCGGACCTGCTCGGCGATCGCGCGGACCTTGTCTTCCTGTGGGCCCATCACGCGGAACGCCACCGGGAAGGGCGAATAGGGGCCGAACACAATCTGCGTCGCGCGGATGCGTGCAGCAGGGACAAGCCCCTGGGCCGCAATCTCACGGACGCGGAGCTTGAGCGCCTCGCGGTCCTTCTCGCTCGGCGTCAGCACTACGATCTTGGCGAAGGAGGGGTCCGGCAGTTCGGGCGAGATCGCGAGGTAGAAACGCGGGGCGCCCTGCCCGATGTAGCTCGTGACGATCTTCGTCTCAGGTTGTTTCCTCAGCCAGCGTTCGACCTTGGCGACAGCGACGCTGGTTGCTGCGATGCTCGTGCCCTCGGGCATCTGCACCTCGACCAGCACCTCGGGCCGGTCTGAGATCGGGAAGAATTGCTGCTTGACGAAGCCCATGAAGAAGATTGCCACGACGAAGAGCCCGACCACGGTTAGCGCAACCTTTTTCTTGTTGTCGACCATCCATGAGATCACCGAACGGAGCCGACGGTAGCGCGGTGTGCCATAGATCGCCGCGTGCCCGCCTTCGATCTTCGCGATGTCGGGCAGCAACTTCACGCCCAAATAGGGCGTAAACACGACGGCCACGACCCACGAGGTCAGTAGCGCAAAACCCACCACCCAGAAGATGTTGCCGGCATATTCACCAGCGCTCGACTTCGCGAATCCGACCGGCATAAGCCCGATGGTGGTAACCAGCGTCCCCGCCAGCATCGGCGCGGCGGTGTGACCCCACGCGTAGGTGGCGGCGGTGATACGATCGTGCCCCTCCTCCATCTTCACCACGATCGTCTCGATGATGATGATCGCGTCGTCGACAAGCAGGCCTAGCGCGAGGATGAGCGCGCCGAGCGTGATGCGGTCGAAGTCGCGTCCAGTCGCCAGCATGATGACGAACACGCCCGCCAGTGTCAGCGGCACCGCCAGTGCGACGACGATGCCCACGCGCCAACCGAGACTGATCAGGCTGATCGCGATCACGACCGCCAAAGCGACAAAGAACTTCAGCATGAACTCGTCATATGCCTCGGCGATGTTCACCGCCTGGTCGGTGACCTTGGTGAAGGAGAGTCCGAGCGGCATGTCGGCGGAGATCGCCTTGGCTTCGGCCTCGAGATCCTTCCCGAGCTGAAGCCCGTTATAACGCTCTTTCATCACCACGCCAAGTTCAAGCGCGGGCTCGCCCTGATTGCGGATCAGGAAGGTAGCCGGGTCCTCGTAACCGCGCTTCACGTCGGCCAGGTCTGAGAGCTTGAGCGTCTTGCCACCCGCGACGATCGGGGTGTCCTTAATCTTCTGGAGATCGTCGAGCGCGCCGTCGAGCCGGACCTGTACCTGCGGACCGCTGGTGTCGATCGATCCGGCGGGCGTGAGCAGATTTTGGTTGGCAAGCGCGCCAAACACGTCGCGGGCGGAGACGCCGAGGTTGGCAAGACGGGCGTAGGAGAAGTCGACGTAGATCCGCTCGGGCCGTTCCCCGATGATGTTGACCTTCTTGACGCCGGCGACATGCAACAGGCGCTGGCGTAGATCCTCAGCCTGTCGCACTAGCAGACGCTGCGGCTCTCCTTTCGCCTTGAGCGCATAGAGCGCGAAGGTGACGTCGCCATATTCGTCGTTGATGAAGGGGCCGGACACACCCTGCGGGAGCTTCAGCGCCTCGTCGCCGAGCTTCTTGCGCGCTTGGTAGAATTCTTCCTGCACCTCGACAGGTGGCGTCGGGTCCTTGAGCGTAACCGTGGTGAAAGCGAACCCCGGGCGCGTAAAGGTCTCGGCGCGATCATACCATTTAAGCTCCTGCATCCGCTTCTCGAGCGGCTCGGCGACCTGGTCCTGCATTTCTTGCGCGGTCGCACCGGGCCAAAGCGAGACGAAGGTCATCGACTTTATCGTAAAGGTTGGATCCTCGGCGCGCCCAAGATTGAGGAAGGCGTAAAGGCCCGCCACCGAAATCGCGATGATAAGGAACAACGTGACAGAACGCTCGCGAACTGCCAGCGCCGAGAGGTTGAAGCCGCCGCCGCTCATCGCCCCGCGACCTGATCGGGAGCAATGCGCACGATCTGCCCTTGATGCAAAAGATGTGCACCAAGCGCCACGAAGCGCTCCCCTGGTCTGAGCCCCTCGGTGATCGTCGCGGTCTCGTCGCCGAGCGCAGCGAGCCGGACCGGCCGCCACGCGACCTGGACCGGGGATCCGATCACAATCCAAACGCCCGGTCCGTGGCCGGCGTCGAAGATCGACGAGAGCGGCACCTCCATGACCGAAGCAGCCTTAGCGTCCGTTAAGCCGATCGTCACTGTGGCGCCGAGCGGTGCGTTCGCTGCCGCACCTTCGAGCACATAGCGCGCGTCAAAAGTGCGGGTCTGCGGGTCAGCGGCGTTAGAGAGTTGGCGCAAGCGGGCCGTCCCCGACACGCCGGAACGGAATATCGCGGCCGAGCCCATGGAGCCAATCGCAGGACGGATCGTCTCGGGCAGGCTGATAGTGGCCTCGCGCGGTCCGGCATGGGCGAGCCGCACGACGGTCTGGCCGGCCGTGACGACCTGGCCCGGCTCGGCGAACGTCTCCATGACAACACCGTCTGCGTCGGCGAGGAGAACCGAGTAGCCCGCCTCGTTGCGCGCGACGCCGGCCTGCGCCTGAGCCGCATCGAGCTGTGCCTGCGCGGCATCCGCCGCGGCCTTGGCCTGATCGTAGGCGGACGCAGAGACTGCGCCGGCTGATACTAGATCGCGGTAGCGCTTCTCGTCGGCGGCGGTCTGTAACGCCTTGGCGCGGGCCGCCGCGACGGAGCCTGCCTGCGCGACCGTTGCAAGCGCGAGATCGGTCCGATCGATCCGCATGAGCGGCTGCCCACGACGGACGAGCTGCCCTGTGTCGACCAGTCGCGCGACGATCTTGCCAGGCACGCGGAAGCCGAGATCGCTCTGCACTCGCGCCGAGACAATACCGGTGAACTCTCGGCTAGACGCGTTAGAGATTCCGACGGTGGCCACACGCACGAGCTGAGCCCCGGTGCGCGGATCGGCCGGAGCTTTGGAGCAGGAGGGGAGCGTCAGCGCCAATCCGCCTAGCAAAAGGAGCATACCGGTGTCGTTCAGGCGTCGCATAAATCTCTCCCCAGATGGGCAGGGCTCATGTGTCCGCCTGTGACCAAAATGTCAATACGTCACTAGTTACAAATATACCTCATGAATGCTATGGCGCCAAGCTTCGCAGGACAAGGCTGGCGACCTCGTTCGCCCCTTCTGGAACCGCGTCCAAATTATACTGAAGCATGACCGGATTCATGAACGGCTGCAGCACTTGGATGATCGCCCGCACCGCCTCGTCGATGGGCGTCTTGCGTTCGAACTCCCCGGAGACGCGCCCCTGCTGGATGATCTCTGACAGTATCTCGCGAACCTGTTCGACATACACCTCGGCCGACGGCCATTTCTCGGCACAGGAATAAGCAGCGATGTCGTAGAGCTTGCGATCGTTGAAGAAAAGTTCACAACTCAAGACCGGTATCATCTTGAAAACACGCCTAAACTTGTCCGTTGCCGTCTTGCTTTCGGCAACCGAGTCTCGAACCGTCTCGACAATCGATCCCAGGCACCGGCTGCAAATCGCCTCGCCTATCGCCTGCTTGGAATCGAAAAACTTGTAGATATAGGCCTTCGAGAAGCCGACCGCCTTCGCCAGATCGGCGACGGTCGTCTTGCCATAGCCATAATGGCTGAAATGCTCATCCGCCGCCTCGATAATCTGATCGCGGATGCTATGGTCGGCGGGGCCGCGCTGTCCGGCTGCGGTGCTGGCTTGAAGATCACTCATCCTCTCCACATAGAGCGATATCGACTCGTTGACAACGAGTGACTTATACGTATATCGGTCACTATCCTGTATCGCTCGAGGTCAATATGCGCGTCTGCTCATCGGCGACTTTTTTACTGGCATCGAGCCTGTTGGCAGGATGTGCCGTCGGACCTGACTATCATCGGCCGGCCATTGTTGCGCCCACCGCTTTCATGGGCGCCGCGGCCGTCACCGCCCGCGCCGCGCCCGCGACTTCGGCCGAGGACAGCGCCTGGTGGTCAGAATTCGGCGATCCGATCCTGACGCGCTTGATAATAAAGGCGCTCGATCAGAACCTGGACGTCGCCCAGGCGATTGCACGCGTAACCCAAGCACGCGCGGGGCTGCACGATGCTGACGCGGCCTTGCTCCCCTCCGGCACGATATCGGGATCGGCAGCGACGCTCAAGCTCTCCAAGGACACGCTACAGGGTCGCCAGCTCACGGGATTTGGCATTGGTCGCAATACCGAGGCCTATGAGGCCGATCTCGGCGCTAGCTGGGAAATCGACCTGTTCGGCGGCCGTCGCCGCGATCGGGAGGGCGCCTTGGACAAATACCAGGCCTCACGAGCCGGTGTCGCTGCCGCCCGCCTAACGGTCGCAGCGCAGGTCGCCGATACGTATATAACGATCCGCGGATTGCAGGCGCGCCTGAACGTGGCAAACGTGCAGGTCTCCACCCAGGAGCGGCTCGTCGAAACGATCGGCCTGCAGTATCGCAAAGGCATCGCAGCCGAACTTCAGCTGCGTCAAGCCGAAGGCGTGCTCGCGCAGGTAAAAGGCACCGTGCCCGTCCTTCAGATCACCCTCGATGGAGCCCTTAATTCCCTCGACGTGCTGATGGGCGAACAGCCGGGGGCCTACCGTTTAATACTATCCGCGCCCGCCACGATTCCCATTGCACCGGCCATCACTGACATTGGCAGTCCCGCCGACCTGCTTCGGCGCCGCCCCGATCTTATTATCGCCGAACGTAAGCTTGCAGCCTCGAACGCGCGGATTGGATCGGCCATTTCTGAATATTTTCCGAAACTCTCGCTCAACGGCCTGATTGGGACTGCGGCGACTGGGCCTGCAGCCCTTTTCACGGGTGGTGCGACGCAGGCGCAGGGCGTGTTCGGTCTACGGTGGCGGCTGTTCGACTTCGCACGCGTCGACGCAGAGATAAAGGATGCCCGCGGCCAGAATGCTGAGGCACTGGCGGCGTACCGGCTGTCGGTTCTGCGCGCGTCCGAGGACGTCGAGGACGCCTTTTCGGCGCTCGTGAACCGCGAGCAGCAACAGCGCACGCTGGCCGACGGCGAGGCAGCGCTCACCCGAGCCCAGCAATCGTCGATGGCAGCCTATAAAGGGGGAGTCGTTAGCCTTATCGAAGTGCTCGATGCCGACACGCGACTGCTTGAGACTCGCGATGCGCTCGCGCAGGCCCGAACCGAATCCGCCCGTGCTGCGGTTGCGTCCTTCCGGTCGCTCGGCGGCGGCTGGAACGTCAGTTCACCCGCAGCGGACAAACGGCGCCGCGCTGATAATGTCTCCGGCTGACGACCCTCCCTACCGCCCTTGACTCCCCCAAATAGCGTTGCTGAATGCACAACCGATCGATCGAACATTAGCGTTGGTGAATGACAGCGCTTGGCGCGCCGCTGACGAGCGGATTTTCGCGCTTCTCGACCGCGTGGCCTATAACTGTACCATCTTGGAGACCGACAATGACTGCTGGCGCTTTAAAGGCGGTAGCTGAAAATCCCTCCGTGATCTTGCGCTGCGGGGCTGCGGCATAGCGGGCCGCAACGATGAGCCGCAAAAGCTCTTCGTTGCAGCTTAGTAACGCTGGGCGCCCTCCCCGCGGCCAGGCAGCCCCTGTGAGCGCCAATAAGGAAGCCCTTTCAACGCCACTGGGCACCCTTGACCCAGTTTTGCTCTGCGCATCTTCAATTGCTCGCAGTTGTCAGCTTTGTAATCAGATCGACCTCGGCCTGCCGATAAGGCGCGCCATTGGTATGCAGCACATCGTGGAACCAGACGGTCGGCTGTTCGGTAACATACGGATGCTGCCAGCTATCCCACGGCAGCCAGGTCTGCTCCTTGCCCTCGACGAAACCCCAGTTGATCATGCCGACATGGTGCGCTTTGCCGATCGGCAGCGATCCGTCAAATGTCGAGCCGGCGCCGCGGGCCATATATTCGGTGCAGATAACGGGCCGACCATAAGCCTCCAGCAGCGTGATCCGCTTCTCCATCGATTCGGGCCAGCCATAGTCGTGGAAAGTGAGCACATCGGACTGGCCGAGCTGCACGTCCTCGATTGGGCGGTGCTTGTCGGCCGGGCCCCATGATTGCCCCAACCACACACCACTGGTTAGCGGCTGGATCGGATCGACGCTACGCGCCCATGCGAACACGCGCGGCAGCAACCGCGTCACCAGTTGCGCCTTGTCGGCGGGCTGGTCCTTATATTGATCGGAAGGGTTGTCGGGTTCGTTCCATAGGTCCCAGCCGAGGATGCGATCATCGTGCGCAAAGGTGCCGATCACGCCCTTCACATACGCTTCGAGCCGCGGATATTGTTTGGGGTCCTGCAGCACCGTCGTGCCGGGAGATTGCACCCAGCCCGAGTTGTGCACGCCCGGGATTGGCGGATGCTGCAGGCCGAGCTTGGGGTCAGGATCCCAGCAGCTGTCGAACAGCACAAGCAGCGGTTTGATACCGTGCTTGTGCGCGATCGCGAGGAAGATATCGATCCGCTTGGCGAAACCCTTGGGATCCTGCTCCCAGAGTTGATCGTGGAGAAACACGCGCATCGTGTTCATGCCCATCTTCTGCGCCCAGCCGAGCTCCAGGTCGATCCGTGCGGGATCGAAACTGCCCGCCTGCCACATCTCGAGCTGGTTGATCGCATTGGCCGGCAGATAGTTGGACCCGACCAGCCAGCGTTGCTGACCATACCAAGACTGCGCCTGCGCCGGTGTCCAGCGTTCACGCGCGGCGGCGGGGCTCGCTACCAGCGTCACGCCGAGCAGCAGCGCGAAGATCGCCTTATTCATCGAATTACTCCAGAATTATCTATTACCGCGCCGAAAATCGGAAGACGATGTGGTTGGTGTAGTGTTGACCCGGGTCAAGCCGCACCGAGCCAAAGGCGGGACGATTGGGCGCGTCCGGAAACATCTGCGGCTCGAGAACAATCGCATCGCCTCCCCGATAGATGTGGCCCGATTTGCCGACGATCGTGCCGTCGAGGAAATTGCCCGAGTAGAATTGCAGGCCGGGCTGATCGGAGAGTACTTCCATCACCCGGCCTGATTGCGGATCCTCGACACGCGCCATCAACTGCATCGTGGCGGGCTTGGCGCGGCTGACCACCCAATTGTGGTCATAGCCCCGGCCGAAGCGCAGTTGCTCGTCGCGGCCATCGCGGACGCGAAGGCCGATTGCAGTGGGCGTGCGGAAATCGAACGGCGTCCCCGCGACGGAGCGCAGTTCGCCGGTGGGAATCGCGGTGGCGTCGGTCGGCGTATAGGTCTCGGCTGGGATCATCAGCCGTAGCCCCATCGCACCCGCCACCGACCCTTCGCCGTCAATGTTCCAATAGGTATGATTAGAGAGATTGACGACGGTCGGCTTGTTGGTGGTCGCATCGTAATCGACTTTCAACGCGCCTTTATCGTCGAGGCTGTACGTCGCGGTTGCGGTCAGCGTGCCGGGATAGCCCTGGTCACCGTCCGGGCTGACATAGCGCAAGGTGACGCTGGGCTGAGCACCACCGTTGGTCGACACGATCGTCCAGACGACCTTGTCGAAGCCCTTGGTTCCGCCGTGCAATGCGTTGGGGCCGTCGTTGACCGGCGTCTGGTAGCTTTTGCCATCGAGCGTGAAGCGCCCTTTCGCGATGCGGTTGGCAACACGACCAACAGTTGCGCCGAAATAATTGGGCTTTGCGAGGTACCCGACGAGATCGTCGTAGCCGAGCACGATATCGGCGACTTTGCCGTTGCGATCAGGGACTATCACCGACTGTACGCTGGCGCCCAGCGTCAGGATCGTGGCCGCCATGCCGTGGCCGTCGGCCAGCGTTATCGCCTCGATGGTCGAACCATCCGGCGTCCGTCCAAACGGCTTGCGCTCCAACGTACCTGCTAACGCCGGAGCGGTTAGCAGGGTGGCCAGGGCTAGCGCGGCCCCCAATCGTGCGGTCATGTTGTTTCTCCTCTCCTGATGCAGCCGTCTTACGCGACTGCTCAGTATTGCGTGAATTATATGATAATTGACCGAACGCGTTGGCTTAGCAAGCCCTCCAGGCCTCGACCATTGCTTTTCCGCACGGGCCGACGGCCGTGGCATCGTTGATCACCGTGTAGAGAGCGCGCCGCTGACGCTGATGCCTATACCGCCGGCCGCTCGACGATATTGGCAGCGCCGCCTCGCCCATCTTCCATCCACGAACCGTCGGGCAGAACCCCACGAATCGAACGTGCCGGCGTACCCGCGATAAGCCACCGGGGCGTTGACACGCGGCATCCATGAATTTTTTTTGCCATATCGCAAAGCAGTAGCCAAGGTCTCATTTATCAGATAAATGAGACTTATGCGAACCAGCAGTTCGCGAGTTATCAAAATAGCCGGCAACGTCCGGAATAGGGGAGGTCCTGATGATCAAAAAGAACCTGTTGCTGTGCTCGGTCTCCGCCGGCGCCATCCTTCTCGGCGGCACCGCGGTGCGCGCACAAACCACGTCTGCCCCAACGACTACGGAAGCGGGCCAGCCGGCCGCAAACGAGGTTTCTGGCCCCGCCCCTTCCGATGCCGCGGCGGGCCCGGATATTGTCGTCACCGGCATCCGCGGCAGCCTTCAGGCCGCCGCGAGTATCAAGCGCAATTCGGACCAAGTAGTCGATGCGATCGTCGCGCAGGATATCGGCAAGTTCCCCGACCCCACGGTTGCCTCCGCGCTTCAGCGCGTGCCCGGCGTGCAGGTTGTTGTCGGCGACAATAACGAGATCGCCAATCCGCTGATCCGCGGGCTCGCCGATATCGAAACGACACTCAACGGGCGCGAAGTGTTCACCGGCGAAGGTCGCGGCTTCTCGTTTCAGGATTTACCCGCCGAAGCGCTCGCCAGCGCGCAGGTTTATAAAACCAACGGCGCCAACATGATCGAAGGCGGCGTAGCCGGCTCGATCAATATGGATCTACATCGGCCGTTCGACTTCAAGGGCTTCACGATCTCGGGCGGCATCAAGAACACGCTTTCGACCAACCTCAATAAATCTTATCCGTCGGTCAGCCTGCTTGTATCCGATCGCTTCGATACCGGGATCGGGGAGATCGGCATCCTGGTCAGCGGCTCTTATGCCCGCACCGAATTCGACCGGCCGGTGGCGTTCGACGATCTGATGCGCTCCGGCAATGAAGGGCCTGCGGGCGCCGCTGGCGCGCTGCTCCCGACCGGGGTCGGCGGCCTCAACCAGTTCGGCACCTATTCGCGTCCGCAGCTCAACGCCTCGTTGCAGTGGCAGGCGTCGCCGAGCCTGCAGTTCTACGCGGATATGCTGTGGGCGGGCTATCGCAACACATCGTCAACAGCGTTCATCATCAATGACGCCTTCTCGGGCACCCAGATTACCAATCTACAGACCAGCAGCAGCTGCAATAACTATCTGGTCAACGCGGCGGGTTTTGCCGGCTCGGCTACCGATCCGGGATCGCATGTTGAACGGCTCTGCAACGCAACTTCTTATACCGCCAACAACGGCCGGGGCTTTACCAGCAATCAGGCACATCAACAGTACACCAACGACTATATCTATGGAGGAGGTGTAAAGTACGATCATGATCGCCTGCACCTGAAACTTGATGTGTCGGGCGAAAAGTCGACCTACTATAGCAAGACTTTTATCATCGATATCGGCAAAACGCTGCCACAGGTAAACATCACCACCAACGACAATAATGGTGTCAATTATACAGCCCCGGGCAATCCGCTCAGCCAGGCTTCGGGCTTTTATTTCACCAACGGACTCGACGACGATCGGCTGAAATCGACCGGCACGCTATTCGCGACCGCACTCGACGGCAAATATGATGTCGGCGGCATCCTCAAGGAAATCCAGTTCGGTGGGCGCTTTGCGCATCGGGCCAGTCAGTATCAGGAGGTGGTGGTCAATCCGGCGGCGCCTGGCGGCGCCTACGCCACCCCGGTTGACGGCCAGGGTCTGCCCGCCAACTTCCTTCAGGCTGTTCCCGGCGTCCCGACGATCTATGGCGGCACGCCCTGGCTCCAACCAGGGACCGACGTCCTGCTCAACGAGGCGGTGGAAAACCAGTTGCGCAAGATCTTCGGCGTCGCGCAAGGCGACCAGCCCTATGATCCGGCACGCAGCTTCTCCGCCAAGGAAACGACCTTCTCTGGTTATGTGCAGGGTAAATACGAGCTCCAGATTCATGGCCCGATCGCGCTCGACGGACTCTTCGGAGTTCGCGTCACCAAGACCAATCGCGATATCTCGGGCACCGGATCGGTGTCCAATCTCAACGGCACGACCACCCTCGTGCCGGTGAGCCGCAGCACCAGCGACACCGATGTGCTGCCCAACGCCAGCGCACGGCTCAAGCTGGGCGGCGGCCTGCAGTTGCGAGCAAGCTATGCCAAGACGCTGGCGCGGCCGGATTTCCAGGCGCTCAACCCGGGCCTTAATTATGCGGTGTCGACCAATGCAAACATTCAGAATGGCGGCTCGCAAGGTAATCCCGATCTGAAGCCTGAGAAAGCCAATAATTACGATGCGACCGCCGAATTCTATTTCGGTCGCTCCAATTATATTTCGGTCGGTATCTACCAGAAGGATATCACCAACCGTGTGATTACCGACGGCGTGCTTACTGCGATCGGCGGGATCGGCTATCTGATCTCGACGCCGCGCAATCTCGGGGCTGCGCGGCTGCGCGGCGTCGAGGCCGGCACCCAATATTTCTTTGATTTTCTGCCGGGTGGGTTTTCCGGCCTCGGCGTCTTCGGCAATTTTACCGTCGCCGACAGCAAGGTGACCAGTCGCAGCGATCCGCTTTACGGATATCAACTTCTCGGCGTTTCCAAATATAATTATAATGCTGGGCTGATTTACGAGAAATATGGGGTATCGGCGCGCATGGTATATACCCATCGTTCCCAATATTATGATGGCGATAACACCACGTCGGTCAACCTGCGGCCGATCGGTCAAGCAATCTTCCTCAATGGCGTTCGTCCGAATGGTCGTCTGGACTTCAGCCTTAACTACGACGTCACACCCCATTTGACGCTGACCGTGGATGGAACCAACATCACGCGCGCCAAGTATGAGAGCTTCTATTATTATGGATCGAACCCGCACGACATGCGGTTCGACGACAGCACCTATTCGATCGGCGCGCGATTCCGCTTCTGATGCTCCACTGCCGGAGGCGCTTGCGCTTTCGGCATTTTTTCCGGCCGCGCCCGTCAGGAGAGACTAATGCGGTTCACCCTATTGCTCGCGGCACTGACTAGCCTGGCCGCGATGCCTCCGGACACGACACGCAATCCGCTGTTCGCCGGAGCAGATCCCGATATCGTCGCGCTGTGCGGGCGCTGGTGGATCTATCCGACCGATGCGGGCGATCCGCAGGGGGGGCCCGCCGCGCGCGGCTTCTACGCCTGGTCCTCGCCCGATCTCCAGCGGTGGACCCGCTCGCGGCCGCTGCTCCGGATGCGGGATATTCGCTGGGTCGCATCGGACGGCGCGCCTGATCACGGATTGTGGGCGCCGAGCCTGACCGCCGCAAACGGACATTATTACCTCTATTACGCTGTCGGCCCGCAAAACCCGACGCCGAGCCGGCTGGGGGTCGCCGTCGGCGACCGCCCCGACGGCCCTTTCTTCGACAGTGGCCATCCTCTGCTGACCGGCGGCCACGGCTTCGAGGCGATCGATCCGATGGCGTTCGTCGACCCGAAGAGCGGCGCTGCATATCTCTATGCCGGGGGCAGCGCGGGCGCGACGCTTCGCATCTTCGAACTCAAGCCTGACATGACCGAGATTGCTCGCGAAATCCCGGTGGCAACGCCTCTCAATTTCACCGAGGGCGCATTCGTTCACGAGCGGAACGGAATCTATTACCTCTCCTATAGCCACGGCCATTGGAACGGGCCCGATTATTCAGTGCATTACGCCACTGCCCCAAGTCCGATCGGCCCCTGGACGTATCGCGGACCGATATTGATCACGGATGCGACCCACCAGGGACCAGGGCACCATGCCTTCGCCGAAAATCCCGACACGCACGCTTGGTTCATCGCCTATCATCGGTGGGAACGCGGCCCCGGCCCCGGTCCATATCAAGGCTCCCGAAAGGTCGCGGTCGACGAGATTCGATACGCTGCCGATGGCAGCATTCTCCCGGTTTCCATGACGGACGGTTCGCCGCCACTTTCCCCCTTGCCACCCTCGACCTGCCAGGAGCCTCACCGATGAATGGGACCAACCGCCGCGAACTGATCAAGGGGGCGCTCTCGCTATCCGCCGCCTCGCTGCTGATACCGGGCTCCGCCGCTAGTGCCGCCGCCAAAATCGAACCGATGACACTCAATTCGCGCCTTTCGGGATATCTTGTGGGCCTGCACGATCCGGTCATCATCCGCGAGGGCGACACCTATCATGTGTTCGGCTCGGGTGGCTGGCAGGGCCAGCCCGGCCCGAGCTGGCGCACCTCGAAGGACCTTGCCTCTTGGACAGATAACGGCTCTCCCTTCGGCATTCCCGAGTGGGCGCATATTGCGATCCCGGATGCCACCAGCGTGTGGGCGCCCGACATCCACTATGTCGACGGGCTCTATCGCCTTTATTATTCGGTCTCAACGGGCGGTAGCATGCGCTCGGTGACGGGTTTCGCGACTACGCCGACGCTCGACAAGACATCGCCTGACTACAAGTGGACCGACCATGGGCTCGTCATCGAAACGCATCCCGGCAGCGGCTATAACGCGATCGATTCTAACTTCATCCGGGACGAGGACGGCCAGGACTGGCTGGAACTTGGCAGCTATTGGGGCGGCCTTAAGTTAATCAAGCTCGACCGGCAGACCGGCAAACGCACCCCCGGCGATACGCGGATCTGGTCGCTCGCATATCGTCCCGCCCCGGAAGGCGCCGACAATCCGATCGAAGGCGGCTTCTTATTCCGTCACGGGGATTATTATTATCTCTTCGCCAGTTACGACTATTGCTGCCGCAAGCTCGCCTCCAATTATTTCGTCGCCTGCGGCCGATCGAAGAGCATCACGGGTCCGTATGTCGACAAGGACGGTCAGCCGATGATGGAAGGCCGCGCCAAAACCGTGTTGATCGAGCGCCCCTGGGGCGGCACGCGCTGGCGCGGTCCCGGCCATTGTGGGTTGATGCATGACGGCGCACGCGACCTGATTGTGTATCACGCTTATGATGCCGAACATGACGCAACGCCGACGCTGCGCCTTGCGCCGCTACGCTGGGATGCCGATGGCTGGCCGACGGCGCTGAGTTGATCCGCCGATGGTGGCGATCGATCGTTAGCCGTGCTGGGCATCGTCTGACGATGCCCCTCGTCGCCCGTTCCGCTCGAATGGCGAGGCTTTGGCCTCCTCCGGCGGTCAGGTATCTCGTATCGAATTTTTAATAGCTGAGCTCCTGCTGCAAGCGGAAGAGTTCGCGGAAATAGACACGGCGGTCGAGCCGTTCGTCCGCGTCGGGAAGGTCGCTCTCGTCCATCGGCGCGTTGAGCCGTTCCTCGTTGAGCATCATCTCCAATTCTTTGTCGATTCCATCGGCAATCTCGTCGCGCATCTGGACCAATGTCCGCGGCGTTCAAAGAATTTTGGTCGTAGATCATCTGGCAATCCTATTGGCCGGCCGTCTTCCCCGACCTCGCCTCAAAGCGTTACGTTAGGATGACAGTTACGGTGCCACGGATTTGACGTCCGGCAACGCCGCGGCGGGGAACGTCCCGATGGCGAACGATCCTGTCGCGCGGGCCGCGTCGGCGGTTCGATCCGGCAAAGCGGTTTGATGTGCCCGGCCAGGTATTTACCTCTACCCGTCGAGCCGGATCACTTGGGCCGGAAACGCTGCAGCGCTAGTGGCAGCAGCAACAGCATGAATAAGGTCGCCGAAACGATACCACCTACGATCACGCAGGCGAACGGGCGCTGCGTTTCGGAACCGATTCCTGTCGACAGCGCTGCCGGGAGCAGTCCCAGACCGGCCATCAATGCCGTCATCAGGATCGGCCGCAGACGATCCACTGCCCCTTCGGTCACGGCAACCTCGAAAGTGTCGCCATTGCGATAGCGCTCAGTAATATGTTCGAGCATCACCACGCCGTTCTGCACCGAAATCCCCGCGACGGCGATGAAGCCGACCGCGGCCGACACCGACATGTGCAGTCCCGCCAACCCCAAGGCTGCAACTCCGCCGACCATGGTGAATGGAATCATCGCCAGGATGAGCGCCGCCGAGCGGACCGAGCGGAACGCGCCGAACAGCAGAATGAAGATGCCAAGCAAGGCCACAGGCACAATCACTTCCAGCCGCGCCATCGCGCGCTGCTGGTTTTCGAACTGCCCACCCCACGCCATACGGTAACCGGCAGGCAACTTGATCTTGTCCGCCACCGCCTTTTGCGCCTCGGCGACAAACCCGCCCTGATCGCGGCCGTCGACATTTGCCTTCACCGCAACGTTACGACCACCGCCCTCGCGGCTGATCCGCGACGCGCCGACCCGGACTTCGACATGGGCAATTTCGCCTAGCGAGATCGTGCCGCCGTTAGGCAGCGGGATTTGCAGCGCGGGCAGGTCATCAACCGCGTTGCGCTGGTCGGCGGCGAAGCGGACAACGATGTCGAAATTGCGATCACCTTCATACGCCGTACCGACGGTCGCACCGCCGAAGGCGGTGCTGATCGCGGTGTTCGCGTCGGCGGGATTGAGCCCGTAGCGGGCCATTGCGTCGCGATCGAGCACGGCCCGCGCCTCGGTCTGGCCGCCCGACTTGATCGCCTCGACGTCGGCCGCGCCCGGCACCGCCTGGATGACACGCGCTGTGGCATCTGCCAGTTCTTCCAGTACCGTGAGATCGCTGCCGAAGATTTTAACCGAAATCTCGCCTTTGACGCCCGACAGGCTTTCCTCGACGCTATCCTCGATCGCCTGGCTGAAATTGGTGGGTACTCCGGGCATCACCGCGATCTTCTTGCGCATGTCGTCTTCAAGCGCAGACTTGGTCGGAAATTGCGATCGCCATTCGCCGCGTGGCTTAAGATCGATCAGCATCTGCAGGCTCGACGGTCCCTTGGGATCGGTGCCGTCGTCGGGCCTGCCGGTTTCTGAGCTTACCTGATGAACCTCGGGATAGGTCAGCATTATGCCGCGGATTCGCGACTCTACCTTGCGCGTGGTGTCGATCGACACCGAGGGTGCAAGCTGCACGGTTAGCCAGATGTTGCCCTCGTCGAGCTTGGGCAGGAATTCAGAGCCGAGCGCCGGCACCAGCGCGCCCGTCACGACCAGCGCCGCAATCGATATTGCATACACCGTCTTGTAGCGGCCCTGTGCCTTGGTCATGATATCGCGATAGCGGTCGCGCAACCATTCCATCCACCGGATATGTTTTTCCGCCATGTCGTAGCGATCGACCAGGAAGCTCAGCACCGCCGGTAGGAACGACAGGGTCAAAACAAGCGCCGCTGCCAACGCGAAAGAAAGCGTTAGCGCTACCGGCGAGAACATCTTGCCCTCGACGCGTTGGAAGGTGAAGATCGGCACGAAAGCCATGATAATGATGGCCTTGGAGAACAGGATCGGCTTGGCGAGCCCCGTCACCGTGTTACGCAGCACTTGGCGGCGGCGGACCTGGTCCGGTTGGACGCCGTGATGCTTGGCAGCCTCCACCGCCAGCGCCACCATCAGCGCCTCGACCAGCACCACTGCGGAGTCGATGATGATGCCAAAGTCGACTGCGCCCATCGAGATCAGATTGGCCGGCACGCTGGCTTCATTCAGCCCCGCAAAGGCCGCCAGCAAAGCGAGCGGGATGATCGCCGCGACAACCAGCGCAGCGCGCCAGTTGCGTAGGAAGATCAACAGCAGCGCGGTCACTAGCGTCGCGCCGACAACGAGATTCTCGGCGACGGTCTCGACCGTGCGATCGAGTAATTTGGTCCGCTGGTAGGTCGGCCGGATCTGGACTGGCAGCTTCCCGCTGCGTTTGGCATCGACCCGGAACTGGGCGTTGAGCTGATCAACTGCGTCGCGTACGCCCTTGACTACGACCGCGGCATTCTGCCGCTTGACCATGGTGACGATGCCTTCGCTAACGTCGCTCTCATGATCGATCGCGACCATGCCGCCGCGCTCCGGCGTGCCAATCACAACCTCGCCAAGGTCCCCAATTCGTACCGTATTGCCGTTCTGCGCCTTGACCACAGTGTTGGCGACATCAGCAATGCCGCCGTATAAACCGATTCCACGAACCACCACGGCCTCGTCGCCGCGCGGGATGGTGCCGCCGCCGACATTGGCATTGGCGTTGCCAACCGCGGTCTGGATTGCGGCGAGTGTAACGCCGTAGCGCTTGAGCAGATCGGGGCGGACCAGGATCTGATATTGCTTGATGCTGCCGCCGAAGCTGGTGACATCGGCGACACCGGGCACCATCCGGAGCGCTGGACGCACGACGAAATCCTGAATCGCGCGCGCTTCGTAGAGCGGCATATCTGCCGGCTTTTCGAGGACGTAACGATAGACCTCGCCGACTGCGGTGGACAGCGGCGCAAGGCTTGGAACCACGCCGGCCGGAAGCTCTGCGTCCCGCAATTTCTCAAGCACCTGCGAGCGCGCGAAATAGTCGTCGGTTCCGTCAGCGAAGATCAGCGTGACCACTGACAGTCCGGTAATTGACACCGAGCGGATGTCGGTGACCCCGGGCGTTCCGGCAAGCGCGCGCTCGACCGGAAGCGAGATCGCCCGCTCCATCTCTTCGGGCGCCTGGCCCTGTTGCTGACTGATGATCACGACCTGAGTGTCCTGGACGTCAGGAAACGCCTCGATCGGCAAGGACACCACTGCACGACCGCCGACGACGATCAGTGCGAGCACCATGATGATGACGAAGAGACGATTCTCGACGACAAACCGCGAAAGCCGCTCGAGCATCGGGTTATTCTCCGGCCAGTTGGGCGTTGAGCAGCAGCGCGCCCTCTCCCACGATGCGGTCGCCGTCCTTGAGACCGGCGGTCACGTAGGAAGCGGCGTCGCCGCGCTGGCTGACCGTCACGGGAATCCGGCGGAATTGCCCGGGTGCCTCGACGCGGAACAAATAGGTCTGCATGCCCTGCTCGAACAACGCGGCATTGGGAACCTTGATCGCCCGGCGCCCATCATCCGTCACCAGTCGGGCACGTGCGTACATCTCGGGTTTCAGTGCCAGGTCCGGATTAGTGACCTTGCCGCGAAGTTGCACGCGCCGCGTCGTCGGATCGACCGCGAGCCCGACCTGGGTGATGGTGCCGCGGAACTTGCGGTCGGGCCAGGCTGGGACATTGAATTCCACCTCCTCGCCCACCCGCGCGCGCGCCACCGACGTCTCGGGGACGTCGACCACCAGCCAGAGCTGCTTGGGATCGGTGACAGTGAACAGCGGGCCCTGGCCGGCGGTGATCTGCTGGCCAGGATTGAGCTGACGGTCAATGACATAGCCCGAGACCGAGCTGGTAAGCGCAAGCGCCGAGCCCTGCCCGTGCCCGAGATTACCAATACGCAGCCGCGTGCGCCGCAACTCAGCTGCCGAGGCCGAGGCATCCGCTTCCGCCGATTCCACCTCGCGTTTTGCGATTGCATCACCGGAAAACAGAGTGTGGGCGCGCTGCAGTGCGCGCGCCTTCAGGCCGCTGTCGGCTTCGGCCTTCTGCATGTCGGCCTGCGCCTGCGCGAGATCCGGCGCATCAAGATAAGCGAGAGGCTGCCCCGCGCGCACCGCCTGGCCAAGATCGGCCAGGATCCGCGTCACCCGCCCGGCAATCGGCGCGCCGACCCGGCTTGTGACCGATTCGTCGACGATCACTCGCGCGTTCAGATCTGCCGAGATCGGCAAGGCACTGCTGCTGGCGACCACCGTCTGGATCGAATCCAGTTCGGGAGAGCCGGGCGCATAGCTGATCACACCCGGGGCCTTCTTGGTGGCTTGCGAAGGCGCTGCCTCGGGCTTGCTGCACCCTGAGAGCGTCAGACCGAATGCCAGCGAGAGGCCGCTGAGGCCGGACAGGAGCCGGTGGGTCATCTCAATTCACTCCGGTGGTTTCGGCGGCACGAAGGCGGGCAATGGCATGAGCCTCATCGGCCCGCGCGTCGATCGCGCCCAGCTCCACAGCGCGCAGCGAGCGGCGTGCATCGAGCAGGTCCAATAGCGCCAGCGCGCCTTGCGCATAAGAGAATTCCGCTACGCTGGCCGCCTTGCGTGCAGCGGGCAACTGCGAGTCCTCGAACAGGGTCCGGCGTTCGATCGCCTCCGTCAGCCCGCGCCGCGCGACCAGAATCTCGCCGATCGCTACTGCCGAGGCCTTGCGCGCCTGCGCTTCCGCCTGGGTCACAGCGACGCCCGCCGCATCGACTTCGCCATGATATCGATTGCGCACGGGCAACGGGATCGACACGCCGAGCCCGACACTCGAACCCACGCCGACGTCGCCGTTTGCGAGTTCATATTGCGCGCCGACCGTGATGTCAGGATGGCGTAGCGCGTGCGCGCCATCCAGGTTGCGCCGCGCTGCCTCTACCCGGGCATCGGCGGCCAGCACGTCAGGGCGCTGCAGGGCGATCTTGTCGGCGGGCTCCGCACTGAAAATGCCGGCGACCGGCCAGTCGCCGAGCGTGGCGAGCGACAGCGCGTCGGCGTCGCGGCCAATGAGCGTAGCAAGCGCCAACTGGGCGTCGTGCCAGTCAGAAACGGCTTGCTGTGCCTCGCCTTCAGCCCGCAGCGCCTCGACCTTCTGGCGAGCAAGATCCCCATTTGAAATTGCGCCCGCGCGCTGCTGCTTGGTGGCGATGCTTTGACTGTTGGCATAGCTGTCCGCAACCGATCGCAGCATCGTCACGCGGGCTTCTGCCGCCTTCAGATCGAAATAGGCGCCAGTGACCGCTACCCGCATCTGGCGGCGCGCATCACCGAAATCGGCTTTGGCCGCCTCGATCGATGCTAGGGCCGCACCCGTCCTCGCGCGCCGCTTGCCGCCCCGCTCGATCGGCAGGTCGACCCGGACAACCGAGTCGACCAATTGTCCGTAAGGAAGGCCCCCGATTCGCGAAGGGCGGATTTGCAGCGTATTGACGCTCAGCACCGGGTTGGGTGCGGTATTTGCACTGCGCAGATTGGCGTTAGCCGTCGCTACTGCCAGCCGCGCGGTGAGGACGTCGAAGTTCGCGCCTTCGGCGGCGCCGAGCGCCGCCTCGAAGCTTATTGCCTGATGTGGGGCCTCGGCAGACACGGCTCTTCCAGCGCCCGCAGCCGACGCTTGCGCCGCAGCTGAAAAAGGCGTCGCGACCGCGAACAATGCGACGAGACAGAGCCCGCACGCATGGTGCGAGGCATAGTTCAATGGTCCCACCGGTGCTGCTCTTTTACTCGTTACCCGTGCGCCGCCCTAGCGAATGCCTGTTCGCACTTGCAACATTTATTCGCGGTTGCGGCGATGTTGCATCCGCACAATATTTCGGAACACCTATCTCCTGCCTCAGCATATGCTCGGACAGCCGGCGGTTGTGGACGCTCTACGGGAAAAATCGAGACCAACTGCAGACGTGCCCGCCTTCGCACCTCGCTGCTGTCGTCGGCACCGTCCTGAGTCGGCGGCAGTTTGTCACGTGTCCGTACGGCGGAGATTATATATTCACGACGATGCCCGAGCCTTCGACGATACTCTCGTCGATACCGGTGGGATCGGGATCGAAGGCGAAAACCCGGGGATTGCGCGCTGCAAAGGCCGAATGGCGCTAGACATGGCAAGAGCCTATTGGTGCTGAGCAAGCACCCCGTCCCTCACCCCATGCGGGCATTTTCTTTGTAGATTTTCACCTGGGGCCCGGTGATCGACGCCGCGATGAGGGCGGCTTCATGGTACTCTGAGTTGGTGACGGTCCAATGGTTGGCAATTCCAATGTTCGGATCGGTGTCCTCGATTGTTACCCTCGCGTACCGGGCGCTGGTGCCGGCCGCTCGACGGGCGGCAATGACGTGTCTGACTTGAAGCGCAGGCCAAGGGCGCCGTGGCATTCTCCACAGGAACTTACAGTCATGATTCCGATTCTCCCGAACACCGCTCAACTCGGTGGATCGGCTCGCCAGAAAATCCGTGCTGCCACACGAGCCGGCGTCGCTCAGAACGAATTGTGGCGGGAGGCCCCCCGAGGCGTTCGCGCGGGGTGCGGATAGGTTAAACGTCGGCCTGGCGGAGCTGGATCTCGGGCTCACCGACTATCAACTGCTGCTCCACTTCGGTGGTGCGCCCGACGCAAAGCGAGCCGCCATGCGCCAGGAAGCCATATCGATGCTGGATACCGACGTTCGCGTGGACGCGAGAAGGTGGCTGACGCCGACATCTATCGATCCCGCGGGGGGTCGGTACGCACCGACACCCTGTACAGCTTCACCGGCGATGGGCAGGCACCGTGTCTGTTTCCTGCCGCCCCTGGCGTTGCCGGGGCGTTCGTCAGGTTGGTCGCGATGAGACCGGTCATGATCAAGGATGCCCGAGACTCATCGTCGGCAGATCGAACGACCTAAGCCGCGCAGTAAGCTTGCGTAAATCGGTCTATGCCCGCGGTTGCAGGCGACCCCCCGCTTTTTTCCAAAGGAAGACAAAATAATGCGGTTTATCTCAAACGTAGGTATTTTGATCTTGGCTAGCGTGTCCTGGCCCGTGGTCGCGCAAGATACGATACAGCGCACGAGCATCTCGGCCGAGGGGGCGAGAAGCTTGACGCGGAAAGCCGTGGACCTGGCAAAGATGCGTAACTTACGCATGTGCATTGCTGTGACCGATGCCTACGGCCAGTTAGTGACGTTCGAGAAGATGGACGGTGCCATCACCGGTTGCGTCGACTCATCGATAGCCAAGGCGCGATCGTCAGCCCAGTTTGGGGTAGCGACAAGCAGCTTCTTCACGCGCGCCACAAAGGAAAATCTGCCGCTGGGCTTTGTGCCTGGTATCTTGCCGGCGGCCGGCGGCGTGCCGGTCAAGCTTGATGGGATTGTCATCGGCGCGATCGGTGTGAGCGGCGGCAACGTCGAGACGGAGACTGCATTGGCCGCCGACACAGTTATAGGAAAGTGACCGGCCTAGCGGGTTGGACTAATCCGGGACGAGACGATCGCGGGCGCTTTCGACCGCCTCCATCATAGCGTCCTGGACGACCTTGATCCGCGGCGTCTGGCGCGCATCACGGTGAACGCCCATCCAGAGTTCACGGACCGGCGGAGCGGACGGAGGCGGGATCAGGGTCAGGCCCGTTCCGTCTGCCAGGTAACGCGGCAGGCAGGCGATGCCGATTCCCGCCAACACGCCGCGCAACTGCAATTCGCGGCTGTTGGCCAGAATGCCAACAGCCGCGGCGCCCGCGATATCGGCGAGCCAGCGGGCTTCTGGTGTGAGCATCAGATCATCCTGCAGCCGGAGAATCCGGTGCCCCGCCGCTCCCGACTGCCAGCCTATTGGGCTATGCCGCTGGAGATAGCCATCGGAGGCGTAAAGCCCGAACGCCATCGAACCGATGCGGCGTACCATCGTCTCGTGCCCGTCAAATTTGGCGAGCCGGATAGCGATGTCGGCCTCCCGTCGGGCGAGGCTCAACGTTCGCGTGTCCGTGATGAGCTCCACCGAGATACCCGGATGCCGAGCACTGAGCGAAGAGAGCGCAGGCACTAATATTTGCGCTGCGAACGCCTCGAGCGTCGTCACACGGACGAGGCCGTCCAGCCGGCGATCCTCGCCCGAAATGCCACGCTCGACCGCGAGCGCCTCCTCTTCCATGCGAACGACATGCTCCACCACGCGCGCCCCGGATGACGTCAGATTGAAACCACTGGGCGTGCGTTCGAGTAGGCGCGCGCCAGCGCGGTCATGCAGATGCTCGAGGCGTCGGCCCATCGTCGTCTGGCTGACCTTCAGTGCGCGCGCCGCGGCCGACAGGTTTCCGTGGCGACTGATCGCAAGAAACGTCTTGAGGTCGTCCCAGTCCAGCATTTTGGTCTCCGCGGCAAATCGCTTGGACATACACGATCTCCGGCCGGTAGCGAGGAACGCCGATCCGATGCGCTGTCGTCAACCTTTCGTGCGGGTACGAAGCGCATCGACGCTCCAGGGGCCAGGTCCCGCGATCGAGAGGCAGAGGAAGACGAAACAGTAGAGAATAGCCACCTCGCCCCCGTTGAGTTGAGGAAGCGCGCTCTGCGGCGCGTGCACAATGAAGTAGGCGACTGCCATCTCGCCCGAGAGCAGGAAGGCAATCGGCTGCGTGAACAGGCCAACGATCAGCAGCAGCCCGCCGATCAGTTCGATCATCCCGGCCGCTCCAAACAGGCTGATAAGCGGAACCTTACCGGGCTGGGCACCGGCAGGAAAGCCTAAGAGCTTCACGATCGGGTGGGTGAAGAACACCACGCCGGTCGCGATCCGCACGATCGAGAGGGCGCGTCCAGCGGCGTCACTCGCATAGGTCGGACGAAGGAAAGTGATCTTACGCCTAGTCATGACATTGTCTTCCGCTGGTTAATGGTCTCTCCGGCCCCGTTGAGAAATCGGATCGCAGCCCGTAGCGTGACCGGCCCGATCGAATGGCCATAGCCCTCGCTCTCGACCGCCTCAGTGGCATAGCCGGCGTCCGCGAACACCGTCCGGGCCTCTCGTGCGAGCGCGATCGGCATCACCGGGTCTAACCGATCATGCAGGAACGCGATTTTGGGTACGTCCGCCGTAGCCGGCATGACAGGCGCCGCAAGCCGCCCCGCCACGGCGATTACCGATCCGAACGATGCGCCGCCCGCGGCAGCCGCGAGCGCGAGGATCGCCCCCTGGCTAAAACCGGCCAGGCTGACCTCATGCTCCTGCAGGCCGCGCTGGATCCGGAGGTCTTCGATCGTCGCCAGGAGCGCGGGAAGGGCGCGAGCGACCCGCGCCGGCCGACCCGCCTCGGTGACGCCGCGCACCGAAAACCACTGACGTCCGCTGGGTGACATGTCGAATGCTTCGGGCCCGTCGAGCGCGATCGCCTCGGCACCGGTTGTCTCGGCGAGCGCAGCAGCGAAGGGTGCCATGTCTGCTGCCGAGGATCCGACGCCGTGAAGGAGGATGATAAGTCGCGGGGTCATGCCATGTCTCCAAAGGAATAGGCGTCCATGCGCAGGATGCCGTGGGTGGTGCTGTGGTGGAGGTGGCGGGCAGATGCCGCGCCGCCCGCGCCGAGCGCGACGAACAGCGGCAGCAGATGCTCTTCGGACGGATGGTTGCGTCGCGCGTTCGGTGCGAGGGTGCGATAGCCGAGAAGGTCGGCGACGCGGCCTTCCAACAGCGCCAGGTCCATCCAACCCGCGAAATCGTCGACCCAGTCAGGCGCGGGTGCGTGCAGCGCGTGGATATAGCGACGGAAGCTCGACAGGTCATGCGTGAAGCTGCCAGATCCAAGGATAAGCACGCCTTCCTCGCGCAGCGGCGCGAGGAGTTGCCCGAGCCTATAATGGTAGGCGGGCCCTTGGACCGTCTCTACCGAAAGCTGGGCGACCGGGATATCGGCGCCGGGATAGATCAGCCGCAACGGCACCCATGCACCATGATCGAGTCCGCGGCGCATATCCCGATCCAACGGGAGACCGCCGTCCAACAGCAAACGGACGACGCGGTTATAGAGCGCCGGCGCGCCAGGTGCCGGGTAGCGCATGTCATAGAGCGCCTGCGGAAAGCCGAAGAAGTCATGGATCGTGTCGTTGACAGCGGGCGTGTTGATGGAAGGAGTAGTGGTCTCCCAATGCGCCGAGATGACCAGAATCGCCTTCGGTCGTTCGGGAAGGGTCGGCGCCAGTCCCTCGAGGAATGCGCGGGCGGGCGCGTCCGTCAGGGGGAAAGTCGGAGCGCCGTGAGATACGAACAAGGATGGCAGCATGACGAATGTCCTGCGAAATTGGCCTGGGTACCGGATCAGCCGGCGCGCGAGGCAGTGGTGGCAATATTGATGTTAGCCTGCAACGTGGCCCTTTGGCCGCTGCCCCGGGCGGCCTGACCGACGTCGAAGGCGCAACGGACTAAGTACTGGCTTTGTGGCGCTCGAAGCCACCCTTGAACGGTGTCCCGGGCGGCATGTTGGAAAAAGCCGACGCGGCTCCTGGTCTGATCTACCCTCCAGATCGGGGTAGCCGCCAGTGCGGGATAGCCGGGCAGCAGCACAAATACGGCCAGGAGACGGCGAAACAAGATCGTGATTTCGTCTCGGGGTCCGAGGGAATTGCGACCGAGCGGCGGCATGGATGCGGCACGCCATTGCGGTTGATATTGCGGTTGATGAAGTGGTGCCGGCGCCCCGCTGTGGCGTAGGCATGGATCCTCCGGAGCGGCGCTTTGCCGGCAAGCGTAAAGAGGGTCGGATGTCGGACCAGTACGCCATCCCCCAGCGGATGGTCGAGATGCTGTAGACCGACGCCATTATCGACGCCCTGCCAGTCGGCGGTAGCCCAAAGAGAAAGCCGTCGAGCCACCAATGCCCGCCCATCGCGATGCTCCGCTCGGCAGGCGGGACGCAGGAACGCCGCCAGTTGGAAGATGATCCCGATCGACCTGTGAAGAAGGTAGCGCGTGAAGTGCCGCTCCGGCGACGGCTTGTCCTGCCCGATATGCGACCCGATCGCGGCGAGTGCAACGATGCCGAACCCCATGATCCCGTGAAGGAGAATGGCGGCGAGCGTGTCGCACTCGACGGATCTGGACGCCGTCATCGGATCAGCCTTGCTTTTCGAAGGCGCCGGCGATCGTGATGCGCACGTCGTCGCTTACCATCGGCACGTAGGTCTTCACGCCGAACTCGCTGCGCTTAATCGTACCCGTCGCCTCGAAGCCGACGGTATAGGCCTTATCGAGCGGATTGATGCCAGCGCCGATAAAGCGGGCGGTCAGCACCAGCGGCCGAGTGACACCGTGCATCGCCAGCGTGCCGGTAATGGTTGCGCGACCAGCGCCAAGAAGCGTGATCCTGGTTGAGGTGAAGACGGCATCCGGAAATTTCGCAGCATCGAACCACTGGTTTCCCTTGAGCTCGTCGTCGAGCTTGGAGACGGTCGTCTTCACCGACGAGATCGGGATCGACACGCGGAGCGATGAAGCTGTCGGCTTCTTCGGATCGAGGGTTAGCGTACCGGACGCGCTGGAAAACTGACCCGAGAAGTTGGTGAAGCCGAAATGGAGAACCGAGAAGTCGACCTGGGTATGATAGGGCTCGATCTTGTAGGTCCCGGCCTGAATTGCCCGAGCATCGGTCGACGCACTCTGCGCGTAGGCGGCTGGGACTGCGAACAGCAATGCGGTGGTAAGGGCGAGGGCCCGACGTGCGAACATGTGGTGATCTCCGGAATTGCCGTGACTGGCGATGGCGTCTGCGTCAGGAGCCAGATAGATCGCATTGTCAGCGTGCGCGATTGCACATCGGTGGAGAGCAGCTGTGCGTTTTCGCAGAGCCCGCACATCACCTCGCAGGCGGTGAAACTTTTCCACAAAGGTAAAAGGACCGCTCACGCAGGGCGATATGCAAGCGTCGGCACCTATTGATCAAGAAACCGTAGATTGGCAGTTGGTGCTGGTGGTGCAGCATGTATGCTGCTGACAAGCCGTTGAAATTGGCATTCCAGCCATTAGTCATGAGGAAGTTAAGCATGCAGGCAGAGACGGCGGACGGTTCGGTCGCGCGCAAGCAATTCGAGCGCCTAATCTTCTTCAGCGATGCGGTATTCGCTATTGCCATCACGCTCCTTGTCCTCGACCTGAAATCCCCTGCAGGCTCTTTTGATCTGTCCTATTTCAATCAGATAACGCCCAAGTTGCTCGGCTTCGGCATCAGTTTTTTCGTGATCGGGCTATATTGGATAGCGCATCACCAGTTGTTCGGAACGCTGCGCAGGGAGAATCGTACTCTTCTCCACGTCAACCTCCTGTTCCTCGCGAGCATCGTCTTCCTACCCTTCCCCACATCCATTATCGCAGATAGTACCAGCGCCGCCTCCGTCACTTTCTACGCCATGAGCGTAGCCGCAGTAGGCGTCCTGTTGACGATCCTCACTATTGTCGCCCGCAGGCCCTCGCTTATGCATGCTGGAGAAACGCGCGGCGGCACGATTGAGCTTATCATTCAATATGTCGCGGCACCGACGGTATTCCTGCTTTCGACGCCGGTGAGCATCCATTCGCCGGTCATTGCGTCCCTGATGTGGATTCTCGTACTCCCAGCCAATCTTATCGCGGGAAAATTAGGGGCGAAGGTTCGACGCAAAATCGACAAACACTTGCGTTGACGAGTTTCCAGCGCAGAACGCCGATCATTGTGGGGACTTCGACACCGCACGCTTGCTTCGATATTCTGGGCCCTGCTCCGAAAATTATCAGAGCTTTCCTCAGTGTTCGAATTGTCATCACAGGCCGTCATCAAGCCGGATTCATCCCCCATGGTGTCATCCGCCAGCGTATCCCTTACTTCCAACAGATGGCCACGATCGCTCCCTCGCCGCGCGCGTCCTGCGGGCGGTCCTTTTCTGTGTCGGCCGAGGTCTCGCCGTTAAGTTGCGGATAGCGGTCAGGCTGGTCTGCGAACCTCGGCCGAACTCGCGGCTGCCGGAACAAAATGAAGATCGACTGGCGGGTCAGTCGGTGCCTTGGATTTCTGCACTTCGCCTCGGACATCCAAATCGACGAAGACGGTTACTAATTCCTAATGTGACGCGTCCGAAGACATCGTCCAAAGCACCACTCATTCTTGGGCCAATGTCGAGGAACAGCGGTGAAACTGCATATCATGCTACCTTGGTCGGCGCTGGCCTGATCGCCGGCGCTACCGCACAGGCGGCTACCATTCCCTCCCCCGCTCTCCTCACCGTAACCCCGATCCCGACAATGCCCGAGGGCGATTTTGATCAATTTGATGTCGATGTACGAACTAACCGATTATTTTTCTCGGCCGAAGACGGCGCCGCCATTGAGGTGTTTGACCTTCGCACCGGCATCTTGCTTCAGAGTGGCGGCGCAGTCGGCCCACCGCACAAGGCGATCTTCAACCCGACCTCACGTCGCCTTTTGGTCGCCGACGGCGCCGACGCGTCGGTCAAGGTCCTGGACGAAAGCTGGCGACGGTTGGCCAAATTCAGGTCGGCCCGCATCCCGACACCGGGGCGCGCGATGTCTGGCGGGGGTTGATTTACATCGGTAGCAAAGTCGAAGGTGCGGCAGGTTCTGAGATTAGCGTGATCTCAACTGGCAAAATGATCGTCGTCGATACGATCCCGATATCGGCCACCATCATGAAGGGCATGATCCTTGATGCCGTCGGGCATCGACTGCTGGTCAGCCTGCGCGACAAGAGCCAGATTGCGGTGGTCGATACAATTACCAAGCATGTGACTTTATGGTCTCCAAGCGGCGTACACGAAAACGTGCCTCTGGCCCTGGACCGCGCCGATCACTTGGTGTTCGTGGGGTCTCGGCACCCCGGCAGACTGCAAGTCCTTGACTCGCGTGACGGGCGCGTGCTGACGAGCCTGCCCTGCACCGAAACGAGCGACAGCATGAGCTATGACGGCAAGGCACGGCTCCTCTACGTCTCGGGCGACGGCGGCATGAGCCGCTATCGGGTAGACCTCGATCGGGCCGACCAGCATCGCCGAAGGTTTTCAACCGTGTCCGACTATTTGCGCGGAACCCGTTCGGCATAGATTTTCGCTGGGGCGAAACGATCGGGTGCTATCTGCGAACTCCGATCGGAGAAACGCTCGATGCCGCAGGTCTCGCGGCGCATTACTTCGTGCCGGCGCACGTCAATTTTTTGGCGAAGACCTGGGTCGCGCTCAGATCGTGCGGACACGCGTCGATATGCTAGACGCTGCGATCGGCGTAATGACAAAGGTAATCGTACGGATCCGCGTTGCGAGTGCCTCCGTTGATCGGCCGCAGTCCAAGGATCGCTCCTAGGCACGATCGGATTGCTCGATAGATTGATATCTTTACAGCGCAAAAGCATGTAAGATTTTGGTGAAATGAGGGACCAGATGCAGGCTCGGAATACTAAGATCGGCTTTTCGATCGTCGCTCTGGCGCTGATGGTGGGGAGTTGCGGCAACGCGAAGAATGCCTGGTACGGTTTGATAATGCCCGGGGCTAGTGTACAATCGAAAGTGACCGGGCCATTCGACACGATCGACCAGTGTCGCGCTGCAACGCTCCCGATGCTGAGCCACGGCGCCAGGGGCTCCTGCTCGGAAGGCTGCAAGGCCGACGACGATAGTCTGTCACAGTGCAGGACCACGATCGACCTCAATTAGACCGACGCGACCGAACCGCTGTCTCGACCTCGTCTATCTTGCTCTGCCAACCAGTCCCTGGAATCCCCATAACACAAAAGACGACACTCATATCAATTTGATCAATAGTTAAAAGCAACGCGTTGAGACCGCAGAGCATCAACTTTTGCCGCCCGACAGCAGGCGGATCAGCATCGTTCGTGCATCGGTTACACCGAATGTGATTTTCGTCCTGACAAATGTGTTTGCCGCTTCGATCCGTCTAAAACAACGTGAGCCTGAACCGCGCTTTATTGCAGTTCTGCCAGCACATTATTACGAGCCGCTGCAGCTACAGATGGTTATCGCGGCCGCCGCTTGGCAAGTCGTGACGCGTTTATGGATTCTTCGGCCAAGAGTTTGCGCCAGCGATCGAAACGTACCGACGTCAGCGTGCCCGCCGCGATCGCCGATCGGATGGCACAGTCCGGTTCCACCCCATGCGAACAGTCTGAAAACCGGCACTCGTCCGCCAATAGCTCGAAGTCTTCGAAAATCTCCGCTAGCCCGGTGGCGACCTTAGACAGCTGCAGCTCACGCATGCCGGGTAGGTCGAGCAACCAACCACCATGATCGAGGCGATGCATCTCGCGCACTGTAGTCGTGTGACGGCCCGTACCGTCGTTTGCGCGAATTGCCTGGGTTGCGATGCTGTTCGATTTCCGCAGCGCGTTGACGAGCGTAGATTTTCCTACGCCCGAGGAGCCTAGAAACGCGACAGTTTTGCCCAACCCGCACCATGCGGTGAGATGAGCGACGCTTGCTGTATCGCGGCCGTTAACGGTTTCGACGAGCAGTCCCGGCTCGATCGCGCGTGCCGCCGCCGCAAAAACCTCCGGAGTATCGGTCAGATCGACCTTGGTGAGAACGACGACCGGATGCACTCCCACCTCGCGAGCCAACACCAGATAGCGCTCCAGCCGGGCAACATTGAAATCCTGGTTACACGAGGCGACTATGAATACCGTATCGACATTCGCAGCGATCATCTGCTCTTTACGTGGATCGCCCGGCGCCAACCGCTTGAACAAGTTCATTCGTTTAAGGACCCGAACAGGCTGGAAAGTGGCATCACACATTAGCAACCAGTCGCCGACCGTCGGATGATCATCTGACGGTTGGGCACCGGGAATATACGGCGCGATGAAGCGCTGCGATCCGGCACCTGAAACGGCAATCTTGCCACGGTGGACGGCCATCACCCGAACCGGGTGGCAATGGCCGGCTTCTTCGAGTGAAATCTGGCTGCGGAAATGCGCATTCCAGCCCAAATCCTCCAGGCTCTCATTGGTCAATGTCATAATGTTGCAGCAGTGTCTTTCTTGCGTCCGATCACGGACACCGGGGCGGCTATCCTCGATGGATTCCACTAGCACCCCTGCACTTCCCTTTCGACAGATCGCAATCAAGAATTGCGCTGGACCTTTTTGATGGCGGAATCTGCGCGATTTGTCCGAACATTCAGCGGCGTCGGCCAAAAGCAACCGTTCCCGCTACCATGCGGACGCCAGCGTCGATGCGTTTTTCATATATTGTCATCTCTAACCGGCTATCGAGAGGCGTTCGCACCGGATCAGGTTCGCATGGCGTTCGATCACAACGCGTTCGGGTCTATAATCCGAACCGAACCGTCAATGTGATCTCATAGCGCTTGAGATAAGCGCCAAGAATCTGGTTTTCCATCGCGAGCGCCTCGTCTTCTATCGTGCAGACGATCGGCGGATGGCCGTCAACCTTAAGCACCGCATGCAGCACATAGTCCGCCGCCTGACCTGTTAGTTCACGCCGCGGCTCTAAGCGTTTCGCGCAACGGCGGTGCGAGCGCATCGACCCGTGCCGTACGGCGACGACGTGGCTGGGTTCGAGAAAGACGGCGGCCGACCCTCAATCGATCACTTAATTTTGGTATACGCTGTGCGCCCGACCACAAGCAACTGGTTGCCATGAAATCGATCTTGGGAAGCTGGTCGCTCCTGAGCACATGCCCTGCCGTAAGCTGGTGAGACCATGAACTGCTGCAACGTCTCGATCTCGGCGGAGCACGGATCGCATAAGGCCGGTCGATACGTACCGCGACCAGTCCGATAGGCAATCGATAATGTTCGCTCGCCACCGCGCTAATGCGCTGGTCGTGACGATAGAGAGGAGGCGGCAACCGGCATAGGGATCTCCAATAAGATATGGGGCTATTGGATGATCCCGTTTTTTGCCATTGGTCACCCGACCACCGCACGGGGAGATATTGTTAAGCGAGAGAAAGCATCGGCCCGCCTGTCTTCTGCCAATCGGGAAAATGCTGCGATTCCATCAATGTTTCCGGCGTAATCCGATCCGTGACGATCGCAAAATGGTCGCCGTCGACCAATACTTTCGGGACCAGCGCGCGACAATTGTAGCTTGATGCCATCGTCGCTCCAGGCCCCTGCCGTCTCGAACACCGCGAGGTCGCTCCGCTCTACCGGATCGATAGTTCGTGCCATGGCGAAGGTATCGCCACTCTCGCAAACGGGACCCGCGATATTAGCGACGATGCGACCACCGCGCGGCGCGACGGCCACGAACTCATGATACGCACCGTAGAGTGCCGGGCGCGCCAAGTCGTTCATCGCCGCATCGACGATAACATAAGGGTTCGGGTCACCGGGCTTGATCCAAAGAACTTTGGTACGCAGCACTCCCGCTTCGCCGGCAACGAACCGACCGGGCTCGAACATCAGGTTTACCTGCCAGTCGCGCGTGATCGGGGCGGCCATGGCGCCATAATCGACGGGAGACAGCACCCGTTCTCGAAGCCTATAGCGACTACCAAGACCACCGCCAAGATCGACGTGGGAGATGGAATAGCCCGCGCCGCGCAGCGTACCGAGCAAGTCCCCGACACGAACGTAGGCGGCCTCCAACGGCGCAATGTCGACAAGCTGGCTGCCGATGTGAATGGCAATGCCGCGCAGATCGAGTCCCATCAGCGCGACGAGCCGCCCAAAGATCGCAGCCGCCTGATCTATCCCAACCCCGAATTTGCCGGCGCGTCGGCCGGTCGAGATCTTGGCGTGGCTTCCTGCGTCGATATCAGGATTGACTCGCAACACCGCCGAGGCCCGCATGCCCCGCGCCTCGGCCAGCGCGGACAGTACGAGCCCCTCCTCCTCGAGTTCGAGGTTGAATTGCCCGACCCCAGCGTCCAACGCCGCAGCGAGTTCACGGTCGGTCTTGCCCGCACCGGAGAAAATAATGTCGCGTGGCGCGATACCTGCCGCAAGTGCGCGAAGCATCTCGCCGCCTGACACCATATCGGCACCATAGCCTTCCGCCGCGAGCAAGCGCAGCACCGCGAGATTGGGATTGGCCTTTACCGCAAACGCTAGATGCTTGCGAACAACCGGGGTAAGTCCGTACTTGAATGCTCTGGCAGCGGAGCGAAACGCTGCCGTGGAATAGACATAAGCCGGTGTCCCGACGGCAGTGACAATTTCCGGTAGTGGGACGCTCTCGACATGCAGGACGCCGTCCCGAAGCTGAAATGAGAGCATTATGGTCACCGATCGAGAAGTGGGGGTCTGGCGCGACCGGATCGCGGCGACATTCGACGCATCAGCGACGGGAGACAGGATCTCTCGCTATACGCCGAGTTCGTCGCGCACGGATCGCGGTTACGAGATTACGATGGCGTCCGCGCTCCACGTGCCACGCCTTACTCACCCGCTGCCCCTGCACCAGTAGCAGTAACCCAGCGACCGCGAGTACAAAGCTCAACAGGCTCCAGATCGATTCCAGGCTTCCGAACCGTAAGCCGAACTCGCGGTCGGCAAAACCGATCGCGAAGGCCGCGCCGAACACGGCAACTCCGGCCCCGCGCCATGCCACATCGCGCACATTCACGAGCGCCCACCCGCGGCGCGCTGCTTTCCCGCTGCCTCGCCGTCAATGATTATACATCCTGCCCTGGCAACGGCGCGGGCGATGCCCGCCGGGACGCAGCGGGGACGCCGCCACAACAAGATGTCTGCCGGAAGATCGATTTCGTCTGCGAGCGCAGTCACCAGATCGGCGACGTCAAAGGCGATACCTATCGCCGGGTCGCGGAACGCCGCCGCGGCCACTCGCGCGGACGATATAGGTGCCGGGGCACCGTCGATCCCGCGCGCCTCTACGGCGGTGAAGCCGAGCCCGCGCGCCCGTAGCGCAGCATGCAGTAATGTCGTCCCCGTCCCGCAGTCAGCATCAACGATCCGAACACTGTGGCGCCCGCCCGCCTTGAGCCGAGTGAGCGCCGCGACGATCGCCGGCCACCGATCATCCGAGATGGCTCTGGGTCGAGGTGACGCCCCCGCGACGACATCGGCGAGGCGCGCTCCAGCTTGGCGTGTCGAAAGATCCGATTGTGATTGCTTCATGGTTCAACTTCCAGGAATGGATTGCAATGTTTAGGCGGCGTGGCGTGTCGCGGTTTCCCAGGCGGCGACCGGCGCGAACGAGATTCGTGAAGTCAGCGGCGTGGCAACAACCGCAATCAGTGCACCGGGAATGCTCCGTCGTTCGGCGCGGGCAAACGCCATGGCTGCGTCAAGCGAAATGAATCGGCCTTCCAACATTTCCTCGCTGTCCTGCACCAGCCAATGCCCGGCGGCGTCTTGACCCACGTTGAGAGTCCGGATTTTTTGGTCAGGCTCCAGATCGGCAACCAACTACACTGTAACACTCCTGTGATCGGCTCGAACGGCGTGAGTGCGGAGTGCCGCCGGGTTCCTTCCCGGCCGATCTTCCGCTTCATGCAGAACGCCAGATATTCCTCCCGGCATAGCAATTCGAGATCGATTGGCAGGCGCAGGCATAGGCTTTCCATAACATCGCTGTTTAGCGCCGGCCTGAAAGCAAACCGGCGTGCGCGAGCGCCGCGTCGACCGATCCGCGGCTCCTCTCGCTCGGCCAAGTCATCGGCAGGCGCAGGCTACCCGGAAAGTCAGGCCGGACGCGCGTCAGTGCATATTTGATCGGCCCAGGCGATGCGTCGCTCGCCAATGCCGTGTGCAGCGGAAACAGGAGATCCTGATACGTGCGCGCCTTCGCATAGTCCCCTTCCTCACAGGCCGCTTGGAACTGCGCACACAATTTCGGTGCGACATTGGCGGTCACCGAGATGCACCCCTTGCCGCCCATCGCGGCATGCGCCAGCGCGGTGTCGTCATTGCCCGACAGCTGGCAGAATGCCGGACCGCAGGCGAGCCGCTGCTTGGACACTCGGCTAAGTACCCCCGTCGCATCCTTTACGCCGACCACCACCTCCGGAAATGCCACGACGATGCGCAGCATCGTCTCGACGTGGATGTCGGTCACGCTGCGCGCCGGCACGTTGTGGAGCAGAATCGGGAGGCCTCCGTCGCGGGCGAGCACTTCGAAATGACGGAAGATGCCTTCCTGATTGGGACGACTATAGCCGGGTGCTGCGACCAGCGCGGCTGTCGCGCCGTGTGCCTTTGCCGCGTGGATTTGAGCCAATGCCGCGAGCGTGTTGTTAGAATTGCAGCCGGCAATCACCGGCACGCGTCCGGCCGCCTGCTCGACGCAGATTTCCAGCACCCGGCCGTGTTCGAAGATCGACAGCGTCGCCGCCTCGCCCGTGGTGCCGCACGCAAGCAGTGCAGCAGAGCCATGCCCTATCTGCCAGTCAACGGAGGTACGAAAGGCGGATTCGTCGAATGCCCTATCCTCCCCGAACGGCGTGACGAGCGCCGGAATCGAGCCGTGAAACATGGTGATAATACTCCTGAGCAACGCTGGGCATCGAAGGTCGAGGATGAGGCGCCCGGACAGGTGGCTCAGCCATGGTTATGGACGAAGCCTGCGCGCACGATCCGCAAGATAGGTCACGTTGACGAATCGACTGGATCCGAAGTGCGCCGGATCAACATAATCGGCGGCATGTGGGCGTGGCTCGGCTGGTCTCGCCACAGGTCTACAGCGCTTTTTCCCGACGTCCGACGCTCGCTTTGCGCGTCGTCGAGCGAAAAGCGCCGGTCCGTTGATCATCAGCAGCGCGCCCACGCTCGCCAAAACGAAACTCACCAGTCCGAGCCCCATCTCCCCCAAGGTCGCCGGACCGTGTACGGCTCCGGCGAGCACGCGACGATGGAGCAAACTGGTCCCACAGGCCGCCCCAATCCAGGCAAGACCCGACAGCCGCACGATGCATCCGCGCTTGCTCATGAAATTATGCCTCCGCGTCAGCGTCGACGCCAGTCCGCCGTACGAAGTCAGGACGACGTTTTTCGGCGGATGCAAGAGTGAGCCGTCCCTCGATTCTGAGACGCGGCTCGCACGCTGCGTCCAGCGGACGGCGTGGCAAGCGGAGCCCGTGCACAGGAGCATGGAGTGACCATCGGCTTTCGGTGCGGGACATGGTTACTTCTCATTCGCCCAGGGTGCCCGAGCGGCAAGTTGCAACAAATCGTGCTGTTGCCGTCGGACGCCGCGGACCATGCGAAGAGTCATCGCCGCGCATTCAGGGTCGACGGCTGCCAACGAATTCATGATCATACTCCTTATGGGTGACTGCATGCAGGTCGTGCCGAGGGTCGTGCGCATCCGTACCGGAACGTGCCAGTGGCTGGCTGCACCACCGTTGGCTAACTTGGACGCTATCGAAGAGGTGATGCCCCAGCAGCAGCAGCGCCCAGCCAGACGTCGCACCCAAGAAGGCCACAGCGGCGCAGGCAAATGCCAGCGGCGTCGCGTCGTGGTTTGACGCAAGCAAACGGATCGCTTCGCCGGAAGCTGCCAAGGCGGCGAGCCCCGCCAGACGGAGCAAACCATCGAATTGCCAGCTGTGTTGCCGGTCCGGGGAGCGAGATGTCATCATGTCGCAGGGCAATTAAGCCGATGCGCATAGGGTTTCGAGATTGATCTCGGGTCAACCACATAGTGTTTGCATAATGTGCGGCGATGATCGCAGCAGGTGACCTCCGTCAATCCCACTCTTCGGCTGCTTAAGAGTATCCCCGCGACGCTTACTATCGGATTACGTGTGACGGTCGCCTGACTCGGACGCAAGGGTCAAACGGACGACACCTCCCAGTAACAGAACCTGACACGCCCTTTGCGCCTGAAAGGACTCGGCATAAATCAAATGCCACACCTACGCCAACTCTATGCAAACACTATGCATGGAGCCAAAAACCTGTCTCGATTTTCTATGACGACGATACTAAAAACCAAAAAATAGCAACAGTATCCCAGGAAATAAACAATACATATTTTTATATAAATCATTAAAATTAGAAATAATTAATTCAAAAAGTATCAGATGTATCCGATACTGCAATATACATACAACTAAATAATTCATTCATATCAAAAATAACATATCATATATTACCGGTCACATTGGATAATTTACCTTATTCATGGGAACCGACGTCTACTTCTGGGCAAATAACAAATAATAAGTCCACATTATTATCGTCAACATCACCTAATGGGTTCTTGGAAAAAAATCGTATGACTATCGCCACACGTCGCGGATTGATTGCTCTGCTGGGAAGCGCTGCGGTCGTATTTCCTCAATTTGCCTATGCGGAAGCCGAACCAAAAGCGGACAGTGCCGCGCCGAACACGGAAATCGTCGTCACCGCCTCGAAGCGCTCCTCCACGGTACAGAATACGCCGATTAGCATAACCGCGGTCAGCGGCGCCGAACTACAGGAGCGCGGCATCACCAATTTCGCCGCGATGGCGCAATCGACTCCCGGCGTGTCACTCAAGAGCGAGGGCCCCGGCCAGACCGAGATCGAACTGCGCGGCATGACCTCGAGCGGCGGCAACTCGCCGACCGTCGGTTTCTATCTTGATGATATTCCGCTCACCCCACCCGCCGGCGCGCAGAACGGCAAGGTGGTCATCGATCCGACGTTATACGACCTCAAACGGGTGGAAGTGCTGCGCGGACCGCAGGGCACCCTGTACGGCTCGGGCTCGATGGGCGGCACGGTGCGGCTGATCAGCAACCAGCCCGATACGACCAAATTCGAAGGCAGCGCAGAAAGCACCCTGTCGGGCACCGACGGCGGTAACTTCAACCACAGCGACAATGTGATGGTCAACATCCCGCTGGTGCGGGACACCCTCGCGCTGCGCGTCGTCGGCACTGAGGCATTCACCAGTGGCTGGATCAATCGGATTGTTACTTCCCCCTATCCGTCGTCGAGCGTCGACGGGTCCACCCGGGGCGATGTGCAGAATGCGCCGATCGAGAAACAATACACCGGATCCAACGCCCAGCAACTCTATGGCGTACGCGCCACGCTGCTCTGGCAGCCGATCTCGCGGCTCTCGGTCACGCCGTCTTTTTTCTACCAGACCAGCAAGCAGGACGGGATCAGCGCCTATGACAGCACCCCAGGCACCAATGCGCATTACCAGCCGTTCGACACCGCCGAGCCGCTGACCGACACGATCAGGATCTACAGCTTGAATCTCGATTATAAATTTGACGGCTTCAGCGTTACTTCCAGCACCGCCTATTGGAAGCGTCGCGCTACGCAGATCGAGGACGGCAGCGAGGATTTCAACAACCCCAACACCGGCGCGACCTATGCGTCGAACAATGGCCTAGCCAATCCCGGCTATTACGGCCCGACCGGAAGCGGCACGGTGTCGGGCAAGGAGGACGATCCCTCGAGCCAGTTCAGCGAGGAGTTACGCGCCGCCTCGTCCGGCATGGGCAGGCTTAGCTGGGTGGTCGGCGCCTTCTACAGCAAGTTTAAGGCGACCTGGAACTTCACCGGCACGACCAGCAATCCCTCGGCCTATATGGATCTTGGCACCTTTGCGCCGGCGACCACGACCCACTGGTTCGATGCGGTGTCGCCCACCACGGAGTCGCAATACGCGCTGTTCGGCGAAACTACCTATGCGCTCACCAGCAAGTTGAAGTTCACCGCGGGCGTTCGCTATTACAAATATGACTACAAATTCTCGTCGACAATCAGTGGCTGGGGATCGGGGCTTGGCGCGGCAACGCCGTCGGAATCGGGGCTGATCAAGCAGTCTGAGGACGGCTTCAACCCGAAGTTCAATCTGTCCTACACTTTCAGCCCGGACCTCATGGCCTATGCCACAATCGCCAAGGGCTCGCGTCCCGGCGGCGGCAACGCGCAATATCCCGTCACCGGACCTTATTGGAGCGCAGTGTTCGCGGCCTACAAATTCGCCGGCGAAAAATGGCCGTCTATCTATGAGCCGGATTCGGTCTGGAGCTACGAGATCGGTGAGAAGGCCCGCTTTTTCAACCGCCGTCTGACGATCAACGCCAGCTTCTATTATGAGGACTGGGACAATATCCAGCTGCTCGCGCTCCCGGGCGATTGGGCGCTGAACATCAATGGCAACCGTGCGAAGATTTACGGCGGTGAAATCGAAACCCACGCCGTTCTCGGCGCCGGGTTCGAGCTCTCAGTTTCGGGCGGCTTTACCCACGCCCGGGTTGATTCCGGCCCGCATTGGCAGATCACGCCGACCGATAGACTCTCCGATGTCGCCCCGGTCACCGCGAACGCAATCCTGAACTATTCGCGGTCGCTGACGAACAAGTTCACGCTCACGGCCCAGGTTGAGAATGCTTATGTCGGTGCGCGATATTCGCTAGCCTTTCCCTACGGCTATTCGTTGAACGGCGAATACATCCAACTGCCCGGCTATGACCTGACCAATATCCGACTTGGGATTAAATCAGTCGACGGCTGGAGCGGGGCGCTGTTTGCCAATAACCTATTCAACAAGCGTGCGGAACTGGAGAGCCTATTCCAGGAAACTTTGCCCGCGGCATCGTTCAACCGGATCGTCACCAACCAGCCGCTCACCGCGGGCGTGGACCTGAGCTTCCACTTCTAGACCCCAGCAATACCGAAACTGAGCAGGCTTCGTCAGTGCAGGCCGAACATGGGCGCATCTTTATTAATGGATATTGCATTCTAGGAATGCGCCCCACTCTCATCAGACAGCATAGCCTTGCCCAAAGCACGCGAGACGATGAAAATGCCCCCGGGGCGCCGCGAGCAAGAGCCCGGTCAGGACCGTCGACAGGGGAGACGGAATCAGGTTGGCGATGGGGTCATCGCCCGCATGCCACCATCGAGGGTAAAGAAGGCCTATCATTGTGAACGGATCCACCGTGCTCGTCGTCGACGACGAGGAATCCATTCGACGCTTGCTAAGAAACACTCTGGAACGCGCTGAATACCGTGTCGCCGAAGCATAGGACGGTGCACATGCACTGCAAATCGTGGAGCAGGCGACACCCGCGGCGATCTTGCTCGACCTCGGACTGCCGGATCGTGACGGCCTCTCGCTGGTGCCGCTTCTGCGCCGGATGAGCGACGCCATGATTCTGATAGTTTCCGCGCGTCACGAAATCCATCAGAAGGTCGCAGCGTTGGACCTCGGTGCCGACGATTATATCACCAAGCCATTGATTTCCGAGGAACTGCTTGCGCGGCTGCGGGTCGCGCTGCGCCACAAGAGCGAGCCGAAGAAGCCAACCAGCTTCCGGGTCGGCACGCTGGAGATTGATCTGACCGATCGTACCGTTGGGCGTCGCGGGGAGGAGGTGCATCTGACGCGAAAGGAGTATGAAGTACTGCCATGCCTTGCCAGCTCGCCGCGGCAGGTCATTACCCATCAGCGCATCCTGGAAGCAGCCTGGCCGCAGGAGAACGATCGGAAAATCGAATATCTGTGGATTGTCATCCGCTCTCTGCGTCACAAGGTGGAGGCTGCCGAGGCGGTTGGCTCGGTGGTCGCGAACGAGCTCGGGATAAGGCTACCGTTTGGTCGTTGAGCGACGAGTTCCACATGCGCCCCCAACCTAATCCCGGCCGGCGAAATGTTGCAACTGGACCAGCATGGGCCAGCGTCGTTCAGTTCTAGGACCCTTGGACGATGAGTGTCAGCGCAACAAATAGTTAGTTCGCGATGCGTCTATAAAAAATATAATTTTATATTATGAACGCATATTCGGCATTGCTCTATGCAAATATGCAATATATTATATTACAATATATCTTTAATCCATACCTTTTTATATATTTTACAAAATTTCTCAAGAAATCTACAAAATTAGATCTCGACGTTACGAAGCAAATTACTATTTAGTAATTTGCTCCGCTGGAAAATTTGACCGTTTTCTTCTGATAAATGTTTCTTTCTGTGATAGGGCTACAATGGCAAGTGCGCCTGCATACCTGAACGGGTGCCGCCCCCTTCCCCGCCCACCGGAAAATCCGATGAATCTCGCCCGTTGCCTTGGCATCCGGATGATCGGAGCGGCGTTGTATGCGGGACGGTGACGTCTCGCTACGGACTTGATCGCTTCGCAACCGCGGGCCGCGATCTCTCGTCGGGCTACGTTTCTCTGCTCGCAATCCTCGGACTGGTCAGCGCAAGCGTCGGGAGTGGACTTGTCGTGCTCGGCTCGCGTGCCCGAACTCCACGGAAGATATCAGGCCAATGGGTGCGCAATGGGCACTGAACCTGTCAAAACGCCATCACCGCTGCGACTGGTCGGTCTGTTACTCGTTCTGGGGACGGCCGGACTTTACTATCGGCTGGTTGAGTTGGTCGAAGCGGGAGCACCACACTCGATAAAATCGACAGAAGTGCTGGTGGCGCTCGCCAATCTGGTTTGTGTCGTTACCGGATTTTACCTGCTGGGGCGCGGACGACGGGTATTTCCTTGTCGGTAAACGGCCGCTACCGGCGCCCGCCCTAGCCAGGATTATTGATCCACCGCCCCTATCAATCGATACCCAACACCCAGTTCGTTGACGATAATCGCGGGCCGGCTCAAATCTTCCTCGACCTTCTGACGGACGGTTCGGATTAGTACACGGAGATATTCAATGTGCCGATCATGTTCGTTCGGCCAGACGGCTTTAAGGAGTTGATCGTGGGTGATCACCCGGCCGGGATATTTGGCAAGCTCTGCAAATACGGTATATTCCTTCGGCGTGAGGTGAACCTGCTCCCCTTGGTTCGTAACCCGCCGGTTCAGCAGGTCGATCTGCAGCGATCCGACAGAGACCGTTGTCTGAATCCCGGCCCCGGTCAGGCGATGCCGCAGCGCCGCGCGCACTCGGGCCAAAAGTTCATGGGTATCGAACGGCTTGGTAACATAGTCGTCCGCTCCGAGATCCAGCGCCGTCACCTTTTCTTCGGTGGCATCTCGTGCAGAGACGACAAGCAGGGTCGCATCCGATTGCTTGCGGATGATCGGCACCAATTCCATCCCGTCGCGATCCGGTAGCCCAAGGTCCAACAACACCACATCGGGGCGTATCCGGGCTAGTGTCTCGAGCGCCTCCTTTGCAGAGTTCGCTTCGCCGACCTCATACCCAGCCCGCTCGAGGGTGTTCCGCAACAGGCGACGGATGTGCTGTTCGTCATCAACGATCAGCACCTTGGACAGGTTGCTCAAGCGATTTTCTCCTGATCGAATTCGCGGGCGAGCGCGCCCTCCGGAAAGTGGATACTCAGCCGCGCGCCCCGAGGATCGCCGCGGTTGGTGGCCTCCACGCTGAGCCCCATCGCCTCGCAGAAGCCCTTGACGATGGCCAAGCCCAAGCCAGTGCCTCCCTTGGAACGATCCGAGCCCTCGAACCGCGCGAAGGTCTCGAACACCTGGCCCTCGCGTCCGGCAGGGAGGCCGGGGCCCTGATCAAGGATCGACAGAATTAGCCCGCCCATATGCCGGGTCGCGACAACCTCAATCGCCGTGCCAGGATCCGCATAGCGCCCCGCATTGTCGAGCAAGTTGATCAGCACGTGGTGGAAGAGCTGCGCGTCGATCCGCACGAGCGGCAGTCCGGGTGAGACGTCGAGCTTGATCTCATGCCCCTCGAGCGAACGTCGTGTGTCCTGTACTGCGCCGGCAACGGCGTCGGTAAGATCGGAAGCCTCGATGTTGAGCCGGAGCGCGCCGGCCTCGACCCGTGCCATATCGAGTAGGTTCGCGACGAACCGGTTGAGGCGCTGGGCTTCGCTTTCGACGGTATCGACCAGTTCATTGGGCGCTTTCCCGCGCATTTCGGCGGTCGCGGCGAGAATGACGGTCAGCGGCGTCCGCAGGTCGTGACTTACCGAGGACAGCAGCGCTGCACGCAACCGATCGCGCTCCTTGAGCTGCGCCACGTCCTGCATCTCTGCTTCGAGTTGCATCCGCTCGAGCACCAGTGCGACCTGATCCAGTAAGCTGAGCAGCAGTGGGATCTGATCCGAGCGTAACGGGTCGGTGCCGTCCTCGCGCGCCAGCCCGGCGACACCCAACACGCCGCGCGCAGTCTGCAGCGGGTAGAACAGCCAGTCCGACGAGGTAAGCGTGTCCGAGCCACGCCCAGCCGGCGTGCCCTTGTCCATCGCCCATTGCGCCGCGGCGCGCTCCATATGGTCGAGCTTGTCCTCCGGCGGGAAGGCCGCTTGCAGCAACGGTCCGTCTGACGATGGCACGAGCATGCAGGCAGAGGCGTCAAACAACCGCGCGAGCTCGACGCAAATCGCCTGCATCAGCTCTTCATCATGCGCCGTTGTGGTCAGTTGCCGCGAGAAACCTGCCAACGCAGCATTCTGCCGCGCGCTCGAGGCGGCGAGATCAGCCTGCGCGCGGATTCGAGCGGCGAACTGGCTCGTGACGAAAGCGACCGAGAGGAGTACCACAATGGTCACGACATTCTCGGGGTTGCTGATCGTCAGCGTCCCGGTCGGCGGCAGAAAGAAGAAGTTGTAGGCAAGCGACGAGGCAATGCCGGCGAACAGCCCCGCGCGTAGTCCGAACAGGCTGGCCGCCACCATCACCGGTACCAGGTAGAGCAAGGCGATGTTGGTGAGGTTGAGTACCGCCAGCGACAAGCCGCCACCGGTGATCCCCATCACCATCAGCAGGGTCCAGAGATATTCGGTCGGCTTGCCCCAGCTCCAGCGTCGAAGCGAACGCTTGACGGTCTGCGGCTGTCCGCGCTCGGCGGGCAGGACGTGGATCGCGACGTCGCTCAGGCCGCGCACTAGTTGATCGACCACCGAACCATAGCGCCACTCGAACCACCAAGGTCGCGATGATTTTCCGATCACGATCTGGGTCGCGCGGGCTTCCCTGGCGTAAGCAGTGAGACCGGACACCACGTCGACCGCGGGAATGGTCGCGGTTGCAGCCCCAAGCTGCGCCGCGAGTGCCATCGCCGCATTTAGGCGCTGGCGATCTGCATCCGTCAGCTCGCTCGAGCGCCGCGTCTCGATATGTAGCGCGGTCCAGGGCGCGCGGAGAGCATCCGCCAGCCGTTTCGCCGCACGAACCAGCCCGGCGGCACTCGGTAGCTCGCTCACTGCGACCAGCACGCGCTCGCCAGCCGCGAAACTGCCGGCCAGTGCGTGGGTCTGAATATAGTCGAGCATCTGCGCGTCAACCGCCTGCGCGGCGCGGCGCAACGCCAATTCGCGTAGCGCCGACAGATTAGATTTCGAAAAGAAATGGCTGAGTGCCCGGGTGGCCTCACGCGGGATATAAACTTTGCCCTCCTTGAGCCGCTCGATCAGCTCGTCGGGCGGGATATCGACCACCTCGATCTCGGCATTTTCGAGCACTCGATCAGGCACCGTCTCGCGCACCCGGACGCGAGTGAAGGAGGCAACGACATCGTTGAGGCTCTCAATGTGCTGGATGTTGATCGTCGAATAGACGTCGATCCCCGTGGCCAGCAGCTCCTCGATGTCCTGGTAGCGTTTGGGATGACGGGTGCCTGGCACATTGGTGTGGGCCAACTCGTCGACAAGCACGAGATCCGGCCCGCGCGCGAGGATCGCGTCGAGGTCCATCTCGTCGAGCGTGCGGCCTTGATATTCGAACTCCATCCGCGGCACGATCTCATGCCCACGGGTCAGCGCCTCGGTCTCGGCGCGGCCGTGGGTTTCGACCACGCCGACGATCACGTCCACGCCGGCCTTACGACGCTGCATCCCGTCGGTCAGCATTTCGTAGGTCTTGCCGACGCCCGGCGCGGCGCCGAGGAACACTTTGAGACGGCCACGGCCTTCCTGTGCGGCTTCGCGCAGGAAGGCCTCGGGCTTGGGTCGGTCTTCTTGGTGATCGTTCACTTGGGCGAGCTTGCCCCAAGCCGGTCGAGCTGTCGATTGAGCACGAACACGTTGACGTGCGGCTCGCCGACAATTCCTAGCAGGGGTTGCTCGACCGCGCCGCCCACCAGCAGACGGAGTCGTGTCTCGGAAACGCCCCGGATCTTGGCGACCCGGGCGATCTGGACATAGGCGGTTTCGGGCGAGATATCCGGATCAAGCCCCGAGCCCGAGGCAGTGACGAGATCCGCGGGCATCGGCCCGGTCACACCCTCCGCCTTGCGCTTGGCGACATCGACCCTCACCCGGTCCGCGAGCGCCTTGCTCGTCGGCCCGAGATTTGAGCCCGAGGAGTTGAGGCCATCATAGCCGGTGCCAGCGGCCGAGGGACGGGTCTGGAAGTAGCGCGGCGCGGTGAAGGCCTGGCCGACCACGGTCGAGCCGACCACTTTGTCGCCGTCCCGCACCAGACTGCCATTGGCCTGGGTAGGGAAGACCGCCTGTCCCACGCCGAGGATCAGCAGCGGATAGGCAAAGCCGAGCAGGAGCGCGAACAGCAAGGTCATCACGATCGCGGGCCGGATAGCCGTTTTAAAGTCAGTTCCCATGATCTGTATCCTAAGCCAGGCCGAGGCCGTTGACGGCAATGTCGATGAGCTTGATGCCCACGAACGGGGCCACAAGGCCGCCTAGCCCGTAGACCGCAAGATTACGCGCGAGCAGTGGCCCCGCGCCGATCGGGCGATACTTCACGCCTTTGAGTGCAAGCGGCACCAGCAGCGGAATGATCAGCGCATTGAAGATGATCGCCGACAGGATAGCTGACTGCGGCGTCGCCAGCCCCATCACGTTGAGCACCCCCAAGCTCGGATAGAGCACGATGAACATCGCCGGGATAATCGCAAAGTATTTGGCGACGTCATTGGCTACCGAGAAGGTGGTCAGCGCGCCTCGCGTCATCAGTAACTGCTTGCCCAGCCCCACCACCTCGATCAGTTTGGTGGGATCGCTGTCGAGGTCGACCATATTGCCAGCCTCGCGCGCTGCCTGTGTCCCCGTGTTCATCGCTACGCCGACATCAGCCTGGGCCAAGGCAGGCGCATCGTTGGTGCCGTCGCCGCACATCGCGACGAGGCGCCCACCTTGCTGCTCTTTGCGGATCAGCGCGAGCTTGTCCTCGGGCGTCGCCTGCGCGAGGAAATCGTCGACGCCCGCTTCGGCGGCGATCGCGGCGGCGGTCAGCGGGTTGTCACCGGTGATCATCACCGTGCGGATGCCCATTTTCCGGAGCTCACCGAAGCGCTCGCGAATGCCGGCCTTAACAATATCTTTGAGAAAGATCGCGCCGAGTAGGCGGCCATCCTTGATCACCGCCAATGGGGTGCCGCCGGCGCGCGCGATCTCGTCGGTCGCGCGGCGCAGCTCAGTCGCTGCATTGCCCTCGCCCGAGCCGGCGTTCGCCTTGAACAATGAATCGACTGCACCCTTCTGAATCGTCGAGCTGCCCATAGTGACGCCAGAAATGCGGGTCTGCGCAGTGAACGGAATGACGACAGCACCTTCTGGCAGCACTGTGGTGGCGATCCCGAATTTGTCACGCGCCAGCGCCACGATCGAACGTCCTTCCGGCGTCTCGTCGGCGAGGCTGGCGAGCAGTGCGGCTTCGGCCAATTCGGTTGGCGATACTCCACCAACCGTCTTGAACTCGGAGGCCTGGCGATCGCCGATCGTGATCGTGCCGGTCTTGTCGAGCAACAGGACGTCGATGTCGCCCGCCGCCTCCACCGCGCGGCCGGACTTGGCGAGCACGTTGAAGCGCACCAGCCGGTCCATGCCGGCAATACCGATTGCCGAGAGCAAAGCTGCGATGGTCGTGGGGATCAACGTGATCAGTAGCGCCGCGAGCATTGCCACAGGAATGCTGCCGCCGGCATAAGATGCAAAGCCCGGGATCGTGCCGACCGCGATCAGGAAGATGATCGTGAGGCCAACGAGTAGGATCGTCAGCGCGATCTCGTTCGGCGTCTTCTGCCGCTCGGCGCCTTCAACCAGGGCAATCATGCGATCAAGAAAGCCTTGTCCTGGATCGGCAGTGACGCGGACCTTCAGGCTGTCCGACACCACCCGCGTGCCTGCGGTGACCGCGGACCGGTCGCCGCCCGCCTCGCGGATCACCGGCGCGCTTTCGCCGGTGATCGCGGCTTCGTTGACCGAAGCGACGCCGGCGATGACTTCGCCGTCCGCCGGGATCAACTCGTTGGTATTCACGAGGACCACATCGCCGGAGCGCAGCAGGCTGGCGGCGACCTTCTCGCCATTTTCGCGGGTGGCGGTCAGTTCAGCCTTGGTGGCGCGCAGGGATGCCGCCTGCGCCTTGCCGCGGCCTTCGGCGAGCGCCTCGGCGAAGGTGCCGAACAGGACGGTCAACCACAGCCAGATCACCAGTTGGACCTTGAAGCCTGCAGTCAACCCATCATGCCCAATGAATAGCAAGACGCTCATCAGCGTGGCGACGACCGCCGTCGTAAACATCACCGGATTGCGGATCAGCTCGCGCGGATTGAGTTTGCGAAAAGAGTCCCCCACCGCCGGAGCGATAAGCTCCGGGGTGAAGAGAGACTTGTTGGTGGTGCGGCTCATATCATGTGCCCCGATCAGAATAAGGTGCCGCCGGTCATCGCGAGATGATCGGCTATGGGACCGAGCGCGAGGCTCGGTAGAAAGGTGAGACCGCCCAGGATCAGAATGATGCCCACGAGAAGCCCGACCCAGAGTCCGCCGGTCGTCGGAAACGAGCCCGAGGATTCCGGAATGTGCCGCTTGGCCGCCAGACTGCCGGCGATCGCCAGCATCGGTACGATGATGAAGAAACGACCGATCCACATCGCGATGCCGAGCAGGCCGTTGTACCAGGGCGTATTGGCGCTCAGCCCAGCGAAGGCGGAGCCGTTGTTGCCGACCGCGCTGGTGAAGGCATAGAGGATCTCCGAGAAGCCGTGCGGGCCCTTGTTGAGCGGTCCAGCCAACCCGGCGGTCGCCACCGAACTGATCGCGGTGAGCCCGAGGATGGTGAGCGGCAGCACCGCGATCGCGAGCACCGCGAGTTTCACCTCGCGGGATTCGATCTTCTTGCCGACATATTCCGGCGTGCGCCCTACCATCAGACCGGCGACGAACACCGCAAGAATAGCGAACAGCAGGAAGCCGTATATCCCTGCGCCGACGCCGCCGACGACAACTTCGCCGAGCTGGATATTGAACAGTGGGATCAATCCGCCGAGCGAAGTGAAGCTGTCGAGCATCGCATTGACTGCCCCACACGACGCCGCTGTGGTAACCACCGAGAACAGGGCAGAGGCGACGATGCCGAAGCGCACTTCCTTGCCCTCCATATTACCGCCGGCAACGCCGAGGTGATGGAGTACGGGATTGCCTGCCGCTTCCTGCGAATAGCAGACGAAGACACCCGCCAGGAACAGCAGAATCATCGCACAGAGGATCGCCCAGCCCTGCCTGGTGTTGCCAACCGCCTTGCCGAACGCCCAGGTCAGGCCGAAGCCGATCAGGAAGATCGAGAGCATCTGAAGTAGGTTGGTGAAGGCACTCGGATTCTCGAACGGGTGAGCCGAATTCGCATTAAAGAAGCCGCCGCCATTGGTGCCGAGCATCTTGATCGCTTCCTGTGACGCGACCGGGCCGAGCGCGAGCGTCTGCTTGGCGCCCTCAAGCGTGGTGACGCTAACTGAGCCGGCCAACGTCTGCGGCACGCCATTTGCGAGCAGCACGAGCGCATAGACGATGCACATCGGTAGCAGTAGATAAAGAATGATCCGCGTGCAGTCGGCCCAGAAGTTGCCTATCGTCGCGCTCGAGCGACGCGCGAAGCCGCGGAACAGTGCGAAGGCCAGCGCAATGCCGGTCGCTGCCGAAATGAAATTGTGGATCGTCAGGCCGAGCATCTGCGAGAGGTTCGACATGGTCGATTCCCCCGAATAGCTTTGCCAATTGGTGTTGCTAGTGAAGCTGATCGCAGTGTTGAACGCCAGGTGCGATGACGTGCCTGAAAAGCCCAGCGGGTTGAGCGGCAAGAAGAACTGGAGTCGCAAAATTGCATAGGTGAACAGCACCAACACCACGTTGAACAGCAGCATGTGCACCGCGTAACGGCGCCAGCTCTGCTCGGCGATTGGATCGATCCCGGACAGGCGATAAAAGCCGCGCTCCACCGGCGAGAGCAGGAGGTGAAGCGGCGTTCGTCGTCCTTCATAAAGGGCAAAGAGCCACTTCCCCATCGGCTTGGTAAGCGCGACGAGAATAGCAACAAAAGCGAGGATCAGGATCCAGCCCTGCAGGGTCATAGCGTCGTTCCGATCAGAAACGCTCGGGCCGCAGAAGCACAGCCACGAGATAGACAAGGAGGCCGGCGGCAGTGATCGCCGCCAGCATAAGATCGAGGGTCATGCGTCGCACTCCATCATGCGTTGTCGCAGAGGCGGACGTAGGCGAGCGTTGCCGCCACCAGTCCGACGAGGATGGCCAGCCAGAGAATGTCGTCCATCGGGTGTTTCCTAGAAAACGGCGGCGAGGGAGGCGACAACGGCGCCGCCGGCGATTGATCCAGTGCCGTCCTGGCCCCTGCTGAAGCTCGGCCAGAGCAAGGCGGCACGCGCGGAAATGTCGGTTTCGATGTACGAGACATTAAGCGTCAGATTACGATAGGTCGCATCCACTAGGACGTAGTCAGCGTAGGAGCCGGTCGGGACATCTCTGGCCCTGCTGCAGAAAGTGCCCAACTTCCGATCCGAAGGGCAGTCGCCAAGCGTCGGGCGATCATCGAAATCGGGTATTATCGAAATACTTGCCGAGGGAGGTGTAGACTTCATAAGCGTCATCGGTCCTCCATCGACGAAATCGTGCGCCGACGCGGCGGACTGATTCGGTAGGAGCACATCAAATAGGAACGATCCGCATTTGTTAGCGAGACGATGAAACGGCAAAAGGCATATGTTTTACATATAGATTTCGACCATTTTCACAGATTTCGGCGTATGCAGTTCGCATCAGAGATCGTTGATGGCGCCACAAAACACCTATCCGAAGGTCCCGCGGTCTCGCCTGAAATCATCCTCAAGCCGTAAGAATCAGAGGATTGTTGAGTTTCCGAAATTGGCCTTTGGAAGATGAGTTACAGCGCGGCGAATGGTGAGCCAGCAAAGCCACACTCGATGTTCTTTTTGAGCTTCGACAAGGACGCAGGTTTGCCCATCGGAAATGTCTAAATCTATGCGCCGCGGTTGAAACAGACAGAAATTGCCGCGGTGAGCGCATTTCCCCTTCCCTCAAGCAGCTCGAGACGATCGGGGATTCTTAGCATGCTGAAGGCAAGTGCTCCGATCAGCGCTCCATTTTGCCGCTCTCGATCCATGACATCGTCACCGGTGCCCGAAGCGAACCAAAAATTCTTGTGCCAGCAGGTCGAATCAGTTGCCAAGCAGCAACGTCTGCATAGGGCTGCGAGACTGTGGATCGGCGCAAGGCAACCGCCGCAAAAACTATTCAGGTCTTTTTAGCCGCCATTCGGGCCGAGACCTCGATACTTTTCGCATTTGTTGCCCGCGCAGGTAACGAACATGCGGCGTTGCTCGTCGTTGCCTCATCCGAGGACCTATAAATTGCGCTTCAAAAAACTGACTTAGCCATCGGGCGTTAGGCATGCAGTCTGTCGGACCAAGCGCATCTGAGCAGGTGTTCGTTCACTCCCCTTGGGTGGCGACGCGCGTGGCAATCAGCGTCGGACGAAACGATCGCAGTTCAGGCACGCCGTGATCGTGTCTCCGCGTAAGAGGTCTTCGGTTCAGAAAGAAACAGCAGTCGGCGTCATTCGGTAAAGTCGGGTTAATTCTTCGAACCGAAGGGCACGCCGGTCCCGACGATCACCAGGGGCCGTCAGCGCGACGCAGCGATTTGCGGGTGTCGGCGCTCTCAAATTGGATCGCGGATGGCTCTTCTTCGGCGCTTCGCCGTACGCATTCAGATATCGGTCAGCCCCGTCTCTTCGCGGTCGCCGGCTCCAAATTGGACAAACTGTCCGAGCAGCCAGGACGCGGCCGGCCCAGGCGGCGTATCGCGACGCCATACCCCGGCAAAACGATAGATTCCTCCAGGGTGATCGGGCATCGCGAGCCGCTTGAGCGTTCCGGCTACCAGGTCCGACTGGATCAGCGGCAGCGGCATGTTTCCCCAGCCGATGCCTTCGCGCAACAGCGCATGCTTGGCGCCCAGATCCGCCAGTCGCCAGGTCCTGGGGCTTAGCACCGAAAAATCGCGCCCCTGGGTTAGTGGGGAGCGATCGGTCAGCACCAATTGCACATAATTCCGCCCCGCGCCGGGCGCTATTTGGGCCATGCGCGCAAGCTCGTGGTCGGGCGCCGCGACCGGCACCATCGGCACCGAGCCGGCAGAAATCGAATCCACGCCCTCGACGCCTGCTGCGAGAGGGCCGGAGATGCCGACCACCGCCTTACCCTCCAGCACGAGCGAGGTGATGGCCCCCAGCGCCTCAACGTGCAGCCGCAACGACACGGTCGGGTAGACCGTCGAAAACTCGCGAAGGATCAGTCCGAGGCGCTCGGTGGGCACCATCACGTCGACCGCAAGGTTGACCTCTGCCTCAAGGCCGTCGAGCAGCCCTTTCACCTTTGCGCGAAGCTCATCGATACCGTGCGCAATGCCGCGCGCCTCAGATAGCACCGCATTACCCGCGACCGTCAACACAGGCTTGCGAGTTCCCTCGCGGTCGAACAACGTGAGTCCAAGCTGCTCTTCGAGATTGCCGATTCCATAACTGACCACCGACACTGCGCGATGGAGTTTGCGCCCGGCCGCCGCGAAACTGCCGGTTTCGACGACAGCGAGGAAGACCCGCAGCTGATCCAGTGTCGGGGTTCCCGGGCTTGCCATTTCAACTCCATAGAATGTTTTCACGCACTTTATCGTACTGATCACGCATGTCGAGCCGGCCTATATCCGCTGCATCAGGACCGATGGAGGAAATCATGGGCAAGGCGGCACATAAAGATCTGACTCTCAGCCAGCACGAATGGCAGGCGGTTTCGGTCGCGCTCAGCGACGCCGCGCGGTGTGGGTGTGCCGAAACCGACACCGTAGGTCCGCTGCGTCGTCTGTATCGTACGCTGATCGGCCACGTCGCTCGCCGACCATTGGACGATGCCCGGCTCAGGGCGGTGCGGAGCTTCGTCTGCGAGACCAATCGGCGGCATCCGAGCGCCGCGCGCTACGTCCCCGCGCTACTCGATAATGGCTTCAATGCCCGTCAGGTCGACGCGCTCGCGCTTCTGTCCGCCTGACATTCTACTTCCTAACTATTTCGAACCCGGAGGACACGATATGATTGAACTTCGCCCCTTCTCGTCACTTGGCGGCGCTAACCACGGCTGGCTGGACGCCAAACACCATTTCTCATTTGCCAATTACTATGACCCGGCACGCGAAAGCTGGGGCAATCTACGCGTGTGGAACGATGACACGATCGCACCGCACAGCGGCTTCCCGCCGCATCCGCACCGGGACATGGAGATCATTACCTACGTTCGCTCGGGCGCGATCACCCACAAGGACAATCTCGGTAACGCCGGGCGCACCGAAGCGGGCGACGTACAGGTAATGTCGGCGGGCACCGGCATCGCACATTCCGAATATAACGACGAGGACGAGACCACGCAAATCTTCCAGATCTGGATCCAGCCGACCAGCCGCGGCGTCGCGCCGAGTTGGGGCGCGCGGCCGTTTCCGAAGGGCGCACGCTCGGGCAAGTTCGTCGCGCTCGCCTCGGGGTTTGAGGACGACATTGAAGCGCTGCCGATCCGCACTGACGCTCGCGTACTTGGCGCCACGATCAGGGCCGGCGAGGTGGTGGATTATCGGCTCGGCAAAGAACGCCGCGGCTATCTGGTGCCTGCCACCGGCGCGGTCGAAATCGACGGCGTGCGGGTGAACGCCCGCGATGGCGCTGCGATCGAAAATGTCGAGATGCTACGGGTGACCGCGATCGAAGACAGTGAGCTGATCCTAGTCGACGCAGCCTGAAATATACCGGCGTAACACCCGACCGACCGAGAAGCCGGTCGGGTGTTACTCGTCTACCGAACAATAATCCGTTCGAACTTACTCAATGTCTGAGCGGCGTGGCGCAGCGGCAGCCTGTTACTTCAACTCCGCCCGGAACCGTTCTGCCGCACCATCGGCAGGGCCGGCTCTCTTGCCAAGGACCAATGCGTCAACGTCGGAGCCAACCCGAGTTCGACGAACCGATATCCGGTATCGACTCCGAACTTCACCTCGGCCAGCATTGTCACGCTCGCACCGTCGGTTGTGGACCGGGCGAGCCCCGCTATCGAGTAATCCAGGTGCACTCCCGCACTGCGCGCGCCGTGCCGAAACGCCTCCCCAGCGTCCCGCCCCGGTACGAACATGCAAGCGCAGCACAGGGCGACCTTGGCAAGGCGTTCCACATCACGACCTCCAACGATACCCCTCGATAGCTCGCGATCGCAATCTTGCGTGTAGCGTTAGTCTTTCTCTTCACGGCCAGGGCTTATCGGCGGCATCCAGCCGCACGATCCGCGCGCTGTCCTCCGCGGTGACGGTCGCGTCGCCCCGGTCCGCCGCTCTGGATCGACCAGCACGACGGCGGACGCTCCGGCATTGTTGAAAGATAGATAGCTCGAGGCGCCGCCCTGCCGACAGCGCAAGCGCTGGCGAGAACGATCTCGCCGATCAAGCCGAGATGCTCGAAGAACGCATTCGTCGCCATGAACAGCTCGGACGCGGGCATCGTCCGAAAACATTGTCGGTGATTAGGGAAGCGCGGTGAAAGCGCCGAGGATCTCCACCCCCCACTTCCACCGCCCTGCAAGGATTAGAGACCATCCGATCAATTAGATCGCAAACGTGGGCGCTGTGAACAGCGGCGCGTACGCAACTCGAAATGCGCCTACTTGGCAACCGCAACGGGGAAGTCGGTCAGCTTGACGAATCCCATGAAGGGTTAGGCGCAGACCAGCGTGCATCGGGCCGCAAGCTCGTCCCAGCGACCCGAGACCGCCGTGTAGCTGGGCGTGGTTCCATGCCAGTAGAACTGCGTGTTCACCCCCCCCATCGCACCATTGGGCCCACGCCGATACGAGACGAGGAATCGAAACGCCGGATGCCGGCAGATCCGAAATCCATGGATAGGTTGTTGCGATCTCAGCACCCGCCACTGGCGCCAGCATGAAGCCACTCGGCGACGCTTTTGTCGGAAAGCTTACCCAGATCGATCGCCACCGCTCAACGATGCGCATGATCCGCGCCTCACTCGAACCGCCCGGCCTTGGCGTCATCGCCACCCCAAGGCCGGAGCTACATGCTTCAGGATCGCGTCGAGCACATGCGCATTATAGTCGACGCCGAGTTGATTCGGGACAGTGAGCAACACCGTGTCCGCCTCAGCGATGGCCTCGTCCGCCCGCAAATCCTTGATCAACTGCTCCGGCTCGGCCGCATAGGAGCGACCGAATACTGCCCGCATGTTGTCGATCACGCCGATCTGGTCGCTACTCTCGTCTCGTCCGAAATACGCCCGATCCTGGTCGTTCATCAGCGCGAAGATCGAACGCGAGACAGAGACACGCGGCTCCCAATTGTGCCCTGCCGCTTTCCAGGCTTCGCGATAGAGGCGGATTTGCCGTGCCTGCTGAATGTGCAGCGGTTCGCCGCTCTCGTCTGCCTTCAAGGTCGAGCTCTGCAGGTTCATGCCTTGCTGCGCCGCCCACGCCGCGGTGGCATTCGACGACGAGCCCCACCAGATGCGCCGACCGAGCCCTTCCGAATGCGGCTCGAGGCGGAGTAGCCCGGGCGGATTGGGAAACATCGGCCGTGGACTGGGCTGTGCGAACCCCTCCCCTTTCAGCAGGTCGAGGAAGACTTCGGCATGGCGCCGGCCCATGTCCGCATCGCTTTCCCCTTCGACCGGAGCGTAGCCAAAATGCCTCCAGCCCTCGACGACTTGCTCGGGCGACCCCCTGCTTATGCCGAGCTGCAAGCGGCCACGACTAATCAAGTCGGCCGATCCCGCATCCTCAGCCATGTAAAATGGATTTTCGTAGCGCATATCAATCACGCCAGTTCCAATCTCGACACGACTCGTTTTGGCCCCAACCGCCGCGAGCAGCGGGAACGGCGACGCGAGCTGCTGCGCGAAATGGTGAACGCGGAAATAGGCGCCATCCGCCCCGAGCTCCTCCGCCGCTACCGCAAGGTCGATTGACTGCAGCAGCACGTCCGAGGCCGACCGTGTCGCCGACTGCGACCTTGGGGACCAATGGCCGAAGGAGAGAAAACCGATCTTCTTCATGGGATGTTCCTGGCGCTAAGTCTGACGGCACTCGCTCTCGAGCAGCACCTTCTCGCCCAAGATAGGCGACTGAGCAGATCGGCGCATCGGAGCAACCTGCCGCCAAATGGAAACGCACTCTTTCCACGCCGTCACTCTTCTGTCGACCCGTTGGCTCAGTGTTAACACGGCCGACTTCGCGAGATGCGGGCCAAGTCGGTGCGTGCACCTTTGCTACCAGTCAGCGGTCGTCCAGGTTTTAATCAAAAGGGCCCGCCAGCCGAAGGCGGGAACGGCGGACAGGTCCAAATCGGGAGACCACAAAGCGGGGGGCGTCGTTGTGACCTCGGATCCAACCACCCTTTTAGGTCGAAAAGGTTCCCTGCACCGTGGCTTGCAGCCTCCGACTATGGGCCGCGAGCAGCTGTGCGCGACGCCGATGATCGCTACCGCTGCGGCTCATGCAAGTGCGTTATCAAGAAGGGGTCGATCCCATCCGTCAGCGCGAAGCGTGCCCGTGCGCCGTAGCGAAGGGACAGATCGAAGTGGGCCTTCTGCGCGTTCGGATGCTCAGAGGTGATCGCAAAGATCGCCTCTTCTTCCGCCCGCCGAAGCAAAAAATCAGTATCCGCCTTTGGCAAATCGCTCATCGTCCACTCCGCATTGCATATCGTAGACCCACGCTCCGGCACGGAGATGGGCTCAGGACGATGAACCCAAGATATCCAAAAGGACAATGCGTCGGAGCAAAGGCCACATCCTACAGCCGATTTCACCTGTGTGCAGCTTGGCCGGAAGCGATGTTCGATACGATGGCTGACGGATCGAAGGGTCGATGGGAATGGGTTGGCAAAGGGCGACACGGTGTCGCGGACGGGTCACGGCGGCGGCTCTCACAGCAAGGTCGTGCAGGCACGCGTTACGTCATCGATCTTGCCGGAATAGTCCATAGACCTCGTCGAGGTTGCGCAAACTTGCAAAACACCCGTGCGCCTCCCTGTATCGGATGATCTTAAACCCGTGGCCTCGCCGCCCGTCAATCGCGTCGATCTCGTCCCGATCAGCAGTATTGAGTTCAGTTTCGTGATGTTTCGGTCGGAAATAGCGCGCGGTAAATGCCAAAGCTCACAGCATCTCCAGCGCAACCGGCACGCGTGGCGCGGGAAAGGCCGCGTCGAGCCGCGCGAGCATGCTGGTATCGAGTTCGACATCGGCGGCGACGCGGTTCTCCCGGACATGGGATATACTCGCCGCCTTGGGAATTGTGATCACGTTCGGCTGGCGCAACGTCCAGGCGAGCGCCGTCTGCGCCGGGGTCAGTCCGAGCTCCGAGGCGACCTCAAACAGCACCGCGTCGCGTACCAGCCTACCCTGCTCCACCGGACTATACGCCATGGCGGTCATGCCCTGATCAGTAAGCCAGGGTAGCAATTCCCTATCCGGGCCACGCCTCGTCAAATTATAGAGAATTTGATCGGTTGCGCACGCCGCGCCGCCCGCCTCGACCAGTTCGATCATGTCGGCAATATCGAGATTGCTGACGCCCCAGCGCCGGATCTTGCCTGCGCGCTGCAACCCCTCCATCGCATCCACCGTCTCCGCGAGCGGTATGCGACCACGCCAGTGCAGCAGATATAGATCGAGGCGATCTGTACCAAGTCGCTTCAGGCTCGCCTCGCAGGAACCGGTTAGTCGATCGCGCGACGCATTCTGGGGATAGGCTTTACTGACCAGAAATACCCGCTCGCGCAGGCCGCTGATCGCTTCGCCGACCATTTGCTCGGTCGCGCCGTCGCCATACATTTCGGCAGAGTCGATCAGGGTCATGCCGAGATCCACACCGGCCCGCAAAGCCGCGATTTCGTCCCCGCGCCGGTTCGGATGCTCGCCCATCTTCCATGTTCCCTGCCCTAGACAGGGAACCTGCTCACCAGCTGTGAGCGTGACCATTCTCATTATGCGCTCTCCCGCCGTGGATCGTCCTATCGAAGGTGTTTAACGCCGCTGCCGCGGTTTCGTCGCGTCGCTAACGTTTGGCTCCAAGCGCGCGCGTACTCACAGCGCGTACCCACGATCGAACCGCATCGCTTTGTCGGCCGTCAACATCTCGGGCAGCTCGTTTACGTTGGCCTCGAAGCCGGGGCCCTCGTCTTTCGGGACGACGGGCATAGGGACGGTCCCCTCAGGCACATCAACGAACCGTTCCGGCCCTGATTGCTGGCAATCGGAAAACTTGCACATTCGGCTGTGGTCAACAGTGAAATCAAAAACGCGTCTATTGCGGATCGCTGCTTGGTTGTTGCCGTTGGCTGGGCGATATCTGCGCAATATTCGATATGGCGGAGAAAATGATTGCGTTCATTTTGTAGGACGGTTGCCGCTTTTGCAGCGCTGATCGGTGCCGCTGGGGCCGCGATCGGCAACTACACTCCGCAGGCTGCATTCGCACCCTTCACCCTCCCCGGGCCGGTGAATACCGTGCGCTCGGGCAGCGGCTTGCCGGGGCCGGGATGGTGGCAGAACCGCGCCGATTATCAAATCCGCGCGACCCTCGAAACGAAAGCCCACACACTGTCGGGCGAGGTTGCGATTCATTACACCAATCAAAGCCCCGATACGCTCGACGTATTGTGGCTCCAGCTCGACCAAAACATCTATCGGTCCGACTCACGCAGCCGAGCCGCCGAGGGCGCATCAAGGCGCCGACGAGGCGACGGCTCGACCGACGGGTATGCGATCGAGAGCGTCCAGGTGGAGCAGAGTGGTCGCCGCGTCGCCGCACAGACCCTCAAGAGCGACACCCGGCTACAAGTGCAGTTGCCGCAACCACTCGCCGGCCACGGCGGGCAGCTGACGGTATATATACGTTACCGCTTCACCATCCCCGGCGCGTTCGGAGGACGCATGGCGTGGGGTAAGGTCGAACACGGCGAAATCTACGATCTCGCGCAATGGTATCCGAGGATGGCAGTTTACGACGACGTTCGCGGCTGGGACACGCTTCCCTATCTCGCGCAGGAATTCTACCTCGACTATGGCGACTTCGATTATTGGGTAACAGTCCCGGACACGATGATCGTGGCCGGGTCTGGGGCGTTGCAAAACGCGGGCGAAGTGCTCAGTTCCCAACAGCGCGGCCGCCTGGCACTCGCGTCACATTCCGATCAGACCGTCAAAATCGTCACTCCGTCCGAGATCGGCGGCAGCAGCGCTGGCGGTACCAAGACTTGGCATTTTCGAATGGAGGACACGCGCGACGTCGCCTTCTCTGCGTCGGATGCTTTCGCCTGGGATGCGGCGCGGATTAACTTGCCAAGCGGCAGCACCGCCCTCGCCATGTCCTACTATCCAGCGGAAAGCGCGGGACCGAGGGCCTGGGACCGCTCGACGCAATACGTCAAGGACACGGTCGAAAGCATGTCGAAGCGCTGGCATCCTTACCCCTGGCCAGTCGCGATTAACGTCGCCGGGCCGGCCTCGGGCATGGAGTATCCGGGTATTGTTTTTGACGGCATCCGCGACAAGGAAGCACCGCTGTTCTGGATCACCGCACACGAGATTGGCCACAGCTGGTTCCCGATGATGGTCGGCTTCGACGAACGTCGCGACGCATGGATGGACGAGGGCTTCAACACCTTCATCGACACCTTCGAATCCGGGGATTTCAACCGCGGCGAATTCGCCCCTAAGCGCGACAGCGAGTTCGCGCCCGGCGGCGGCAATCCGGTGGACGAGATTCTGCCCATCCTCGCCGACCCCGACGCTCCACCGATCCTGAGCCGCGCCGACACGGTGGTGGAGAAATACCGGCATCCGGTGACCTATTTCAAATCCGCGTTGGGCCTAGTGCTGTTGCGCGACGAGATTCTAAGTCCCGACCGCTTCGATCCCGCCTTTCGCCGCTTCATTGCGACGTGGAAGTTCAAGCATCCGAAACCTAGTGACTTCTTCCGCTTCATGGAAAGCGAGGCGGGCGAAGACCTGAGTTGGTGGTGGCGCGGCTGGTATGCCACCAACGTGACCTATGACGTCGCAGTGACTCAGATCACGCCCGCCGCTGCTGGCGGCACACTGGTCACCGTGGAAAATCGCGATCCGATGGTGCTACCGGTAACCCTACGCATTGACTATGCCGACGGCTCTCACGACGACATCCGCTTACCGGCCGAAACATGGATCCGGCAGGCAGCGAGCGATGTGGTAATCGCGCCGGGCAAGCGCGTGGTCCGTGCCACACTAGACCCCGATCACCACCTGCCCGACCGGGATCGCAGCAACAACATGCTCGCCATACCCGCGAACTGACGGCGCGCTCGCTCTGTGAGGAATGGAACACCCATGCGTCACCTTTCTCTCGGGATTGCGATCGCAACGACTTTAATGCCGCCGATGCCGACGCTGGCAGGGGCTTTGGTATCCCCCGCGTCACGCGTCAAATCCAGATCTGCACGGCACGCGAGCGGCGGCCGCCAATCCGCTTGCGGTCGAGGCCGGCGTTAAAATCTTGAAAGCGGGCGGCAGCGCAGTCGACGCGGCTGTTGCGATCCAGACTGTGCTTGGCCTTGTCGAGCCGCAAAAGTTCCGGCCTGGGGGCGGCGCCTTCCTCGTCTATTACGACGCCAAGACCCACCAGGTCGCCGCCTATGACGGTCGCGAAATCGCGCCAATGGGGGCGACGAAGAATCTGTTCTTCGACGACGATGGGAAGCCACTGCGCTTCTCCGATGTGGTGCTCGGCGGACGATCAACCGGCGTCCCCGGGGCAATCGCAATGCTGGAACTTGCGCAAAAGCAGCACGGCCGCCTGCCGTGGGTTTCTCGGTTCAAGCAGGCACACGATCTTGCAACAAAGGGCTTTGTAGTCAGTCCTCGGCTGGCGCGAATGATCCAAAGTAGTGCGCCGCAGGCCTCGGCCCCCGACGTCGTACGCTACTGTACCAAGCCCGACGGCACCCGTTATGCCGCCGGCGATATCCTGCGGAACCCAGCCTATGCCGGGACGCTAAACCGTATTGCCGCGTCCGGCGCGGCCGGCCTACTCACCGGGTCAGTTGCCGTGGGCATGGTTGAGCGCTTGCGACAAACGCCAAGTCCGAGCAGCAGGACGCTGGCCGATCTCAGTCCTACCGGACGCATGTTGGACCAGCCCTTTGCCGTCCGTACGCGCAGCCATCGTCTGCACGCCGCAAGCCCCGTCCGCCGGCCCTGGGTTACAGGAAGCGTTAAGAATTCTCGCGCAGACAGATATCGGGCATCGCAGCGCGAAGGATTTTCTGGCCTGGTTCCAGTTCGCCCAGGCCAGCCGCCTCGCTTATGCCGATCGCGCCGCTACGTCGGCGATCCGACCTTCGTCCGCGTCCCGATCAAAAGAATGTTGGCCCCCGACTATCTGCGCTGGCGTGCGCAATTAATCGGGAATGAGGCGGGCAAGGTTACTTTCGGGACTTCTGTCGGCGCGCCGAATCCTGGCGTCGACGCGACCGCCGAGCCGGGCGGAACCAGCCACTTCGTCATTGTTGACGCCCGCGGGAACGCAGTGTCGATGACTAGCACGGTCGAGAGCCTGTTCGGATCGGGCCGAATGCTGGATGGGTTCTTCCTCAACAATTAGCTGCCGATTTCTCCTTCACGCCAAACGACGCTGTTGGCATGCCTGCGGCCAACGCGCCGGCGCCCGGCAAACGGCCTCCATCAACTATGGCGCCGAAGGTCGCGCTCGATTCTGCGGGCCGTTTCGTCGCGGCAGCGGTTCGCCGGGCGGCGGCGCAATCCAAGCTTATAACCTCAAGGTGATCATCGCGCTCCTCGACTGGAGGATGAAGCCGCAGGATGCGATTGCACTGCCCAACCTAGTCGCACATGGCGACAATTATTCCGCCGATCCTTTCCCCACCGCCATCACGACCGGCCTGGCCGCCAAACGCATGGCCCTCCAGACCTCGAAAGGCGAGGAGAGCGGGTTGCAGGCTATCGTTCGTGGCTCGAACGGCTATGAAGGCGGTGCCGATCCACGTCGCGAAGGGATTGCACGAGGCTTCTGAGTTGCTTCAGAGGCGGACAAGCTTCGGCACCGCCAGGCAGACCGCCCGATTCAGCGCATCGAGCGGCTCCGGGCTGGTACCAGCGCAGGAGTTGCGCGGTCGAGGTGTAGGCAGCTACGCCGATGCGATGCACGATGAAGGTCTCAAATTCGGCGAACAGCGTTTCGACGATCGCGATATTTGGGTTTCCGAAATGCGTCTCGGATGCTGCGTCTCCTCACGTCCAACTTTCAGTAAGGTCGACCGGTTCCGATACATAGGGATGCGCACGATGTATGAAGCTCGCCCTTGTATGCGAGAAGCTGCGTTCACGTTCCGGCACCTAACCATCGCCATCAAGAAAGAGTCTACCCGACCGTCCGCAATCGACGATCGGTCAACGGATCGGAATCGGTTCACAACCGCACTTCACCAGACACAGGCAGTACCTTTGGATCAATAACCACTTGGCGGAGAGGTAAAATCCACTCTGTCAAGCCAGGAGAATTCCGGAGACATTGAACCAATATAGGTATGTTGGACAAATACGACATATGATAAGGATGGTGCATCGCCGGCCGGTTCCCCCGGGCGCTGGCGACCGAGAGATGCTCTTCGCTCCCGCCCCGTTTTGCGCTGGAGCCCAGTTTATGACCATTCCTATAAATCCTCTTCTCTGCATGGTGCGCAGGTTCGAAAGTCAAGCGCATCTTTCTGTTGACGACGGGGGAGCGCTACTCGCCTTGCCGTTTACAAAACAGGCGCTTGGCGAGGGTTCCTACATTGTCCGTGAAGGGCAAGCACCGACGCATTGCTGCGTGCTGTTGTCTGGTTTTGCCTACCGACAAAAGACGCATAGCAACGGTGGCCGCCAAATTCTTTCGATCCATATCCCTGGCGATATTCTTGATCTGCAAAATCTCTTCCTCGATGTGTCCGACCACAATGTGCAGACGATGACCCGCTCCGAAGTTGCATTTATTCCACGCCCGTACTTGGTTGATTTGTTTCACGGTCGCTCGGCTATCGGCAAGGCGATCCTACTTAGCCTGCTGGTCGAGGCATCGATTTCCCGAGAATGGTTGCTCAACGTCGGACGACGCGACGCACGTGGACGCGTGGCCCATCTGCTGTGCGAATTCGCGAGCCGTATCAACGTGCCGGGAGAGCCGGTCGGAAGCAGTTGCCGGCTGCCGATGACGCAACAGCAAATCGGTGACGCCGTCGGACTTACTCCGGTGCACGTCAATCGAACGCTGCGCTCGCTCGAAACCGAGGGACTTTTGCATAGGAGTAACCACAGCATCGGCTTTCCCGATTGGAGCGGATTGCTGAATGCCGCCGGATTTTCGTCGCTCTATCTACACGCCGACCAACAAGCCTGACGCGTCTGAAAAACATTGACCGATTTATCCAGCCGCACAGGGCCGCATCATCTTGAACTGTGAAGTACGGGCGTCGCAGCACGCCTTCTCCTGCGGCTGACACGACCATTCGGATGCACCGGCGACCAGGGTATCGCATGCGTTACAAACAGCGCTGCTCTCGTCGAACAGGTTCCACTGCTTACCAGTACCCTAGTCATGCCGCGACGACCGCTCGGCCGACTAGAACGCGAAGACCGCCAGCACGCGTCTTCACCCGGTTTCGCCTGGCGCGACATCGACGTGGCAGAAGAGATCGCGGCTACGTTCCTCCGCGTCCACGCACATTCCCAGCGGCACGAAGATAGACGCGCACTGGACGATATCGGCGTTCAAGATCGCAAAAGCGATTCTCCGCTTCCCGGATCGAGTTAGTTTCGGCCGTCTCGGAAACAAAAAGTCTTGCAGCATTCGAAACTCGCATTGGTTCCGTTCGCTCGGACCGCGGCAACCTTGCGACTCTGGCCGCTTGAAAGGCGAATGCCATGATTACCCGAGCCGTCGAGAACACCAAGACCGAGCAGGAGGACGCTCCCGCTCTTCCGCGGGCCAAAGCGGCCAGTCCAGTACCGAGCCTTCGGAAGGCGCCGATGAAACGCCGCCACCGACAAGAACAGCCCAAGCGAGTGACGCGGTCGCGGAACTCGATTGCTTTCGTCTCCTGAATGGCTCCCGCGAACTTGAATGGTTCACCGAGTGACCGGCTTAATCCTCCGGCAATCGGGGCGGCGCTCGAGCCGGTCTGGTAAAACGGCAGCAGACATTATCGAATTCCAGGCGACCGGCCATGTTGGCGCGCACCGACCGTTGTCCCGCCCGCAGCAACGAGCGGCAGAGAGCCGCGGCTCGGCCGCAGTCCTGCGCCGCGGCGTAGCGCACACGCACTTCACTGCGCGCGCCCCTACCGCCAAGCGAATACCCTTCCCATATCGACGGTCGCTGCTCTTCCGGTCAGGAACGATCTGCCGTATGCGCTACTCACCGCGATGACTCCCATTCTGCGTCTCGGCTTGGTCGATGACGACGACATCACACTCGACGTAGCCGCGCTCGAACTTGCTGCGCTCGACCATACTGGGCGAGACCTCGCACCATATATCGATGCCGTCACCGTATTCGCCAAGCGTATCGCCGCGGTTGGTGGCTCCGCGCGGTCAGCGATGGGACGCAGCGAAGCGTTGTCCGCTGTGCTGGCACAGGAGTATGGGTTTAACGGCGACCGCGAGACCTATGAGGACAGCCGGAACGCCGATCTGATCGCAGTGCTAGAGCGTCGGCGCGGCCTCCCGGTCGCGCTTTCCATTCTATACACGAGCGCCGCGCGCAGGATCGGCTGGGCCGCCGACATCCTCAACACGCCGGGGCATGTGCTCGTGCGCCTCGGCCCCTTGACGGCGCCAGTGGTGATCGATCCTTTCAACCGCGGCCAAGTCGTTGCCCAAACACAGCTTGCGCGTCTCGTGCGCCAGACGCAGGGACGCAGTAGTCCGCTAGAGGTCGAACATATGGCGCCGATGGAGAACCGGATGGTACTGGTCCGCCTGCTCACCAATCAAGCCATGCGCGCCGAGGCGTCTGGCGATCTCGCACGGCCCTTGGTCCTGTTCGAGCGCATCACGACGATAGCACCGGCTTATGGCTATGGTTGGTGGGAACGAGCGCGCCTCGAACTGCGCGCCGGGCGCGTATCGGCAGCCCGCGACAGTCTCAGCGCCATGCTCGAAATGACCCGCGATACCGATATGCGAGTGCATATTTCGACGGTGCTGGACGCGCTCGCGGGCGCGACATAACCGACCCGGCAAACGCGAGTCAGCTTTGAGCGCTCCGTTTTTCTACTGTCCGAACACAAAGGAGCATCGGTCGCGTCGTCCCGTCCCATCTTGGCCAGCAAGCCGCTCCTCCATACTTCGTCAGGTGAGCAATAGGGGCATGTCCGGATCGCCTTTGGCCATGGCCACGCGATAGGATGGTCGCTCTGCAATGCGCTGCAGATAAGCGAGGATCGCAGGGAATGGTGTCAGATCAAACGGGATGAAGTAGCGCATCGTCGTCAGCGTAAAGACCATCATTATGTCCGCCGCGGTCAGATCCTCTCCGGCCAGATAGGCGTTTCGCTTCAGTCGCCCATCGACCATGCCAAGTGCGAGACGCAATCGATCGAATGTGGCGATCATGACCGGACCGTCGGCAGCGACCCCGCCACGCTTGAGCACCATATTGCGTCCGAACGCTGGTTGTAGTGTGCCGTTCACGAAATGGAACCAGTAGAGAAAATTGGCGTAACCGGGCTTATCAGGCGCAATCGTCAGACGACCACCGCCGTGTCTGGTGGCGATATAATCGACGATGGCCGCGGACTCGGCGAGCACGATGTCGCCGTCGGTGATGATCGGAGCAGCACCCAAAGGGTGCAGCGCCTTATAGCCGGGCGGCGCCAGCATCGTGATGCTGTCCCTTTCGTAGATCTTCAGGTCATAGGGAATCGACAGTTCCTCGCAGAGCCACACGATGCGCTCCGATTGCGATTTTTCCAGATGATGGACGGTCAGCACGATGTTTCTCTCCAGAATTGGTCTTTAAGAGCGCCCGCGCAACTAACTCAATCGGCAACGTCTATTGCGTGGGTCACCACGATCTCAGGACGTGCACTTGCAAGAGCCTGCGCCGCCAGGCCGAACGCTTTAAAATGGTCCGACGCCATATGCTGCTGAACGGCGGCATGATCGACATAGAGTTCGTTGAACACAAAGCGTTGATGACCCTCGGTCTCGCGCCAAAGATCATAATGCAGCACGCCGCTTTCAGCGCGTGACGCGGCGAGGCAAATCCGAGCGACAGCGATGAAGGCATCGTCCTGGCCAGGCTTTACAGTAACAAAGGCAACGATCTTGACGGCCATGTCTCTCTCCTGATTGGTCGAGATGGTCTGCCTTGCTCGGCCGGTTCGGGCAAGCAGACGCAGGCCTCCATAGGATAAACGAGCAGGATGATAGGGTCCCGGACGGACGGACCAGCGCTCGAAAACGAGGAAATTGAAAGAGTCGGCGCTGGGAGAGCGCCGCTTAACCCGAGCGCGCAACCCTTTCTCCGCTCGGGCATTGGAACGTGCAATTGCATCCGACTGCACGGTCAAACTCGGCTGGACTCGCGATCCGGTTGAGACGTGCGGCTGAATCCAGCTGTTACTATCGTTGAGATCCCGCCCCGCCAATCGAGGACATAGTCATGAAAATGCGCAAGCTCGGCTCACAAGGCCTCGAAGTGTCCGCTCTCGGTCTTGGCTGCATGGGCATGTCCGAATTCTACGCCGGTCGCGACGACGTGGAATCGGCAGCGACGATCAACCGCGCGCTCGATCTCGGCGTCACCATGCTCGATACGGCGGACATGTATGGTGTCGGCAGGAACGAGGAATTGGTCGGCAAGGCCGTATTAGAGCGTCAGGAGTGGGTCACCGTAGCGACTAAATTCGGCAATGTCCGCGGCAAAAATGGTAGCTTCCAGGGCGTGAATGGCCATCCCGAATATGTCCGCTCGGCCTGCGAGGCCAGCCTCAAGCGGCTCGGGATCGAGGTCATCGACCTTTATTATCAGCACCGCGTCGACCCGAGCGTGCCGATCGAGGATACGGTTGGGGCGATGGCCGAGTTGGTACAGGCGGGCAAGGTGAAGTATCTCGGGTTATCGGAAGCCGGTCCCGCGACGATCCGGCGCGCGCATGCGGTACACCCGATCAGCGCCTTGCAGACCGAATACTCGCTGTGGAGCCGCGACCCTGAGGACGAGATCTTGCCGACCCTGCGCGAACTCGGGATCGGCTTCGTTCCCTATTCACCGCTCGGGCGCGGTTTTCTGACCGGGCAGTTCAAGACGCCTCAGGATCTGGCGGCAGACGATTATCGCCGCAATGCGCCGCGCTTCCAAGGCGAGGCGTTCGCCAAGAATCTTGAGCTTGTCTCGCAGATCGAGGCGATCGCGCAGGCGAAAAGCTGTACGCCAGCGCAATTGTCGCTCGCCTGGGTCCTCGCGCAGGGCGAAGATATCGTGCCGATCCCTGGTACGAAGCGCCGAACCTACCTTGAGGAAAATATCGGCGCACTCGACGTCATGCTTAGCAAGGCGGATCTAGACCGGATCGACGCAGTGCTTCCGGCAGGCGCCGCGACCGGCACGCGCTATGCCGCGCCGCAGATGGCCGCGCTCGACCTGTGAGCGCACTCCGGAGCGACAATCTAGCTGTGGTCATCGGCGCTGCGAGCGGCATCGGGCTGGCCACGGCGCAGGCTTCTACCAGCCCCAGGTTACGAGCCTGGCTCATGCACCGCGAAATCGTCAAGTAGTCGTCCATCCCGCGAACCGCGAGCGCTTCACTCTCAAGTATCATTCGGCGTTTAAGCGTCGGTTTCCCCTCCGAAGGCCGGAAGCTGCAGGAGCGTGGCCGTGGGGCGGAACGCGCCTTGCCAGCACCAGTGCCATCGGGAATGGTGATCGGTCTGCGAGCGCGCAACTCTGTGAAGGATTGATGGTGACCCGGCGGATTAACGTGCCGACGAGAGGAGGCGCAGGCCCCGCGTCGATCCAGGCCGACGCGGGGGTCGAACGGATACGAGATCCGATTGTGACCCGCGGACTGCACAAGTTCATCACCCCGAGCCTTCTCACCGCGTGGCAGAAGATGCACTACCGAGAAACGGGACGAAGCGCGCAAGGCCCTACAATGGAGACCGCAACTGCCGCGACAGTGCCTATGGCCTCTTCTGAACTCGAGGCGGCGCTTGCTTTGGCAAGAAGCCAACTGACCAGTGTAACTGAGCTCAGGCCTACCGATTATTGGTGGGCGCAACGTTGGATCGACAAAGCCACGCCTGGAGAGCTCGCAGCGATGAGGGAACTGCTGAAATGACGAGGCAGCGCGCCGCCCCTCTCAAGGCGCCGCGTCGGCCCCGAGCGAACTCCAAGTTCCTCGCAAGCGGCTACCGAACGTTGGGTATACCCACCGCGTCCGCGCGGGTTCAGCAAGGCGCCATGTAGGAGTCGTCAGATCGCTATGAATCCGGCGCCTTCGCTCCGCGCAACCGGGGGCGCAGTCTGCTTCGCAGCATGTTCAGATGAAGGTGGCTTCCTAGCCCGGCGACAGCCGGGTATCCGAGACGGTCAAATCCTCTTTATCAACGTCGTAATAGCTCGCGATCCGATCGGCATAGGCTTGGTCGAAGACGGGTGCGTTGCTGGCCCAGCTTGGCCCACCTTCGAGCACGCGGCGATCGATCGTCACGACATAGGCGTCCGCCGTCGGGTCGAATAGAAGTACGCCGAAAGGCAAGGGGTAATAGGCCTTCCCCATGCCAAGAAAACCACCGATGCTCAGGACCGCGTACATCGCCTGGCCAGTGCGCTTGTTGATCATAAAGGCGTGGACGTAGCCCAGCTTATCTCCGTCGCGGGTTTTAACCGCCATCGCGTCAGCCTTGTTCGATTGAATGAGGAGCTGGGTTGGTTCTTGAAGATCGGCCATGATTCATCCTTTGTCGGGATCGTAACAGGCGAGCGGCGAGGCAGTTCCTGCCATCCTCGATCAAACCGGCGCGCCGGCCATTCCCGGCAGGTCATGGCGGAGGTGGGAGCGGCCGTGTTCGGCTGAACCATCCCAGTCACCCTCCTGCGTACCGCAACAATCGAGAAAAGATAGAGGATGCCGATCCGACAGCTTCACATCCAAATCTCGGGAAGTCGGCACCACTAAGGGCGGCGAAAAATATTGGACGCACCGTCCCGCCAACCAAGCCAACTCTTGGCGTCGTCTGAATTTTCAAAAAATTCAATATTAACACCTGTGTGAATGCGCTTAACTTGAAGTCGCATCAAGGCCATCGGAACAATCATCGCGTAGCGCTTGAGTTGAACCCGCTGCATTTGCCCAGATCCCTCAGCAACAATTGGTGCCACATCCTGAGAGTGCACAGTAAGACCGGACAGATCGGACATAGCGGAGAAATTCTCACCCGATTTCACCATGGAATCACAGATGTGAATCATATGGCCGCGAAAAATTTCAGCCATCTCCTTATTCCAAATTCCTGTGGCCCTGCAATACATCCGACGCGATGTAAGGTCTAAAGCCATATAGTCTCGCGCAGTTATATCGTAATATCGCATCGATTTCGGCTTCTCATGAACCTTGTGCGTTAAATCAATTTAATGAATATAAATTGAAAATAGCTAAAACGCCACATAGTTATTATACCTAGTCGATTTTCCGTTGGCCAAAGAAGACAGGAATGACGGTCGTTTGAGAAGCTGACGCTCGCCAGTAATACCTGCTATTATTCGGCCCTTTTCAGAATATTTAGCAGCGCGTCTCACAATCTCCGTCACCTGCCATCCGCTGACGGGTGGAACTGCCGCACACGCTTTCACTCTACCGAATGCTTCGCATCGTATGCACGCATCAATCGCTGCGATAGAACTTTTCCCGGAGAGAAATGCGGAGCACGCTTCGCATCCACCTGAACCGCCTCGCCGGTTTTTGGATTGCGACCAAGTCGACTGCCACGCTGGCGAGCCGTAAAAACGCCGAAGCCGCGCAGCTCGACCCGGCCACCCTTTGCCAAGTGAGCGATTATTGTTTCGAGAAAGGCATAGACGATATTTTCAGCCTCGACGCCGGTTAGGTTTGGGTGGTCTATCAACACCTTTTTTATCATATCTGAACGAAGCATATTGTTTCTCACGCGCGACTTTCATTGCAGCCAGAAGCAGCCCCCGCCGATAGGCGGGCCCACACGGAAAGACGACGCGGCCAAAGGCGATCCTCAGCCACTCCGATGGTATACTGTTGATCGACAAATATATTTTCTCAAGACACAGGACGGCCGTAGCCGCAAGGCTATCGCGATTGGCCCATTGACGCACCTTCCACCGTCGAGGAAAATGCCGCAGTTGGAAAGATACACGAATATGAAGAAAATATAATTTTTATATGCATTGACGTGTAATAGCATGTATTTTTTGAACTGAGGCTCCCCTGAAATGGATGAGCTAAACGGCCACGCTTCCAGCACCACAAGTCGTGGCAATTCGTGTTCCATTACTCATGAATCCCCTCATTCAGATGATCCCGAAAGTCCGTTTGAGGAGCCGATAATCGCGGGGGAGTTTCTCGAACTGTAGGATGAGAGGGCTTAGTCTTTGCTCGGTCATGTTGGGGATCAGTTGATAGTACATGACGCCCTGCCGGAAGAGTGAATGCACGCG
>Ga0233335_1000019_pt1 | contig 82505 bp, 92 predicted proteins | sample GEONDECOMP222_FD_180695 | JGI IMG/M metagenome (GOLD analysis project Ga0233335, IMG submission 180695) | Leaf litter microbial communities from Shasta-Trinity National Forest, California, United States - GEON-DECOMP-222 | ecosystem: Environmental > Terrestrial > Plant litter > Unclassified... | reverse complement strand
CTGATGCTGAGACTGTTGGGCATCGTGTCGAGCGTCGTCGCAACGATCGAGCCGGCTTGTGCAAAGTTGCCGCCATAGCGCACGTCGAACGGACCGCGGATGATCGTCAGCTGCTTGATCGTCTCGGGGATCAGCGGGTTGAGGTCCAGATAGCCGTTGGCACTGATGTGCGAGGGCTCGTTCCGCTGAAAGCCGTCTTGATAATACGCTAGGAAGGACGAGTCGTAACCGTTCGACCAGCCGCGCATCGTGATGCCCTGCGCCTCGCCGACCTGGCCGTAATCCGAGACCTGCACGCCGTTGCTGCCGCGCAGCAGATCAGCGGTCGAGGTAGTGATCTTGTTCGAAATGTCGTCCTGCGTGATCACGGTGATCGACGCAGGATCGGTGGCGGGGCTGATCGACAGCGCGAGCGGCGCGCCGTGGCCCCGCTTAGCAGCGGTGACGATGATATCAGCGTCCTCTGGCCGCGCGTCGGTGGCCGCGGGTTGGGCCCTCTGTGGCATTTCGCTCTGCGCGGCGGCGGCGGTCGGCGCGAGGAGCGCGGCCGCGCCAACACCGAGCAGCAAGCGTAGGGCTAGACGCGAAGGAGTAGCAGAAGCGAATGAAACGTGCATTAACATTAGATCCCTCATTAGGCGCGGGCGCGAATCCTTAACCGCGCAAGCACGGTTCGGCCTTTGCCGCTGGTTCTGTGGAGATGTGCGGCGCTTGTGGACTATACTTGTCCACTCCCAGGCGGCTGGCAGTCGAGTGTCCCGTCCTACCGGCTTAGGCGTCGTCCCGTTTGCAATTCCGGTGGTTCTAAAATGTGACGGATGACCCTGTGGTTGCGCTGGATCACGGGCTTAATCCCGCTCGATGATGGTTGTATTGGCTTGGAGATAGGTGAAATAATCGCGGATAACGTCCGCACTCAACAGCGCATGTCGACGCATGATCACCCGGGCATGGTCCGGATCGGCCCGATCAAAGGCGTCCAACAGCGCATGGTGATCTTCGAGATCCTTGCGAATGCTACCCGGATAGGTGAGCTCGAACCGAAAATAGCCCGAAAGCTGCACCACCGAACGCTTGATTGCCTCGATTAGGAAGCTGTTGCGGCTGTTCTGGATGATCGCCGAGTGAAACAGCGAGGCCTCTGTCGTATACGCCGCGACGTCATTCGCCTCGAGATGAGCTGCCATGCGCCCACAGTAAGCTCGAAGCGCTGCGCGATCGGCGTCAGTCATCCGGCGCGCGGCGAAGCGCGCACACGCGGCGGCGAGTTCGGCAGAAAATTCGACGAGTTCGAGAGTTTGTTCAAGGTTGAGCCTGGAAACGAACGCGCCTTGTCGCGCCGATTTCTGCAATAGGCCGGAGCTTACCAATTGTGTCAGTGCCTCTCGCACCGGGGTGCGCGACGTGCCGAATGCTTCGGCAATGCCCTTTTCATCGACGCGCTGGCCTGGACGGAGATCGCCATCAAAGATCTGTTTTTGAATGCGATCGCGAACGTACTCGGCCTGCGTGCCTGCCATATTGGATAAAGTCATCTGGCTTCCTAGCAACTATGTATGCACAGATACGCCCCGTGTATACTCCAGTCAAATGATAGGAGATGGATCGGGCAAACTGATTCTATCTCGGGGTAAGCGCAATCTTGGAGCAGCGATTACGCGGCAGCCAATGACGACAAGCACATCCACCGCCCGCTTGTGCGGCCGCGTTGGGCCTACAGTCATTACGCTCTGGCGCCGGGGTGTGTGGCCAGCTTCCACCGCGCCGGCTTTCAGTCGGCACGCGATCATGATGTGCCTGATAATCGGTTTTGGTTCGATTGGCGGACTACCCATCGTACCATGAGGGCGCGCGCGACTGCGAGGCCGCATTCGAGAGACCAATTGACCCTGCCAGATAGTCAGAAAGGCGTAGAGCAGCACATGATCGCGACACCGAGGGCCGCCATGTTCGGCGGCGAGGCAGACGCCTTCGGTAAGCCGACGGCGCGGCGCTTGCGGTAAAATCCAGGAACGACATCCACCTTGAAGTCGGTGAACGTCACGGCGTGGCCATCGGGGCGGATCTTTGGCGTTTTCGTATAGGTCTTGAGCAGCGATGCACGGACGCGATTGAGGGGGCCGGTCTGTCCCTGCGCAGCATAATATTTGGGGTCGAGAACGACGAAGATATCGACGTCCGCCTCTTTCAAGGGCGAAATCATCGTGCTGCGTCGGTAGGAACCGGTCAGAAGAAATCGAGCACTACGAAGTCTTTTTCGAGGACCGAACGAATAGACGTCTGACGCGTCGACACCGTCTTCTCCTAAAGATCGGTGATCGCCAAATTAATACGCAAAACGCGGAAGCCTTCGTCGATCGTTCTGGTCACGTCACGACATAGCGCGAGACCGCTCTTCAAGCCCGCGATCGTGCAATTGATGAAGCGCTACCGCGCGCTGCGCGACATCCGCACCGGCATCGTCGAGCAGCCCGGCGGCGAGCCCATGTTCAAGAGCGTGGCGGTCCCGGTCTATCTCATCGCCGCATTGGCCGAAGGGCAGGGCGTCGCGTCGACCCTGGCCGATTATCCGAACCTCAAGCGCAAGCAGGTCGAGCGCGCGCTCGACTATGCCCGCGCCTATCCCAAAAAGGGCCGGCCTTATCCGGTACGCAGCCTCAAGAGCGCGGTCGCCGAGCTTGCCGCCGCCGGCGTGTTTGCTCCGCTCGAGGACCCGCCAGAAATAGGGCCAGACGACTTTCGGTTAACCGCTACCTGATCGACGGCAACGCGCTGCAGGAGATGCACCCCGGCGGGCATGCCAATGTCCGGGCGGGGCAAGCGAGCGTCGACGATCATCTACTGCATCTCAGCGTCGTCACCTTTCACGAAGCGACCCTCGGGATGGAGCGCGAGCGCAAGCGCCGAGACGCCGACGGCAGGGATGCGAGTGACGTCCTCGCTAAGATGGCCGCGCTCGAGGTGCTGGCGGCCGAATTTGACGGACGCATCTTCAACATCGATCGCAAGGTCGGCAATGAGTGGGCGCGCATGCTCGCGGCAAGCGGCAAGAATCATCGCGACATCGCGCTCGCCGCAACTGCGCGGGTCCATGACCTCGTCCCCGTGACTCGCAACATCAAGCATATGAAGGGCCGCGACGTGCTCGTCCTCGACCCTTTCGTGCGCAAGCCGGTAATCGTTCGGGTGTGACGACCGCCAAAGCGTGGACATCGCTTTTCCCTAGCGGCCGACCCCAGTAATCGGGCCTATGGCGATTGCGTGCACAGCCCCCGGAAAATTCGAGCTGCAGGATCTCGTCTGCATCGAGCTCGTACTGCGCTTCGGCAAGGACGACGTGGCGCGCTTCGTTTTCGAGCCCAAGGGCGTCGAGGATGGATCTTTGTTCACAAGCGGCGCCGCGCCACTGCATTACGAGATTCAGGGCAGTGGCGCGGCAAGGCAGGTGACGCTTGCCGAGCTGGCCCGCTGGCTCACCCATTTCCCGAACGCGGCGATACCGACATGCTGCTCGAGCGGCTGATCGCCGATCCCGCGCGCGGGCTGGTGTCGGGCCGGGTCGCGGACGTCCTCGACCCGCTGGTCGCTCCGGCCGATTGCGCGGCGAGAGCCCGGCGGCGGCGTTCGCCGCGCTCGCCTAGGACCTTCTCGACGCGTTTCGCATCAGTCCGATCCAGGGCCAGGCGGCCAAGGCTAGGCGTGCGGCGAGTTGCACATCATGCCGCAAAGGCTGCGGCACTCACCAAGCCCATCGGGTTGATTTGCGGGACCGGCTCGAACAGGATTTTGGACTTGTTCTGCACGAGCGCACGGTTGGAAAGATTCTCGACGCTCTTGGCTATCGTCGGCTTTCGGTGCGTCCGTTCCACCCCAAGATGGATCCGGCCGCGCAGGAGGTTTTTAAAAAGACTTCGCCATCAACGTAGCGGCTGTCTTACCCGATGCCGCGCGCGGCAAACCGATAGAAATATGGATGCGGGACGAAGCGCGGGTTGGACAACAAGGCACGCTGACCCGGGTCTGGGCAAAACGTGGTAGCCGTCCGCCTGCACCTCGAGATCAGCGCAGGGTCTGGGCCTACATTTTAGGCGCGGCGTGCCCAGCGAGGCGAGGCGAGAGGCGGTGGGCGTGGTGCTACCCTTCCTCAATGCAAGGTCGCTCTCGATTCACCTTGATCTTATTAGCTGCAAAATTGCGGACGGTGCTCATGCCGTCCTCATTCTCGACGGCACCGGATTTCACATCGTAAAGGATTTAAAAATCGCGGAAAATATGACACTCATGAAGCTTCCGCCGTATTCCCCCGAATTGAACCCAATTGAAAACGTTTGCGGCTACCGACGCTCGAACAAGCTCTCGAACACAGTCTATGAAACCTACAAAGAGATAGTATCCGCCTGCTGCGACGCCTGGAACTTCTTCGTCAACGATCCAGAACGAATAGCCTCAATAACCTCCCGAAGATGGGCAACGGTCAAAGGCTAGGGCCGTTGGTACAACACCGAACTCGGCGGCAAGCCCGCGGATCGCGTTGGAAAGCTGTGTGCGCCGCTTGATCAAGAGGGCACGCATGGCGACGAGCATGAGCGAGGCCTGCCGTTCGGCTGTCTTGACCGGCACGAAGCGCATCGTCGGGCGGCTGGCGGCTTTGCACAGCGCTTCGGCATCTGCCGCGTCTTGCCGCGCTTCACGTAGGATTTGGCTAACTGTGGCGTCCCGACTATCGTCTGCCTTTTGATCGGCAAGGATGCGTATGAACGGTTATGTCCAATTTCAAAGTCCGGAAGGTGACCCGGTCATTGTGAACGCGGATCGAGTAAACTTTGTGCGCCGGTTTCGAGGGGGAAATGATGCCAGCGCTGTGAACTTTGAGAAAGGTAATTACCTTGTCGTCAAGGGGGACCTCGCAACGGTGATGAAGGTGCTTGAGGAAGGATAGATTGTTTCTTGGAATATGATCGGACTGACGCGGCTACAGGAATTTTGGGTATGCGACCGGCTTCGCGATCTCCGCCGCGTTTCTGCGTACGGCCCGCCGCGCCTCCGACATAATGCGCTGGCGTCGCCGTACTTCGCGCCATGTCGCCACATGGGCACAGTGGTCTCCATCGAAGTAGGCGGCTTCGCTGTAGCAGGTCGTCAAGCGCTTTCCTCCAAGCTGCGTAGCACTCAAAGCCTCACGGCCGGAATCGATCCGAAATTGCCCGATTACATCCGCGGGCCGTTTTATGTCAGCGACAAGCCGATCCTCCGCGCATACGCTCCTGGGCATTGTGGTGGCTAGGCAAGCGGCTGGGGCTTTACGGTGTCGACCCGTTCCTAGATCACCCCTGGATAGGATCGATAGGACAGCCACGATGCCTGCGGCGGCGACACGATGCCGAGGACCTTCGCTCTCCCCGATTGGCGCATGATCTCCAGTTGAGGAGGAAGAGCTGGAGCGGCGATCCGTCGCAGAATCGGAGGTTGGCGTAAGTGGATGGCGAAGGGCGCTTTGAAGTGTGGTTAGGGTCATCGCAGGAGGTCAATAATCGAGACCGCCTTATCGAGCAGCCACTAAAAGCACCTTCTCCACATCTCGTTCGAGAAGACCGTCGCACATGACAACCGCGACCAGATGCGCGCGATTCCGAGCGCGAGTCTTGAGCCTCACATTCTCGCTATGACGCTCTATCGTGCATGGGGCGATACCAAGCATAGGAGCCGCCTCTTTCGCGGATCGCCCGTTGGTGACGGGCTCGATAACTTCCGCTTCGCGCGGTCAGATAGACACTGCGGGTAAACATAAGCACACGCCCCTAAAGTCAAGGAGCGTTCGTCCAACCCCGTTTGAAGTATCAGCGTAAAAATAACAGTATGACACTGGTAAAAATCACCACTCTTCAAAAATATCTCTGTTTCGATCCTTTCCACCCCAACAGGTTCTACTTAGATGTTGATCTCACGCTCTTGGCAGGCGAGCGCCAGAGCATCGTCCCAAGCATCGCCGCACTGACCTTCGCATTCGAGATAGGCGCGACGAACTTCTCCGTCGGTCATGGAGGCGATCTTGTCGAGATGGGAGAGGGTTTGGGCTTCGTGTTCGTCGGTCATCGTGGGATCACCCGACAGGGTGGCCGCCCTGTCGAGTCCCATCAAGGCCGCTTCACGGTAGCACCTTCACGACATCACCGAACATCACCTTAGCCACCAAAACGGCGTCGGCGTTCAGCACATCGAGCCTGTGGTGAAGTTTGAAACTACCTTGGATTTCGATAGTAGAGGCGACCAAGCTCCTGGCCGCTTGCTCCGCGTAGGCAAGCGCAGCGCCGTCGCTGGGGAATTCTTTCCCCTCCTCGTCCACCGCTTCCACATCGTTATGCAGGTTGAAGTAATATAGAGCCATTTGACGAAACTACCGAACTGACACACATGTGCAATAAAATATGTTGCTGCTTTACGATATCGAGAGCCTTACTCCCGCCGCCTCTCCACCAGTGCGCTCCGTGCCTCTTCTGAACGCGGCCAACGTCCTGTGAAGGGCCGCAGAGGCGGCGAAGGGTTGGACTGATACGATCGGGACGAGCAGGGCACTTACTGCACCTGAGGTGGCTGCCGACCTGCCCGAGGCCTGTTTCCCTACCCATGACGGCGAAACCATCGATACATTTATTCACCAGAGATGACCGACTCATTGGCTCAGTGGAAGTCCCACCGCGCGTGAATGTTGGCCTTGCGACGAATGACGTCGGCAAGAGTGTTGAAGGTCTGGTTCGCGCCTACCGACTCACAGCGAGAGCTTCAACAGGTTCGCATCCGGGGTGGCGCGAGCGTCAGCGACACGATCAAGAATCGCCTGTGCCGGCACCCCCGACGCACGCTCCCGCATCCGCTCATCCGGCGTCGTGATGCCTACGCCGCCCAACCGGGGATAGGATCGCCGACGAGACATTCGCGGGATCGATTGGGGGGCGCTGCTCGCCATGATTCGGCATTCCGTTCGACGGGTCGTCGGATTAGACAGGGGAAGAACATTGGCGAGAGGCCTTTGCCGGGAACCTTCGCCCTCGGTGCGCATTCGATAGACGGTCCTTTTAAAGGTAATCAGCGTGTCCAAGGTATATTCGGAGCCGTCCAAGGTGGAAGAATATGGCGGCGAGGTAATGGTCGAAGGGCCAGATAGCGTGGATATCTCTCTGACCCCCGAGGCCGCGATTGAGACCGGCGCGCGCCTCGTGCAGGCTGGGGCACAAGCGGTGGTTAAAAGACAAAAACGCGAAAAAGAGGATTAAAGGCGGCATCGGTTTAGTCCGTTTCCGCTACCACTCCTGCACTATCATTCGGGTTGTCGCAAATGGGGCACGCTCCATAGTGTTGAGAGCGATGGATATTGCCTCAAATGACGCGCCGCAGCAGAACGACCTTCGGCAAATAACCGGATAGGTAAAGTGGATCACTCCTCCGAACCGAAAACCATGGTCGATTTCTTTATTGAACGCGCCGAGGCTCATCGTGAGATGGGTGAACATTGCGCCGATGCGACTGATCGCAGCCTCCACTTAAAAATCGAGAAGCACTTCCGCGAACTCGCCGCCGTCAAGGCGATGGTGCGTCGGTCTTAGAGCATTATCAGGAATTGATCCGTTATTTTCGGGAACAAGGATCCCACCACCCGCATCATGCTTGACCATATTGTCGCCGAGAAAGAGGATCATGCCTCCGACATGCACGATCTGCTGGTGGCGCACGAAGGAAAGCCTTTCCTGAAGTAGCGTGATCGGGGTTTCCGGTTCCTCGCGGCGGTGGCGCTCGCTTCAGGCGCAGCCGCTGCGGCGATCACAACTCTTGACCGCCCAGCGTGACGATGGCCTGCAGGATGGCGAGGTGCGTCAGGCCTTGCGGCAAATTCCCCAGAAAGCGGCCGGTCACGGGGTCGACCATTTCCGAATAGATGCCCACGCCGCGATCGAGTGCTCGCATCGCCGTGTCGAACTGCCTGCCCGCGGCATCCCTCTGACCGAGCAGGGCGCGGGCCTCAATCACCCAGAAGGTGCAGGCTAGGAAACAGCCTTCCTCTTTTTCAGCCCCCGAATATCGGTAATGCAAGCCGTTTGCTCCCAACTCGGCATCGATCGCGTCGAGGGTGCGCGCCAGCCGGTCGGCGCCGTCGAAGCGAAATTGCGCGGCCAGCGCGATCGAGGCGTCGATCCCCTCGCTCCCGGGATAAAACAGATAGGCGCCGCGCGCCTCGGACCAGCAGTGCTCGCCGATCCACTCCTCGATCCGGTCGCGCTCGCGGCCCCAGCGATCCCGGCAGGTGGTGGGGAGATGGCCGCCATCGGCAAGCTCCACCGCGCGCTGCAGCGCCTGCCAGCAACTGATCTTCGACATCGTGTAATGCTGCGGCTCAGGTAGCTCCCAGATTCCCGCATCCTTCTGCCGCCAGCGGTCGGCGCATTGGTCAGCAAGATGCGACAGCGTCTCCGCGCTAGTGTTGTCGAGGATGTTGCCGTACGCGACGAAGCGGCCGGCGGTCTCGAAGATGTCGCCGTAAATACCGTGCTGATGCTGGTCCCCGGCTGCATTGCCGATCCGGACCGGGGTCGATCCGCGATAGCCGGGAATCGGGATGTCGGTCGTTGCGGGCACCGGATCGCCGCCGAGTGTGTAACAGACCTGCGGCACCCCTTCACCCAGCCGCTTGAGCAGCCAAGTGAAGCCGGCCTTCGCCTCAGCCTGCGCACCGATCTGCAGAAACGCCTTAATCGTATAGCCGGCGTCGCGGATCCAGGCGTAGCGATAGTCCCAATTCTTGTCGCCGCCGACACGTTCCGGAAGCGACGTCGTCGGCGCCGCAGCGATCGCGCCGCTCGGCGCATAGAGCAGCAGCTTCAGCGCCAGCGCGCTGCGGACGATCAACTCGCGATGCTCTCCGTCATAGCGAAGCCGCGCCGACCAAGCCCGCCATTCTTCGTCGGACAGGTCGATCCGCGCGTCGATTTCGGCGATGTCAGGCACGATCAACGGCTCGTCGGCGCCGGCGATGATCGCGAGGGTCGCGCGCTCTCCGGCGGTGACTGTGACGCGTGCTGCGATACCATTATCGTCCTGTCGGATAACGGTGACGGCGTCGCTTACGAGAAACAATCCGAGCACGCTGCCGACGTGGAACACATCGCGCGTGCCCGCACGGGCGAAATAGGGGCTCACCGCGCCAGCTTGATGGCCGAACCGCAGGTCGACCGCGAACGCGACGTTGCCATCGATACCCTCGATCCGCCGCGCGAGTTCCGCCCAAGGGAGCCGCCCGGCAGTGCCGCTGTTGAGCGACTCCACTAGCCGTGCCCGGCCGGTGGCGGTGATGAAGATTGTCTCTAGGATGTTGCTTGCCGGGAGGTAGCGTCGCTCGACGCGGAACGCCGTGGTCGGCGTGATAACGAACCGGCCACCGTGCTCGGCGTCTAGCATCCGATCGAACAGCGGGGGCGAATCCATGTTGGGAACGCACCACCAGTCGATCGATCCGTCCGCGCCGGTGAGCGCGACCGCGCGGCCGTCGCCGAGTGCGCCATACTCCTCAAGCGGTAAATATCCCTCAGCGTCGCGGGCAGGAGCGTGGGCTGTCAATCGGAAACTCCGGCGAGGCCGGGGTATTCGCGACCACTACGGCTAACTCGCAATGCGTCTCAAATCTCCGTCCTCTTGCATCTTTCGAGGGAAACCGCCCGGCTGCGGTGCGTTCGCCACCCGCACCCTTGTCCAGGAGATTCCATGAGCATCGCATCCGCCCTCGGGCTCAGCAAGAAAGTCCGTTATGCCGTCGTCGGCGCAGGCGACATCGCCCAGGCCGCTATGATGCCCGGCATCTCGCACACCGGTAACTCCCAGCTCGTTGCGATCGTGACCGGCGATTTCGAGAAAGCGCGCGTGCTGGCCGAGAGATATGATCTGGAGCATACCTATTCGTACGAGCAGTTCGACGCGCTGCTCGCTTCGGGCACGATCGACGCGGTGTATCTCGCCACGCCCAATTGGCGCCACGCGGAATTCGCGATCCCTGCGCTGCACGCCGGTATCCACGTGCTGAGCGAGAAGCCGCTCGAGATTTCGGTAGAACAGGGCAAGGCGATCGCGGCGGCCGCGGCGGTATCGACCGCCAAGCTGATGGTCGCCTATCGCCTGCATTTCGAGCCGGGCACGCTCGACGCGATCGAGCGAATCCGCGGTGGCGAGATCGGCGAGCTGGTCGCCTTCACCTCGTGTTTCACGCAGATGGTGGACCCGGCTAATCATCGCGCGCGCAGCGGCATCGAGGCGGGGCCGCTGTTCGACATGGGACCATATCCAATCAACGCGATCCGCTATCTGTTCAGTGCCGAGCCGGTCGCGGTGGAATCCGCGGTCGGCATCCGCCACGCCGAAGCCGGACTCGGCGACTTCGACGACACGATCGCGGTCACGCTGCGGATGCCGGGCGACGCGATCGCGCAGTTCACCGTCTCCTACTACGCCAACAGCGTGGACAGCCTGGTAATCGCCGGCACCAAGGGCAGCATCGCAATGAGCCCGGCCTATGGCTTCGGCGACGGGATCACCCAGAACCGCCAGATCGGCGAGGAGAAATCGCAGGAGACGTTCAAGACGACCGACCAGTTCGGCGGTGAGCTGCGCTATTTCTCCGACTGCATCCTGAACGACCGCGCGCCCGAGCCGGATGCCGAGGAAGGCATCGCCGACCTGCGCGTAATTGAGGGGATCGTCCGCGCGTTGGAAAGCGGTCAGCGGCAGGTGCTGCCGCCGTTCGAGCGGACGCGCCGGATCAATCCGGGCGAGCAGCGCCAGACGCTGCGAGCGGTGACGTCGCCCGATGACGTCAACGCCTCCAGCCCAACCCAGCAATAACCGAATCAGCGGTCGTCGAGCCAGCGCTTGACGACCGCGAGAAAGGCGGTGCTTGCGTCGACCTCGCCGGCCATCTGCAGGAAGGCGTGGATCATGCCCGGCACCCGATGATGCGCGACGGCGACGCCGGCGACGCGCAACCGGTGGGCATAGGCTTCGCCCTCGTCGCGCAGCGGATCGTGCTCGCAGGTGGCGATCAGCGCTGCGGGCAGATCCGCAAGTCGCTCGGCCAGAAGCGGGGAGGCGAGCGGATCTTCCCGGTCAACTTCCTCGCCAACGTATAGGCCGATCTGGCGTTCGAGATCGGCCGCCAAGATGATCTTGCCGTCTTCGCTACTGCGCGACGGATAATCCGCGCCGCGGCGCAAATCGGTATTGGGATAGAACAGGATTTGCCCAGTGATCCTCGGCCCTGCGCGATCCCGCGCCATCATGGTCAGCGCGGTGGCGAGTGTGGCGCCGATGCTGTCCCCGGACACGACGAGTCGTCCTCGGGCTTCGGCCTCGGCCGCCACCAAGACGGCGTAGCCGTCGTCCAGCTGCGCCGGGAAGCGGTGTCCCGGCGCGAGGCGATAGTCGGGTGCTATCACCGCCCAGCCGGTGCGTGCCGCGAGCAGGCGTAGCATGGGATCGTGCGTATCCAGCGATCCGGCGACACCGCCGCCACCGTGCAAGTGCAACAAAACTCCGGTCTCCGTCGCCTGCGGCTGGAAGCGACGCACCGGGATGCCGCCGAGCGTCGCCATCGTCACCGAACATACCGGCTCCGCGGCGCCGCCGAAGCCGCGTAGCAGCGCGGTCTGGTAGCGGAAGTTGGCTAGCCAGCCGGCATCGTCGATGTTCGGAGCGGCGTGGGGAGCGAGCGCCGCGAGCGTGTCTAGAATTTTCCGTGCTTGGTCATCCATCCTGCTCTCCCTCGCGTGCCGGACTAACGCACGCCGCGCGGCAAGGCTGCGGAACCGGAACGCTGCGCCGCGCCTTCTCCCGTGGGACACGAGGAGATCACCATGGACTTGGGCATCGACGGCCGCATCGCGCTGGTTAGCGGGGCGGATTCCGGCATAGGCAAGGAAACCTCGCGGCTGTTGCTCGCCGAGGGAGTTCGCGTCGCGATTACCGACAAGCCCGGCGGCGAACTGCAGCAGAGCCTGGCCGATCTCTCGCCGTTGGGCGAGGTGATCGCGATTGAGGCGGACGTCACCCGTCTCGACGACGTCAAGCGCCTGTTCGCCGAGCTGAAGATTCGGCTCGGCGCGCCTGACATTTATGTTAATTCGGCCGGTGTGACCGGTGCCACCGGCGACTTCCTGGAGGTTGACGACGCCGGCTGGCAACAGACGCTCGACATTAACCTGATGGGCGCGGTGCGCATGTGTCGCGAGGCGATTCCGGCGATGCGCGCGCGGGGCTGGGGCCGGATCGTGTTGATGGCTTCCGAAGATGCGGTGCAGCCCTATGTCGACGAACTCGCCTATTGCGCGTCGAAGGCTGGGATCCTTAATCTCGCCAAGGGCCTGTCCAAGGCTTATGGTGGCGACAACGTGCTGGTCAACAGCGTATCGCCCGCGTTCATCGCCACGCCCATGACCGATGCAATGATGGAGAAGCGGGCCGAGGAAAAGGGTACGAGCGTAGATGAGGCAACCACCAGCTTCCTCGACGAGGAACGCCCTGGCATGACCTTGAAGCGCCGCGGTCGCGCGGAAGAAGTCGCGGCCGCGATCGTCTTCCTGTGCTCCGAGCAGGCCAGCTTCATCAACGGGGCGGGGCTGCGCGTCGATTCCGGCTCAGTCATGACGATGGCAGGTTAAACCGACGCTAGAGAAGCCGACCGCTCGGGCCAGCGGCGCTGGCCGGCGTGGCGACGGTACCGTGGCAGCGACGCCAAGATCGCTGTTCTGCAAACCCTGGTCGAACTGCGGCTGGCCGGAAGTTGCACCTAGTGCCCGCTTCCGTCCAGCTCGTGGCAAAATTGGTCCGTCGGCAATAGTCAATCCCGCTGCCTGCCCAAAAAGGCAAGGACGGTACTTAGACCGATCAACGCAACAACGCTTATGGCTACGGGGTGGCGCTCTGCGGCGGTATAAAAGCTCGTACGTCGCCCCGGCTGAACGCCGGACCGTTCCTGGCCAAGCTGGTTCGGCTCGAATATCGACGTTTCCGTCGTCTTGTCGCGCGTAGGATCGGACATCGCACGCGCGAGGATGCCAGAAAGCTTGTCGAGAACCGTCGGGAAATGCGTGCCGAGCAGCACCTGCATTCTGCCCATACCGCCGACAGTCATATCGCGGCGGGCCGTCTGCGCGGCATCAAGGATGGCTTCGGCGACCAGCGTTGGATCATAGACCGGCGAGGGGATCAGCGCTTCGCCGTCGACATGATTTGCCGCGTGCTGTGCAATGGGCGTGTCTATGCCTGCGGGCTTGATCAGCGTGATCGCGATCGGCAGCTTGTCCGCGGTGATCTCCATGCGCAACGCATCGACGAAGCCCTTCACCGCGTGCTTCGAGGCCGAATAGGCGCTGAGGACGGGGGAGGGCAGGTCCGAAGCAATCGACCCGATCGTGATGATCGCGCCTCCCGTATCGCGGAGATGCGAGATTGCGGTCAGGCTGCCGTGGACGGCGCCGAAATAATTCGTCTGGAACAGGCGGCGGTGCTCGTCGAGCGGCGTGTCGACGAGCTTGGCGTAGATCGCAGTGCCTGCATTGTTGACCCACGTATCGATCCGGCCATAGCAGGCGATCGCAGCCTCGGCCCCAGCACGGACGTCCTCGATCACACCTACATCGCCGACGGCGAAGATCGCGTCGCCGCCTTTGGCGCGGATGTCCTCGACTGCCTCTGCAAGTGCGGCTTCGTTGCGCGCGAGGAGAACGACTTTTGCACCCCGGCTTGCGGCCAGCTTCGCTGTAACGAGCCCGATCCCCGAACTGGCGCCAGTGATGACGATCACTTGGTCCGCCAGAGGTTTCAGCGTGATCGTCATGTCGAGATGTTCGTTTCGAGCAATTTGTCGATAGTGATGGGCAAACTGCGAACGCGCTTGCCGGTCGCATGATAGATCGCGTTGGCAACCGCCGAGGGTGTATCGACAATGCCGATCTCATCCAGTCCCTTGACGCCGAGCGGTGTGACCTCGTCATTGTACCGCAGATATGCCAAGATGTGCCTCCTATGTTTCTTTGCGATGCAACCTCGGCGAGCAAGCGCGCGCGGCCCAGCCAAGATCGCAAACATTCAGGCGGTAACCGTTTTCAAGTCGGAACCGTTCCCGGCAACCTGCTGATTGGGCGTTGAAAGGCTGCCGGTGACGATATCGCCGATGCGGACCTCGACCACGTCGCAGCCGCGAAGCTGGCTGTCGATCGCAAAGACGAAGAGAGCACGTTGTGTCGGCAAACGGATCGCCCAAACCTGTTGTGACTTGAGCGCGCGCTTGGCGCCCATCACGCGGCCCTCGTTCCATGGACGAAGTTCGTGGAAGGCGGTGTCGAACGTTGAGCCCCGCCGCTCGTCTTCATAGAGCTGGAACCGACTCGAATGTAGATGAGATCCGTAAAGCGGCGGGTTGCGTCGACGATCGGTGGCGGCGATTGCTTGAGCTACGAATGGTTTCGACCAACACACGCCATTCATTCGCCAAAGTGCGAACAAAGCCGCACTCCTGATCCCAGCTATTCGCAGTGGACGGCGAAGGAGCGTTTCCTGGGCGTTGGACACTACGAGCGCACGACCGACCGGCGGGGCTATGCCAATGGTTACAAGTCCAAGCGGATCGACACGCCGGCAGGCACGGTGAACGTGGCGGTGCCCAAGACCGCCGGCGAGACCCAGCGGCTTCCCCCTAACTAGCGGCGCAAGAGCGTGAAGTTCGGACCGAATCGCCGGGAATCACGCATGGTCGGAGTCGTATTGCCGCGATTGTGCGATAACCCCAGCGCGGACCAGTCGCCGCATATCAGCAGCGGCGAAGCCGTATTTTACGGCAAGCTTGTCAGCTGCGGCATCGAGATCCCCGCACCTCAGTAACGTTCGAACGTCCTGACGCCACGCCAGGATGTCGCCTTCCGCATATGGATCATAGGATTGCGCTGTGATCGCTTCCTGCACATCCTTCCCGCTCGGTCGGAGAGGTTGACTATAAGACGATGATGCGAGGAGGACCAGTGCGACAGCAGTTGCGTTGATCTCCGTTACGCTTCTCCCCTTTCCGCAGGATCATATCCAGTCTCAGAAGGAGCGGAAGCAGAAAGGCGCCTAACCTTTGCACAATGATCAACCTGATCGCGGTTCTAGACGACTACCCCGTGAGCCTTTTTCTCTTGCTGAACGAGTGTCCGCTTCCAAGATGCGCGTCAGACCCGCTGAACAGCCGCCTGTGGGTCGTCGCAGCGATCGAGCTGCAGCCGGTTATCGAACGACTTACGCCATTCAGCGGAAGGAGCGCGGATGTTAGCTTGTTGCAGGACTCGCCGTTCGGAAGGCTGATTTCCCACCGTAAGGCAGCGAGGATGGCAATCGAGTTCATGCTCCTGGTTACCCACGCTCCACATGAGAGTGGAAACGTTAGCTATAAGCGCTATATAATGCCATAGAGTTAGCGAAACTAGGATTTGTGGATATGGTCGCCAACACCGTTAAACGCCACCGTCAGCCCGAAGGTCAAACGGGGAAGCCGGCTCGTGCCTTCTATTCAGATCAGCACATGATAGCGGAAAACGCCGGCTTGGTCGCAGTCAATGTGACGATCCGTGACGTTGTCGACATTGATGGGGTCCAGGTACTGGACAAGGCAGGCGGCAAGGGCAAAGCGGTGACCAAAGCGACGCGAACTGCGCTTGCGCAAGCCGCCGAGCGCCTCTTCGAGCGCGCATTCGCTCTGGAGATCGATCACTTGGTCGATGCCTATCGGGTCATATTGCGCGAGAGCCTAGTAAGGCCCGACAATCCCGCAATTCAATCCGCGCTCAACCGGGCGCGTCTTCAGGAGCGGATCCTGTCAAGCTCATCGATGGTCGACCAGACGGAGGCGTGCGAATTGCTCGGCTTGTCAAAGTCGAACCCATCAGCGACGATGCGGCGTAAGGAAGAGCGGGGAGAGGTATTGCGCTTCTCGATTGAGGGGCGTGCCGCCTATCCGTTTTTCCAGTTCGACGTGGAGAGCCGGCGTACTCACCCGGTGATCCCGCGTCTTATCGAGATGAAGCCCGAATCCTGGAGCGACTTCCGCCTGCTCTATTGGCTGACCCGCCCGCATGTTGATTTTCAAGGGCCTCCGGAGACGATGCTCGGCAGCGATCCGGATGGCGTCGTTGCGGCTTTTGAACGGGAGATTGAGCCGGCGGTCCACGGCTGATGTCGAACTCGATTACGATCCCGGATTCCACTACGATACGTGTCGGCAAAGAGCGGTATGTCGACCTTAAGGCCGACACGCTGCTCCATCGGCTTCACCCTGAAATCTATGGGTCGGACGAGTATAATCCGACCAGCAAGGGTGACGCGCGCTTCTCGCCGATCCGCGATGCCGCAGGCGACATAATTCCGACGATCTATGCGGCAGAAACCTTCGAGTGCGCTACTTGCGAAATCATCCTGCGCTCGCCGGATGCACTGCTTAACGATCCGAAGACCGGCGTGCCCACCTTGCAGATCGTCAGTCCCAACGACTTCAAGAACTACGCGCATAGCGAGCTACGCACGACCCAGCCACTGAAGCTTGTCGATCTGACGATCGCAGGCCAGCGCCGGATCGGCGTGGATAACAATGCCCTTCTTGCCGGGCCGAAGAGCAGCTATCCCGAAACCCGCGCCTGGGCCGAGAAAATTCATGCCTCCTGCCCTGATGCGCAGGGGATCTCCTACACGTCCTTCCAATATGGCGATGACCGTGCCGTCGTTCTGTTCGGAGATCGCGTCTCGGACGATGCGCTGGAGCCGGTCGCACGCCGTCGTGTGGCGGACAGCCCCTGTCACGACGAGATCGATGCGCTCGCGCGCTCGCTCTCTATCGACTACGAGACGATCTAACCACCTAGCTTTCGCGCTGTGATTACACCGGGCTGAAGGGCCGGGCTTCTCGCACGGCCTAAATGTTGGCGCCGTGCGAGATGCAGGCACCCTGCGCGGTTAGATGAACGAATGACCGAACCTGGGAGACGGGCACATCGTTCTGAACGTCCACAAATTGTTCTACCGTACCGTGCCTGCGCGCCCGTCGATCATTAGTTGATCTTCTGTTCTGTGCGGGCGTCCGCCAGTCCGCCAAAGCGTCTGCCCAAGTCGTGCCCGAGCCCGCCCATATGGAGTAGAGTATTCGAGTTCCTTGTCGGTCATCAGCGCGATCGTTTCCTGATAAGTCCGACTCCGATTAGGTTTTTGAAAATTTGCCACGCAATGCCCCCCAGCTTCTCATGGATCCCTTCATTCAGATGATCCCGAAAGTCCGTTTGAGGAGCACGCCGCCAATTTGAGCCAATATGGCAAAGGCATCTATCTGGAGGTGCTGGAGGATGGGACGGTGTTCCACGGAACTGGCGGTCGATCATTTTGGCGCCGGGCCCCGGCGGCTTCGGCATCACCCGAGGCTGCTATTTCCAGGTTGATGATGCGTACCGCTGGCGTCGTGTCGATTACCCGGATCAGTGCGACTGCGGCGGGGAAGCGCATCACACACATCACCTAGTCGTCCACGAGCATTTCGAACATGCGCTGAAAGAACGGGAGTTCGGTTAGATCCGTGACGGATATTCGCCGCGTCGGACGTGAATCCCACCTCGGACCCATTAGCGCTCGAGGGAGTAAGGCGATGGTAGCAGGAGGCTCCCGTCCCCTTCTTTATCGTCCATATAAGGACAATTATCTTGAGTTTTACCGCATAACTGGCCATATAAGGCCTATGCTGAAGACGCCTCTCGAAATTCAACATGCCGTCGCGGAGCGACTAAAGGCCCGCCGCGTCGCCTTGGGTTGGACCCAACAGGATGCGGCGCAGCGCGCCGGTGTTGCTTATCGGACTTGGCGGCGGCTGGAAAACGAAGGCAAGGCCTCGTTTGAGGACGTGATCAAATCGGCTGTGGCTTTGCGATGCGAAGGCGGCCTCGAAGCGCTTTTTTCACCTCCTGTCGCTACGAGCCTTGACGACCTCCTGAAACATCAGGCCGCGAACGCGGCGCTGCCTGTTCGGGTGCGGGCGCGCAAGTCGCTCCAATCATGAAGCTGGCGCCGGGAGTCCCACTGGCCGCGAGCCTGACCTTCGACAATGCAGCAGCTCCCATGCTCGTTGGCCGACTGGCCATGGCCACGGGTCTGGCTCAACTGGAATGGTCCAACAAGGCGATCGCCGCGGCGTTGCCGATTTCTGGTTTGCTCTACCCTCCCGAGCCTGGTCTTCATCCTGCCCGCGGGCGGGAATTCGAAGGCCTTCATGGTTTCCTGTCCGACAGCCTGCCGGAGGGGTGGGGCTACCTTGTCATGCGCCGGCGTCTCGCCAAACTTGGCCTGCAGATTGACGCCTTGAGTCCGCTGGACCGTCTTGCGCTGGTTGGCGATCAGGGGCGTGGAGCCTTGACCTACTTGCCGGCGACGGCGCCACCGCCGGAAGTCGAGAGCCTCGACCTTGATGCTCTAGCTGCTGAATCCATGGCCATCCTTGCCGGTCATGAAGGCGAGCTTGCGGCCACCCTGGCCACCCTGGCCGGTGGGTCGGGCGGCGCTCGGCCGAAGGTTCACGTAGAGTTTGACGGTGCAGGGTGCATCTCCGTGTCGGAGGGTGAGACGGCTCCCGATCACGAGTCCTGGATCGTCAAATTTGCGGCCACGAACGACCCGCCCGACATTGGGCCGATCGAGGCGGCCTATGCGGCCATGGCCATCGCGGCGGGGCTCGAGATGGCTCCCTATCGACTTTTGCCTTCCAACACGGGGCACGGCTATTTTGCGACGAGACGTTTCGACCGACCACATCCAGGGCGGCGCTTGCATATGGTCTCGCTGAGCGGTGCGATCGAAGCGCCGTGGCACCTACCGTCGAGCTACGATCTGTTCTTACGGGCGACGCTGACCATCACGCGCCACGCGGACGACCTGCTCTCGGCTTTCCGTCGAATGGTCTTCAACGTGCTGGCCAACAATCGCGACGATCATACACGGCAGCACAGCTATCTGATGGATGCTGGCGGCGAGTGGCGGCTCGCGCCGGCTTACGATCTCACCTACTCGGCGGGGCCAGGCGGCGAGCACTATCTGGACATCGAAGGCGAGGGTCGCAATCCGACTCGTGGGCAGGTCCAGACGCTGGGGCGACGGCATGGTCTATCAGACGCCACCATGGAGTCGGTGATCGAAGAGGTGCGGGCCGCGGTGGAAGACTGGTCGCGGTTCGCCGAGGAGGCCGGGGTCACAAGGGCGTCCAAGGCAGAGATCAATACGGCCCTTGGGGCGGTGGCTGCGCGCTTTCTTGCCTAGGTCTATCTTGCTCTGTCGGGAGATCTGGAGCTCGCGCGCTGCGCCACTCCTCAGCAGGCCTGTTTGACGGATCGCATAATGCTCAGGGCGACCGAGAGGCTCAGGCTCATATCCAGGCACAGCTCGAAGAACTCTTCCATCGACGGACCACGATCGGCATGGAGGGTGAGCTGGCCAGGGGCGACCCCATGCTTAGCGACGCAGTCTTCGAACAATGGCTTGAACAGAGCCGCGCTTTCGGTGTCGGGCAACACCACGTCCTTCCGCCACAAAATCATCACCAGCACGCCGGCCCTACGCCCATTTTATGGCGCTTGGTAGTTTATGCAGATCACCGCTCCGTGGCGCCGGTCTAGATGAAAGGATCACCCCGTCTGGGGTGTGGCTACGGCATGGTTATCTGGCGCCGACGTCCCCCAGATAGTTCGGGACACCCGAAAACCTCATAGGTCGCGAGTGTCGACGCCACCAACACGCCGGGCGAGCCCTGAATAACGTAGAGCGCCAGCTTGGATGCGAGCGCCGCGGCCGATGGCCCCTCCACGAGGTAACCGCCCAACTTGCTCGCCAGCAACTCCGCACGCGGCCCCTCGACCGCATAGGCTCCGACTTTCGACGTCAGTGCGGTCGCTGAAGGTCCGGCAACCGCATAGGCTGCAGCCTTCGATGCGGCCGCCGCGGGGTCGGGTCCGGCGATCGAATAGAGGCCCAGCTTCGACGCTTGAGCCGACACCCTACGCCGTCGCCTTCAGGCCGAACTCGCAATTTACGTTGTCCATCGAGGCCCAGGCCAAGCCGGAGGAAAGGGCGACCTCGAACGGTGCGACATACTCCGTCCCGCCAATTCCTAGCACCGCGCGGGCATGGGCGGGCGCATCGCCGCCATCGCTGCGCATCCCGGCCGCCACCGCCACGCATTTGACGACACTGCCGACAGGCAGCGCGGCGATCGCGGCGGCCGTGAAGGTCGAGACCGCGGCCGTGGTGTCGGTGTTGATCGCGTTGGTATCGTCGGTCGCGTCATCGTCGACAATCGACCAGGCACCCGTCCAATCGTTTTGGGAGCCGGCGCCAGTCGGTGGGCGGCGCGTCACGGTGTGGCCGATCGTCCCATAAGAGGCGAGGATGACTGAGCTGTGCGCGGTGTTGCCGGCATAGTTCTGGTATTGTCCCACCCGGAGCCGAGCAAGGTCGACCATGCCGGAGGTGTCTAGGCCTGCCACGTCGCTGCACAGCGTGCCATTGTGATACCAAGCGAGGCGGCCGGCGGCATGATCGACCACCGCAAGGAAGTCGAATGTTCCGGTGCCTGACGTGACGCTCGGGCCGGGCTGTTGCCAAGCCGCGCCGTCCCAGAACTGTAGCCCGAAATCGGATCCGGTAATTGCGATCAGGCGCAGCACCGGCACGCCTGCCGAATTGAGCCATTGATAGGAGTGATCCCCACCGGCGGGCCATAGGGCGACGTTGCCAGGTCGCCGTGCGTCCAGAGCCGGGCAACGCCCTTGGCGCGGCCGTCGGCCGGATCTGTAACGATCGCATCCGCATAGGCGTTGCCGCTGTTGATATGAACCGACCCGCCATCGTCGGTGCAGTCGGTCGGCTCTAGATAAATGCGTCGAGCGTCGAACCCACGAAATAGGTGGCCATCAGTTTGCAATCCCGGAGAGCGTGAGCGGACCCGGCCAATCGACGGGTCCGGAGCGAGTGGAGCGGTGACGGTGACGACATCGCCCGCAATGACGGCGAGCGCCTGCCCGGACAGCGCAACGGCGCCGCTCGGGTCAAATGTGATCGTGCCGAAGGGGGTGTCATTCAGCGCGACGGTGAGCGTCCAGGGCAGGGCAGGCGCACTGCCGGCGCTCGCCGCGTACCCGGCTAGGTCGTCGGCCAGCGTGTGCGTGAGCGCCGCTTCGTGGTCCATCAGGATCTCGCCCGACTCTATCGCGTCGACCGCAAACCCGCCGTATCGGTATGCGCTAGGGGCGGGAGCGGCACCGCTGCTTGGGAGGCTATGGAGAGGCAAGGCGATCTGTCGGCCATCCTGCCAAGCGGCGATAAGCTCGTCTCCGTCGAGCGGGCGGGCGGGTCCGGGATAGATCGGTATCGTTCCGATCAGGCGCCAACCCTTGGGAGGCGCTTGGTAATATTGCAAAGGGCATCAGGTCTCGCTGTGGAAAATAGGGCGTGCGTTGTGTATTTAGTGTGTAGATAGCTCTTGCGGCGCTATGCCCCGTTGTGTATTCACTACACATCGGGAGACGGTAATTGCGCAGCGGAGAAATCATCAAGAGGCTGATGAAGGAAGGATGGTTTGAGGTCCGACAGGTCGGCAGCACAAGCAGTTTCGGCACCCGACAAAGCCCGGAACTGTGACGGTCCCCCATCCCAAGGCGGAGATGGCGATCGGCACGATCAAGAGCATCGAAAAGCAAAGCGGGGTGGCGCTTCGATAAGGGTAATACGACCACGGACGGCATGGTGCCGGGCCGTGTATCCATTAGAGGGCAAGGAGCCTTGGTCATGGCGACCGTACATTATCCAGCGATCATCGAACGCGCAGGCGACGGCTACAGCGTGTTCTTTCCCGACCTTCCCGGCTGCACCTCGGCGGGGGCAACCCTCCAGGCGGCAGCGCTCGGCGCGGAGGAAGCGTTGAGCGGTCACCTCGCCGTTTCGGCAGAACATGGCGATCCGATCCCCGCGCCCTCCGATCTCGACGCTATCGAGCGCGATCCGGAGGTGGACGAAGTTGGGCGGATCCTCGTCCGCGGGGAGCGTCCAGGGAAAGCGGTCCGGGTTCAGCTGTCGATTGATGAAGGCTTGCTTGCGCGGATCGATCGCGTTGCCGGGAACCGCTCGCGCTTCCTCGCCGATGCTGCGCGGGTTGCGCTCGCGGCCACCGCTGCAGCATAGCCAGCCGGCGCCGTGACGCGACTCTTTCGATGGTTGCGATAGCTTCCGCCGACCAAATCATGAAGAGGACATTCAGTGGCAATCCGACCAAGCCCACCGCCGCCACCGCCCCCTCAGCAGCAGCCGCGCTACATTCCCGATGCCGACCGCCCACGTGATCCACCGGTCCACAAGAACGCCTAGCTCCAGATCAGCGTGATCCACCGGTCCACAAGAACGCCTAGCTCCAGATCAGCCACGCGGCGAGGGCGGCCATCGCGCCGAGTCCGCAGGCTACCAAGCTGATCTGGTGCGACCATGTCGTTAGGTCGGTCGTGCATTTGAGTGCGGCGCGATTGGCGGGGATCTTATCCGCAAGGTCCTCGGCCGCCCACTCGATCACTTTTGCCTCGTCGTCGGCCCCCGGCTGCGATCAGTACTGGATTGTATCCTCGCGCGTAGAAAATGGCCGGTCGGGCCGCCCACATGGCGAAGCCCGCGGCGATTAGAAATCCAGCCGCTGCCGCAATCGCCGCGAAGGCTGCAGGCAGCGGGGGTTGCCTCATATTCAACAGCGTGATCCCGGCCACCAGGAGGCCAGCGGCTACTGTGGCGAACGTGTAAGCCAAAGTATTGGCCCGCTGATCGGCGGCGAGAGCCATCGCCAGAAGATCGTTCATCTGCGCTTCGGCTAGACGAACAATCTCCTTTGAGCCGCGAGACTGACCGGCTTCGGCCACTCTATCGAAACATCATCGGACATGGTCTGCATCCTTGACTGAAAGGTGGGCGGGTGGAAGTTCGTATCATGTAGCGTGTGGATCGGCGACCGCACCGGGAGGGTGGGGCAAGTCGACGCGCTTCCGCACGATGTCGGGCGAGGATACGGTCGCTCATGGACGAAGAAAAACCCCCCGAGCGCTTCACCGTCGACGTGGCCCGAGCCAGGGAACCCCTTGGCATCGGCAGCAAGTCGGCGACCCGCTCGATGCCGAAACGCCGACAGGCCGCGACCGCCTGTCCGTCGAACCGCAGAGCCTCGATAGGCAGGCAGGCGATGGTCTGGACCGAAGCACCGGGCGGCACGATCGCGACGGTGACGTTTCCGAACCTCGCCACCGCGTGCGCGGCGCCGGGCGTGTCGGCGATGGCGATGCGGGCGATGTATCCGAGCCGCGCGAGGAAGCGCGTGACCTGGCGGCAGAACGTCTCTTCCCCGCCGAACAGGTGGGTCGTGCCGGTCAGGTCCAGCCAGAGCCCGTCTTCCGTGGCCTGCGCCATCGGCGTCCAGTGCTTGGCCGCATGCGTGCCCAGTAGGGCGATCGTGGCTGTGTCGGCGGCGGCGCCGAACGGCCGGACGTCGAGGTCGGCGACGAGCGCGTGGCCTGCGCCAGCGGCATCCCCGGCGCGAGTCCAAGCGCGAGCGCGACTGGACAGGACGCCGCGATCACCTGCTTCCTCGCGATGGTGGCGGCGAGCACGAGTGGAGGGTCGGCCGCGACCCCCAAGGGCTGCTTTCGAAATTGGCGTTTCCTAAGCGATTGATATAGCATCGATAGTGGCAGGTTGACCGGGCCGTCGGCCGCGCCACGAGTCGGGGAACAGGATAATGCACAGCATCACACGTCGTACGGCCGTGGCCGGCATTCTGGCGGGCGCTGTGCTCGCCGATCGAGCCGCTGCCACCACGCGCTATCGCCGTCTTGCCCAGCCCGATCCGGCGCTGTGGCATATCGACACGCCGCCCACTGCCGATGGCATGGCCGCGGGGCCAAATGGCTCGGTCTATTATCGGCTCTACGGCAAGCCGGGCCGCATTCCGGTGATCGTCCTGCACGGCGGGCCGGCTGCGGGTGAAACCTATATGCGCCCCTATGTCGGGCTGGCGGGCGATCGGCAGGTCGTGCTCTACGACCAGAGCGGTTGCGGCAAGTCCGCCGCGCCGATGGATCTGTCGCGCTACAGCGTCGATCGCTACGTCACCGAGCTGGACGCGTTGCGCGCCCACCTCGGCTTCGAGCGGATCGTGCTGGTGGGCCATAGCTGGGGTGGATTCCTGGCGCCGGCCTATGCCGCGGCCCATCCGGAGCGGGTGGCCGGTCTGGTGCTCGCGGGATCGGCAGCGTCGGTGCGCGACTTTGCCGACGCCGCGCAGCGCTGGCTGGCCGAAATCGGAGCGCAGGCGGTGGCGACCGCGGCGCGCGCCGAGGCCAAGCCCGGAACCGACGATCCGGCCTTCGCGCAGTTAAATGCGCTCTATTACAGCCGGCACCTGTGCCGCCTCGACCCCTGGCCCGCGTTCTTCGTAGCGGCGGGAGAGCGGATCGCCGGCAATCCTGTCTATATATATCTCAACGGGCCGACCGAATTCCAATTCACCGGCGCGATGGCCTCGCTCGACCTGACGGCATCTCTGCCGAAGCTACGCGTCCCCACGCTCGTTACCTGTGGCGAATATGACGAGGCCCCGCCCTGGGTCGGCGCGAAGCTCGCCGCGCTCATCCCCGGCGCGACGCTGATCACCTTCGCGGGCCTGTCGCACATGGCGCATATCGAGGATCCCGCCGAAGTGGTCGCTGCGACCACGCGCTTCCTCGCCAAATCGGTCTAGAGAGCGGGATGACTGATGGTTCCTCGATTCAGTGGACACCTTTGCTAGGCCCTTTGCGGGCATGGAGGTGTGCAATGCCGAAGAGGAGGAGGGAGTTTTCTCCCGAGTTCAACGAGAGACGATTGCCCTGCTGGAGAGCCGTGGCCAGCCGCTGATGCAGTTGGCGACCGAGGTGGGCATTTTCCCATCGATGTTGCGGAACTGGCGAGCGGTGCTTCGTGGCGGGAACGCACCATCGCGGCGGCGCCATCACCGGGTTTGCCGCCGCTGCTGTCGCTAGCGGACCAGGCGTCGGAGATCACTCGGTTGAAGCGTGGACTGGATCGTACGCGCATGGAGCGCGACGTGGTAAAAAACGATCGGCATCTTCGCGGAGGTGCCGAGATGAGCTTCAAATTCATCCCGTGACCATGCCAAGCGCGGCCGATCCGGCTAATGTGCCGGGTCCACATGCTGATCGAGCTTGGCTTTGATGTCGCCGAGGCGAGCTCGGCCGAAGAAGCAAATGGATTGATCAGCGCGGGGGCGCGGCCGGACGTGATCATCACCAATCATCTGATGCCCGGCATGACGAGCAGGGATCTCGCGTACAAACTGCGAGATGTAGGAATAGCGGCGCCCGTACTGATTATCTCCGGTTATGCGGAAGATGACAGGATCGTGCCTGAGCTTTCGCGACTGACCAAACCGTTCTGCCAGTCTGAGCTTGCTACAGGCTTAAGCCGCCTGCGGGATTGACCGAACAACCCACGCAGCAAGCATTTTCTGGACAAAGTCGGCTCACGCCTTCGGCTTGCCGGCCACGCGTGAAAGCGGTCCTTGGACCACACATCGCAGGCCGTTCGCCGCGAACTCAATTTCCGGTTTGCCGCCTAGCAGGCTGGCTAGGGCTGAACGTAGATAACGCGTGCCATAACCGGTGCGCGACGGCACGACGACCGGTGGCCCACCCGTTTCCTGCCACTCCATCGAAAGATCCGGGCGAAGATCGGCGAGGACTTTCCATTGGAACTTTACGCGACCTTCGGGGCGGGAAAGCGCGCCATATTTGATGGCGTTCGTCGTCAGTTCGTGCAGGCACAGCGCTAGCGTGGTCCCGGCGGAGCCGGTCAGCGTAACCGGCGGTCCGTGCGCTTCGATGCGGCTGACGCCGTTCTGGCGATAGGGATCGAACGTCAGATCGGCGATATCGGCGATGGAGACCAATTCGCCTTCGGCGTGAAAGACCGCTGAATGCACGCTTGAGAGGGCCTGCAGTCGCCCGCTAAAATCATCGGCCAACTCTTGGACGTCCGTCGCTCCACGCCGCGTCATCTCGAAAATCGACAACACGCTAGCGAGGATGTTCTTAACGCGGTGGTTGAGCTCGCGGCGGAGTTCGACCTCGCGGTTGATATGGTCGCGTACGTCGCGCTGGCGCAAGCGCGCCAACAGCGCCGACTGGACGCCGCTTACTAGTTCAACAGGCGCCAGCGGGCGTTGATAGAAGAGCTGCCGCGACCTCGGCCAGGCCGCTTCGAGCGTCTCGCGAATGCGAACGTTGGGCGACGCACGGTCGAGAAGAACAATGATGGGCATTTCCGACCAAGGAGGCTGGGCGTGCAGATGCTCGGCGATCATAGCGATCAACTTCTGGTTCAAGGCTTCGTGGGTAGTCACGAGCACGCCCGGCCCGGTCGTGAGATGAGTAACCAAATCACTAGCGGTGCACGGCACGACGGCAATGTCATGCTCGGTGAGCAGCCGGCCCATATATTCGGCATCCCGCCGATAGGGGGCCAGAATCAGTACATGGTCGAGCGCGCCCGCTTCTTCCTCATACGGTTCGCTCATGCGGTTGGTAGAGGATTGAACGGCACGACCGTGATCCCGGTACTCTTGATGAAAAGTTCGTGGACGTCCAGGTCGTGCGGCCCATGACGCTTTTTGACAACCGTGATGTTGCGACGCAGGCGGCCTTCGTCCTCCATGATGCGCAGCAGCAGCACCGTATCGCCGAGGAAGCTGACATCGACGTCGATCCCGACATTTTGGCCGAGCAGTCCATGCTGTGCGACGATCAGCATTGTCAGCACGCCCGATCGGGCAAGGTATTTGAGAAGCGACTGAATGTCGCGGACCGCCTTCTCGCGGTGCGGCAGCGAATTGAGATAACCGGTGAAACTGTCGATCACGACCACGCGCGTCTTGTACTCGGTGACGATCGACTGGACGATCTGCGCGAACTCTCCGGGCGATATCTCGTTTGGGTTGAAATCGCGGATGATCAGCTGGCCATCCTTGTGGAACTGGCGCAGATCCATGCCGAGCCCTTCGGATCGCCTAAAGAAGGTTTCCAGCCGTTCTTCGAACAGGAACAGCGCGACATATTCGCCGCGCTTAAGTGCCGCCGTCGAGTAGAGCGAGGCCATCGTCGACTTGCCGGTTCCCGCCTGACCGATGACAAGGGTCGTCGTGCCGGATTCTTGGCCTCCGCCGAACATTGCGTCCAGCGTATCAACGCCCGACTTGATTAGCTGGGGCTTGCGCGTATCGACTGCGTCTCCGGGAACGATGCGCGGAAACACTACCACGCCTTCACCCTCGCGGATCGCCATGTCGTGATAGCCGTCCGCGATTGGCACGCCGCGCATCTTGCTGACCTCGATCCGCCGACGCACCGAACCATAGTCCTCCAGTGATTTATCGAAGCGGATGACGCCGTGGGCGATGCCCTCGACCTCTTCGCCATTGTTCGCCGCCTCGGTCTGGGTATCGAGCAGCAGCGCAACCACATTACGTTTGGCAAGAAAGGCCTTGAAGCCGAGGAGCTCGCGGCGGAAGCGCGGCGTGTCGCCGGTGATCAGTCGGATCTCCAGCAAGGAATCATAGACGAGCCGCTGGGGCTTATGCTCCTCGATGGCCTGCTCGATTGCCTGGCGAGTTTCGTCGAGCCGCAGTTCGGCAGTCTGGAAGATCGTCTGGTCGGCTGCGCCGTTCAGCGCGTCCGATGCCGATAATTCCTCGATCCGGATGCCATCAAGTGTCCATCCATGCGACTGGGCGATTGCTGTCAATTCCGCCGAAGTTTGCGAAAGGCTCACATAGATGCATCGTTCGCCCGCCTCGACGCCCGCGCGCAGGAACTGCAGCGCGGCGGTCGTCTTGCCCGCGCCCGGCGCACCTTGCATGATATAGACGTTTGACGCTGGAAGGCCGCCCCGAAGAATCTGGTCGAGTCCGGCGACACCGGTCGAGACCTTCTCCTGTGCTTTACGCTTACTCACACTGGTCTCCTTGCAGCAATCAGGCGCATAAATCGGGCAAGCTTTCCAACCAAGGTTGGCGCAAGCGTGCGATCGATGCGCGAGGTCTCAATAGCGGTGAGGAGGCCGCGTGTGAACGGGCCTCGAAGCCATCGTGGATCGAGCTTGGTCGCCGCTGCCGTCTAAGTGCCCGACCATGAGGGTTATGTCGGCTAATCAGGCACTAGCCAATTCGATATCAGCGAATGGCTGGTCCTGCCTGGAGCGGCCGTAGCCACGAAGACGTGGAGATCGCAGGCAAGCCGATGCGGGTGCAGGTCGCGCACGTGCGGCTTTGCGCGTCGCGCGGCGGGTATGTCCGAGCTTATCCGCGCGCGACGCAGGAGATGGTATTCGACGCCCATGCCAGTGGGTTCGCCTTTTTCGGGGACGTGCCGGCCCGCGGCATTTACGACAACATGAAGACGGCGGTGACGATGGTGACGACGGTGTTCACCGGGAAGGAACGCCTGTTCAACCGAGCGGCATTAATAGCGGTGGATCACCGAAGAGCCCAACGAATTGGCGGCGCGGGCGGTGGCATCATTCATCGCTGCCGCGGCCTGACAGGGAACGAGATAGAACAGCGAGCGGGCGGATGAGATTAAATTTACAAAAACCGGCATCGGGCCCGGTTCGTGTATCCCGGAATCCCGCCAATATCTGCAGAAATCTGCGGATCTCTCGAATTTAACACCCAAAGAACTGAAGGTCGGATCCGCCGGGTACACAAAATCGTACACAACGGCTACCGCGATAACGGGTTTTTCCTTTGGTTAGAGCTCCGCGCCGCCCAAATTTCACAGGAAGTCGCGCGATTATTTTCGCCATTGGCGCCGTCGCCGGGCATGACGCTTGAAAGCTCGGCGCGCCCTATGATCGTGCCGATACCGGAACGGTGCGTTTCAAATCTCCGCAGCAATCTGATGGTCGCCGCGCAACCCCTTTTCGAGGGGGCGACATTCTAGATGTCATCGAGCGCGGAGCAGGTCACGCCTTACCGTCAGAGTTTGCGACGATACGCGCGCATGAAGGGGCTGCTAGTTCCAAGGCCATTTTGATGATCGTTTCCGGCGATACCCCTTGGAGTTCAAGCGATCCGGCATTAAGCGCGCCATTGCCTTTGCTTACTTTCGTCGGCGATAACTTCGGCCGACAATCCGGGCGGGGCTCAACTGGAATTGGCGTGCCACGACGCCTGAACGTCGCGCGGATAGCTCCATCCAGTTCGTCATCCGAATCACCAATCGCCCGCGGTATCGCCCACAGGTCGTAACAGTCCTTCATGCGCCCGTTGAGCACGCTGAGCGCCACCATCGCCTGGAATTTCTCGGCGATCACGATTGCCGGCGGATAGGAACGCACCCGCGAGACCGGGAAATCCAGCAGGGATGGAGAGTCGAGCCGCTGCGTCGCGTCGGCCACGGCGTCTCCAAAACCGACATCGATCGTGACGGGAATGCGCGTCCGTTCGAGATAAGCAGCGGTCTTCAGCCGGACTCCGGCATATTCCATTTCTTCCAGGATGACCGTGGCGGCGATTCCATCCGCGTCGAAAGCGAGTCCAGCATCGCTCTCGCTCGCCATGATCTCCCAGAAATCGTCGGCGGAAGACGGTCGCCGAACGGTGCTTTTGTTCGATTTCCGTTCTCTATGTAGTGATGCCGTTGGGTACGGTCATCCGGGTGAGTGACACGCAGGCCGGCCAGCCATCCCTCAGAAAGCCGTTGCGCAGGTGCTTCACACGTCCGAAGAGGTGCGGCGTGCCGACGAGGCTTGCATATCCACGCCGTCACGCTGCCCTGCTCGCTACGGCGGGCGTGGTCAGTGGGGCGACGGCGGCGGGACGCGCTGCGAACCGGCGGTACGCGGCCAGCGCCTGCCCCACCACTTGGTCCATATTATAATAGCGATAGGTCGCGAGCCGCCCAACGAAGGTGACGTCCGGGAGCGCAAGCGCAAGCGCTTCATATCGCTTGAACAAGGTTTGGTTCTCGTCGCGCGGAATGGGGTAATAGGGATCCCCGTCGGCGCTAGGATATTCATAGGTGATGCTGGTCTTCGCGCATTCCTGTCCAGTCAGATGTTTGTACTCCGTAATCCGGGTGTAAGGCACGTCCTCAGACGGATAGTTTATCACCGCCACCGGCTGGAACCACTCGGCATCAACGGTCTCATGCTGGAATCGAAGCGAGCGGTAGGGCAGCTTGCCGTGACGATGATCGAAAAATTCGTCGATCGGGCCGGTGAATACCAAATGATCATGCGGATAGGCTGCGCGCGCTTTTTCGTAATCCACACCTAGCAACAGGTCGATATTAGGATGATCGAGCATCCGCTCGAACATCGCGGTATAGCCCTCTGTCGGCATCGCCTGGAAGCTATCGTTAAAATAGCGATCGTCGGTATTGGTGCGGGTTGGCACGCGCGCGGTCACCGACTTGTCGAGTTCCGACGGATCCATGCCCCATTGCTTGCGGGTATAGCCGCGGAAGAAGGTTTCGTAGAGCTCGCGCCCAACTTTGGAAATGACGGCGTCGGCCGAGGTGCGGATGTCGGCTATCGGCTCGGCGCGGCTCTCAAGATAGGCCTCGGCCTCGGCGTCGGTCTGCAATTCGAGGCCGTAGAGTATGTTGAGCGTGGTACGGTTGATCGGCATAGGCACATGCTGGCTGGCGACGTCGGCGAGCACGCGGTGCTCATACGGTCGCCAGTCGGTAAAGCGCGATAGATAATCGACGATGTCTTCCGAATTGGTGTGAAAGATATGCGGACCATATTGATGTATCAGCACGCCTGCAGCATCGAGCCGGTCATAGGCATTACCAGCCACGTGCGGTCTCCGGTCGACGACCAGCACACGCTTGCCCGAACCGGCCGCGAGCCGCTCGGCCATCACCGCGCCGGCGAAGCCCGCGCCCACTACCATCACGTCATAGGCTTTCGAGCGTTCGGCCGGCCACACGGTCGGCGATACGATCGGCTGCACCTCTTGCGCGTCGATCGCGGCGGCGGCGACTAACGCGGACATGGCAAAGAAGGTGCGGTCCCAGGACATCTCGCCTAGCATGGCATCGACCTGCGGCAGCCAGCCATCAGGTGCGCGCGCGGCAACCAGCGCCGCCTGACACGCGACCACGAATGCTTCCGCGGTGGCGGCGATCCACACGCCCGGCACGTTTCCGTATTGGCGAACGACATCGTCGATCGGGGTAGAGACCACTGGCCGGCCGGCAGCGAGATATTCGGGAGTCTTGGTTGGGCTGATGAAACGGGTGGCGGCGTTGATCGCAAACGGCATCAGCGCGACGTCCCAGCCGCGGAGATAGCCCGGCAGGTCGCGATAGGCTTTACTTCCTAAATAATGAAGGTTCGGCCGTTGGGGCAGATCGGCCTCGGCGATCTTCACCACCGGCCCGACCAGCACGATTGACCAGTCCGGACGCGCGTCGGCCAAGGCGGCGAGCAGGTGGAGGTCCATGCGTTCATCGATCACGCCGTGGAAGCCGAGGCGCGGACCAGGAATTTCCGCCTGATCGGAGGTACTATCCAGTGCTGCAGTTCGCGCGGAAAGAAAATGCGCGACGTCCACGCTCGATGGAAATGCATGGATATTGTGATGGCGGTCCCGCTTGGCCTCGTACAGGCTATGCCCGCCGGTAAAAACTACATTGGCTTGGGCGAACACTCTGTGTTCAAGCGCAGTCAGCTCGGCTGGCGAATTCAGGAAGTTGGCGAGTTCGTCCATGCAGTCATAGACCACCGTCTGGGCCGACAGATGCTCGGAGAAGGGCAGCATCATCGGCGTGTAGTACCAGCGGATCACCGGACCAACCCGATCGGTCATCGCACCGTCGAGCAGGTGTCGCAGCGTTATTGTCTGTTCTGCGTGGCTCTGCTCCTCGGGAAGCATCGGCGTGGCTATTATCACGCCAGAGTCGACGCAGACCTTCGTATCAAGCCGTGCCGCGGTATCAGAGGCATGATAAAGCGGTTCTTCCCAGAAGATCACGTGATCGGTGCGCGCGAAGCGCGACATCAGATGCTGAGGACGCTGAAAGACGAACGCCCAACGCAGATGACTGAAGCAAATGATCGTCCGTTTCGAAGAGCCGCCACCCGGTACCACGGAACTATTGGAAATTTCTGCACCGGGCGAAGCACTCATAGCGGATCCTTTGTACGTGGCTTACGCCTAACCGCGCGAAACCAAGCGCGTTCCCCGACCTTATGCTAATCAAGCCCTCAGATCGGGCAATCATAACTTCGATCAATACTATTGTCTCGATTTTCTCCTGCACTCGGGCGACGAAGGCGCTACGCCGCGACACCGCGCGCCCGGGCGGGAGAGCGATAGACGCGCGAATTGGAGCTCTGGGGACGGCACGAATGCCCCCTCAATCGGGTTGTACCATCTTTCGCGATCAGACAGCAGTGAGCGGGCACGGCAAGCGCGAAAGCGACGTCGATTTGATTGCGTCGCTCGACTTGGCGGCACTCGCAATCCCTACTTTGGGAGCGCGTAGCACTGCAGCCGTCGGTTTTGCGCGATTGGAATTGGCTCGACTCGAGACTTGCATAGGTCCTGACCGATTGCGGCTCGCTGACATTGCGGCAGGGCGTGGAGTCCAAAAGGTTGTGGTATATATCGGACCTGCTGGTCGATCCTCGACGCGACAATTCGGACAAAATCCTCGCCACGCAATATGCGGCCATGCTCGACGCTAATCCCGAGCTAACCGCGCCGCCCGAGCATCAGATGCATGTCCGGGGCCGGGGCTTCGCCACCGCAATTGCCGAATATAGCGGCGTGCAGGTCTTAACGTGAAGAGACGCGGATCTGACGTGTCATCTCCGGTAAACGGCTTTTTTGAAGTGAATCCGCGGAGGAGAAGCTTGGTGGCCTCGATCAATGTTCCCGCGACGGACAATGGCCAAAAAGACCGTGGAAACTGACCAAGTTGCGCGGCCGTAATCCTATGAGCTTACGAGACATCGAACCGCAAGCATCGCCGACTGGAATTATTATGGCCTGAAATACAGTAGGTATTTATGCAGTAAGTATAAATCGTAATTCCATGATGTTAGCCTTTCGCGGCATGCCGATCGATGTCGCGATAACGTCAACTATTTCTGCGTGCGATCAATGGCACTCCTGCTAAGGATCAGGGGCCACCGCGCCCCCCGGTTGCGCCGAATACCTGTCCGGTAGAGTAGCTGTCCTCTTGGCTGGCCAGGAGGACGTAAAGTGCTGCCAGTTCCGCTGGCTGGCCAGGCCGGCCAAGGGGCGTATTGGCGCCGAACTCGCCCATCTTGCCCGGCAGCTGCCCGCCTGCCACTTGAAGAGGTGTCCAAATCGGGCCGGGTGCCACTGCGTTCACGCGAATACCCTTTTTGGCAAGCTGTTTTGCCAGGGCTTTGGTGAAGATCATGATGGCGCCTTTTGTGCAGGCATAGTCCAAGATCTCCTCCTCCGGCTCATACGCATTGATCGAGGTCGTGGATATGATCGCCGAACCCGCGGGCATGTGCGGGATTGCTGCCTTCGTTATCCGGAATGGGGCGTAAATATTCGTCTTGAATGTGCGGTCGAATTGCTCGTCGGTAATTTCCGCGATATCCGACTTACTTTGCTGGTAGGCGGCATTGTTGACTAGAATATCGAGTCCGCCTAATTGCCGCACGGCTTCGCTTACCAAATTCTCGCATGCGGCCTGGCTGCGGATATCGGCAGGCAATAGCACTGCTTTCCGTCCCGCTCGTTCGATTAAGGCCTGAACCTCACGCGCGTCGGGCTCTTCAGTAGGGTAATAGTTAATCGCAATGTCCGCGCCCTCGCGCGCGAAAGCTATCGCGGCGGCGCGGCCGATTCCACTGTCTCCACCGGTCAACAGCGCTTTACGCCCGGCTAGGCGTCCCGAGCCCTTATAGCTTGTTTCCCCACAGTCCGGTTTGGGATTCATCCTCGTTTGAAGACCAGGCCAGGGCTGGCGCTGCTCCGGGAGCGGCGGTTTTGGATAGTTTGCCGCCAGCAAACTCGTCGGCTGGCCCGCGGCATGCTTCTCCGGCTGGTCTTGTTGACCAAGTCCGAACGCGGGGCCAGCAGCAGCGGCGGTCGCCCCGAGCGCCGCCACGCCGAATACCTGACGCCGCGAAGGTTTGCCAGCCTCTGTCATGATCGCCTCCAAGCTGAATATTTCTTCAAACCGCTAGAACCCCCAATTGTTCAAATATCAGTAAAGAAAATTTTCCTGGTCAAGGAGCGCAGGGATTCCGCTGTAAATAGTGTTAAGAATCCTGGCTGTCCCCATCCGCGAGCAATGAATGCTCCGCCATAGATCGGGTGTTTTTTCTCGAAACCGGCTCTGGAAAGTCGATCGTTTGATATAGATTAACCTGCGTACCTGCAAAAGTTGCTAACATTTTAGGCGCGAAAGCAGATTTCCTCTCGCTTTGAGGCGCAAAGTAGCTTGCTCACCGGCAATCTACGGCGCTTCGCGGCTCTGGACAGCCAGTCGAATGGCCGCGGCCTGTTGGTCTTAGCTAAACGAGTATGTGCGCAGAAATCTGGTTTGTGGCGCCGCCCTGCCGATGTGATCTGCCCAGTACCGGGTGTGTTGCTGGCTGGCCTCGCAACCCATTTCATCTTCGATGTGCTTGAACGGGTACCGCTCTTACGCCCAATCGACGCAAGGAGTTGTGGTAAAAAGCCGCGGAAGTGAGGCGGAAAAGACGCTGCCTGAGGAAACAGCGGACGTCTGCGCGCCGCCGGCGCCTAAAGCCGAGCACGCGCAGCGTGATTGTGATATGTCAAAGGGGCGGCGCGTCCGGGATGATACGGCCCCCCGGGTCTTTCTGTTCGTGACCTAAGTGTCTTAATGCCGGGTGGGTGTTACAACCTCGCCGTCAAGCGCGCGCAAGGCAGCAAGCACGTCTTCGATCGGCACAGGATTCGCAATTTCGGCTGGCTGACGCAAGGCTGGCTCGCCAGTAATGGCTGCGGCATCCGATGCCCAGGAGGCGAGAATAAAACGCTTAACTTCTGGTTCAAGTGTCGGATGATGTACGATTTCAAATGGATGTGTTAGTCCGGACGAAATTTTGGACATGATCTTCTTCCTTTCATATCGTCCTTAACGCGACTTATTTTGCCGTTTCAATAACATGTTATCAATAAATTTTGCTAAGTGTTTGAAGGAAGTCGTCGGACATTTTATATCGTCTGCGGTGACGCGCACCACTTGTTAGAAACAAGGCGCCGCTGCGGACCGCTAAGTCCGCAGCGGGTCACCAGCTAATTAAGCAGCCGCTCGCTCCGCTGTTTGCGACGCGATCAGCTCGTTCGCTTCAGTGCCGATCTCGATCCGGCGGGGCTTCTGTGCCTCCGGCACCTCTCGCTTGACAACAATTCGTAGCAGCCCGTTCTCGAAGCTCGCGCTTTGAACCTGTACGAAATCGGCCAACTGGAAGCGCCGCTCAAAGGCCTTGGTCGCGATGCCGCGGTGAACGAAGCGTCCAGCGTCGTGCTCGTCAGGCTTGCGACCGCTCACCAATAGCTGGTGGTTGTGTGCGACAATCTCAATGTCCTCAGGACCGAATCCGGCGACGGCAAGTGTAATTTGGTAAGTGTCGTCGCTTTCACGTTCGATATCGAAGGGTGGGTGATTATCGACAGCGTCCGCTCGCGCAGTGGCTTCGAGCAGATCAAACAGCCGATCAAAGCCAATAGTGGAACGCCGAAAGGGCGTGAAATCGAAGTTCGTCCTCATCTTCAAATCCTCCTTTCTGAGCAATCTGAGCACAAGGAGCACCGGTGAGCCGGTGCCCTCAATCGGTACCAGACCCAAAAAATGCATCCGGCGAGGGAAAAATAACTTTGCTCGACTGAGCGTCAAGACCCAGGCAAATTTTTTCTATGGATTGTTCCCTGCGTACACCGCCTAACGGAAACTGCCATGTGCAGCAATGTCCTGGCCATCATTGCCTCGATTGATTGCATCCTTCCCGTGCGAAAGCTGACTTGTAGGCTGAGCGTCGTCGCTGTCGCCTGCACGCAACGCAAATTATTCTAGTTCATGGCCGACGAACGCTTGCAAGCGTGTTAAGTTGACTGAAGACAGCTATTGTGGAGATGCAGCGCAATTGTAGTTTTCATAGGGACGGCCCTGGTAACAATCTTTGTCGTCGACGACGACCCTGCATTCACGCGCTCGTCAACGACCGTCTCGACGTGCTGGGCTATATGTCATCGGGTTAGATGTTGCACTAAAGTCGGAAATTTTGGAGGTGGGACAGCAGGTAGATGTGTTAATGACGGAGGTCCGTCTTCCAAGCAGAGTGAATCGCCGTCTAGTTTCGTAGCCAAGGTACATTCCAGCGCCGCTGCATCGAGCCCATTCGTTCAAAGCCAGGGTAATGCTAGCGGGTCTACAGCAACACTTTTGCCCTCAACCGGCAAGAGGCTGGATAAACGCGAAAAACGGCCGGCAGCTTCGGAGCATCATTTGGTCGCCCGTGGGACATCCTGCCCGGCAGATTGACTACCGTCACCGCTAGCAGAGTCGCCGTCGAAATCTTCGCCTGGATTGCCGCCTCCCGCGCCGATGCCGGTGCCGGTGACCTCGCCGTCATGTGCTACTGCGAGACGATCTTGCTCGTCTCGCCATCGCTGCTGGTCGTTGCTATCATATTCCTGACCGGAATATCCGCTACCGGTCCCAATCGCTCCTAACCGGGTGTTCTTGCCCACTCGCGCGATCGGCGGACGCTCGCCATTATCGCGTGGAATGTCGGTCTTGTCGCTTTCATCTGTCATTTTATAGCTCCGGGAAAACCCTGACGGGTGCCTTGCTCATGTATAAGCGCGGCAACGCGCAATCATGTTCCCGGTTCTTGTCGGCAAAATTCCTGATTAAGACCCGACATTGGCCGGGGTCGTGTCCCAGGTGGCGGTGTAGGTCCGTCGGTGGCAGAGCTGACCGGACGCGCGCATTCCACGGCGCTAGGGTAGGGGCCGGTCAGCTTTTGGGTGGTGATCGGAGATCTTCGGCTAAGGTTTGGTTACAACACTTAACTCAAACGAGGAACCACCCGTGACCGACGATCTCTGACGGAGCGTTTCTCGCAGAGCAGCGTTATACCACTCATCAAAGGAGAGTTGCGATGCCAGACGAGCCAAATTCGAATGAAGGCGCCGACCCGACCGACGACATAAGAAAACAAAATCCCGGAGAAGTAACATCGGCCGACTTGGGTTCTCAGGGCGATGACAAAAATCCGAATAAAACTCAGGATCTTACCAGGGCTGGCCGCGATTATCTCGACCCTAATGAGGGAAGTGAATAGGTACCGGGATTTTCCGTAATTATTGGTGGTCTGATATCGGCGGAAACGTTCTTTAATACTACAAAGATACGAACGCACCTTACCGATAAAACACATGCGTGACTCTGCTCTCGCAAAGCCAGCAAGTCTTTTACAAAGGCAAACGCTCAGATTATTGGAGGCTTCGATGAACGGGACCATCTTTTATCGTGTAGATTACGAGCTGGTCGGGCGAGTCATTGCGGAGAAACTGCGTCGGAGAACCGAGCGATGCGACTTTGAAGACGGCGTAAGGGTCAGCACTCCCAGGGAAGGTGGGGGCGGTGCGACATCCTTCTCTGTAAGCGAGCGTCGGATTTGAGCCGATATTTGGGTTATTCGAGGCCGAGAAGTAAGGTTCGTAAAAAACCGCTCGTCAGCCCAGGGACTAATTGGGGGCCATTCTGGGCTCGTCGTTGATACCTGCGAACAGTACCCCGGCTCGTCCCGTTTTTACAGTTCTGCCGGAATGCGGCAACCGGCGCAATTGAAATACTAAATTTCCTTAAACCACGCGATTGAGGGCGGTGTACGACGTAGAACTGCGGCGTAGTTAGGATGTGGGGCGGTGCCGCCGCGACATCAGGACTTGACCGAAAGCAGTCCGGTTCAAGCGGGCTGTCCCGGCATATTGTTCGGAGAGATCGGACATGTGTCGCGCTATTTTTCGACGTTGGAAATCACATTCGCGACAAGGATTACCAAGGCCCCAAGTTGGCTGGTAAGCTGAATTCTAGACTTAATCCTATAATCTTCGTCGAGACAATTTTTCGGACAACCCCGATTAGTCTGTGTGTGGCGGAGCTATCGGTATTTTACCTCGGCGCAGGTAGAACAAATTGAAATACTTGGTGAAAGTGGAATCAGCTAATATCAAGGGAAAATATTTGAAGTTATTGACTGGGGCGCGGTGGCGGCGGCGGACATTAAACAAGATATCTTCGATTAGGCACCTTGATCTCACAGTTTGCGGGGGCTTTGGCGGCTTTGCTGCCGTATTCGCGACCGGACATTCCTGGCCGCTCTCGTCTGCTTAAATCCCGATCGCTCTTTCCGCGGCGACGCGGCGATGTTTTCCCCAAAATTAATTTTGAGGTTCGATTTTTGTCGGGATGCTAATCGATATCAACGAATCCGGGTGCGCCTTGCTTTAGTAGCTCTCTGGCAAGCAACGGGAGGAGCGATGTGATGACGCAAGATATGTCTCGCTATTATCAACGACGTGAGGCTCAGGAGCGCGAACTCGCCTCACTTTCAACGGTTGATGCGATTCGCAATATCCACCTAGAACTCGCCGCAGCCTATGCCACGCAGGCGGCGGATTTGGAGCAACAAATTAGACCAAAGTTGCGAGTGGCCCTCTAAATTTGTTAAATAATTTTGTGAGCCGATGATTGGATATTTCAGAAATCTCAAAGGTTGCTGCCTTAGGGTTGCGTGGGGTGTTAAGCCTGTACGACCCTATATACCTTTGGTTGAGACGTTTATATGAATCGACCAGATGGTTAACTATAATAAAATAAGATAATAAAGAATCATTTGTATTATACATGACATAAATATCGATGTTGCACTCGGGGTCTGATCAACGTCGCTTAAATAATTAATGGTGTATTTATCTAGAGATGCTCGCCATAGTTATTTTAAATAGATTGATTTAAGATAATTTTTAGGCTGCGATCGTAATTATGTGGCATAGTCGCGAGAAGGGGGGCGAACTAGGCGTTGAAACAAAGCGCCAGTCGCGATGGGAGATTAAACCGGTGCGTGCTTTTGGCTCTATTTGCACTGTCGTGTAATCACGTATCTTACATTCGGCAGAAGTTATCGATAAATATAAATGGGTTTGCGACCTATTGGTTCAGCCACAACGACCTTCATCTTGATCGGCACTGTCATAGTTGGACCGCCACGGCGACGTTATAATCATCGAACGTGGACCCGCTTTAAGTATCAATTCCTTTCGCAGGCGGGTCGCGTGGCGGCCGTGCAGCAGTCGCTCCCACCAATGTTGGAGCACGAATTCGGGAACAAGAATAGCAACAGACCTCCCTGGAGTCGCCGCATCGATCTTTTCGAGCAACGCAAGAAGCGGCCCGGCGATTTCTCGATATGGGGCAGGCAACAGCACGAGTCGAGGCGGCACTCGACCTGCAGTCGTCAGCGGCGCGGCGATCTCAGCTTGCCACTGGTCGCGCAAGGCCTGGAGATTCTCCTCGGCCTCAGGGTCAGTGAGGCGCAGCAGGTGCACTGCTACCACGTCAGGCGACAACGTCATCGCAAAGCGTAAGGCGCGGTCCGTAAGGCGCGTGCGCCGCTCAAAGGAAACGAGAATGGTCGGAGGGCTGTTCTCGCCAAGCTCGAACGGCCCTCCGACGGCAAGCTCCTCATCGAGCCGTACATAGTAACGGCGGATAGCGATCAGTGGGATTATCGCGGCGGGCGCAGCCAGCACAACAATCCAGGCGCCTTCGAGGAACTTGGCGGCAATGATCACTGCAAGGGCAATTGTAGTGGTGAATGCACCAACCGCGTTTATTGTTATCCGCCAATGCTCCGGCTGACTTTTCCGACGCCAATGTGCAACCATGCCAAGCTGGCTAATGGTGAAGGTTAGAAATGCGCCGACCGCAAACAGGGGGATGAGCCGGTCGACGATGCCGCCGAAAAGAAGCAATAGGCCACCTGCACTCACCATGAGAAAGCCGACGCCGACGGAGAATACCAGTCTACGGTCAGCAACGGCGAAGGCGCGCGGCAAATAACCATCTTGCGCTACCAGCCGGCAGAGTCTCGGGAATCCGACAAAACTCGTGTTGGCTGAAAGGCACAGCACTGCCAGCACACTCGTCATAGCCACGTAGTAGATTGCTCCATGTCCAGCGGTAGCGGAGGCCAGCTGCGAAAGCACGCTTTCGTATCCAGGCTTGGTCTGATCCATGGCGCTCAATCTGTAATGCCTGGCGACAGTGGTAATGCCAAGCATTAGGATTCCGAGTGTGACACAAACCACGGTCAGCGTGCGGTGAGCATTTGCTATGACCGGCTCCCTGAAAGCGCCGACACCATTTGACACGGCTTCAACACCGGTCATCGCAGTGCAGCCGCTGGCGAAAGCCCGCAGCAGCAGCCACAATCCAACGCCTTGTGTCGCGGCGGCGATCGGTACCGGAGGAGAGACGGCGTGAGAGTGCGCGCCGCTCGCGAGAACATGGCAAACCCCGACAGCCAACAATCCCGTAAAGGTCGCGATGAAAACATAGGTCGGCAGCGCGAACAGCCAGCCCGCTTCGGCTGTGCCACGCAAGTTGGCGATACCCACGAGCACTAGCACCGCGAGGCAGAGCGACAACGTGTAGGGGTGTAGCGCAGGAAGGAACGAGGTCAATGCGCCCACTCCCGCTGAGATGCCGACAGCGACATTCAGAACATAATCAATCATAAGGCCCGCTGCGGCAAGCAATGCGGCATTACGTCCCAAATTATCTAACGCCACCGTGTAGGCGCCGCCGTTTGAAGGATAAGCCAAGATGGTTTGGCGATACGATACGTATAGGATGGCTAGCAATGCCACCATCGGCACGATTACCCAGCCGATCCAGACAAGACCCGCCGCGCCCAGCGGCATAAGAGTCGTCAGCGCAGCCTCCGGTCCGTAGGAGGCCGAGCCAAGCCCGTCCAAACCCATGGCGGGCACTGCGGCGAACCAGCCGATCTTGGTATCGCCGCGCTCGCGGCTGGCAAGCCGGCGTCCGAGAAGAAGGTCTGACATCTTCATGAAACCGCAACGGCCGGCGACTGATATCGTGCCACTGCAGTTTGACAACTATGGTATTTTTCGCAGCAGCAGTGCCAATAGTTGCTTGACGTAGAAACGTCGCTGGCATTCAGCACTCTCGACTTCGCTGCAATAGCCCCACCAGCCGATCTGGAAGCCTAGATAGCAAAGCGTCAGCAATGCGGTGAGATCGGCCGCTCCTGCGCGGCCGCCCAGTACTGATCGAACCAGCAGTTCGCGTTCGGCGTCGGATGCTTCGAACTCGACGACTGCGCCGGCCACATCCCATGCGATGTCTTGGCATCCGACAAGGTCATGCGCCTGCGCGTGATCGATTGCATCCACCTTGAATACGCTCGAAGCGCTTCCAACCCATTCCCAGCGGTGCATCCGCCCGTCGATGTACACAGGCAGGACGCACTCCTGTAGCGCGACAACGCGGTCATCGGGCCATATGTCGAACAGAACATCGGCTACGTTTCCCATTGCCTGAGAGATATTGTAGCGTGCTGCGGAGACTAGCTCCGCCAACGGTGCCCCTGCGGTGTTCACCGGAAAGGTTGCGGCCCTAAATGCCAAGTATGGCGCGATCCGCGGCCAGATCTCGCTATCTTTTGGTGCGCGCGCGTCTACCACCCACTGCTCAGCAAGGAAGCCATGTCTCAGCGCAACGGGCGCACACGAAAAGCCCGCCGCATGCAATTGGGTTGCTCGTGCGAACTTGCCAGATGTTGGGGAATCGAGACCAACGAACTTGAGCAGGTAGGTGCCGCTTGCGGTGGTAAGCAGATATTTACGGGCTTCGCGGGCCGGGTCGGCAGGCGCGGCGGGGCGAGCGGCGACGCCGCGCCATCGTCCTCCTGATAGGTCGCGCAAAGGTGCGATAGCGTCGCCGGTCACATCCTCAAACCACGTCGGCAAGCTGCGTGAAGCGTCGTTTAGGAAAAGTGTCTCAAAATCTATATGGAGCCTCTTTGCCTTATTCCACCGATGGCGGTGTGCAGCCTGCGCATCCGGCCCCAGATCGCCCGCATGCCCCGGCAGGAAAATGATCTGATCGGGTGGAACGCCCAGCGCTTCGAGATAATCTGCTACCCCGCCGAGGGAGCTGCCCGACCTTCCAGGCCCCTCATCGACTATGGCGAACACTCCCCGACGGCGAGAGCTGATCAACTCTTCGAGATCGGTGCGAACTGCTACTGTTCGGGCGTACACATCGCCAATCGGCCGTAGAGTACAGACCAACTCGGAATCGCACGCCACGGAGACCAGCGCGGCCAAGCCAGTGCCAATGCTGCGCAGCCCGATGACCGAGGTCCCGGGTGGCAAATCGCGCGCGGCCGCCAAATATTGCTCAGGATATAGCGCGTAAAAGGCGTAGCCTTCACATCGGCGAATCGTCACCCGCTGGAGCAGGCTCTCCCGTTCAAGCATCTCCCACGCGGATAGGTCCGGTGTTTCCTGGCTAGCAAAACCGCTGATCCAGGATATATTGACCGCGCCTGCAACGGCGCGCGCAGCTTCCATCAGCATTACCTGCGATGGAGACAGAGCATCATGGCCCGCCGCGGCGAATTCGGCGTCGGCTACGCCTTGCAATATTTCAGTGGCGGCGATGAACAAGCGCACGCATGCTTCATGCCACAGGATGCCACGCGGGATGGCGTCGAGCGCTAGCGCCTGCCGGCGCGCTTCGGCTAGGACCGCGCCTATCATCGCATCAGTTTCCTGGTCTGCGTAGACGAGCATCAAGCCAACGTCGGACCGAACAACGCTGGCATGCGCAGTTCGAGCGCCTGCACGAGTAACATCGTCTTTGCATCGCGCAGGGCCCCCGCCCGCCGCAGGTCACGCAACTCCGATAATTCTATCTCTCGAACGGTGATGTTTTCGTGCTCATCCTCCGCACCGCCGCCGCTTCCGACACGGTCGTCGATGCTGTAAGGCGCGAGGTACAGCCCGAGCCGCTCGGTCGACAGCGCCGGCATTGGCCAGACCTCGGCGACAAACTCCAGGGCGGCGAGCCGCACCCCGCCTTCTTCCATCGCCTCGCGCCGTGCGCTCTCTTCAGGATCGCACGCGATGTTGCCGGCAACTACTTCGATCAACGGCGGTTCGCCTGCATCGATCAACGGCGCACGCGGCATCGTTACGACGATCGCAACGCAGCGATCTGGGTCGTAAGGCAGGACCGCAACTGCTCGGCCGTGGTCTTCCAAATGCCGTTCGACTTCAGCACCGTTTGGCATCCGCACGCAAAGCCGCCAAAGCTTGTACCAGCCGTCATAGACTAGCTCTCGGCAAATGATCGTTGCGGTCATCTCGCCGCGTAGATCTGATCGAGCACGCGCGACACCGCGACCATTTCGTCCGCCGCCGGATCAAACCGTGCATCCGCGCGCAATTTTGTCGCCCATGCGGCCGCCGCGCGACCGCCCCACTCTTCTGTTGAACCTGCCAGCAAGTACCGCTGAGTGCTTACAAAATGCTCGGCTCGAAATTCGTAAAACGACCCGCTGACGTTGCGCAAAGCAGCGCCCCCTTGAGTGCCATAAAACAACGCTTCAATTTGGGCGTCTTGACCAGCGTGGAGGCGCCACGAACAGGTAAGCCTAACCGCGACACCGCTTGCGAGCGTGAAGCTGGCGATAGCATAATCCTCCACCTGCTCGACGGAAACGAGCGGCTTGCCCTTTGCGAACAAGTTCGCATGAATGTCACCAGATATGTCGGGAAATCCGAGCACCCATAAGGCGAGGTCAACCAGATGCACGCCAAGGTCAATGACGCAACCTCCACCCGACAGCGTTCGGTCATAAAACCAAGGCTTGTCGGGCCCATAAGCATTGTGAAAGGTCAGATCGACAGCATAGACATCGCCAAGGATGCCCGCGCGCACCAATTCCGCGATCCGCATCATGCCGGAGGTATAGCGATAGGAAAAGTCGACCGACAACAGCCGGTCAGCCCTCCGAGCCGTCGCCACCACGAGCGCCGCCTCGTGCGCGTTGCGGCCGAGCGGCTTCTGGCAGAAGACTGCGGCACCCGCGTTTAATGCGTGCACGGACTGATCCGCATGGAGCGCGCTCGGAGATGCGATTACTATTCCGTCGAGATTGAGCTCAAGCATCGCCTCGAGAGTTTCTGTCACTGCGGCGTGCGGTGCGAGCGCCTTAGCGGCTGTGACCATCGCCTGTGAGGGATCGCTAACCGCTGCCGCTTCAACGTCCCCGGTCGCTAACATGGCCTCCATTCGGTGTCGGCCAATCCAGCCGACTCCGAGGAAACCCAGCTTCGGTTTGGGTCTGACTCCGCTCATGGATATCTGACCAAGGCCTTGAGAAAGCCCTCGGGCTTGTCACGCGTGGCGTCGAGCGCGTCTGCGAGGCGGTCCAGTGGATAGCTATGGGTATAGAGTGGCTCGGTTCTGAGTCGCCCACTGGCAACCGCTTCAACCGCTTCTCGCAAGCCCTGGAGGCACACCGCAGGATCGCGCTCATGGGCGCTGATAATGTCTATTCCCTTCCAGTTCCACATCTGCATGTTGACCTGACGCGGCCCATCTTGGTGGTAGCCCGCAACAATCAGCTTGCCACCATCGCCCACCAACTCGCCCGCGAGGTCGAGCGGCCATTGCTTGCCGACCGCTTCTATCACGCGATCACACATCGCGTCGCGAGTCAGTCGCTTGACGTCTTCGATGATCCGGTAATGGTCATCCATAACGATGGTCTCAGCTGCGCCATAAGTGCGTGCGACATCGAGTGAAAAGGCGCGCCTCGAGATCGCGATCACACGCGCCCCTGCGTCGGTCGCTAAGCGTGTCAATATTGCGCCCAGGAAGCCAATGCCCACAATCGCGATGGTCTGGTTCGCGCGAATGTCGCTTCTGCGGAAAATGTTCATCGCACAGCCGAGCGGCTCACCAGGAAAAGGCTTGTCCGCCAGCTCGAGCGGGAGCTTGATCAGAGCGTCGGCCTTGGCGATATCGTATTCGGCAAAGCTGCGGAATGCGAGTGCTGCCACACGGTCGCCAACGACCAAGCCCGCTACGTCTGTGCCCAGCGCGTCGACCACGCCCCAGCCTTCATGTCCGAGGCCGCCAGGCTCGCCGGGGTAGCTCGTCCATTCCTGCCCTGCCCAGGGCTCGAGGTTAGACGCGCACACCCCGCACCCCTCGAGTCGGACGCGTACCTCGCCTGCACAAGGTTCGGGAATGTCCACGCTGTCGATCCGTATCGTGCCTGGCGCCGTGAGCACCGCCGCCCGCATCTGGGTCATGCCGTCACCGTGTCGCGAATTGCCTGCACAGGGGCATAGCGCTCGATCATTAGGGCGCAAAAGTCGGCGAACGCCTGTGGGTCGCGCGGCGGACTCGTATGGTGCGGAGCAATTCCCAGATGCTCCGGGGTGAAGCAGAAGGTGAGCGTTACGTCGAAATCTGCGAGCGCCTCCATCTGACGGTCGAACCAATCTAGCGCGTTCGGGCGGTAGCTGTCCGCCCACGAAAGCCCCGTGCGCAGCTTGCGCGTGCCAAGACGTTTCATCCATTCTACTGCTTTACCGAGCCGGGGATCTTCGAAGTGAAACCACTGCATGAGCCCCATATCATTGGCCACTTTAGCATAATCGTCGAGAGCGGGCTTCGGTGTGCCGTCCTCTCTGATCAGCCCCATGTAGAAATGCCGATAGTAGCTAGAGCCTTCTGCTTCGCGGTGCCGGGTTTCGGCGCCCCAGCTCATCGGCAGGTCGAAAAGCGAATACCAAAATATTCGCGGAACCCGCCCGATTAGCAATTCCGCGGTACGGCGCAGGCCGAACACCTGAACTTCTTCGGCTCCGAAGGAGCTGACGCCGACCTCAGTGACCCAAACAGGCTTGTCTGTGACCGCCTCAATCTCGGCGATCTTGACGGGCCAATCGTGTATTGGCCACAGGTTCCAGTCGATCGGGAAGCCATGTACCGCAACGACGTCGACCGCATCGAGTGCGCCGTAGCGTTCGAGCTTCAAAACCCACTGAGCGTCGATCGGCGACATGCCGCCAAGCACGCGTGTAATCTGCGGATTGCTCGCACGGATCGCTCGACCAGCTCGAACAACCATATCGGCGTAGATCGCCCAATCGGGATCGAGGTCGGGATCCCAGTGCGATTTATTATTTGGCTCGTTCCACACCATCGCGGCTTCAATCACTTGATAGGCTCCTTGACCGGATACACTGCCGCGGGACCAAATTGGGAGTAAGGAACTGGCGCCACCCGACAGAGATACACTTCATCTTCGGGATGTGCCTCAATGGTGAAGCCAGCGGCGCGCAACATCGCCTCGCTGCCAGCGCGGTTGGGCGCCCACCAGTTGGTCCAGTCATGAGCATATTCCCGCTCAATGAACTGCATACGCGGGTAGCCCGGATCATCAAAGATCGGCGAGACCTTGTGCGTGCCATCCATATGGAAGGGGTGATCTTCGGGCACATCAATCACGGCGTGCGATCCGCGCTGCATCGTCTGGAACAACATTTGATCGCTGGCCACATGTTCTCGAATCAGGTCGAGCGCTAGCAGTGGATGGCGTAGATGGTAAAGCACACCCATGAAGATCACGAGATCGAAGCGCTCGCCTAGCGCTGCAACGTCGTAAACTGAAAGCTTGGCGAACTCGATTTCTTCGAAGCCCAACGCCCGGCTGGCGAGCCGCGCTTGTGCCAGATAGCGTTCGTCGCTGTCGATGCCGACCACGCGCGCGGCCCCGCGGCGCTTCATCTCGACCGAGTAAAAGCCGGCGTTGCAGCCGATGTCGAGTACGGTCTTGCCAGCCATATCATTCGGCAGTGCTTCCACGAAATGGGCAAACTTATTGCGCGGATAGTCGCCAAGGAAATGATGTGGCGCAGTTGTCAGACCGTCTCCCAGGTCGATATTGTGGAACCACGGTGCCAGTGCCGCCACCTCGCCGGCGAGGTCTTTGGTGTCGATCGTCATCAATCCGTCCTCTTGCCCAGGCTCAACAGCCGTCCGCCCCAATCGCCCAACACGATGTGCGCTACCGATCCCGGATCAACGTCAAACCGCAACATGTTATCGAGCGAGAGCCCCAACACCCAGGCCACGGCGGCGCGGATCACGTCGCAATGCGACACCATAGCGACCGTTTCGCCATCGTGATCGCGTGTGACTGCCTCGAGATGGGCGACGATGCGCGTTTGCGCTTCGATCATGCTCTCTCCTCCAGGGGCCGCAGTCCGGCTCCGTTCACGGTTCCAGCTCGTCCAAAGCGGATCATCGGCGAGCTCGGCAAAAGCTCTGCCCGTCCACTCACCAAAGTCGATTTCATTCAGTGCTTCAACCGGTTCAGCCGCCAAGCCTGCAGCGACCCCAAGCGCACACGCTGTTTCGACGGCGCGATCTAACGGACTCGACTGTAGCCGGTCTACGCGCCCGCTCGCCAGCTGTCTGGCAAGTCGCGCTGCCTGCGCGGCACCTTCCGAGCTCAAGCTGAGCCCCGCGGCGCGGCCTGACAGCGTCGCGCCCAACTGCACATGCGCGGCATGTCGGATTAGCAGAACAGTAACGGCCAATGATCGAGGATCCAAGTGTTAGTGGCTAGGCGGCGGGAGAGCAGCCCGTCTCTTTAGCTATACACCTAACACAGCTTCTAAGTTCCTTAATCTAGGTCAATGTAATTGTACATTATTGTTAGGAACTATGAAGATGATGCTCCGTTGTGCTGCTTGTGCGGGTCGAAAATAAAGCGGGTCAACGCCAGATGATGAGTAGCAGCGCGATTCGGACGCATCCGTCTATAAACCAGATTAGTTTTTTGGCATGACCGAGACAATTTTAATAACGGGCGGCGCCGGCTTCATTGGCCGGTTTGTTGCCGCGGAACTTCTGGCGCGCGGCAACCGTGTGCGGGTGCTCGACAGCCTGATCGAGCAAGTTCATGGCGTTGTCGACGGATCACTTCTGTTGGATCCCGAGGTCGAACTTATCCAGGGCGACGTGCGCGACAAGAGTGCTGTGGCACGTGCGCTGAGCGGGGTGGACAGCGTAATCCACCTAGCTGCAGAAGTCGGGGTCGGCCAGTCGATGTACGAGGTAGAGCGCTACACCTCGACCAACGACGTCGGCACGGCCGTGCTGTTCGAGAAAATGATTGACCACCCGGTGCGCCGCGTTGTCACCGCCTCGTCGATGTCAATCTACGGGGAAGGACTTTACAGGGACCTCAACGGCGCCGTGATTGAAGATGCCGAGCGGCACGGTCTGAAGGATGGCCTGAGTAACTGGGAGCCGGTTGATTCAGCGGGGCGCCCGCTTATTCCGGTCGCCACGCCTGAGTGGAAGCGCCCCAATCTTTCGTCGATTTACGCTCTTAATAAATACGTGCAAGAGCGCACGACGCATATCATGGCTGCGCCTTACGGTATGGAGGCCGTCTGTCTTCGGCTTTTTAACGTCTACGGTCCAGGGCAGGCGCTCTCGAACCCCTATACTGGAGTGTTGGCCATCTTTGCGTCTCGGCTGCTTAACGGACAGCAGCCGATGATCTTTGAAGATGGCGAGCAGCGTCGCGACTTTGTGCACGTGACGGATGTCGCTCGAGCGTTCGCTGATGCACTTACATTGCCGCAGGCGGCAGGTGGAACCTTCAACATAGGCTCGGGCCAGGACCGTTCGGTGCGAGAGATTGCCACCGAACTGGCGGGCGCGATGGGCAAGAACGATTTAACTCCGCAGATCGTCCGAAAGGCGCGGATCGGTGACATTCGCCACTGCTTCTGTGACACCGCGCTTGCTGCCGACCGGCTCGGCTTTCGGGCGAAGCAGAATTTCGGCGAGGGTTTGGCTGAGCTTGCAGGCTGGGTCGCACAGCAGACAGCGACGGATCGCGTTGACCAGATGCGCGCAGAGCTTGAAGCCAAAGGACTGGTGGCATGAATGCGCCCGACGACCGGCCGATTTTGATCACTGGTGGTGCTGGCTTCATTGGTTCAAACCTCGCGGACCGCCTCGCAGGCGAGGGACACCGGGTGCGCGTTTATGATGCACTCACGCGAACAGGGGTCGAGGCCAACTTAACTTGGCTTAAAGATCGCCATGGAGACCGGATCGAAACGGTTATCGCCGATATACGGGATGAGTTGCTGCTTACGGTTGCAGCAAGCGACACGAAGGTAGTGTTTCATTTGGCCGCGCAGGTCGCTGTGACAACAAGCATGATAGATCCACGCGACGATCTTGAAATCAATATCCTCGGGACGCTCAATTTGCTCGAGGCGATTCGTCGTCGCGGTGACCGTACCCCGCTGATCTTCGCGTCTACCAACAAGGTCTATGGAGATCTCGGCGACTTGGAGTTCGACGTTGGCGACCGCGGCTACGTACCGCGAGACGATGGGGTTCGCGCCTATGGCATCGGGGAGGGGCGTCCGCTTGACTTCCACACCCCTTACGGTTGCTCAAAGGGCGCAGCTGACCAGTATGTCCTTGATTATGCACGCAGCTATGGTGTGCCGACCGCGGTCCTGCGGATGAGCTGCATCTACGGACAACGGCAGATGGGCACTGAGGATCAAGGCTGGGTGGCGCACTTCCTGATTTGCGCGCTCGAAGGGCGGCCGATTACGCTATACGGTGACGGCCAACAAGTCCGCGACATCCTAGATGTGTCTGACGCAGTCTCGACCTATATTGCCGCTTGGCAGCAAATCGATAGCGTCGCTGGTAGGGTGTTCAACCTCGGCGGTGGGCCCGACAATGCGGTCAGCCTACGCGAATTGATTGCCTATATCGCCACACTGATTGGTCGAGACGTCGATCTGCAACTCGGGGATTGGCGGGCAGGCGACCAGCGCTATTTCGTTGCTGATACCCGTGGGGCCCAGGCCGCGCTTGCTCTGCCACCGCGGCGCTCCTGGCGAGACGGAGTCGAGGCTCTCGCAAATTGGCTTGCGCAGGTGCGTGGGATCAACCTACCGATTGGCCGTACCGCGGCCGCCGAGCGCGCGGCGTGAATGTTCGCCGCATCCTTATTACCGCGGATACGGTCGGCGGGGTATGGACGTATGCCGTCGATCTCGCGCGAGCTCTTGGCGAGATAGAGATCGAGACCATTCTTGTGATTATAGGACCGCCGCCGACACCGGCGCAACGGGCCACAATCGCGCGCCTTGATCGGGTGACCTTAATACAGAGCGACGCCGCGCTAGACTGGCTCGCACGCGATGCCGCCGAAATCGCGGCCGCCGGTCGCAAGATAGCTGCCATTGCCGACGATTACGCGGTGGATCTGGTTCAGCTGAATTCGCCAGCGCTCGCCGCCGAGGCAGAGTTTGCGGTGCCGGTCGTGGCGGTTGCCCACAGTTGTTTGGCAAGCTGGTGGGAAGCGGTCGAAACCGGGCCTCTGCCGGATGATTTCGCTTGGCGCAACGCTCTGACACGTGCCGGCATGGTTGCCGCCGATGCAGTGGTAGCGCCAACTCATGCCTTTGCCACCACGACTTGGCGCGTCCATCGACTGCCAGCGACCCCGCAGGTCGTCCACAATGGTCGCTCCTTACCTTCGGCCACTGCCCAGCCGCAGAAACACTACGCTTTCACCGCCGGTCGACTGTGGGACCGCGGCAAGGATTTGGCGACGCTCGACATGGCGGCGGCGACGGGCTTGCCCATTTTCGCGGCGGGGCCGCTGATTGGCCCAGGCGGGGACGCAATTGGTTTCAACCATCTCACGTGTCTGGGATTACTCGATTCTACAACGCTCGGCGCCAAGTTCGCCGCTAGACCGGTATTCGTATCGACGGCGCTCTACGAACCGTTCGGTCTCGCAGTCCTTGAGGCCGCTCAGGCGGGATGCGCCTTAGTCCTCACCGATATCCCGACCTTCCGCGAGCTCTGGAACGACGCCGCGTTATTTGTGGCGCCGCGTGATAGCAATGGGTTCGCCGCGGCCATCGCCGGTTTGCTCGGCAATCCAGCAGAACGTGGACGTCGCGGGGCGGCAGCTGCAGCGGCGGCTCAACGCTACACCGGGACAGCGATGCGAGACGGCATGGTTGCGCTGTATGGGGTGGTCGCACGGCCCTCAAAGGATCGGGTCGTCGCATGAAAATCGCTTATTTCACGCATTCGCTGCAATCTTGTTGGAACCACGGCAACGCACATTTCCTGCGCGGCGTGTTGCGGGAATTGATAGTACGCGGGCACGACGTAGCGGCATTCGAGCCGTTGGGAAATTGGAGTCTCAAGAATTTGCTTGCTGACGCTGGCGAGTCGGGGCTGGACTCCTATCGTGCTGGCTATCCCGAATTGTCGTCGACCGTTTTTAATCCAAAGGTGCCGGTTGAGCCGCTAATAGAGGGCGCTGATCTGGTGATCGTCCACGAGTGGAACGATCCAGCCTTGGTTGCAGAAATCGGGCGTCTTCGAGCTCGAGGCGCGCGATTCCACTTATTGTTCCACGACACCCATCACCGCGCCGTCAGCGACCCAGACGCAATTCGTGCCTTCGACCTGTCCGCTTACGACGGTGTTCTCGCGTTCGGAGAGACGTTGTCGGAAGTCTATCGCCGATGGGGATGGCGAAATCGTGTGTGGACCTGGCATGAAGCTGCCGACACACGCCTTTTTCGGCCTCCGGTCGAGGAACAAGTGCGCGACGGGCTTGTCTGGATTGGAAATTGGGGGGACGGGGAACGTACCGTTCAGCTAGAGGAATTCCTCCTTGCTCCAGCCGCCACCGCGCGCGAACGGCTCGATATCTACGGCGTGCGTTATCCGAAAAGCGCGCGTGCATTGCTGGCATGCTACGGGGCTCGATACCACGGTTGGACACCGAATGCCCGCGCGCCCTCGTTGTTCGCGCTGCACATGGCCACTGTGCATGTGCCTCGTCGCTATTATTCAACGATCCTGCCCGGCATCCCTACAATCCGCGTGTTCGAGGCGCTCGCCTGCGGCATTCCGTTGATCTCGGCACCTTGGGTGGACAGCGAACACCTCTTCCGTCCGGGCAAGGATTTTTTGTTTGCTCGCGACGGCGCGGAAATGACTTCGGCCTTGCGTACTTTGCGCGAAGATCCGGAACGTGTACGCGAGCTTGTCGCCTCGGGATACGAAACGATCCACGCCCGGCACACCTGCTCCCACCGTGTGAATGAGCTGCTCGCCATAGTAGATGCGCTCGCTTCCTCTCCGCAAAGGACGGCCGCATGAGAATCGCGTTTTACGGATCGAGCTTGGTGTCGTCATATTGGAACGGCGCTGCCACTTACTATCGAGGCATCCTGCGAGACCTGCATGCTCGCGGCTATGACATCACCTTTTACGAGCCCGACGCGTTTGACCGGCAGCAGCATCGCGATATAGATTCGCCTCCCTATGCGCGCTCGGTGGTATATTCAGCGACCAAGGCGGGGATGCGCGCCGTGCTCCTAAAGGCGGCCGAAGCGGACATTGTCGTCAAGGCCAACGGCGTTGGTATTTTCGATGCTGAACTGCTCGAAGGCATCGTCGCAAACGCCGCGCCGCACGCGCTGAAGGTATTCTGGGATGTCGACGCCGCAGCCACGCTCGACGAAATCAGCATTGATCCGTCACATCCCGTCCGGCGTGCGCTCCCCGATCTCGGCCTCGTGCTGACGTATGGAGGTGGCACACCGGTGATCGACGCCTACGAAAGGCTCGGTGCGGCGGCCTGCGTGCCTGTCTACAACGCACTTGACCCTCAGACGCATTTCCCAGTGCCGCCTGACTCGCAGTTCAGCGCCGACCTGGCATTCCTTGGTAATCGCCTTCCTGATCGGGAAGCGCGTGTCGAAGAGTTCTTCCTGCGGCCAGCGACCGCACTTCCCATCCGATCATTTTTAATCGGGGGCAACGGCTGGGAGAGCAAGAAAATGCCGAGCAACGTGCGCCACCGCGGACATGTCTACACGGCCGAACACAATGTTTTCAATTGTTCGCCCAAGGCCGTGCTGAACGTTGCGCGGGACTCGATGGCGCATATCGGTTTTTCGCCCGCCACGCGCGTATTTGAGGCAGCTGGTGCAGCGGCCTGTCTGATAACCGACGCGTGGGAGGGAATCGAGCAGTTCCTCACTCCCGACGAAGAAGTCCTCGTCGCGCGCGATGGGCAAGACGTAATTGAGCACATGGCTGCGCTGACCGCGGAACGCGCGCGTTTGATCGGTCGGTCCGCGCTCCGCCGTGTATTGGCGGAACATACCTACACCTTGCGCGGCGCGCAGGTCGACGCGCTGTTCCGCCAATATGCCGCGCGCCAGCGAGAGATGGCATGAAGCTTGTTGTCCTGGGCCTCAGCCTTTCTTCGTCCTGGGGAAACGGCCACGCGACCACTTTTCGCGCTCTGCTAGAGGCGTTTGTCCTCCGCGGCCACGAGGTGCTGTTCCTTGAACGGGACGTACCGTGGTATGCCAACCAGCGCGACCTGCTTGACCCGGCGTGGTGCCGCCTCGAATTTTATCGAGACCTTGATGATCTCCAGCGCTTTGACGACGTGATCGGCTGTGCCGATGCGGTAATCGTAGGCTCCTACGTTCCCGACGGTGTAGCGGTTGGCGAACGCGTGCAGCGACTCGCTCGCGGCGTTACCGCCTTCTACGACATTGATACCCCGGTGACGTTAGCCAAACTCGGCCACGGGGATTTTGACTATCTTTCGCCCGAGTTAATCCCGGGCTACGATGTGTATCTCTCCTTCACCGGAGGGCCGACGCTTGCGTTTCTTGAGGAGCATTACGGATCGCCGGCTGCGCGCCCATTGTATTGCTCGGTCGATCCCGCGCGCTATTTCCCGACCGGCGCTGCCAAGCGCTGGGACCTTTCCTATCTCGGCACCTATAGCCCAGATCGCCAGCCCGCCCTTGAGCGGCTTTTGATCGAACCCGCGCTAGCTCTGCCGGACCGTCGCTTCGTCGTTGCCGGGCCGCAATATCCAGACGACATTGCTTGGCCTCAGAACGTCGAACGCATCGCTCATCTGGCGCCAACCGAGCATGCTGCTTTCTACTCGGCCTCGCGTGCGACGCTAAACGTCACCCGCGCAGACATGATCGTGGCCGGTTGGTCGCCGTCGGTGCGGCTGTTCGAAGCGGCCGCTTGTGCAACGCCGATCCTCTCCGACATTTGGACAGGCCTCGACCAAATATTCGCGCCGGGTAGCGAGATTCTTCTCACCCGGACCTCCGCCCCCGTTATCGCGGCTCTTGAGCGCGATGATCTCGGCACTATTGGCGTCGGCGGACAGCGTCGGGTGCTTGGAGATCACACCGCCGCGCACCGTGCTGCGGAACTCGAATGCTATCTGCTCGAGGCGATGAGTATCGCAATGACCTCAGCGATGGCGACCTGAACGACATGACAAAGGACACCCTTACCATGGGCGCAGATACTTCTCCTCTGATCCTCGTCGCCGGCGGCGCCGGGTTTATCGGCTCGCATTTGTGCGCGAGACTCCTCGGCGAAGATAATCAAGTGCTGTGCCTGGACAATCTCCAAACTGCGCGGCCGTCGAACCTGCGCTTGCTCGAGGGGCAACCCGGTTTTCACTTTATCGAGGCGGACATTGTGAACCCGCTTCCCGACGCAGTTAACGACGTCGCGCATCGCATCACTCGGATTTATAATCTGGCTTGCGCAGCTTCGCCGCCGCAGTACCAAGCGGATCCAGAGCATACTATGCTCACCAATGTTGTCGGAACCAATCACCTGCTGCGTATCGCTGAGCGCGTCGGCGCGCGCGTGTTGCTTACCTCCACCAGCGAGGTCTACGGCGACCCTGAAATGCACCCGCAACGCGAGGATTATCGGGGAAACGTCAACTGCGTGGGTCCGCGAGCCTGCTATGATGAAGGTAAGCGTGCCGCAGAAGCGCTCGCCTTCGATTATGTCCGCATGGGACGGGCAGAAGTCCGCGTCGCGCGGATCTTCAACACCTATGGCCCGCAGATGCATCCTGACGACGGCCGCGTGGTCTCGAACCTAATATGCCAGGCGCTCTCGGATCGGGATATTACGATCTTTGGCGACGGAAGTCAGACGCGTAGCTTCTGCTTCGTCTCGGACATGGTCGATGCGCTCATGAGGCTCATGGAATCCAATATCGATGGCAGCGAGCCGATCAACCTCGGCAATCCCGTAGAACTAACGGTGAGCGATCTTGCCGAGCGCGTGCTGGCGCTGACCGGCTCCACAAACCGGGTTGTGTATCACCCCTTGCCGCAGGACGATCCAACCCGACGACGCCCGGATATCACCCGTGCGCGAGACGTACTCGGCTGGAGCCCTCTTGTGCAGTTAGACGAGGGGCTCGCGCAAACCTGCGCTTGGTTTGAAGAAGAGCTTGGCGTGACACAAGCCAAAGTTAAGGTGGCTACGCCGGTCCAGGCTTAACCGGCTTGTTCTCTGCCAAGGGGTTAGGCCAAAAGCCAGTCCTTGGCGCGTTAGCGCGGACGGATGACCACCGCGAGATCAGCCGAAACTCGGAGCCCGGTGAGCGCAAGCATGCCCACGAGGCTGTGTGCCTCGCTCTCAGTCTGAATTCGGCCTGACATGGTATCGATCTGGAACACTGCGTAGTTACCGTCGTTTAGTCCGGGCACTGCGACGTCAACCGAAATCGGCTCAGCGCCAGTGTCCACTACGCCTGCGCCGGTCAGTGCGTCGGTACGCAATAGCCAGATCAGCGCCTGCGAGGCGTCGGCACAGGCGAAAGGAGCTAAGCGATCGTCTGATACGATCAATTCGGCGTTGATGTTCCGGCGACGAAAACGTGACCAGTCCACCAGCGGGAGCATTTCGGCAAGCGCGAGCTGCGCCCGGCGCATGCCTAACGTCAACACGTGCGGGTGTCGATTTGGCCAACGCATGCCGCCACCCGCGCCGCCACTTGCTACGTGTGCCCATTGTATATGGCGGAAATATTCGTCGTCGAACGGTTCGGGAAGGGTCCGCTTGCGATCCTTGAACCTATGGATCGGGCCATGTTCGGAATCAAATACCGGTCGCATGTCCTTAGCCTCGCTTACCGCAGATCGCATGAGCCGGCCGACGGAGAGAGCGGGTGTCACAGTGTCCTTAGGATCGTCAATCGTTCCGGCCTCGTATAAATGGGTATTCGCAAAGTCGAGGCTAGGGTGCCGGAAGATCGGTTCGACCAGGGCAGGGTGCTTCAAAAGCTCTGGTCCGAAGATTGAAACGGTTTGCAAATGCGCGCGTCCGTGCCGTTGCAGTTCGAACTCGCGTAGCCAACTACCGACGTCGGTAATAAATGGTTCGAAACAGCAAGGGTCGTCAGCACCATATGCCGGATGCATCTCATTCCAGATATCCCATGCGAAAAGCGCGGAACTCCCTCCCCATCGATCGCTCGCGAACGCGAGCCTTGCCTTGATCGCCGCGCGAGACTCATCGCCGGTCAGAAGCTGCCGGCGACTCTCAGCGGGGCCCCCATTACGCCGGTTATAGGGATGATCTCGCCATCGTACCCACATAAAGTAGGTATCATAGGGCGTGAGCAGGACGTAAAGTCCAACCTTTTCGAGCAATTCGAACAAATCATCCCACAGGCTCACCATATTAGGCGGAAAGCGGCCAACCGGACGTTCGAAGTACCGGTGCTCACCATGGCAATATTCAAGCATCAGCCTTAAGCAGGTGACGCCATGTGCCTTCAGGTGATGAAGGTGAGCCTCGACTGCGGGAAGGTTGCCGCGGCGGAACAAGCCAGCGAGCTCGGGCCACGTGATTGCGTCATTCTGACCGATAGGGGTCCAGGGTAGCCCGTCGTCTGTAAAAAAGTACGGAATACCTGGCTGAGTTCGTATCCAGCCCGAGGTGTGGCCGCTCCGAGGCACTATCGAGAGGCACTTCCGCGACGGCAATGATGAGCACTCGTCTGGCATTCAACCGGCACCCTGTCTTGATTGCACAAGAGACGCCTTGCCACCAATATCGTTGCGCCCCAATTCGACTGTTCGAACAGCGAGAATCAACACCGCGCCAAAACGGACACGGACGAGGTTCGATATCAAAGGTATAAGGGTACCTCCCGTCCCGGTGCCACGCCGTAGGCGCTCTACAGATCAAACCGATAGAGACAAGCTCATGAACTTGCCGATCGCAACGATGGCGGCGGGCGGGGAGGCAATTTCAACGCTGACTCGAAAACGGCTCAGGCGATCTGCACGCATCCAGCGCGGCTATTTTGTAGTCGCGTTTGGATTCTCGGTATCGTCTCGCGCGTCGCCTGGTCCGGTATAAGCGTTGTGGCTCTGCCCACCATGGCCGAAGTAGCCCGACGCGTTAGGATCCCCCTTCACTTGCTCCGGATCCTTATAGGCTCCGCCGCCGCTCTCGCCACCACCGCGGCGACCTCCGGATGCGGAGGATTCTGCTACGTCCTTGCCCATGGCCTGGGTCGGCTTCTTGTCGCCCACGATCATACCTTCCTGATGTTCAAAGTAGCGTCTTATTCTGTCCCGCATTAACCACGGCGAGCGGGGTGGTCGCCTTTAAACCCTCACGTGTTTTGCAGTGACGGAACTCATCAACGGGTATCGTCGGCAGGCGTTCCATTCTAAATCCCCGCGGCAAACAGCCGCCCTTAGAAGATTTTATGTTCAGCAATGCAGCGCTCGAGGCGAAACCCCGCAGCGTGTCAATTTCGAGCATAACAACGACCTTGTTGATTAAACCGGCGACCAGCAAAAACTGCGCTGGTTACCTGTTACGCAACGTGGCTGAAGGGAAAGGGGAAAAGTCAATTTTAGTATCCATTGTGACGAAGCTATTCCTAATTCAGGTCCTGCGTGCGCCTCCTGCCAAGGCCGGCCTATTGTCAAGCGCGGAAGTGATCTGCCGGCGATCAGCTTTTTTACTAACAACTAACCTATGTCATTTTGACGCTTACGGGTTGGATGTAGGGCAGGCATACGCCCGCCACCCCACGGCTCTCTGTCCCCGCCGAGAGAATGTGGCCATCCAACAGGTGGCGGGCGACCAGAGCACCGCGAACACACATCGCCGAAATCTACATACCGTGGTGTAGATAGTCCGCTTTGAACTCGGCGACCTTTTGCATTCTGCTCCAATTTACGATGCGCACCTCCCGTTTATCGCGCTCGATAACGCCGTCTTCAGTGAGGGCACGGAGCATGCGGTTTACATGGATCGGAGTTAATCCAGTCGCGTCCGCGATCAATTCCTGGCTCATCGGAAGATCGAACCTTTCCGGTGCACCGAGTCCTACTGACTGTAGTTTGGTGGCAAACTCGCATAACATGTGAGCCACCCGAGTTTTCGCGCACCGTCTACCGACGTTCAGCACCCACTCCCGGAAGATCGAGGCGTCTACTAAGGACTCCCGCCAAAGTGCGTCTCCCACCCGAGGCCGGGTCCGCATGACATTGCGCAAGTCCGTAGCGTTGATCACCGCTACCACAGCGTTGGCGACAGTCTGAACACTGTGATCGGCTCGAGGCAAAAGCAAATGCTGGACGTCCAGAAGGTCGCCTGGAACATGAAACGAAACGATTTGGCGACCGCCGTTGGCAGCCAATTTGTATCGGAACGCGGATCCCTCCACGAGAAGGCAGCAGCGCTCGGCTAGGTCGCCCTGTCGCACGAGAGTTTGCGAGCTATCCGCAGTTTGAAAACTTAATTTCAACTGCATCAGAGCCGCACGGTCGGCCGAATCCAGGGGTGTCAGCCTGTTAAGCTTACGGATGAGCAACTGAAGCGGCTCGAATGAAAGAGTGCTCATCGAGCACGATGCGTTGTAAGTAAAGGTTTCATCACGTCCTCAATCGCTTTTCGAGCCGAACTTGGCACTAACTTGGATTAGCTGCTTGCTGTCCTATCCCGGAAAGCGTTCCTTCTGGCTCGTGGGAACCATTTCAAGGCGCGAGACCCGCTTCTTTAGCGCCTCACAAAACCATTTGATCTCTGCAAAAGGCGGCCAGTACGCCAGGGTCTTGCTCGCGCCACGTGCTATCTCACTCGCGGCGGCCAGCTTCGGCTAGAAACCGGTCTCTCCGCTATCGCACTTTGCCGGAAGTCGGCGTCAGCTAGGTTTTATCCAATTTTGTCGGTCGGCGCTATGATCTCAATCAGCTTGGCGAACTATATGATCTCGAACGCGTTAGAGGACCATGGCCCGCTATTTCTTCGATGTCATCAATGGCACAGGTCTCACCAAAGATGAGGAGGGCCAGGACCTGCCCAGCCTCGCCGCCGCGCGAGACGTAGCGATCAATGGCGCGCGCGCACTGATGAGGGACGAGGTCGCAACTGGGTTTATAGACTTTTCGGCCCGCATAGAGGTGAAGGACAGGAACCGGCAAGCTGTCGTCACAATTTCGTTTCGCGAGGCTGTAGAGCCGCGTGGGCTAGACGGACTTTCTAGTCATGATTGAAAAGCTACTAATCAAAATGCGGGCCCGGGATTATATTACGGAAGCTGAGGAAAATATACTTCGTGGCCTAGTGTCTGAAACCAAGATGGTTGCTGCGGATTTCACCGTTGTTCGTGCTGATACAGAGCTTTTTGTCAGTAACATTTTGCTAGACGGATTGATGTGTCGGTATAAGGATTTAGGAAATGGCGAACGGCAAATTACCGAGATTCATGTTCCCGGAGATTTTGTCGACCTGCATAGTTTTCCGCTCAAAAGGCTCGATCATAACGTAATGACCCTTGTCCCAAGCCGGATCGCAATCGTGCCGCACGACAAAATACAATCCATTACCGAGACTCAGCCTCACCTGACCCGATTGTTGTGGTTCTCGACCGCGCTGGATGCCGCAATTCATCGTGAATGGGAGCTGTCGCTTGGACGCCGTACTTCGATAGCGCGGTTGGCCCATGTCTTCTGTGAGTTACACGCGAGGCTTGAAATCGTTGGAATGACCGATGGTGGACGGTATAATCTGCCAATAACGCAGTATGATCTTGCCGAGTGTCTGGGGCTCACTCCGATACACGTCAATAGGATGCTCAGAGAACTCAGGAAAAGTCATCTTGTCACATTCCATAACAAGATGGTCTCAATATTAAATTTTACTGATCTTAAAAGGATAGCAGAATTTACTCCTGATTACCTCTATATAGAGCAACGCAATCGTTAAATGCATAGGCGACCTGAAGGGTGGAGCGGACGAACATCGGATGATATTAATCATGATGGGAATTTACGCGGGGGGCGCGGTCATCCGAGGTCGAAATGTCGGTCACCGAAATGTGTCTCATCCGCGCTGGGGGCGTCCGGGAGAGGTTTAACATGACTGCCCAAACGCTGAGGTTGCTGCTGCCGGAGCGGATCTAACGATCGGCCGAGGCGCTCCTCCGGAAGGCTGCAGTAGCTGGCCTGATGCTGGCTACGGTGGAGAGTTGTACCGGGGGCCTGCCAGCCTCCCTACTGACAGACGTCGACGGCGTCGGGCATGTCTTCGACCGCGGCTACGTCGTCTACACCGAACACGCCAAGTGCCAACTCATCGGCCTTGCCCGGGAGAAGGTCGATCGGCGTGTAGCAGTCAGCCGCGAGGTCGCCGTGGGCGCCCTCATCCGGTCTGACGCCGAGATCGCCTTCGCTATCACTAATTTGCCGACCTTGCAGGGCCTGGCGACTAACCTGGCCTGGTACATTTTGCTTGCTCTCGCCTCGGCCGGAAGACCCGCCACCGCGAGGCACATTTCGGGTCAATTGGCCGCGGGCGTCCGCAGCCAGCCTGCCTGGAAGTCGCGTTGGAGATGATGATCGACGCTGTCGAGGGGAGGGAGGGAGTGCGCAAGGCAGTCATGGTCGCCCAATGGTCATTCATTGCTCAATTGTCCCTGATAAATATGCCTTGAAGATTGGGGTCGTGCTGGGCGGACTCTGTGGAAGAGTCCGTCAACGCTTCCCGTTTGTCCCTCCTCACCGGGCCTTTGGCGGGTAACAAATCTGCAGCGCCAAGTCCAATTCGTCCGCCGGCCCAATTTCAGCCGTCTGGGTAAAGCCTAAGAAACGATCTGGAGAAGTGGCCGGTGAGTGGAGGATCAACCAATCGTGCAAACCTGGATTAGCTTTTGCAATTTCTCGGGAACAGCCTAATAACTCAGGACTTAAATGATTTCCTACAAGGGAGTCTAGATATGTTCATGCATAACAAACGCCTCCAATATACCGTTCGTGTATCGGAACCCAATCCGAAGCTTGCGTCGATGATGCTCGAGCAATTCGGCGGTGCGGACGGGGAGCTCGCCGCTGCGATGCGGTACTTCACGCAAGGGATTGGTGAAGACGATCCGGGTCGCAAGGATCTTCTGCTCGACATTGCGACCGAAGAGCTCAGTCACCTCGAAGTTATTGGCTCGATCGTGGCAATGCTGAACAAGGGAGTGAAGGTTCAGTTATCCGAAGGCCAGCTGGCCGAGGTCGAACTCTACCAGATGATCGGCGCGACAGGTGCCAGCGCCAAGGAGTCGATCTTGTTCGGTGGGGGGCCGTCGTTGACTGATTCCGCGGGCGTCCCGTGGACTGCGGCCTATGTCGACTCGCGCGGCGAGCCGACGGTGGATCTGCGCTCAAACATTGCTGCCGAGGCCCGTGCCAAGATCGTTTATGAGCGGCTGATCAATATCACTGACGATCCCGGCATCAAGGAAGCTCTCGGGTTCCTGATGACGCGAGAGATCGCCCATCAGAAGTCATTTGAGAAAGCGCTGTACGCAATTGAGCACAATTTTCCGCCGGGTAAGCTGCCGGGGATCGAGCGCTACGCCAATGTCTACGTTAATACGTCACAGGGAGACGGCGATGTCCAAGGGCCGTGGAACTCGGGTGAGCAGTGGGACCGCATCGACAATCTTGCCGAGACGATGCCGATCGACGACGGGAACGGCCTGGCCACGGTGATGCTCGAAAAGGCGGATACAAAAGCGCTCGGGAACTTAGCGGCACGGACGTTGTCAGATCCCTCAAGCAAGCCAACAACAGGTGTGGATCTCGGAGCAGGTCCAGGCGCCGGTCGTATGACCGATGAGGATATGGGGGGAGCAGATAGCATATCAGATGCGGTCAAGATCGCTGCTGCGGCGCTCTAACGGAAGTCAGCGGGGCGACGCTCTGCGCCGCCCCGTAATGTCGCATTGAGGGAAGCGCGTAGCAGCGCTCACCCGCTTCTTGCAGACGACGCGAGTCGTTGAACGGTACCGTTTAATTGAATCGTGCTCTGGCGCGGTAGCGCTGGTTATAAATTACGTCAGAGCGACCAGAGTACGGCGGTCGTATCAGCCGGTGCTATCGATCGATCTCTCCGAAAAAAACGTCTATCGAGCCAAGATTTGCCGTCACGTCGGCAAGCATATGGCCCTTACTCATCATATCCATTGCTTGAGGATGAACTGAATACGGTAGGTCGTGTTTTTCGGTGTTACGCACGGTTAATGCCGTCTGAAACGAGATAAACGCCGAAATTTCTTTGGGGCCTTCTGTTGCTATGTACGCTTTCCGGCGGGAACGTGAAACCCTCCAGTGTATAATTCATGATGGATCAGCACTTTCAGAAGTGTTTATCGAGGGCCGCCGCCTTGATCCATGGCTCGAGGGTCTTCATTGCAAAATATGAATTCGCACGAAAAGCGAGGCAGACTATTCAGGCCAAGTTTGGTGCAGACAGCGCACTACCGCGCCGGGAACATCGGCTGACGTACCGTCATCAGCTTTGCCCGATAGGGGGCCAAACCGCGGGCAATCAAAGGTACGGCTCTTGGTACATCTGAATGGAGCGATTGAGCGGCTGGTCACGGTACAATACGCAGGCGAGGCTTGCTGCCCTGAGAATCGGATCCAGTACTCACCATCCTGTTAATCAACTCCACCGCATCGGCGGCGACGGCCATCGCAAACTCTAATACTAGGCGCTCAGATGGCGAGGCGCCTATCTTTAGAATACTAAGGTGCTCTATTGCATCTTCAAAATTCTTCTGAGTGTTGTGGTAATGATGCAGTCTCCTACCAGTCATAAATAATCCTTTCGCATCCGAAACATAATGTATGGCGACGGTATTTTTGTAGATTCCGGAAAATAGGCGATCTATTCTAATGGTGCCCGCCGCCGCGATGGGAGACTTCTCGCTACGACTCGTGGGTAGACATCAAGCCGGAGGGCATGCGAGTGGCGGCGGGCGGCTTGATAGATACCCTATTTTTCAACGAATAGTTATTACTTGGGTTAGTGCTTTAATTTTTTTGGCGGCTGTTAAACAAGACGATGGTGACAGCCGCGCCCTACACAGCGTGCGGCAATACGGCTCACGAGTTCGCAAGCGAGCCGCTCGCGGACGCGGTCGACGTGCTATTCCATGACACCGCGCGCCTGGAGATGCTGATCGCCGAGGCTGAACGGATATCGAAAGATGCATGACCCGCCTTCCGTGGGAAGCTGAACCGCTATGCACCGCATTTATCTCATGCGAAGCAGCGACTGCTACCCCCCCCCGCGCCTTGAACCAGGGCGGGTGCGGGTCAACTCGTGGCGAGCATGGTACAACACGATGCGCGGACAGCTATTCGGGTTCGGCGTGGCGCCGAGGATGGTCGGGGACAACGTCGAGCAGCGGCGATCGGCAGTGCAGTGGAGCTGCCGTTCCTATCCGCCATATTTGAAGCATTCGGCGGACTCGCGGAGTTAGGAATCGCCGGGCTCTTTGTAGGGTCAGTTGTTATGGCCGCGTTGTTGAACGTCCGGCGGCAGTGAATGATTGGCTTAAGTCCGACCAAGACGCCAGCACGATCAGCCAATTGCGTTTGAAAAATGTGGATGTGACCCGTTCGCCACTGCCGGCCTGCCAACGAACAACGCCTCACCTTTGCCCGAGACCAACTGCCACCAAAAACTCGCCCGACATCGTCTGTAACCTTAGCGCATCGTGCCACTAAATCCGAGAATGGACATTTTTAGAAGCTTACCGGGAAATTAGAAAAAAAACATGATTTAGCCGGGATCGCTCAAACGACCCCGGGAACATTGAACGGGATACTTCATTTAGCACTCGTACTGAAGAACTCCGTCTGGAAAATTAGGTTGAGATTTTTCACAGCTGTAATGAACCTCGCGATAGCTTGTCAAAGCGCGCGCCGAACCCGAAGATCCGCGCTTTTAGCTGCGGCGAACCTGATTGTGCCGGATTGTTAGTGGATCGGCGGAGCTGAGAGGGATCCCTTGTACCCACGCCATCACCAATGGGTCGAGCGATCAAGCAAATTTTGCGGCCGGTGGCTTGCGAACTTCGTCGGGAGCGTAGCGACCGCATCGGCGAACCATGCCCAAGGCAATCCGAAGTGGCATTTGATAGGAGCAGAGGGACAGGCAATGGTGACTCCTCATCGTATCGCGCTCGTCCTAGGCGGCGGCAATGCACTCGGCAGCTACCAGGCCGGTGTCTATCAGGCGCTGCACGAGCGCGGGGTTGAACCAGATTGGGTGATTGGGACGTCGGTCGGGGCGGTTAACGGTGCGCTGATCGCAGGCAACGCTGTGCAGGACCGCGTCGCTCAACTTTCTGCTTTCTGGCAGCCAGGAAAGGAGCAGGCCAGCGTCGATTGGTGGCCGTCTTCTAATGAAACAGTCCGTCGGACCTCGGCGGCAATTACGACGATAGTCTCGGGTAGATCGGGGTTATTCAACGCCCTTGGACCGCTAGGATCGTGGTGGGGTTCCGATGCCGAAGCGATGCCCAGCTTGTACGACTCCAGACCGTTGGCGGCCACCCTGGAGCGACTAGCAAACTTCGATCGGTTAAACGCGGAAGGCCCTCGTTTCACGGCATGTGCAGTTGATCTCGAGTCCGGAGCGGAGAGGATGTTCGATAGCGAGCGCGAACGGATCACGCCCGATCACATCCGCGCGAGCGCCGCTTTGTTGCCCACTTTTCCACCGATTGCAATAAATGGACGCTTGATGGTGGACGGCGGCCTGTCCGCCAATCTACCCCTTGATCCTGTACTTGAAGAAATTTGCGCGGTGCCGACTTTGTGCATCGCTGTCGACTTGGTTCCGCTTGCAGCCGCGAAACCGTCTACGCTTGGCGAAGCGGCGGGCCGTGCGCAGGAACTGATCTTCGCCGCACAAAGCCGCCGCACCATCGATCGCTGGATTAATGCGTACGCGTACGATCCGCGCTTCGCGAGCAACTCAATCACTTTGGTGCGTCTGACCTATGCCGATCAGATTCACGAAGTGGTGGCGAAGGGGATGGACTTTTCGCCGGAGTCAGTACGGTATCGGTGGGTGGCTGGGCACCGCGAAGCAACGATCATGCTCAATCGCCTCCATGGCAACGACAACATTGGTCAAGCTGGCCTGACGGTATCGGGAGATCTATCTGCATGAACTGTCCGATGGTTGGCATTGCGGAGGACCAAGACGATCGAGTGAAGAAATGCGTAACAAAGCCTGCTGCGCCGAGGCAGCGGGTTTCCGCTACAAGGAGCCGAATGACGATGCTTTGCGGAAACAACTTCTGCAGGGTTGCCTGAGCGTACCGCCCAGGTACCGCCCTATTTAAGATCGCTTACCTTGTCATTGCGTACTCAAGAAAGGATCATGTCACGGCGTGCTTGACGATTCGTTCTTTTTGAGGCCCAAATTCCCTGTCGCTTCTACAAAAGCCGTTCCGGAGGTTTCTACCACGGTGATCGGTCGACCCTCGGCTGTTTCAGCATGGGTCTGTTCCGCAGGTGGATCCGCCAGAGGCGCGCTGCCCTCACCTCGGAGCCCTTCAGGGGCCGGTGGCGGGGGGCTCACCGGCATACCATAAATATGAAAATCGTGTTTGTCTTGCGACATGTCATCCTCATGTTTTTGCGCAAATGTATAACGCTCTAAATTGAAAGAGGATGCAGCGGCTGCCGACAGCCAAGCTTTTTTGTCGACTGATCGGGCAGCGATACGCGTATTGGGCGCGATAACACGGACTAGGAGTCCGTCCAAATTATGGGCCGCAGCGTGATCTTCGGCCATAATTCCGTCTTATCGATGGCCAGAGCCGGTTTCTTGGCGTCATTATGGCGTTTTATACGCTGGCATTCGCCCGCAGCGCCACCCATACGCACGCGCGACAGGAACTAGCGCAGCTAAATTGAATTCGCGGACTGGCTCCGAGTAAGGCAAAATCATTGCTGCGGTCTAAACACGAACTTTCATGCTCGCCGCTTCGACTAAAGTCGAACTTTACGGCGGCATTGGTCCACTAACTGAGGCTAAATGAGTGTCTGATTTCGACAATGGCCAAGCGCGCCCTCCGTGCCAATGACCATGAGACAACGTGCTACCGGTAATTACCCTCGAGGGCGCGGATAAGATATCACCATGGTTAAGTGCGCCATTCGATTGCCATCCGGCGCTTGCTCCCCGGCACGGCTTTCGGAAAAACCGTCCCGTCACTGGGTCCCAACTCGTCGGGTTAAACGAGAGGCTGACGGTGGGCGGTCTAGCATCGACCGACAAGGTGATATTGATCTGAACGGTGCTGACCCCAGTGTCGGTAAACCCGACGCAAAGTCCCGGTGCCGCGATCCCGTTGCAGAAGTTCCAGCTCCATTGGATCGGAACGATCCCGGTGTAGATACCTGGCGCGATCGTTGCTCCCCCAGCTAGCTTAAAGAACATCTGGACGTTCAGGCCTGACCTCCACCAAGATTGAGGAGGTTTAATACCGCGCCGGTCATGTGATAAGCGGAGACGCCGGGCTTGAGTTCATACGAACTGCTTGCGTTGGCGAATGACTGATAAGCAACGGTGTTTGCCGGTTCCTGATCGAGGTCAGGCCCAGGATGCTGCCGGTAGGAATTCTGGCGGCCAGGAAGTTCCCGCTGAGCAACGTAAGAATATTGAGCGTCGCGCACGAAAAACCAGCACCGGTTGCCGTGTAGGGGACGGCGCCGGCTTTGACGGCCGCAGGCGCAACACTTCCCACCGCGATCGATGCTGATACAGGCACTTCACAGGCGAATGCCGGACCAGCAACAAACGCTGCCGCCAGCACCAAGAGCCGCCAAGCGGTACTGTTGTCGCGTGGATTGGCCGAAATGACATAGGTCGGGGCTGGCCGGTCCTTGCAGGCTGGTACGAGTTCGGTAACAAACGCGGGCGATGGTCAGTCAAAGTTTTTGTAGGCGGAGCGCCAGATGAGCGGGCAGCGGTTTGATCGCGTGGCCAAGCAGTTTGATAACGGTCTCAACATGCAGGAGAATACGTCGGACGAACGCTGCCGCCTCGGGCTGATACTTTTTCCAATGAACGAGAACATTCTCGTCGCGCCAGCGAGAGGAAAAACGTTGATAATCATGCACCAACGTGGCGCAGTCTTCCTTGATTACACTGGCGTCGCGAGATACGGTCGCATGACCGTCACGGATCATCGGGTCGAGTATCTCCCGTCCGATGAAAAGATTGTAGATGCTCAGAACCCGAGACATTTGAGAGCGGCATCGATGCAATTCTACGGCTCCCTCGGCACTGCGAGACGCGATATGGGGAACGGCGCTTTCGACAATGCCGACGATCCGATCTCGAAATTGGTCGATAGAAATAAGCACGCTGGCCCCGATCATATTGTCCTGCGGAACTATCAACTCTGTCAAAGACCTCTCACTCCGCAAAAATACGCAGGCCGCTTTCGAACGCGTCGCTTATACTCAGGTAAATTCCCGAGATTCGAGGCAATCGGCTCGTCCATATATAAGCTGGATGGATATGACCTTGCATAGAGAGCACGCCGCCAGGTGCCGCGCCATGGCAGTGGATGCCGGTACCGTTCTGGCGGCCACCTTGCTGCGGCTTGCGGTCGATCTCGATGATCAAGCGGAAAAATACGAAAGCGACATTCAATCTCTGTTGTTGGCGGCCTAAGGAATCGCTGCGGTTGAACCTGCAAGTGCATCGAGCACTTTCGGGCATAGCTTCCATCGCCACTGCTCAAAGCCCGTCGCCTCCATGTCGGCGCGGGTGTCTCCATCGACTCCCGTCGTGTGTGAACGTCCAGTTGGAACGCCGTTGAAGTCGGGGAGGTGCATCCCGGTTCTTTCGCGAGCTTGCCTCCGAGGGTCCCGTATGCTGTCGGCGGACGGATAGCTGTCGCAGCCTCCCGAGGCAGCAAGCTCGGCGCCGTCATGATGGCATCGGGCGCCCCGAGATGGGCTTTGAGCATAGCGGCTTGCGCGCCTGTTATGTTGATGGCCGCCGGTGCGGTCCTACCCTCGAAGGCGGTTGAATGCCCCGAAGCGGCTTCGACAGAGTACTCCGAGCTTCCTCCAGCCCGGTCCGCGCGCCTTGCTTTGCGGTTAATTTAGGTTAGGGAGGCACCGCCTCTGGTGACTTTAGTATGCTGATGTGGTGCGTATAATCGATCGATCAATTCCAAGGCCCGCATTATGTCAGACTACATCTCTATCCTCATCGTAGAGGACGATGCGATAATCGCTCTCGGCCTTGAGTTGGCCGTCGAGGACCGGGGTTATGTGGTTGTTGGCCCCGTCGCGACCGTCGCCGAGGCGCTGGCGCTTGTTGCCCAAGGCGGGATCGAAGGGGCTGTGCTGGACGCAAGTTTGTTGGATCGTGACGTCGGCCCCGTCGCGCTTCAATTGATTGAAAACGGGATACCGTTCGTGGTCCATACTGGCGTCGGGCTGCCAGCGGTTCTTGCGCGGCATTACCCAGATTTGCCGGTGATGATGAAGCCGAATAGTCCTGATAAAGTCGTGGCGAGGCTTTTGCGCGAAATCAAGATTGGTCGTGTCCGGGGGCACTGACGGTAGTTGGCATGAACAGCGCGTCGTTGCGATCGCCAAGACCCATCCGATCGGCGCGCTGATCGCCTCGGCCGAGAACACGCCGCGCGAGGCGTTCAGTCATTTTCCACGCCGGCGAGAAGTTAGCTTGACGGCAGCGTAGATCATCTCAAGTAAGAGGCGGGCTCAATCGATATCCCTTTATTCGATCTGGCCTCCTTTGCGAACTGAGCGTCCGGAGTTTCGCGCTTCGGACGTTTTTTTGATGGTCTCGGACACTCATGAATTCCCTCATTCAGATGACCCCGAAAGTCCGTTTGAGGAGCTGATGGGCGCGGAGGAGTTTCTCGAGTTGTAGGGTGAGAGGGCTTAGTCTTTGCTCGGTCATGTTGGGGATCAGTTGATAGTACATCACGCCCAGCCGGAAAAGTGAATGCACGCGTCGCGATGTCGTGCTCGTGCGCAGATGGCGGTCGTGGCCGATGGCCTCACCGGCGGCGCCGAGCACGGTCAGGAATAGCGAGAGCGGCGATCCACCATAGCTTGTCGGGCTGAGCGGGCGTGGAGACGCCGCACGTGTGTCGGCTGGCACCCCGCTGATGGACGAGTGTTTCGCGCAGGAATGCTTCGATGAGGGGAGCAATCGATGTCATGCTGGCCTCCCCTCGAGCATGAACACTTCTCCCGCCACGGCGATGTCACGCACGAGGCCGGCTGTTGCCTCCAAGTACCAGTAGGTGGAGTAGATGTCGACTATCCAGCCAAGGTCGAGTCACGCAAAGGCACGGGGTTTGGCGATCTGGTCGATATCGAGGAAGGGTGGCACCGGCTTGCCGATTATGCAGTCGATGTTCCGCTCGAGATTTGGCCTGGTCCCTTGGCCGGGTCGAGCATGCTCATGGAGGACATGGGGATTGCCCGCTCAACACTCCATGATTGGCAGCATCGCGGCGAAGTGATCGCCTTGCTCACGGGCGCGCGCAAGCACAGCTTCCCGCTTGCACAGTTTGTCGACGGCCGCCCGGCGCAGGGCACCCGCGATCTTCTGAACATCGTAGGTAGCCCACGCCGGGCCTGGTTCTGGCTGGTGAAGCCCAGCTCGGTGCTTGGCGACAAGCGCCCAATCGATCTGCTCAGACAGGATCGTCGCCAAGAGGTCGTGGAAGCGGCCCGGACCGTCTTCGATCGCCCGTGACTCTCGAAAAGGCGATACGGCGGGCGCTGGCCGTCAGCATCGACGTGACCGGCTATCTGCGCTTTAAGGCGGCGGTGCATCGTGCGACGCCGATTGGTATGGGCTTTGGCAAGATTCGCTTCGGGCTAAACCGACAGCTTCAAGCTGCTCTACGTCGCGCAGGATCTGCAGACCGCGATCGCTGAGGCAATCGTGCGCGTCGCTATCAGGGAAAGCAGAATCGCGAGTTGCTCGAAGACGATGTCGAAGAATCCCGCATCGGGAGCATGATCTCGTTCGCGCCTTTCAGATTGATTACGAGGCCCCAGTCCGACTTGGCGCTTGGCAACCTTTAGGAGTGACTCTTCTGTTGCAGCGTGCGGCTGCGTGCGCGGTCACAAGCCTGTCGATTGCTGGGCTCATTGATGGGTCCAAATCGCTACGCGTGCGTTGGCGTCGGAATAATCACGAAAAATAGGAACCTGTCATGACCACGATCACGGCAACTTTCGAATCGCGAGAAGGAGCGGAACTCGCGGTTGAGCATCTGGTACAGGAGCATGAACTCGACCGGGGCGACATCGTGCTCGAAAGCGCATCGGATGAGAATAGCGCGGGCAGCGAAGCCGGCGGGGCGGATCTCGATACCGCGTTCGAGGACGGTACCGAGGACGGAGCTGCGCTGAATGGCGTCGTAAAAGTGACGATCACCCTTGATGACGAAGATCTAATGGAGGATGTCGAGGAAGTACTTCATGAGTTCGGGGCGGGCGACGTCCTGCAAGTCTGATTAGGTAAAAAAGATCTCTGTTATAAACCTAGGTAAGGGCAGTTCGGCTCGCTTTCATATAGACTCTACTAACTCGGGAGTCGATTATGGTGGAAAAACCTCAGCCGCAGACGATGGCAGAATTCTATTCGGGCCGCGCCGACGCTCATCGGGAGTTAGCCGAAGGCACAGGCAACGAGTTCGATCGACATCTCCACCTGAAAGTTGAGCGGTACTTTCGTGGAATCTCGGACATCAGGACGATACCTACTGAATCATAGCCGACGGGATTGGTATCGCAATGAGTAAAACGGTGGCTAGAAAAGTGGTTCTAAGATCGCCGCAAATCTAATTTATAAGTGCCTCAGAGCTTGATCTTGATTATAGTTCCACCCTCTTCTAATCCACTCTGCCTGCGACTATACCCTTCCTACCTCGCAATCGGGTCATAGCGGGGCTGTAACACCATTTTTGTTTCCAGGATACGCATAGCTTCGGGGCTATACACCGCGTGGACTCGACAAGCCCGTTTTAAGCGATCTGGCGAGGCGTGAAGGACTGGTGTGGCGGCACGATCGAACCGGCTCGCAAGATTCTTTACGTGAACTGCATGGAAATGCCGTTCGTCTTCATGACCTACCGTCGCGAAGCCGCCCTCAAGAAGGGGCTATTCAAACCGTGGGCCGGTTAGGTCAGCCTTAACCTCGGCCGGTGTTCACAATAGCCCCGCAGCACAGGCTGCCCGATGCACAGGTCGTGAACCCTTGGCTCGTTCCGTTCGGCGCGCCGTACGTCGAGCCGCCTTGGGGCTTCCTGAAGACGATCGATCTGGTGAAGCGTCAGGTGGTCTGGTCGCGCCCGGCGGCACCAGGGCGAACATCGGGGCCCGCGGCTCCCCATACCGATGGTCTCCTCACGGTATTTTCATGAAGGGGGGGAACACTACGACGGCGAGCGGTCTCCTATTCGTGGGTGCGACCTCCGACCAGGGATTTCGCGCCTTTGAGGGTCGAACTGGCCAAATGTTTTTGGAAACAAAGTTGCCGGCGGCGGCAATGCGACGCCTCTTACCTATCTCGGACCGGACGGCAGGCAGTATGTGGTGAGAGCAGCCAGCAGGCGTGGGGGTTTGCGGTCACGAAAAAGGCGATTGGATTATCGCCTTTGCTATGGATAAGACGCACTCTGACGTTAACCAGCATAGTGCCCAATCCCCTGGTCGTAGCTAAGGCCAGCTAGGGTGTCGTGAAGATGGCTCCCGGGCCCGACAAGAGTACCGCCGGTTAATTTTTTGCCGCGCGACACCTTGAAGCAATCACGCGTGCCGAACTTCCTTTGCTCACGCCGCCATTTTTAGGATGGGTTTAATGGCGATGCCGGCGTCGCTATCGTCGATCGCTTGGTTGATATCTGAGAAGGCGTATGCCCGCATGAGTTTTCCGACCGGGAAACGTCCCTGAAGCTGCAACTCCATCAGCGATTCGAGGAACATCGGCGTCTGTCCGCCGCCCCCCATCACGCCGATAATTCGCTTCCCCTGCGTCAGCACGTCAGGGTGATTGAACTTGACCGAGGCGGTCATCTTGGCGCCGCCGACCATAGCGCAGGTACCTCGCGTCCCGAGCGCGCGGATAGCCTCGTCGACGAGATTGGAACCATTGGTTGCCTCGATGGCATAGTCGAGCCTGTCGCCGACCAGCTCTTTTATTTCGGCGACGATGTCGGCTCCGTGTTCAAGGCAATGTGTCGCACCGAGTTCGCTTGCCAGTGGCAGGCGCTGCGTAATTTTGTCGATGGCAATGATACGAGTAGCGCCGGTGAGGTGCGCAGCCATGATCGCGGCAAGGCCGACATTGCCGGTACCAAACACCGCGATGCTGCTGCCGGGCTCGGGCTTGAGTTCATTCAGGACAGTCCCGGCGCCCGTTGATATGCTGCAGCCATATGGCCCGCTTGTATCGAGGTCGATACCGTCGGGCACCCGCGCCAGTTGGCGTTCGAGCGCGAGGGTATGCGTCGCCCATGACGATTGCTGGAAAAACCGGCCAGCGATCTGCTCGCCATCCTGGCGTCGCATTCCGCCGGAGCCGTCCATGCGGTAGCCGGAAAACACGAGCTGCTGGCCATTCTCGCAATAGCGCGGCTCACCGCGTCGACAGCGTCGGCAAACGCCGCAGAAGGGAAAGCCGATCATGACGCGATCACCTGGTTTGAACGATTTCACGTCGCGGCCGACGGCTTCCACGGTTCCACAGCCTTCGTGTCCGAGTACGCCTGGCGTGGGGTATGGTTCTAGGCCGTGGATGGCGCCGCGATCGGTACCGCAGACCCCGCAGCTTGAGATTCGGACGAGAACCTCGTCATCGTAAGGCGTGTCGAGCTCGACCTCTTCCAGCGTAATGCGACGGCGCGTGAGCGTGCCGTCCGCCTTCTCCATGACTGCCGCAGTAATGCGCATCTCTAACCTCGATCGCGTCTGGGGTAGTGGCGGGGAGAGGGCGATGCCGAATGCTCGGGACCCACAGGCGCAATCACGAGGCGGGCTCCAGCTCAACCTTCATCCAGCCCGGCTGACGCTCGTCGAAAGCCTTATAGGCGTCGATCGCGCCGGTCATCGGCTCGGTCTGGGTGAGGATCTTCGTGGGATCCAGTCTTCCCGACCGAACGTGATCGATCAGCACGTCATAATAGCGACGATGGTTGCAGTTTCCCATTCGAATCGTCAGGTTCTTGTTCATCGCCTGGCCGATCGGGAAGCGCGTGTCGGTCGGTGGATAGACGCCGATAATCGAGAGCGTGCCACCTTTCGCGATCGCCTCTACCGCCCATTTCAGTACCTGGTTCGGACTGTCGCCCCCAACAAAATGGCGTCCCAGCGTTTTCACCACCGGCTCGACAAGACGCTGCTCGACGGCGTCGGCGAGCTTGCCGAACAGGCCGGGCGTTGCTGGTCCGTCGTGCGCATGCTGGGCATCGATACCAACCGCGTCGATAATCCGGCGCGCGCCGTCGCCAGCGGTCAATTTGAGGATCGTCTCGACCGGCTCAACTTCGTCGAAGTTTACCGTCTGCGCGCCTTGCTTGCGCGCCATTTTGAGACGGTCGGGCAGCCGGTCGACCGCGATGACTTGGCCACCCATCAGCATAGCTGACGCAATGGCGAGTTGCCCGACCGGGCCGCAGCCGAAAACAACGACATGGTCGCCTTCCTCGATTTGAGCGAGGTCCGCGCCGAACCAGGCGGTCGGAAGGATGTCACTCATCAGGATAGCTTGGTCGTCGTTAATTTCGTCGGGGATTGGCACGAGGTTGGTGTCGGCCCAGGGGACGCGGGCCTTCTCGGCCTGTAGGCCCTTATAACCACCCGCTGCAGCCGGGCCGCCAAAGAACGAGGTGCCGGCGAGCTTGCCGCCGGGATTGGCATTGTCGCACTGCGCGTAGAACTGGTTCTTGCAGAACTGGCAGTAGCCGCATCCGATGGTGGACGGGATGATGACCCGCTGACCAACCTCAATCGCGCTCACCTCGGCGCCAACGCTTTCTACGACGCCGACAGCCTCGTGGCCAAGGATCTGGCCCTTGTCGACACCACTGAATGTGCCACGCACAAAATGAAGATCGGTGCCGCAGATGGCACTTGCGGTCAGGCGAACGATCGCGTCAGTTGGCTTCTCAATGGTAGGCTCGGGCACCTCTTCGATGCGAATGTCGCCGATAGCGTGAAAAATAACGGCCTTCATTGCGCAGACTCCTGATTGAAGCGCGACGCGGTGCGGGCACCGAGCGCTGTGATGAGGCCGAAGCCGACGTGATTGATGGTGTGCATGACGATTATCTTGACGTGCGACTGCCATTCCGGTCGCTTGAGCCCGAGGAGCGGCCCTGCGATCCAGTGAGCGACGGTGTAGAAGGCGAGGCCGAAGCCAATCCCGCTCTTAACAACGGAGGCGTCTTTATCGACGGTCGCGGCGTAGACCACCCCCGCAAGCGCAGAGAGCGCGAGATGGCTGCCCTGAATCAGCGCCTGTTCCCTCGCCGACGGCAAAGCGTCGGCCGGTGACGTTTCCATCCTCACTTTCTTCTCACCGACACGCCCGAGCTCGGCGAGTTCCGATGGGCGACCGCTCTGGCGTTCGCCGAAGATGAGTATCGCGGTAATCACGAGACCTGCCACCACTCCCCCGGCGACCGCGCCGGCCATATGCCTCTCGTCCATAAATCGAGCTCCGTTGGTTTGTGACGGCTGATCAGCCGGTGATTTCCTTAAAGATCTGGCGAGCGGTGTCGGCGATGACCGCGCCTGCGCCTTGGTCGCCTTTGACCATCGAGCTCATGAAGCCTTTTGCCTGCTCGAATGTGAGATGCGGGGGAAAGGGGGCGACCTCCGGATCGGTTTTCACCTCAATTACGGTCGGTCGATCCGCCTTCAGCGCGGCGTCCCACGCGGCGCCAAGCTGGGAGGGGTCATCCACATAGATTCCGCCGAGGCCGAGAAGTTCGGCGAACCGCGCATAAGGCACATCAGGAATGCTTTGCGTGGCTGGAAAGCGCGGATTGCCTTCCATGACACGCTGCTCCCACGTTACCTCGTTAAGGTCGCCATTGTTGAAAACGCAAACCACGAACCGAGGATCCCGCCAGCGCTGCCAATATTTCTGCACGGTAATGAGCTCCGCCAGATTGTTCATTTGCATTGCGCCGTCGCCAACCAGGGTCACCACCGGGCGGTCTGAATGCGCGAACTTGGCGGCGATCGCATAGGGGACGCCAGCGCCCATCGAGGCGAGACCTCCGGACAGCGAAGCACGCTGTCCCGTCTTCACGCGGTAGTCGCGTGCGTACCAGTTCGCGCAAGACCCGGAGTCCGAGGTGACGATGGCATCGGCCGGCAGACGTGGCGACATTTCCCAAACGACCCGCTGCGGATTGACCGGGTTGGCTTGCGCCAGCGCGCGCTCCTCGAGCGTGGCCCACCATGTCTCAATGCTTTGCTCGATGTCCTCGCGCCAGCTGCGATCATCCTTGCGCCGCAGGAGCGGCAGCAGCGCTTCAAGGGTCTCTGTTGCGTCGCCGTGAAGGTTGACCTCGACTGGGTAGCGAAGCCCAAGCATCGAGGCGTCAAGATCGATCTGGACGGCACGCGACTGGCCATCTTTGGGCAGGAACTCTGCCCATGGAAAACCGGTGCCGATCAGAAGGAGCGTGTCGCACCCGGTCATGATGTCTGAGGACGGCTTGGTTCCGAGCAGCCCGATCGCGCCCGTGACGAATGGCAGATCGTCGGGCAACACGTCCTTGCCGAGCAAAGCCTTGGCGACACCCGCGCCCAGCAATTCGGCAATTTTCATCACCTGATCTGACGCACCACGAGCGCCGGCCCCGATCAGGATCGCGACCTTGTTGCCCGCGTTTAGCACCTCGGCAGCGCGCTGAAGGTCAGCAGACTTCGGTATGATCGAGGGGCGTGAATACCCCGGCCCCGATCGGGTAAAACCGTGCTGCTGGGCCGGCTCCTCATACGGCTGGTCCTGCACATCCTTAGGCAGTACGATAACCGACACGTCGTTGCCTGCTATCGCGATGCGGATCGCCCGATCAGTGACATGCCGTACCTGCGCCGGGGCCGAGGCCTCCTGCACATAGCCCGCGACGTCGGCGAACACGCGATCAAGATTTAGCTCCTGCTGATAGTTGGCACCGCGCACGGTGCTTTCTGCCTGACCGGCGATGGCGAGCACGGGCGCGTGATCCAGCTTGGCATCGTACAGCCCCGTCAGGAGATGGGTGGCGCCCGGTCCACCAGTGGATAGGCAGACGCCGAGCTCGCCTGTGAACTTGGCATGGGCTGTCGCCATGAACGCCGCCATCTCCTCATGGCGGACTTGGATGAACTCGATGCCGGAGCCCGCCTTTTCCGCGCGCTGGAGCCCGCCGAGCACGCCGTTGATGCCATCTCCGGAATAGCCATAGATGCGGGTGACGCCCCACGCCTTAAGGCGCTCGACAAAGAAATCGCTCGTCATCTGCGCCATCAACCAAACTCCTTACGCATGTGCTGCGGAGCCGCCTTCGAGGCGAGCAGAAGCACCTCGCCGTACGACGGCCTTGAAATCTCAGATGAAGGGCCGCCCGCCCGTGACCGCGACCGTGGCGCCCGTGGTGTAACTGGACTCGTCGCTTGCCAGCATCACATAGGCCGAAGCCAGCTCACGAGGCTGCCCTGCGCGACCGAGCGGCGTGTTCTTGCCGAAGTTCTTCACCGCTTCCGGCGGCATCGTGGAAGGAATGAGCGGCGTCCAGATCGGGCCGGGTGCGACGCAATTCACCCGGATCGCTTTCTCCGCCAGCAGCTGCGCGAGACCCATCGTGAAGTTTTGGATCGCACCTTTCGTGGTCGCGTAAGCGAGGAGATGCGCGCTCGGCTGATCGGCGTTGATCGACGTCGTGTTGATGATGGAGGCGCCCGGACCCAGATGAGGCTCTGCGGCCTTTACCAGGTAGAACATCGCGTGAATGTTCGTGGCGAAGGTCTGTTGCCACTCCTCGTCTGAGATGTCGCCGAGCTTCTCGAAGCTGGCCTGGTGCGCGGCGTTGTTTACGAGAATGTCGAGGCCGCCAAGTTCGGTCACCGCACGATCAATGATTGTCCGGCAGTGCTTGGGATCGCTGACATCGCCGGGGACTAGCACGGCCTTGCGCCCTGCTTCCTCGATCAAACGCGCGGTCTCCCGCGCGTCCTCGTGCTCGCTCAGATAAGCAATAAGGATGTCAGCGCCTTCACGCGCGAACGCGACCGCTACCGCCCGTCCAATGCCGCTGTCACCGCCTGTGATGATCGCCTTTTTGCCGTCCAGCTTGCCTGAACCTTTGTAGCTGGTTTCGCCGTGGTCTGGTCGCGGATGCATTGGCTCGCTTAGCCCCGGCATTGCTTGCTGTTGTTCTGGTTGGGGTGGTGTCGGGTCGGCCATGCGCTCTTCCAAAAATTTGGTCAGATAGCGTTCTCAACACTCAGAAGGCGGATGAGTTCATTACAAGAGCGACGGTCTTAACTTTAGTTAAACAGTAAATTACGAAATATTTGAGACGCCGAGGTAGATTCCCGGGCAGACGATACTGCAAACGATAGTTGCAGGATTGCAGATGTCTAAGCTGCCGGATTTCGAAGGTCTCGCGATGTTCGCCAAGGTGCCGAAAGAACGAACCTATGCCGCCGCGGCACTCAATTGGGGTCTCGGTGGCGACCGTGTCGCGCGCGATGTCGCGACTCGAAGATCGGCTCGGCGGTCGTTTGTTCAACCGCTCTTCACGCCAGCTCGCGCTGACCGATTTCGGGCGAACCGGCTCTATGCGGATGCGGGGGATATCGAGCATGCAGCGCTGGAGACGGCGAGGCGTCCGCGCGGGCTGGTGAAGGTCGCAGGGCCGATGTCGTTAGGCATGCGCTGCGCCGGCTTTGACGTGCAATAGTACGACCGAGATCGTCGGTCTGTATCAAGTTTGCAGAAATTGACCTGACGCACCGCTTTCATGGCGAACCATACGCCGTCTACCTAGCTCACAAGCGCCCGTCAGAACGATTCCTCGTCGCGGTGATGCGGATACCAATGACCGTAGAGCGCCGAATGACCTTGGAGCGGCGAAAAGCGGGCCATCGTCAGCGGTTCGTTTGCGGGAGTCCAGTCTCGACCCAGTCCTAGCGCTCTGCCACCTGCATTGCGAAGGCTGCAAGACCGCAAGACCGGGGGTATGCCGTGGTGCATCAGCCCTACGACCGGGCAGATGCCGCGCGTGCGCAGGTCATTGAGTCTCACATGAGTCCGGCGCCAGTCAGCGCTGTCGGCCCCATCTGGGGGCACTCGCACCCGAAGCACCTGATAGCGTAACGCAGCCGAACCTGCTCGGTGTACCGATCTCTGTTCGGTTAACGGTGCATTCCAAGGCCGCCCACATATCCAGCTGCGCCATACCATTTCCGTCACTGCCGCCTGCCAAAGACTTGGACAACGCGTTCGTTCTTGAAATTTCACTAACTTAAGTTAGAGACCTTTTCCAGTAAGGAACATTGTTAATGAACATCGGTTTGTCGCGCGTCTACCTTTATAAATAGGATTTTTAATCAACGTGACGATACCCAAGATCGCTAAACGCGCCAGTTCTGTCCCTTCAAAACACAGTAAACGACCGACATTAATGTGTTTCAGCCATCTTCGATGGTCGTACGCATCGCGACATATCGCTACGATAACATGGATTAGATAGTGAGTCAGACGTTGGCAACCTATCGGCGGCTGGTCGCCGGCCAGGAGGGGCGACTAGCGCCAATTACGGCGGCGATGCATATCGCTGGTCTGAGCGCTGCCTGATCTGAGATGGGTCTTTCGCAATCCGCACCGATTGTGCTCCTAATGGACCGCGACGCTTTCCAGGCAGGCTATGTCAGCTCGGAACTAGGGTGTCGCGGCATACGAGTTCTGGGGGGTTTTGCCAGTGCGGAGGAGGCAATCCAGGCACTTCAAGCGGAACCAAACATTCGGGCTGCGATCGTGGCGCAGGCGACGCATGTAATGGCATCTCCTTTGGTGGATGCTTTGAAGCGGCGCAATGTCCCGTATCTGCTGCTGTTGCCGAGCAATACTATGAAGCACGAGACGGAAATTATAGAAACTCCTGTACTCGCGAAGCCTTTCGCCGCCTATCAGGTGGCGGACTGGGTTTCCGGCATCCTGGGCGGCATATAAACGTCAGGCGGAATATCTGATAAACAGGGCTTCCGCACTCAATCGCCCATGCAGTCCTGCAAATTGCGACCCAAATATCTAAGAATATAAACGTTTTTACTTCACTATTTTGAACAATATAAGTCTCGGACAGCTAGAACGGCGCTACGTCAACCTTGGACCGGGACGTCTCAAATAGCTGGGCGAGCTTTTATAAATGTCGGCATATTGTCGGCGGGAACAAACAACGGCGGCGCACCACCGGTCTGCAACTGCGCGCGGCGATCGCTAATGACCAGAGTCAGCTTGACGCCGTCGGGGTCTCGAGCGATCGACTATGCCTGGCGACTAGCCCGGCGCCGGTCGAGTCCGCCAACCAGTTCCCCTTTCCGGCAAGCCGGCAAGTTCAGATCGGGCGGCGATCGGCGTTCGCCAGTTGGCCGGGAAGATAGCTCAACCGCACCGATGAACACGGGCACGGCACAACCGAGGTCGGAAGGGCGTTAATGCCACGGCTGACACGCCGAAGCCGCCGCGCCACAATTCGATCATGCCCGGTTACCGGCGCCGCAAGCCTTTTTTCCAGGTGACGCTGAGCGACTTCAGCATCTTGTTCGCGAGAATGTTAGCGGCCCGCTTTACGCGGCGTGATCCTGCGCGTGATAGGTGGCAAGCGCGACCTTTTCCGGCGGAATCGCGCGCTCGTTTCAGCAGCTCGATCATTGTACTCATCGCCGCGATAATCTCTTTGGCGCCGTCGCGCAGCTTCTTGCCATCCTCTTTAACGCCAAGCGCCTTTCAGACTGTGAGGTGAATGGCAATCGGGAAGCGTTACGCGTTGAACCGGCGTCAACGAGATGCAGCGCGCAAGGTGCCGAATAGCGCCGTGTCATGGCGGCTTGGTTCTTATATAATAAACAAATAGATCTGGATTAGTTAGCTGATGTTTTTTGGAACGATCTTTTGAGGGTAGTGTTTAGGATTTTTCTATGCGAAAGGACTGCGGTGATCGAAGTACGTTTCAAGCGTCCCGCGATGCGCTTAGGTATAGAAACTTTAGCTCGGTCTTCTGTGGCACGCAGAATAGCATTTCTTGCAGCGGCGAGTATGATCGTCCCGTTAGGCGGCTGCGTAACCTCCACCCACCTTGGGTCGTCCGACCTAAAGCGTATTTCCGGCCGAACTTACGTCATCGTCGGCGCCTCAAGCGGGTTCGGCAAAGGAGTGGCGCTACGATTGGGTAGGGAGCGTGCGAACGTCGTGATCGCTGCTCGACGCACCGAGCTTCTCGAACAAATCGCCACCGACATTCGTACTTCCGGCGGAACCGCCCTAGTTGTCGCCACCGACGCCTCGAAGGCTGAGGACATCGATGCGCTTGCAAAAGCTGCAGTGCGCCGTTTCGGCAGGATTGACGTGTGGATGAACGTTGCCGGCGTTGGCGCCATTGGGCGTTTCTGGGAAATACCTGTCCAAGATTACTCGCGACTCATCGACATCAACGTCAAAGGGGTGATCTACGGAAGCCACGCGGCCCTCTTGCAGTTCATAACGCAAGGACAGGGGACGCTGCTCAATGTCGGATCAATCGATAGTGAAGTGCCGCTCGCCTATCAAGCGGTTTACGCCGCATCCAAGGCGTCCGTGCTCAGCCTTGCTCGCTCGGTGAACCAGGAAATTCGCCACGCCGGCTACGCCAAGACGATCAAGATTTCGACGATCATGCCGTGGGCAGCGGACACGCCCTGGTGGCCGCATGCGGCCAACTACAGTGGTCACGCTCCGAGAATGGCGATGATGGATCCTCCGGAAAAGGTGGTCGAGGCAATCGTTTGGGCATCTCTTCATCCTCGCGAAGAGCTGCCGGTTGGCTGGAAGGCACAGGCCTCGTATTCGATGCACCACATGCTGCCCGACTTGACTGAGCGGATCTCAGCCAATGTGCAACGCGCCGAATTAAAGAAGGGCGCGCCTATGCCCCCGACGTCCGGTTCGCTATATCAGCCGATGAAAGAAGGTGTCTCTGTAGACGGAGGCATCCGCACGCGCATGAGGGCAGAAGACGAAGCTGGCGCACCGGCGCCTATGTGAACCGATTCGATGCCTTGGCATGGCAGTTTACGCATTGCATCCTTAATAATTTATCTCTGGATGATAGTTGCGGCGAGTAGATTGACATGGGAAATTCTGTCGCGGATAAGCGACGGAATTACTTCGCAGCTCATACTGGATTACTAAGCGCGAGCAGCCTATTATATTTGATTTACCTTGATTGTTCTGAAACTCACCTTATTCGACTCGCCATCGTCATAGAGGGGAGAAGCGCGGTGCCAATACTTGTAATTGACCAGGCAAATCTCTTGTCCCAAAAATACAATCGCAGCAGCGCAGGCAGTTCCCGGCTACATACGCTGCTGGCGACGGCACGGTCTCAACTCCGATTCGGAAAATAACCTGGCTACGCGACCGATGAAGACATAAAAGATTTGCTTAGGGGAGTTGACACCATCGACGGAAAGACGAGCGACCAGAAGCATGGCCTAGGGTTTTTCGATTCTATCGAACGCCTTTTTGCCCATCCCGAACCGCCAATCTTTGGCATCGCGAAACGAGCATTAGATGCCCCATCGCCGCGAGTAGAGATCAATGAGGGTCTTGGCGGTCACGTTGGTCAGGCTAGTCGCCAGGCACCATGGTTCTTTCATGTCCTTGGCGTGGACGCACACGACCGCCCCGACGGGGCAGCCCTGCGCCGTGACTGTCGCC
>Ga0233335_1000018_pt1 | contig 83571 bp, 153 predicted proteins | sample GEONDECOMP222_FD_180695 | JGI IMG/M metagenome (GOLD analysis project Ga0233335, IMG submission 180695) | Leaf litter microbial communities from Shasta-Trinity National Forest, California, United States - GEON-DECOMP-222 | ecosystem: Environmental > Terrestrial > Plant litter > Unclassified... | reverse complement strand
ACTAATGTACCTTATCAACTACTGCATTGACTCTACAGACAACTCTAAAGAGTACAATAGTAAGTCTCAGGAAGACCTTGCATGGTGGATTGAGACGATGTTCCAGGCATACGGAAGCCGTTTAGTAGTCACCTCTATCAGACTTGCTTAAAAGAATCTTTCTAGGGCGCATAAGCGCCCTTTGTCTTGCCTGAAATAAATGTAAAATAAGTGGTTGACGTACTCCACCAGGAGAGCTATAGTGTGGGGACTGAAACATAAAACCTACTTACCAAAAGGTATAAAGACATGAAATTCATCATCTCCAAACAAGACAGCGAATACGTCCTCACTGTTCCAGGCTTCAAAGAGTACAAACTGTTCGATGAATCCTTGGCTAGCATTGAGAAAGAGATTATCCGTATTTCTAGAAAGCACAAAGCAAAGGCAGATGTAATCAGAGATTACGAATAATCAAAGAATTCTGAGGATACCTATTGCACAAGGACGTGTATCTGTTTACAATGGGTCATCCCTTAGAGAAAAGCTCTAAGATTCTAGGAGAAACAAAATGAAAGCCCTCAATAATGTTCCAGGCTACAAAGGCAACCTTAGCAGTGAAGCTGTGAAGACCTTCGGTAACATTGCTCAAAGCATCATTGAACATGGTAATATGAATGCCTGGGATAGAGCTAATAATTCAATGCGTGCTGCACTGATGCAAGTTAAACGTAACTCTAATGGCAAGGCAGAGTTTCTTGTAAAGGCTAAGAAAGAGACAGGTATAGTTAAAAACTCTCACCCTCTCCTGGCGTGGTGTGTAGAGAACTGGAAATTCTGATTAGATTAATCCTAGCAGGAAACTCTAAGCCCACTGTGTAGTGGGCTTTATGCTATCTAAAATATGACTAAAAAGACAATTCTAGTCACTAAATGAATAATTATCAAACCTAGCCTAAGCCTTGAACTGCAAGGTCTGTAATGCGACTGTAAAGAGTGTTTAGTCACTAAATGAATGTCTACAAGTATGGAGGAGATTAACCGCTAGGTTAAGCGCATCTAAATTACTCTTTTGTCAACCTGTACAATCCTGTACATTATCACAGTATCCTTACATCCCACATACAGGGATACCTTATAATTAACCATTATCTATCAACATCTTACAATCAATTAGCTAATTCTATTAGTATACAAGCTTTGCCTACATCAGACATACAATAGCTCGATTCAACTGTTCAATGGGAAGCTGAACAGAGAGCCTAAGTGTATGTTATTAAAGGAGATTGTGTGTATCAAGTAGCGTCTTGGAATACCATTTGGAATACGCCTGTAAAGGACTGACAGCGCCCATAGGAGTCTATGTCAGTCTCTATTAGAGTAAGGTGATCAATAGAGTATAGGTAGTATCTATTAGGTAGAGGGTGGTGATAGAGTGAGCATATTTGAAGCGATCTAGAGCAAATCAAAAGCTAAGGGCGTAGTACGTTAAACACCCAATACAACTATCCAATAACCCACCGACCTACAGACCTGTATCTACAAGTCTTTGAGGATATTTACAGACAAAGAAATAGACCCCTACTAGAATTAGCTAAGGGTCTTTCCAGAGGGGCGTAAAGATATTTCTAGTTGGGATATATAATAAGTAGTGAGATTTAGCACACTACGGTTTATAAGGGTTGTAGGGCTACCAACTCGTCACCCATGAAGAGTTCGTTATTCAGATGACCCTACACCATACCAACTGTTTGTTCTTGTTTCTCGATACCTAACATCTCCTTTCCATCCGTAGATAGGGGACACTTGAATAACAATATCTCCCCTTAAAGGTTTATTCTTATGAGTGACCCTAAGTACATTAGGACTCAATCCTTTTAGGAGCCTAGCTAGATTGGATTCAGACACACCACAAGCCAGTAGATCTTTTACACTTCCGATGTAGATATTCCATGCTGTCAGGTTTAAGACTATGTGTGTAATTAGTTTCAACTCAAGAGGAGATAATAGATTTTGGTTTAAAGCATCTAATAGGTTGTGAGATGTAAGATATACCTTGTCCTTAAGGTAGCCGTCTACTACAGACAAGGTTTCAATAAGGCTTTCTTTCGTTGTGCAGTCATCCGCATACCTGACATCAACCCCTACATACTTATCAAAGCTACCACGTTTCACATGCTTTGGTTTCTTGTGGTAAACAATCTCCCCTGTATCATCATCTACTAGGATCAATCCTTCATGCTTGGAGTCAAAGGTTTTTATACTCATTGTATCCCCTTAGCTTTTCAAGCATATTCTTGTAGTCTTGTTCTAATTGATTGTCTCCATATTGTGTTCTATATTTAGATTTTAGTGCAAGTACTTCTTTGTATCTAGCACAGGGCTCTAGGGGATTGCAGCGTAGCTCTCCTACCATTGTATCTGGATTGGTAGGTATGTTTTCAATACCAACGAAGCTCAATATTTCAGCTTGTCTTGCATAGCCGTATTCAAGATGTAAGCCTTGTGTTTTTAATAGCAAAGTGTTGTGTTTGTAAGGAATCATTTTTATCAACCCTCCACAAACTTAATTAATCGTTGTTTCTCATCTTCGTTATATAAATTAAAACAAGGGACGTTATACTTCTTGGCTAAATTCCATGCTGTTGCCGTACCACCCTTAATATTTCCATGCTTATCAAGCTTAGCCCAACAGATGAGAAAGCTTGATGGGTTATTTAATAGTGGCCCCAGTATCTGATAAGTATTACGTGCATGGAGTTTCTTAGCAGCTATAGAGCACTTATCCCAAGCTGGGTGTGTATTCTCTGCAAGCTTGAAAGCTGAGACCTTAGTACTCATTTGATCCAACACTTTATACCAATCTTTAAACTGCTCTGTGTAATTACCAAACCCACTCCAAGGGATATAAATATTACCCATCACAGGTATGTCGCTAAAGCTTGTGGCTGTATCTAAACTCCACTCTTTAGCACCTTCCTCAAAAGCAGTATCCGCACCCTGAGCACCGCCTGAACGCAAGACGTAATCTTGATCAGCTAATGTAAATGCAATCTCATGCATAAGCTCTAGAATATCTTTTGGTGTTTCTCGTGAACCAATCCCTGTATAATATTTCATTGTATAAATACTCCACTACCACATTCAGCACAACCTTGATACCAAATCATATAGTTACCACCTTTCCAATAACGCTTAGGGCTGCCTTTGTATAGGCATTTCATGCAGGTATATTCTAACTTGTCTGCTGTGTAATCCCCACTATCAAACAGCTTAGTATTTGATAAATTAATATCCTCAATAATGGGCATGTCCTTCACACACATCTTCCCACTGGAAGACTCCTCAACACACTCCTCTTTGTCTCGTCTAGTGCAAGAGCATTTATTATTACACATTTCTTTTCCTCCATTCTTCCCATGTAATAAGATCTCCTTCAGAGGTAAGCACCTTCTCATGAGGCTCTGTCCCTTCTTCTAGGTGTTTACGTGCCCCGTATTCAGAACAACCTATCCGTGTGATTCCACCCCTATCTGAGACGAGTACAGCCATTCTGCGGATGGATTCCAATGCTAACTTTTCTTGTTTTTCCTTGTATAACTTTTCTGCTGATTTCTTGAATGGCCACATTATATTTATAATCCTCATATTTAATATCAATACCCGTAAACTTTATAAGGGATAAGGCTTATTGTGGTGAATATTATTTAAGCATCGGGATATTTCCCATATTAATTATACATCTCTCGTAAAGACATACATGCTCTTGGATTTTAAGCTAACACGTCTAATCATACCTAAAACCCCGCATGAATAGCCTATTCTAAACGATTTTGAAGGTATGATTCAAGTAGTATTCCACATAGAGCACGAGCATTGTATGTGTTATTAGCTTGTGCAAAGGATTTTAAGGATGAAAACCCTGTTTCTTCTATGAAGATGTTGATGTCATATCCAAGCTTTGTAGCTACACGTTTAAGATATTTAACATCTGTCCCCGGATGCATCCATTGTGGGAGACGTACACCAAGCTCTGAGGCTGTGTTCTCCCAATAAGGCATATCGGCATATTCTAGCTTTAGATTGTTTAAAGCCCAATCTTTTTTATCTTCTCTAGCTTGTGCAATAGCTTCTCGATCTTCTTGTGTCAACTCTTTAAGATGATTCATATAAATTCTCCTTACTGTGGCCGATAAACAAGAATAAAACATTGCTCTTCGTTATTAAATCCCCATTCACCACCTTTGATGTTGAAGTTTTTAATATATTCTGTACAACCTACAAGTGTTTGAAAATACCTGATACGGAAGTCAGGGGTGTCCAATGGACCCACCATATCTTTATTTGGTTGTTCTGTCTCTATTTGTTCATTCATCTCGTTTCTCCTGTACACGTTCAGACCGAGCACCTTGATACCCTGCCATGTGTCCTACAATAATTGAATAGATACTCATCACAGAAACCCAAAGGATGCTTTGTGACCAAAACACCAGTGTTGGCACTGTAAGCCCTAGCCATAAAAGCATCATACCTAGATGGAAATATTTCATGTGTTTTGCTGTTAGCTTCATTTTCTGCCCTAATTCTAACAAAGAAGCCCTGCAAGCACAAGCTCACAGGGCTATTAAATTTATTGAAAAATACTATTAAGATTTTCTTTGTAATAGTCATTGATCATCTGACTAATTTCTCTGTCTGACCAGTTCTCTGCAATCGTAAGGATAATATATTCTTGTTCTAGTTTGTAAACGTCTTCCTCGTGTTCCCAACTTCCATCGGCTAATAAAATAATTTTCATAAAACACCTTTAGAATGGAAAATATTTAGAGGTTATAAACATCTGATAATAAATAGGATTTACAAAGTTTACGATGTTACTAGAGGCTTTGATAAATCCTGTCTTTTTATTGAGTTGTAGATTTACACCTTTTACAATCTTTGCAGCCTGAGCTTTCTTCCAGCTATAAGCATCAAAATCAAATGGTGCTCTTGGCTTTGTGAAATCATGGTTGTCGTAGTAGTGATTATTGTACAACTGAACAGCCGTGTTAAAGCTTATTGTCTGTCGTGCCTTATTACTGCGTGTAAAGCTTTCAAAGTAGCACGCTTTGTCAAAGAATACACTGACCACAGCCCATTCATAATTCAATGCAGACATGAAGGCTTTTAAGCTGTGTAGTTGTAGTTCTTTAGTGTCTACAATCTCTTCAGGGAGAAGCATCTTATCTTCTTTTTCTTCAAAAGACGTATTCTTGTATTCCATCACACTGCTCTTTAGTAAAGATTGCTTTGCCCATTCTAGATAGTCTTTGTCATTCATTCTTGTTCTCCTAAATCTTTATTACTTCAATGTTGTTTGCACGAAGGTACTCTAAACCCTCTGTGCTCCTATATTCATTTCGATAGTATACTTTTGTTATACCGCTGTCAATAATATCAATAGAGCAGAACTTACAACATGCGTGCGTGCAGAACAATACACCTCCAACAGCGCTCTCATTGCTCTTAGTAAGCCCCATTAAGGCTGATTTCTCTGCGTGTCTTGTCTCTGGTAGGGTTTTACCAAACTCATCCTCTAGTGGTCCATCTATGAACTCAGGTAAGGCATTATAACCACAAGAAATAATCCGATTGTTTTTAACAATAACAGAGCCTACAGACAACCTTTTAGATACAGAGCATTCAGCAAAAGCTTCTGCACACTTCATGTAGGCTTTAATGTGCTTATCTTTCACTCTTATCCACCGAGGCAATCAACCGATCTTTATGATGCAAAGGATGTTCTCCATCTTTCCATGCATCTTTTTCATAAATACAGTAGCTATCACAAGTCCAAACTTCAAGAACATAATCCTTCTTTGTAATACTCTCAAGTTTCCTACAAATCTTTACACCCTTTTTAATTGAAAGCCCTTTAAGTATTGTTTGAAAGTGTCCATTATGTTGATCTGATGTACAACTTAAAAGAAATTTAGCAATATTCATTTAATCTCCTTGTACATTTTAGTGATTAAGTCTACCACTTGCTGCGGTGTAGGTTTGGTAATCAGTTTGATGCGTTGTTCAAGGTCATTTAGGTTGATTAATTTCATTTATTTCTAGTCGCTGTGCCAGTACATGTGTAGCTTCCCGATTCTTGGCGGGACTTAGTCTTGACTGTCTTGCTTGTTTTAACCACATAATGACCAACACCAAATAATTCATCACACTTATCTTGAGCAGCTTTACGATCACTTGTTTTATAAAAGTAATATTTTTGCATAGCAGATACAGAGAAATAAGTTCCAGGATCAATGAAATCATAAGACGTGTATTCAGCAAAAGAAACAATCACCACTTCAACTTCTTTAGTCATAACCTACCCCTTCAAAGCAAACCACAACAAGAAATATAGTCCCACCAACTGTAAAGAAATAGGAATCTCTGTTCCATGCCTATATCGTCTTCGTGGTCTACGCCCTGCAACAGCACAAACCATTAATATTAGAAAGATGATGTGCATTAGAAGTCAGCATCCAATCTATCATATGACAAAGCAGCAGTAAGCTCCTCCCCTAGTGTATAACGTATATCCTCAAGCGTAGCCAAGATAGTTTCAATGTTATCTTGATATTGCTCTGAATAATTCTCTTCTTTAAACTCGTAAAACGTCATAATCCTCTCCTATTATGTTGTTAAAGTGTAGGCTTGTATTCTAGTATTTCAGGCTGCATAGTGTCAAGATTAAATTTGCAATAAGGGGATGATTCTTTCAAGAACCAACCAAACTCATCAGCTTTGTATTCTTTTTTAGCAATGTAAGCCAAAAGATTTCCAATAATCACATCTTGTTCTGTGAAGTGATTACCTTGGTTAAGATTTGGTTCCCAATAACGTTTAGACATTTAATTCTCCTCTAGTTAGTTTAGACAGCAAATGGAATTAAGTTATAAGCTTTAATCTTGTCTTCCCAAAAATGATCTAGTTCTAAACCTAAGCCACTTTCATCTTTAAAATACATACAAAGCTCTGGTTCACATCTCCCTACGGATAATTTATTGTTATAAACTATTTGAATAGAAATATTGTATTTATCGAACATCTCTTTAATTTCTAACAATGCTTTACTGTTCATTTGTATCTCCTTTAGTTTGTGTGCCCTCAGTTTATAGGAGGGCACGTATTCAGGTCAAGGGTTATTTAAGGATAATTTCAATCCTAGGTGTTGCCCTCTGTCTGCGATCTTCACCAGATAGTTCCGAGACAGGTTGAATATTTATCTCATAACCTTTATCGATTAACCGATTAGTCACTTCTTTCTGTAGAAAAGCAAGACCTCTCTCAGTGAGTGGAATTTTATTCTCCTTAATAATCTCTAAAAGTACACTACTTAGATACTCTTCAGGATTCATCTGATTTCACCGCAGGTTTCTTTTTGGCTGCTTTGGCTGCAAGAGTTTTCTGTTTCTTGTCGTAGACTTCAAGGGCCTTTTGAACTTTTTCTTCAATCATCATATCAAGATCAAATCCATCACCCTCTTCAAGCTCTTCTGTAATCTCCGAGCAACTACAACCCTCTACACCACAGCCTTGTTCTTTACGGGCCTCAAACATAGTATCTAGACGTTCTCCAATCTCCTCGTCCGTCAACCAGATTTCGCGATTACGAATCACTTCGTCTAGCTCGGCCTCCGTTAGAAAAAATTGATACGTTTCCCGAATCAAACGTTCTGTTTGCTTGCTTGTAAAATTCACATGATCCATTACATTCTGAACAGTTCCTCCAGAACCAAAACTTGCGTGATGAATCATCATTGATGCATATGGCTTTACTTCAATACCGTGGGCATTCAGTGCTATGATTGATGCGGCTGAATGTGTCTCGCCTTCCAAGATTGCAACAACTTCTGCGTCAGTTTCTTTCATTAAGTTTACAAAACATACTGCACTATCAAGACGGCCACCTGAGTTATTCAGGATTAAATTGATTCGATCTCCTCGTTGTGCCTGACGAAACACTTGAAAAGCATCTCGGTAGTAGGCGGGCTCACGAATATTATCATCTAGAATAATATCAAACACATTTGTTGTAATTGTGGAATGCATTACGGGGCATTGATCTTGAATCATCGGGAAAATCATATCTTCTTTACTCATTACTTACCCCTTCTCGTAGTAAAACATTTTAACAAGTGCCTTAGTTAGCTTACTACGACGCCCGCTGTCTTCAAACGTAAAGTTCACAAAACCAATGTTATCGCGAATTTCCCTAATATCTTCTGCGTCCAAGAATGGTGGGGGATTTCCATTAACTGCTGTTACCAACTCATCCAGATAACGAAGACCTGTTTCTTTACGAATGTCTTTTTGCCGCCAGTCACCTGTCATACAAAGCTGAGCACCATCACCGACACGGGTGGTAAGCATCTGCATAAGCTCTGTATCAAACCCTTGTGACTCCTCACACAAGACAAAACAACCATCTTCAAAACTATATCCACGCATCCATTCAACACTTTTGAATTCTATTACTTTCTTTTCAAGAAGATAGGATAATTGCGTACGTCCAAGAAACTTTGCAAGATGTTCAAGAATACTAGTGAATATCACAGCCAGTTTTTCGTTTTCCGTGCCTGGAACTGCACCTATTGTACGTCCGCAAGATTCATAAGGCCGAACAAGAAATAGTTTACTGATGGATTTAGTTTTCAACAAGTTTGCAGCGTGCCAAGCAGCAAGAATACTCTTACCACCACCTGCTGGACCTTGCAGTGCTACAATTTTCCTACCCTCTTGCAAATACTGAGCGCCTAGTATTTGGGCATCACCAATTGGCTTGAAGTGCATTGAGTTGAATTCTTTTTCTTCATCATACTTGTGATTGACAGCAGGTTTACCAACCTTGTCTTTACGAACACGCTTACGAGGAACGGCAACATCTTGTCCGTCAACTTGTACTACAAATGCTCTTTCGCGACTTCCCATGTACACCTCACTTGCTACCAATTAATAAAAGTACAACAAGATCAATATGACACACTTCCTTTAAATTTACAATCTTATTTATACAATTCTTCTAAAACAAATTCCATCTCATCTGCTTTCTTTTTCAGAGCTAAGTAATCTTCCCACTTAACAAACACTTGAGGAATCTCTTCACGCACCATCTTGACAAGCTCACCAACAACAGTGCTGTACGCCATAACATCTTCGCTCATAAGTCTCTCTCCCTTAAATATTGCTCTACTACTTCATTATAAAGACAAGTGATTGTTTCCCATTCCATGTACAAAGCAGCAGCGACGCGGTGGCAACCATCAATATTCCAAATATAAGGCTCGCCTTCTGGTGTAAACTGTACATCCGCATCAACTGGATCACTCCACTTATCCATAATGAAGTGGCAAACTCTTTGAGCATGTAACAACTCGTCCTCGTGATCCTCATAATCAAAGATTGGGTAGCGTTTAACTAAACCACGCTTGAGGCACTCTGTCACCATATCTTTTGTAAGCTGTTGCCTAGTATTCCAAATGTTAATCTCGTAGGGATTCGGCAGTAAACTGCAATCTATATTCACAAATCATTCCCCACCAAACTACTCACATTAAATGTCTTACTCCCTGTAGCCCCATCAAGAGAAGCTGTAAACGTAATACTAGGTGTGCCACCTTCTCCGTAACCAACACCATACCCTCCTTCACTATCTGTAATAGCAATAGAAGCTGTATATTTATCCAGCAGTACTTTCAATTCAGCAATAAAATCCTCCACTACATCTTGCCCTCCAATAGCATTTAAGTTTGTTGTCACAAAAGATTGTAATGTAGATATTACATTTGTAAGCGTTTGTTCTGCTGACGTAACATCTGTTGTTTCTGTGACATTACCTAAAGCTGTTCTAATAGCTTCAGCTATATCTGATAGCTCGCTTACTTGTGTTTGTAGCGTTTGGAAATCTTCTGTTGTATCCAATTAAGAAATCCTCTGCCAAGTGTTATTAAATGTCATGCTATCTATTTTCCACTGCACAGAGCTACCATCTTCAAACGGGATGTTCAGAAAGAACGTGTGCTCTCTGTCTCTGTTTCTTTCAATAGTGAAATACCATAAATTAGAAATACCTAAATGCGGTTCATTTTTATAAGGATTCCAAATAGCATCAAAAGTTTTGCCTCTTAATCCAACCGCCAAATCAGCTAAAGACTTTTTCATTCAAATCTCCTCATTATCATAAATCAATTCAGCAATGATTGATTCCAACCCTTCTCTGTGATACCACTCTTTTAGGATAGGTTGTTTCCCTTCTTCTTCAATCAGGATAGTTTTCCTGTAGAATCTATGTTCAGAATAATCCGTATAGCTCCAACGTTTCAATTCCCATGTAAAAGGAGAATTATTCTTATTGTCTTTAAATGAATCAAGGGCAATAACAGCATCCATTAAATCTTGTGCAAACCATGCAGCATAAGCGTAAGTTAAGTGTTTCATTTAGTCTCCTTCAATTTGTTATTCAGTTGTTTGACTTCATTATCTAATTTATTCCTCTTCTTTGTAGCCTTCTCATAAAGCTTTGTCAAACGAGCTATTTCTTTTACATAAGGCTCAAACATCTCATACTCCATTGTCTCACGTTCTTTAACGTATAGTGCATGAGCTTTTACAGGATCAAGCATAAACAAAGAGAGTTTAATCATTTAGCCTCCTTGTACATACGATGACTGAGGTATGCCACAGCACCCATCAATTTAAAGAAATTCTCTTCATTCTCCCAATTGGTTTTAACATCAGCCTTATCATCCACAAAGGCTACAGCTAATGAACGTATCTTTCCATCTCTGGCTTGATCCAATAGCTGTTCAAGCATGTAGACAATGGATTGGACAGCTTCCCCTTGTAGGGTGGGTGCTCCCGGTAGTTGAATAATTTTACTCATTGTAGCTCTCCCAATCCTCTGAGAACATGAAAACTTTGTTGTAAGCTTCTAAATACTTCTTGGCTATTGTAATATTTTCAGGAAAAGGTTTCAAGTATTCAATAATAAACTTCTTGTCTTTTCTGTGTTTAGAAAGAACAATCACTTTCCCACCATCTACAAATCCATTGATATTTATAGAATCATTTTCAAAAGTAACTGTTCTCCCTATATTCATAGCTTTTCCAACACCTTGTCAATATCATCTGCCATACGATCACACCTCTCTTCTGAGAGTTTGTTACGAGCACGTTCTAGGGTGTAACGAAGCAACTCAATAGTTTCTCTTTGTTCATCACGCTCAGTCAAAATAGCTTGCGCTCGGTTGTAAAACTGTATCTTAGATAAATTATTCTCCATTGCCAAGAGTATTGGCATTCGGATTATGGCTTGATCCATTTGATCACTCATTCTTCAACCCTCCGTATAAATCTTTCTGGAAACCAAGTGTAATAGACTGTGAACGAAAGCACAACAGGCCATAGAAACAAAGACAAGATAAGAAAGTATGTCCAACACACTGCAATCTTAAATTGATCAGGCACTAATTCAAGGGATTTATCACCGTCTAAACGTGCTCCTTTGTCCAACCATGCTACCACACCACCTATAGGCTTCAAAAGCTTTTCTAGGGTGTTTTTGGTCAGTAAATAGGTGCATATGGATAGGATAATCCAGTAGGCTAGGTATGTCATTTATTCCCCTTGGTGTTTTTCACCAATTCCCGAAGTAAGCTGAGTTCTTGGTCACGTTTACGAATCTCTTTCTTTCGATTGCTGCTACCTGCGATCAAGGCGAACAACACCCACAGCGGAAGGAAAAAGCCTCCAGTGATACAGGTAAGGATGAAGCAGATGAAGTGAGCAAAGCCTGACATGGTGTATCTCCTGTTTGTGTGTTTTGATTCAGTGAGGGAATGATAGCAGTATGTGGGTAGGGTATGCAAGCAGTTATTTAGATTTATTTTTGATTTAGATTTATTTTTGGTTGACTTATTAAATTTAATCTGCCATACTTGATCTTCACCTTCTAACTGTAAAGACATTAGGTGTACGGACACAGAGAGATATGTCAGCGAAAGCATTCACTCACCGGCTGTGTCTTAAAGGGTATGAAGAGGTTATCTGACTCGCCCAAGCTGATCTCGTAGGTTCTTATAGCGTCAGAGACTACATGCTGTAAAGCATGGAATGAGAACCGTCCATTCTGCTAACCTAGCAGCCTAACCTCAGACTCATCAGAATGAGCTTGATTTAGTGAAGGATAGAGCCAAGGTTTCGTCTTAGGCAGACTTGTTCTGTATGGCGATTCCTTGGGACTTCTCTATCCTTCCTACCACAGATCTATCAGAATGAGTATATAAGATACTAAGGATAAGTAATAACACAGGAGATAAGATATGAATTTAGACATAGAAGATGTGATTAAAGCACAAAAGATCAGAAAACAAATTAACAATCAAGAGTTAAAAATAAACCCTTGACACCCGCACTCTCCTAAGCTAGAATCAAACCACACAATAGGAGAACCACATGAAACCAATTATCTACACAGCCCTAATCATCGCTGGCATGGTGATGTTCTACAAATGGGGACAAGACAATCCCAATCAAGAGCATTGGGTGGCGTATAGTCAGCTAAAAGATGAAAACCTTAAGCTTCGCTCTGACTGTTCAAACATGCTTGACAAACAGATACAAGATGGTCTTAAGGATTATATTAATCGTGTAAACAACATTAGGAAATAATTATGAATGTATTTACAATATTAGCTATTGCTGTAATTGGTATTGGTGCCGCTGTCTACATAGTAAAAGAGCCTTTAAAGCCTAGAATTACACAAGCTGATTTAGACATGTGGCGTACACAAATACAAGAACAAAAGAAACAATTGGATTTCCTCAAAGCTTGGACAAACTGTACACAAGCGTTTGGTGAGTTGGTTGTAGACAGTAAAGGGAATTACGCATGTGCCTTAAAGAGGTCTAGGTGGGGTAATATTGGTTAGTTATAATTATTTTCTATTAACACTTGACATCTGATAGATGTATATGTAATTATATGTGCATTGAAACCAAATAAGGAAAAACCTCATGAAAGAGGACGAAGATACTTCTGTATTACCTCTTTTTGAAGGTGATCTTAAAAGTTTGAAAGTGTTGATAGAAGACCAGCAGTTTCCAGATGTATTGATATTGGAAGAAGGCTGTAGAAGCTTTGTGTGGGAAAGGGCATTTGAATCTCTTACTGAAAGGGGTAAAACACAGTTCTGGACAATCTATTCAGATGATTATGATAACTAATTGAAATAATGGTTGACAGTATTAGAATAATGTGTCTATAATAGTATGACTGCGAAATAAAAGTAGCTTTTATGTATTGTATGGAATGCATATCAATAGAATAAGAAACAAATGTATTGTATTTAATTCAAATTATTGGTAGTGATCTCACCGGGCGTGGGTCGTAGACTGTTAATCTACAGATGAGTGGTTCGAGTCCACTACTACCAGCCATCCTTGGGTGTTTTTAGTCTAGTGGCGAAGACAGCGGACTGTAAATCCGTACATTGATACATCGGTGGTTCGAATCCATCAACACCCACCAAATATGCCGTTATAGCTCAGTAGGTAGAGCAACGCACTTGTAATGCGTAGGTCCTGAGTTCAAATCTTAGTGACGGCACCATCTTTACAGCGTAAGACGATTTGGAGACTGGTTGTGTATTAGGCCCCTCCACCCTGTAGACGGATAGAGGAATACACTCTCTATCAGGAAGTGGCTGAACCTGCAAAGGTTCTCCTCTAGAGATGTAGCGATTAAATTCGTTAGCTAATAGATGCGTACGCCTTCCTCTGTAAACCACTTGCCGGAGTGTGTCTAAAACCGGATTTCTTGTTTTACTTATTTTAATTTTGAGGAATAAAAATGTCTGATTTTGAAAAACATTCTATTGTTGCTGCCCATCTTTCTGCACACTACGCAGGCCCTCGTCAGCATAATGATGGCCCTATGTATCGTAGTATGGCTATTGAGCTTTATGAAAAACTTAAGTTATATGAAGAACAAGAAGCTGTAGCTGTTACTGATTTTAAAGACTGTAATGGTGCATATGTTCTTCATGTACCTATTCAATATATGCAAGAATCAGCAAAAGAAAAAGATCTGGCTATTTACAAACTTCTAAAAGAACAGCTTAGAAAAATTAATAATGGTGAGAGTGAAGGAATGATTTTGCCTGCCATTACTGATGAGATGGGAAATCGTATGTTTACTTTAGAATACGTCGGACCAAAGCAATAGATTCACCGGCATGAGCGCTAAGAAGTAAATCCTCCATAAAGCTCTGTCTTCATCCACAAGACTATCCTCCCTTCTCCTCTAGTCTTGTGTTAAAGGCGCACGTTCCCTCCTGCGTGTTTGCCTCCTATAACTTCTGATTGCCCTCCTCTTTTGGAAGTTATATTTTTAAGGATTCTCCTTCTATTGAATATTGTAAGACGTATTGTCTACGAGCTTCCTTAAAAATATGAACAATTATAGGTAATTAAAATGGCTAACAAAAAGACACCTAGTCCAGCACAACGCTCAACACAGTTTGATGGGGAGCGTAGTAACCGTAACACTAAATCAAATAGTAAAATTCGCATACAGAAGTCTAAGCTGCGTGATACAGCGGCCAAGCTGCGTGAAATTGAGCCTAAAGCTCTAGAGAACATTAAAGATAGTGTTGAAGGTAGGGATGTTGATGCTAAACAACTTTCAACAAGTCAGTGGGTGATAACTAGTATCATTTCCTTAGACCGTGCTGCTTCTCAGGAAGAGTCCACTCTCACTAAACTACGTCTTGAAGGCAAACGCGATGAAGAGGAAGAAGACGCTGCGGAAATCCTAAAGCTTGTTCCTGTCACTAGATTGAATCTTAACTACACCCCTAAACTCGGTGAAGTTGGGTATGAAGAAAACGAATAAGAGGAAATAAAAATGGTTAATCTAATTCTTGTACTATTGATTCTAGCTCTTGTACTACCACTGTTCGGTGTGTTCGTAATCGCCGGTACTGTTGGTTTGCTATTGAAAATTCTTCTAGTAGTATTTATTGTTGGCTTGATTTTGAATCTTGTTAGTGGCAATCGTACTTTTTGGTTTTAAATTAAGAGTTTTAAAAATTATCTGCCTTATAGAAATGTATAAGCGTAGGAAATGAATCAAGCTTCGGCTTGGTGTCTTCAAGGTAAGTCCTAGTTCCTTTGAAGAAAGCTAATCTGGCGGTTAGCGTAAGTGTGGTGAGGGAGACAAGCCTTTTGTGTCTCCACGGTAGTGCAGCAGGTAAGAGTGGCGGCTACCACCTATTTTATAATAAGAATAAACACGAGTGATATGTATGTCCCTATCTAGTAATGATAAAGCCGCTTTAATCACTCGTGTTGGTCCTGTAAGGGCTGCTCTTGCGGGTGCATACGATTCAGGTATTACCACACAAACGGGTGCTTCATTAGGCACCACATACCTTGCAGCCAATCATGCTAACGAGCTTGTGGTTGTAACAGATGGTAATCCTCCGTTCCTTGCTTTGAGTGATGCGATTAACTGGCGTAAAATGGATGGGACAATCTATACCCCTCCTATCTTGCCAACATCTATCTCTGTAACGCCTAATCCCTTCGCTGTAGCGGTTGGTAGTACTGTACAACTTACCCCCGTGGTTGGTCCTACAGGCGCTAGTCAATCAGTCACCTACTCCTCTCGCAACCCAACTATCGCCACTGTTAACAGTTCAGGTGTTGTTGCAGGTGTTGCTATTGGTACACCCACTATTGACATCACAACTACTACAGGCGGTGTCACTACTTCTGTATCTGGTAACGTGGTTGCTGCAAGCGCTACAGTTAAAGCGTTGGGTCGTTGGAATCCGATGAATGATGGTATTGCCACCACATCCTCCACCCTAACCACATACTACGTTCCTGTGAAAATGATTACAGGATCGGGTGATGCTACAGGTGTTGCTTTAAACCTTCCGGCATGGTACACACCCAACACTAACACAGGTACGGGCACAAACCTTGGTAATGATATTAATATCATAGAGGCTAGCCTTCAAACAACTACCACTTCTGCTCCTGTAACCTTTTCAGGCAATCGTACAGGTGTTGTGACCAATGGTAGCAACCTGATTAGTGACATGATCACACCAACGGCCTTGGGTTTTACAGGTGGTGTAATTCCTGTTGGAACAGTGTTGTTCTTCAAAATGAAAGCAACAGTTCCAACAAATGGAAGTATCCCAACAAGCCCACGTAACTTGTACGGGCAGTCTAACTTGTCAGGTTGGTTTTACGATTCAACACAAACAACAGTCCCAAGTGTAGATTCGTTGGCTAACTCTACGACAGGCTATACAGGCACTGCTCCGGTTAGTGCGGGTAATCTTTATGCACCAATTCTAATTGGTATTTTCAAAGATGCTACCATCAAGTCTTATGCCGCTTGGGGCGACTCAATTGAATCTGGCTATAACGACTTGAACCCAGGATACCTTGGTGGTGGATTCTTCCAACGTGCATTGGCATTGTTTCCAACGCCTGCTGCGTCCATTAACTTTGGTATCTCAGGCGCTCTGTCAACATCTCTAATAACTGATGCTCGTATTTTGGCTTATTTCAAATACGTACCAGACGGTTTGCATGTGATGGTGGGTACTAACGATTTTGGTATCAGCACACCGCCAACAGCAGCATCTATTATTTCTAATATCGACGCATTCGTTGCTCGATATAAAGGTGCTACAGGTGTTAAGGCTGGTGTTAAGGCTTCCATTTCACGTCTGTTGCCGCGTACCACATCCACAGATAGTTTCGTAACTGAAGCTAACCAAACAATCAATGCAAACTGGAACCCAGGCCAAGTGGTTGCACAGTTCAATGCTTTGATCACCACTACTAAATATGACTCTGTTGTTGTTAATGATGCTGTACGAGGTACAGATGTAAGTAAGTGGATTGTTAACGGAACTGCCAACTCACAAACTGGTGATGGTACACATCCTAGTGGCGGTGTTAACGGTGCTCCTCTTCTTGCAAGCACTTACAACAGTGTTCTACAAACAGCTTGGGCATAAGATAAACAAGAGGAATAAGAAATGGCAGAAATCATTATCCATGGTGACTCTTTTGACCAAATAGCGCCAATTGGTGATGCTTTCTCGCCCGGTTCTTTTGTCACTGGGGTTACTGTTAAATCACAAATAAGAACAGGTAAATATAACAAGTTTATCTCAGACCTTGTGTGCTCATGGGTTGACCCCGATACTACTAAATATCTCCGTCTCTTTTGCATAGACACCACAGCTTGGCCTTTAGGGGATGCAACTGTGGATGTTCAGTTTGTAAGAGATATTGATGGATATGTTTTTAGTTCATCGGCAATACCTTTTACAATTGTTAAAGATATAACTTCAGAGAGCTTATAAATGCTACCACCTATTCTAGGCAATTATGTAAAAGGTGATCCGGGCCTAGTATGGCGGGGTCAATATGATTCAACTAAGTCTTATGCATTAAATGATGCTGTAGGCTTTGCAGGTAGCAGTTATGTTGCTATTCAAATATCTCAAGGCGTATCTGTCAGTGATTTAGCCTACTGGAATATCCTAGCTAAAGCTGGTGCTGATGGCAATGGTAGCGGTGGTGACGGTCTTGTAGACTCTGTAAACGGTCAGATTGGTGTTGTTGTTCTTGAGGCAGATGATGTTGGTGCTGCCACAGCCGCTCAAGGTTTGCTAGCTACCACTGCTGTACAGCAGATTGCAGGCAAAGTTCTTAGTAGCAACGACTACACGATTGTAGACAAAACCAAGCTCGGCACTATACAGCAAGGCGCTACACTCAACGATACAGATGTAAACCTTAAAAACCGTGCCAATCATACAGGCACACAAGATATTTCTACTATCAACAACCTTCAATCTAGCCTTACAGCTAAAGTGGATATTGTTGTTGGTAAAGTTTTGTCAAGCAATGACTACACCACAGCAGAACAATCAAAGCTAGCCACCATTGCTCAAGGTGCCACTGTAAACAGTGCCGATGCTTTTCTACTAAACCGTTCAAATCAGACTGGCACTCAAGCTATTGCAACAGTTGATGGTTTGCAGACAGCTATTGACTCCAAAGTTAATTTCATCTCTGGTAAGGGTCTTTCTACAAACGACTACACCACTGCTGAAAAGACTAAGCTTGGTACTCTTGATACAGCCTCTTTTCGTGGTAGCTTTGTAAGCCTTGCAGCACTAACATCAGGTGTTACAAATCCTCGTGCTGGTGACTATGCTTTCGTAGATAACTCTGGTACGCCTGCCTTATTCTACATCTGGCGTACAAGTGATAATACTTGGCAGTTGGGTACTAGCAGCAGTTCTCCTGCCCTAACTCCTGCACAAGTAAAGACTTCATATGAGTCAAACGCTAACACCAATGCTTATGTAGATGCGGATAAAGCAAAGCTTGCAGGCATTGCAACAGCAGCTACAGCAAACAGTCCTGATGCGACCCTTCTGAATCGGGCTAACCAGACTGGTACTCAATCTATTAGTACTGTAGATGGCTTACAACCTGCTTTAGATGCAAAAGTTGCTATTGTTTCAGGTAAACAGCTTTCAACAAATGATTACACTACAGCAGAACAGACAAAACTTTCTGGTATTGCAACAGCCGCTACAGCAAACAGTAGTGATGCATCTTTGCGTGATCGATCCACCCACACGGGTGTTCAGGCTATCAGCACTGTTACGGGGTTGCAGCCAGCACTTGACGCTAAACAAGCAACAGTTACTGGTAAAGGTTTATCCACCAATGATTACACCACAGCCGATCAATCCAAGGTTGCTAGTGTTGCTACGGGTGCTACAGCAAACAGTACAGATGCTCTCTTAAGGGATCGTACTACGCACACAGGTGTGCAAGCAATTTCTACAGTGAGTGGTTTGCAATCTGCCCTTGATGCTAAAGTCACTACGGTAAATGGTAAAGCTGGCCCTACTGTCACTCTAACTGCAACAGATTTAAGTGCAGCAAGCAGCGCTCAAGGTGCTAAAGCCGACACTGCTGTTCAGACAGTAAATGGTAAGACTGGTACAACTATTACATTAGCCGCCACAGACGTTGGAGCAGCTACTTCAGCCCAAGGTACATTGGCAGGTACAGCCGTACAACCAGCAGCACTCGCTTCAGCCATATCAGTAAAACCCTCGGTTAATGATGCGGCTACAAGTGGCTCAAACGTAACATACTCGATTGATAAGATTCTTGCTCTTTTAGCAGCAGCCTCAAGTCAACCTCTAGTATTGGGTATCACTCAACTAACTACTACAGCCCTTGCTGCAACGTATAAATATCGTACAGCAATGTTTGTTCCAGCAAGTGGTTATGCCTATAATATTTATTCAGATGGGACTAATTGGCGTCGTGTGGATGATCCTACAGTTATTGTAAGTACTGACCCAGGAACTTATTACGTGCGTGGTGTTAACCTAAGTGGTATGGAATATAGTGAAAGTACTATTCCAGGCACCCCAGGTCAAAACTATTTCCTCCCAACCTTGGCAAACTTCCAGTATTGGAAAGCTAAAGGTTTTAACATCATTCGCTTGCCAATTCTTTTGGCTCGCTGGTTTGATACCCCAGGCGCTGCATTAAATGCTACTGGTAAGTCTCAGATTGATTTGGTTCAAGGGTATGCTGATCAAACGGGTATGCAAATTATCCTAGATGGTCACGACTACGCCAAACGTTATGTGGGTGGAGCACAAGTACAACTTGGTTCAAGCAGCTATAGCGTTGCATCTTGGGCAAGTGATTGGGCAAACGTAGCTACCTATATTCAAGGTAAGACAGCGTTTTACGGTATTGACTTTGTAAACGAGCCAGCCGGTCTACCAATTGCCTCTACAGCGTTCAACTACTACCCAACGGCTAGACCTTACAAGCAGTTGATGACCGATCCTACCAACCGTAATCCAGTGACAACAAGTAACTGGTTTACAACTGCACCTTACACTAACGTTTCATTTGGTGGTACAACTGGTCAAGGTCGTCTTTCATGGGCAGCTACAACAGCCCAGTATAAAGACGCTATTCGCCATAGGATTAATGGCAGTGATGGTGGTGATACGCTAGTAGCGGGAAGTACTTACACAATTAGCTTCTCCTACGAGTCAACTGCCACTGGTGGTACTCACATCCTGTACTTTGCAGCAGGTGGGTATGCTTCAGCTAGCGGTGTTGCACTCGGTAACATACCATTAGTTGCTACCACAAGTCGTAGCCGTGTTAGCTTGACTTTCACAATGCCTTCTGGTCAAACCCTACTGTACTACAACTTCAACATGCAAGGCTTTGTAGGTATGGGTTATGTAGAAGACTTTAACATTACTGAAGGGTCGACTCTACAGCCATATGTTACTTGGTCTTATGATGGTTCTCCTACAGCAAGTATAACAACCGCCACAAACACTGCAATTGCTGCTGTTCGTAACGCAGGTTATACGGGTTATTGCTTGTGGGAGGGTGATCAAGCTTCAGGTTTGATGGCATTCGGTTCTTGTTATGGTTGGTGGCCTGATGTCCCTTGGATTGACCCACTCAACAAGACACAACTATCCCTTCACCACTACCTTGACTACAGCGGTGCATATACAACTGCATGGACTCAAGATGTTCGTGACCGTATGCCTCTGTATGTTAACGCAGTGGGTAGGTGGACAGATGCGAAAACTGTCAAAGTGTTTATGGGTGAATATGGTGTACCAAGTGATTCAAGCACCAGTTCTGCAAACTACCGTACAGACTTTGCAGCATCCCTAACCCTCTATGACACTTACAAATGGAGTGGTACGTATTGGGCGGCTGGTGATGGCTTTAGCTCTATCACAGCAGTTGGTCCGGTTAGTGGCGCTGATAATACAGTTGTATTGCCAATTATTGTTGCTCACCCTCCACAAACTGCCTCAACAACACCTTCGAATGCTGTTACTTATAATGGTAGTCCAGTTACTTATAATGGCGATTACGTCACTTACGGAAGTTAATACATGACCACAGATATTTCAGTACCGCTGGCGGCATTGCTTCCTGCTGCTATCACAACTGCTCTTCCTTCATCTTTACCATCAACCCTACCAGCAGCCTTGACCACCGCTAAGGTTCGTACACGCCCACTAACCAACACCTTTACTGTGTCTAGGTTTGGGCGTTACATTCCACGAACTGCCTCAACAACTATTGAAACCCACACTTCAATCCAAGAAGTCATGGCTGATAGTTTTTATGGTTTTCAAGTTATACTTCCTAACAACGGTCCAGCAATTGCCGGCTGTACTGTTCAGGTTTGTGTAGCCAGTGCGATTGGTGCTGATAACGTTGTACCTATCACCCCTACAGGTGGTACGTGGACTAACGCCACTTTGAACGGTTCCACCACTATTAACATTGCAGCCCAAATTGCAAACGAAGTTCCTTCTTACACCATTCTTGATGTAAGTCCACTTCGCAGTTTGGCACGCACCGATAGCGGAACCAAGGCTATTGTTTGTGTACGCATTCAATTCCCAACCACCATTTCTCCAATGATTCCGGCGAATAACACCTACTACTGGGCTACTTCAGGTCAGGCTCAGCCTATCCTTAAAGGTTCATACCAAGCTGTAGCCGGTATTACAACTCCTGCCAACTACACCACCACCACTGTTAGTTATGACAGTGTATTTCACCCAGCTATCCGTTATTTCAGCCCTCGTGCTGGTAAACTAGTTATGGTGAATGGCGACAGTACTGTAGAAGGGATTGGTGGTGATATTCGTGCGTTTGGTGCTGTACAACGTGCTTGTGCTGCTCTTTCCTCGCCGACAGCGCCTGTTGAGTGGTTTAATGCGGCTTTACATGCACAGACCCCCGCCACTTATTCACAGATGGTAAGTAACCACTTGGATAAAGTGAATCCTACTGCATTGTTCTATGCTCCCTATTCAATTAACAACACTTATACAAGCAGCACCGTAACAGCTATTCTGCAAGAAGATTACACAGCCCTTAGCCGTGTACTCTCAACAGTGAGCTTAAAGACTGCTCCACCTGCTCTGTATTTCTTGGAAGGTGCTCCAACCAACACAGCATACCGTGCTCTTGGTGCATATGACACAACTGTTCGTCGGTTTATGAATAGTGAGGCTGCACTTCTTACCAATAACTACGGTGGAGTTGCAGTAGTGCCAGGTTATCAAGCTGCTGTTGCTGGTGCTGATGATGGTTCAGGTCAAATTCAGATTGCATCAGGTATGGCTTCAAGTGACAACGTACACTTCAGCAACGCTGGTTATGTTGCGCTACAAGCAGTTGTACAACCAACCGTAGCTGCACTTTAAAATGTGTGAGGGGCCGTAAGGCCCCTAGTTTAAGCAGAAAGAGGCTGTGTCATACAAAAGCCGTTGTTTGTCTGTCAGTGGCTATAAAGACCTCTTGGAAAGGCACCTAGAATAACAATAAGAGGTGTTTAATATGAGTAATACACTTAATGATGTACAGCTAGTCACTAACACATGGATTGATGCTTACGATCTTACAGGCATAAGCCCCGGTACATCCCTGATCATTAGAAACAAAGCTTCAGCCGTTATTTATATTAACATCAATGCTGTAGCCCCTCCTGTAGCTTCAACTGATGGGTGGGATTTAGGATCTACGACAGGGGAACGATGGACGACAGTTACAGATGTACCTACAGGAAGTAGAGTTTGGCTGAAGGGAACTAATGCTGGTAAAGTTTCTATTCAGACGCTTGATTGAGGAGTAGACAATGAGTATTATTCCTAATAGAAACAATACAACAATCATTGAAGGGGATAGCGGAGTTAACCTAGATAATTTAGGTGTTAACGAAGTTCCTTATAAAGCAGAAGATGGAACTCTGCAAGGCTCAGGCCTTATGATGCTTTCCTCAGGAGCCCTACTAGCTCCAATAGGGTTTGCTGTAGAATCAGGATCAGTGGATTTTGGTGATGTCTTAAGGCTATCTGAATCAGCAAGTTTTCTTGCCATTCAAGATATGGTGTCCCTTAATAGGTACCAATTAGTAGACTACTCAGTTCCAAGAAATGCAGCTTCATCAAAACCCTACTATTTTTATTTGAAAGAAGCCGAACGGACGTTCTCAGCTACATCAGGAAGCGATGTTTTAACATCTCCTATTTCTTTTGAATACACAACAACCCTTACAGCTAGATCAAATGCTTTGATATTCACAGCATCATCGGCAATGACAAATGTAAGGCTTAGAATTAGAGACAAGACAAGCAATATTGCAGTAAAGTATTTCCCTAGTAAGTCAGCTTGGGTGTCTGGTAGTAATGGCACCAACCTTTCAACAGGTGATAATATTATTGATTATCAAGATACCTCTCTTATCTTGACTTCAGGTACAACTTTAATATTTGATATTGTTGCTGACAACTATGCACTCCTAGGAAATAGCTCTACAGGAATTCCAAAGATTTCAGCAATCATTCAAGAAGGCTATTATATTGGTCTTGTTGATACCAATGATCTTAATGCTGTAAAAGCAATGATCCCCGCAACAAGTGTAACATCTGTAAATGGACAAACTGGTGCAGTGACAATACCAGCATCTCCTACACAAGTTAACAGTGATTGGAATAGTGTTGCTGGTGTTAGCCAGATATTGAACAAACCTGCCCTATTTGACGGGAAATATACGAGCCTAAGCAACGTTCCTGCTGCATTCGTTCCTACCCCACACACTCACGTTATAGCAGACGTTACAGGGCTACAAAACGCGCTGGATAGCAAGATTGGGACAAGTACAGCAATCCCCTATTTACAGCTTACAGGAACGCCTGTAATTCCTGCTGCACAAGTGAATTCAGATTGGAATGCAACATCTGGTGTGGCTTTTATTCTTAATAAGCCAACTATCCCTGTTGTAAACTATCCTGTCATAAGTGTCAATAGTAAAACAGGAACTGTTGTTCTTTCAGCTTCGGATGTAGGAGCTATTGCTACAGGGGCTAGTATTCCTTATAGTACATTAACAGGTGTTCCAACAGTTGTAACAAAGACATCACAGCTTACAAACGACAGTGGCTATCTTACTACTGTTACCTACCCTGTCACGTCTGTTAACACAAAGACAGGGGCTGTAGTCTTAACCAATTTGGATGTTGGAGCAGCAGCTACAAACCATACACATGTTATTAGTGATGTGACAGGCTTACAGACAAGTCTTGATGGGAAGATTAGTGTAGGTGCTAATATTCCATACAGCACGATCACAGGTAAGCCTACAACATTAAGTGGTTATGGAATTACAGATGGTGTAACAACAACTAGCCTTACAACCACACTATCCACTTATGCTACAACAAGTGCATTGACAAGCGGATTGTCAACTAAGTTTAATACTCCAACAGGTACAGTATCTCAATATGTCCGTGGTGATGGATCATTAGCAACTCTTCCCATTCCTACAAGGACGTTTGCCAACCCCACACGTACTTTAAACACTGCATTTCAAATCAGCACAACACAAGATGCTATAGTAAGTTATGCTGTAGATATTACAGTGTCTGCTGTATTGATTGCAGGAGCAAGTGGTAGAGTTTATTTAGAGTATGCAAACGAGGTTGGATTTACGACAGGCGTAACTACTGTCACATCATCAGGGAACAGTACAGGTGGTGTACTTAGTATCACAAGTCTTGGTACAGCAAATCTATCTGGTGTTATTCCACTAGGTAAATTTGTGCGTCTTAGGACAGTGAACGTAACACAAACACCTACATTTACATTTATGTCAGCACAAGAAGTCTTGTTATAACAGTAAAGTAGCTTTATAGATAACATCTAAGGATGGGTGTTATTTAATAAATCTATTAAAATAGTTGAAAATAAACACTCAGACTATTGACAGGGATGTAAAATCAATGTTAAACTCTCCCCACAAGCTAGAACAAAGGAGAATAAACGTGGCAGAACAAACAGTTAATTTATCAATGGGTAGCCCTGTTGATTTTGTAAAGAAGATTCTTGAGCTTGGTAAGCAAGGGTTTGTATTGAAAGACAATACATTCCCACGTCTTAAAGGTTTCCCGTTGACAGCAAGTCTTGTGATTGAGACAGATAAGACTCTACGGATGGAACCGGGGATTCATACTATTCCTGTTCCTTTGAAGGACTCTGTGTTTACAGCAGAAGATCTAGAGGCTATGGAGTGGGAAGATTTCAAAGATGCAGTTCAGAGTCGAGGCGTCAAGGGGCGCCAGCGCTCGGTTATGCAGGTGAAATATCTGAAGGCCGTTGAAGACGGTGTTGATGATGTGAGTGGTGAAGAGTAAAGAGTTGTATAAAAGCAACACCGAGGCTCGTCGGGATGACGCCCTCACCTATTCAGGACTCGTTGTGAAACGCTCCTATACTCATGTCTTGCCGGGAGGCACACAGTTTTCTTTTTATTAAGAGACTAAATTACATGAATGAAGAAGTTTGGAAAGATATACAAGGGTATGAAGGTTTATATCAAGTTAGTTCTTTAGGTAGGGTTAAAGCTTTAGCTAAAACTATAATTTATAAAGATGGGCGTGTTTACCCATATAAAGAAAAGATTCTTAAATTTTCAGTTGGTACATCAGGCTACCCAACCCTACACTTTTATTCTTTAGAGGGTGTTAGGGAAACTTGTATGATCCATCGGCTAGTTGCTAAATCTTTTATACCTAATCCTGAAACTAAGATTACAATAAACCATATTGATGGAAATAAGACTAACAACCAAGTAGAGAATCTTGAGTGGAATACCTACGCTGAAAATAAATCACATGCTCTTGCAACGGGTTTGACTAAAGTAACAGCCTCTAAATTAGAAAGTAAGTTAGCTAAATTAGACAAGGAAGCTGTTATAGATATTCTTACGAATTGCAAGAAAAGGGTTGAAGGTGTTTTACAAAAAGATTTTGCAGCTAAATATAATGTTTCTTCAACTTGTATAGAGTCTGTTTTTAAAAGGTTTAGTCTTGAGGAGTTTGAATGTCAGGACAAATTATTGCCCCCGCAAGCCGACCTCAAGCCCTCTTCTTAAATCTAAGAGATGGTACAGGAAAACGTAGTAAGTATGCGACAGAAGAAGGTGAAGAAGTTGATATAATCTTCTATGGGGGGCAAGCTGGCGGAGGGAAGACTTTTGCCGCGCTTATTCATCACATGAAATATATTCACTTACCTAATTATAAGGGTATTGTGATTCGCCGAACAACCCCCATGCTTACTAAACCCGGAGCAATTTGGGACGAAGCTAAAAGCCTATATAAAGATTTTGATGAAAATGCTCGTGTTCGAATCAAGGACATGAAGATTAACTTTGGACCGGTGCAGGGTTTAGAAAAGAAAGCTGAAGTGTCCTTTACGCACTTTGAAAGTGTTGATGATACGGGCAATTTTCAAGGGGCACAAATTAGTTCAGCGGTCCTAGACGAACTTTGTCAGTTTGAAGAAAGTCAATTTCTTTATATTTTGTCCCGCCTTCGTACAAAAGCAGAAATGAAACCGGTGATGAGGGCTACCATGAACCCCTCGCCTGATAGCTGGGTGAAGAAGTGGGTTGGGTGGTACTTATATCCAGAGGGAAGTGAGTTCTTTGGCAGGCCTGACCCAGCTAAACAAGGTGTTGTGCGCTGGTTTATCCGTGACGGCAACAACATGATTTGGGCTGAATCTCGGGATCAGATGTTTGAGAAACATGGACGAAGAGATTCCTTTGGCGACTTGTTGCCGGATACGGATAAGAAGCAAATTAAACCTCTTTCGTTTGCTTGGATTTCAGCATCTGTTTATGACAACCCATACATTGAAGATAATTATATAGCATTCCTTGAAGGATTGCCACGCGTACAAAAAGAAATTCTTCTTTATGGCTCGTGGGAGGCCCGCGAAGAAGGTTCAGGCATGGTGCGCCGCGAGTGGTTCATTGAAGAAAGTCAAGAACCCGCTTGGACAGACATTGATTGCACAGTCCGCGCTTATGATTTTGCCTTTTCCAAGAAAAGTGAAAAGAACAGTTCTCCGGACTATACAGTTTCAGTGAAAATGAGTCGCCTCAAAGATGGTACTTATTTTATTCATGACATCAAGCAGACTCGTATTCTTCCGGGAGAGTGGCTACCTTTTATCCTTGAAGCTGCTTATCAAGATGGGAAAAGGACAGATATAATTATCCCTTTGGACCCAGGCCCTGGGGCTAAGTTTACAAACAGTGTCTTATCTAGGGATATTTCATCAGCCGGTTTTATGTGCAGACAGTTAAGGGCACAAGGTAAAAAAGCTGATAGGTTTAAGCCTTTTGCATCTATTGTAATGAACGGTGGTATGAAGATTCTAAAGAATTGTGCTACTGATTTTGAAAACGGGGTAACCAATGATTTATCCTTTTTTTACAATCAAGTGGAGGTGTTTGATGGAACCCGTCGTAGTGGCGAGGCAGGTCACGATGATTTATGTGATGCGTGCTCGGATGCCTTCGAAGCTGTAGCATCCAAACGCACTGTACCAAACTTCCTCTCCGGCATGCAATCTTTTGGTTTCGAAAGAACCAGTAACCCTCTCAACAACATCCGTTAATTAGGAGCCAAAATGGCAGCAACAAAAAAGGCTCCTGTGGGGGCAACTACAGAGTTGCCGACATTAACAACGGGAACGGATTCTACAATCCCACGTCTCAAGTTCACTGAATCTGGTCAACCGGGTGTAGAACTAGGAAACAATATCCTAGATGGCTACAGACAAGAATTGCAATGGCCACAATGCATTTACACATTTAAACAGATGCGTAAAGATGCAACAGTAAGTTCTGCTATTCAGCTTGTTGAAACAATGATTAGCAAGACTAAGTGGAGCTTTGATGTTCCTCACAATGCCACACCAGATCAGAAAGCTAAAAAGAAGTTTCTAGAAGAAGTATTTTTTGAAGACTTAGATACAAGTTTCTTTCAAACAATTAAAGAGATTATTTCTTTTAACACTTACGGATTTTCGCTCTGTGAAAAGGTTTTTAGAAAAAGATTAAAGATTAATGGCTCTTATTACAACGATGGGTTGATTGGTCTTAAAGGTATTTATTGTCGTGGTCAAGAAACTATTGCTCGTTGGGAAATGGATGCTAACAATCGTAATGTAACAGGTGTTCGCCAGTGGCAAGTAAATAACACAGGCATAGATAACCCAACAACTACACAGTTTGTTCAATCAACACAGATTTCACCTGGAGTTCTTATCCCCCGTGAAAAGTTTATGTTGTTTAGAACCAACGCTCGTAAGAATAGCCCAACAGGTGAAAGTCCTCTTATCTATTGTTGGGAATCGTGGAAGTTCAAGAAGGCGTTAGAAGAAGCTGAAGCTGTTGGTATAAGCAAGGATATGAGAGGGCTTCCAGTTCTTTCTATCCCTGTTCAATATATGGTGGAAGGTGCTTCTGACTCTGATAAAGCCACCTACGAATACCTAAAGAAAGTGATGCGTAATTTACATCGTGAAGAACAAGAGGGTTTGATTCTTCCAACCATCTATGATGAGTCTGGTAACAAGATGTTCAACTTTGAGTTGGCTGGTGTTACGGGAGCTAAAAGCTTTGATGTTGGTGCTGTCATTGACAGGTATTCAACAGAAATTCTAATGTCATTCTTTGCTGATGTGTTGAAGATGGGTCAGAACAATACAGGTTCTTTTAGCCTTGCTGATAACAAGACAAGCATTGTAGCCACACGAGTTGAAACAGCCTTGATGGAAATTCAAGATGTATTCAATAATGATGTGATTAAACAGCTTGCACAGCTTAATGGTTGGAATCCTGTAGATATGCCTAAGCTTTGCTATGGTGAAGTGGACGCCACGGATATTGACGCACTCTCTAGCGCTTTGCAACGAACTAAAGCTGTCGGTCTTGTAGCCCCTACCCCTAAGAACATTAACTACATTGCTGAGATTATTGGTCTTCCAGATCGTGTGGATGAGGATATGAGTCAGGATGATCTTAATGAGCTTCTAGGTCCAGCAGACAGTTCCAGTGGTGAAGGGTTGGCGGCTGGTCTTCCCTCAGGTACGGGTAGTGCAACGGGTAGCTCTGGAGACTCATCTACTTCAAATAAGGAAAATTAAATGGCTCATCAACTTTTACGTATTAAAGAGAAGCTGTCTAACACTCCTCATTTGATGCATCTTCAATCCTTTGAAACAGTCTTGGATTATCTAGACAGTCGTGAAGCTAGTGATTTTAAACTAGATGACGATGAAGACAGCCCTTCAAACAAAGTTACAAACCGCTATTCATTTAACTCTGATCTTGGTGTAGCCGTTATGGACATCCAAGGCCCACTTACAGATAAACCCGTTACAATGATGGGAATGGATTGTGGTGGTACTAGCTATCAGAACCTTAAAGCTGACTTTACTTATCTAGTTGATAATGGTGCAAAGACTATTGCATTCATGGTTGATAGTGGTGGAGGCTCAGCTTACGGTTTGTTTGATGCAGCTAACTATATCAAAGCTTATGCACAAGCCAACGATGTCACGATATTAAGCTATGTAGATGGTTTAAGTGCCAGCGCCGCCTATGCTCTTACAGCTATTTCTGATCAAATTATTACTAATGTTCAAAGTGATATAGGCAGTATTGGTGTAGTTGTTCAGTTAATTAATGATAGTAAAGCTCTTGAGAAAGAAGGTTATGAACGTACCTTTATTACGGCAGGTGCATCCAAGACCCCATTTGCAAATGACGGATCTTTCAAACCTGCATTCTTAGAAGATATTCAATCAAAAGTAGATATTCTCTACGACAGTTTTACAGAGTTTGTTGCTGAGAATCGCAGCATTTCTGTAGAAGCAGTTAGAGCCACAGAAGCAAAGACGTTTCTCTCCGGAGACGCTTTGAAGCTTGGTCTAGCAGATAAGGTAATGTCCATCGAGGATTTTTACGAATACTTAGCAGATACAGCCCAAAGCAATAAAGGAAATGATTCTTCAATGCTAAAAGACAAACTATTTAAAATGACCAAGAACGTAGACACATCAGTGTCTCTGGAGAGTTTCGACATGAACGAACTAGAACTCGCTAAGTCGGAATTGTCCGCACTTCAGCTAGCTTTTCAAACTAAAGAACAAGAAATGCAACTAGCCCTTTCTGGTGTTGTAGATCTTCAAGCTAAACTTGCTGAAGCAAATGAATTTGTAGCTCAGTTCAAAGCAGAAAAAGAAACTGCTGAACTAGCTGCTAAAGTTGTTATTGTAGAAGCTCGCACCGCTAAACTTTCAGCCGTCCTTGGTGATGAAGCAGCTAAAACCCTGCTCGCCTCTCTTGATGGTTTGTCAGATGCTCAGATGGACGCTGTTGTAGCTAGCCATGAAATGAGCAATAAAGTGATTGGTGATTCATCTCTGTTTAAAGAAATGGGTGCTGACACTGTTGTAGACACTGCTGTTACACCAGCAATGGAAGATCATCTCGCAAAGTTGATCGCTGAACAATTTAAAACAAAAACTAAATAAGACGAGGAATCTTCCTAATGGCATTTCTAGATCAAACCTTCTATGTCCTTGGCGACCTAGTACAACACGAACACGAACCAAGCATTGGCTATGCTCGCAAAGTTATCAGCCTTAACTTTGTTGCTGCACAAGCTATCCCGCTGGGTACTGTTGTTGCTTCCACCGATGCTGGTGTTTCCTACCACTTGGTAGTTGCTGCTGACCTCACTGCTACCGGTGCTCGTTTCGCTGTAGTGTTTGGTGATCGTTATAGCTTCCGTTCCACTTGGAACATTGTTGCTGCCACCGCTACCCCTGCTGTTGCTTTCGTTCGTGGCGGAGTCATTCTTTCTGACTTCCTGATTAAAGCTAACAACACTCAACTCACTGCCCCTCAGATTGTGACCCTTCGTGGTCTGCTGGAACTTCAGGGTGTGCTTGTTGAAACTGCTTACTAATAACAATTAATCAGAGAGTCTAAATACTATGGCTATTGCTTTTCTACCCAACAACACTGGTCGGGTTGCCGAACTAACACAACAACTTCTGAACATCCCAAACCACTGGGGTCTTCTCAACACCATGGGCCTGTTCAATGAGCAAGGCGTTACCCAAGACACCGTTTTGGTTAGTGCCCTCACTGAAGTTGATGGCTTGCCTGTTGACCGCAACTGGGATGAACGTAACTCCGCTCTGAAGCCTTCAAAGCGTGGTGTTATGCCTTTCAAGATTCCTCACTTCCCACTTGATACTGAAATCACCCCGCGTGACCTTCAAGGTATCATCTCTTGGACTAACTTTGCCCAAGGTCTGGAACTGGAAACCCAAGCTACTGTACGTCTTCGTAAGATGGCTAACCTGCGTCAGCGCTATGCCAACCTTGCAGAAGTAGCGCGTATGCAGATTATCACTTCAGGTAGCGTATATGCTCCAAGTGGTACTATGGCCACCACCTACGGCAACACCATCAACTACTACACCGAGTTTGGCGTTACCCGTACTGAGATTCCAACCACTCTCACCAACGTTAACACCGATCCCCTGACCTATACCAACCAAATCATCTCCGCTGTACAAGATGGTCTGTTGAATGGTCAAGTAGTTGAAAACTTTGTTGTTCTGTGTTCCCCAACTTGGTTCCAAGCTCTAATCACCAACCCTTACATCACCGAAGTATACAAGTACTTCCGCCGTGACCAAGATCCTTTGGTTAACCGTCTGGCTACTGGTGCAATGGGTCTTGACGCTCGTTATCAAGTGTTCACCTTTGGTGGTATCACCTTCGTTGAATATCGTGGTACTTACACCGACCAAAACGGTGCTGTACAGCCTTTCATTCCTGCTGGCGATGCTTATGCATTCCCATTGGGTGTGACTGATATGTTCCAGACCTACTACGCTCCTGCTCTGACTTTCCCTTCAGTTAACACTGTTGGTCAGTCTCAGTACTACGCTGAGTACATGGGCGACAAGATGGACAAGATCGAAATCATGTCTGAGTCCAACATGCTGAACGCAGTACTTAGACCACAAGCCATAGTACGTCTGTACCTCGCTTAATATAAGTGAGTTTTATAGGGGTCTTAACTGACCCCTTATTCTCTAAATGTGAGGAATAGATATGCCACGGTTTACTAAACCAAGTCGTTTTGCTGGCCCTACTTCTGCTGTTAATGACCTTATTGACCAACTTGAAATCGTGATCAATGATACAACTATTAACAACACTGTAGATGTTCCAGATGATTCAGTTGACTATGACTGGGTTAAAGCTAAAGTGCAAGAAGAAGTTAAGAAAGCTGTTTGGGTTAAGTATGCAGCTTTGATTAGTATTGAAGAGTTTGAAGATACAAGCTCAACATCAAGCGTTGCAATCGCTGATAAGCTCAATGAAATTATTCGCGCTATTAAAGCGTAAGGATTTGAAATGGCATCCATGTTGACTCCAATACAGGGTGTTAGAATTTTTATAGGTGATAGCACAGCCCCTTTCACATTCATTGATGATGAAATCCAATACTTCTTGGATATGGGTGGTCAGAGTGTAAGGCAAGCAACTATATTTGCCTTGTATGCTTTGCTTGCTGACCTTGCTAAGAATAAGTCTATCATCCGTGAAACAGCAGGACATTATGAAGTTTGGAGCAATGCCATTGAGTGGTATAAACTTCTTCTTTCTAATATTACATCAAACCCTACATTGGGGCTTGGTAGTTTAATGCCTTATGCTGCTGGTATTGATAGAGAAGATGTTCGTTCTAATCAATATGATCGCAGTGGTTATCAAGGTAATCTCGTCAACACAACTCAACAAGTAGAGATGGATGGTTGCTCTCCTTATGGTTGGCTAGATCGCTTTCGTTATGGTGTTCCTGACTTGCCGTTGTGGTACATACGATGACTACTGCAAGTTTTTCTTTGGTTAATAACGTCCCTGTCACTATTCAACGTCATGCTTTAGGTAGTTATGTAAATGGTAATTGGGTGGAAGGAGTAGAGCAAGATGTAACTATCAATGCCAATATCCACCCCTTCTCTGATTATCAAGTGATGCTCCTTCCTGAAGCTGATAGAACTAAAAGTTGGATGTGGGTGTTTACATCTGATCTGATTAGATCAAAGAAAGAAGGGCAATACGGGGCCGATAGATTCTCATGGAATGGTGATCTTTACGAGATTATGGCAACTAGTGTTTGGACTATGCAAATCCGTGATCACTATGAAGGCCGTGCTGCAAGAGTAGAACTTTCTCCCAACTGAGGTGTTTTATGGACTATACAGTTGATAAAAGTGGTTGGGATAAACTAAAGAAACAGCTACTCACTTTAGAGAGTACAGAGCTTCGTATAGGTTGGTTCAATACCCATTATGGGCCAGACAACGATAACCTCCCACATGCATTTGTGGCCAGCCTCAATGAAGATGGGCATGTTAACGGTGCAGGTGCTGCTTTCCCCGGAACTTATACACCACCTAGACCTTTCATGCGTGTAGGGTTTAGAGACTACATGAAGACTGATAAAGCGGCTACCAACTTTAAAGCTCTTATCAATGCTGTTGTGAGTGGTGACACAGCTTTAAAAGCATACAACATGCTTGGTCCTGCCTTTGTAAAAGCCTTACAGAGTACTATGGATGCTTGGGATACACCGCCCAACTCCCGTATAACTATACAGTTAAAAGGTTTTAATAATCCCCTAGTAAAAACACACGAACTCATAGACAACGTGTCTTTTGAGGTAGGAAAGTCTTGATGAATAACCAGTAAGGAGCACCAATGGCTGCATACACAGAGTTAAGAAGTGCTCTTTATAACACTATTTCTTTTATGTTCCCAACATCACAAGTTATTTGGATGTATGGTGGTGGAACAGAGCCTACAGATCCTTATGTAGGAATGCATATTCTTAGTATTGATCAGATAGGGAGAGAGCAAGTTAGTAGTCTAGCTTCTGAAACTGCTCTAGATAGTGACAGTTTCTTTTTAAATATTATTGCTAACTATGAAGCTCAAGTACAGTTTACTTTCAAGGGAAGTACAGCAGGTGATCTTGCTCATGACTTTGCCCAAAGATTTAATAGCCCTATATATAGGGAACGAATGAATGAGAATAATCTAGGTAAGATGAGAACATCATCTATCAGGAATGCTCCTCAAGTTCGTGATACAAAATATATACAAACTTTTATTCAAGATGTAACTTTCAGTTATGCGTATATAACGCAGCAATCTGTGGATTACATTAAACAAGTAAAAATCGTAAATCAAAACACGGGTGATCGTTATGAAATCCCAGAAAGCATAGGATAAAATAATAAATGGCTAATATGCTAGATGATGTAGTTTCTGTCAGCATCAGTGCTCAGACAGAAACTATCACCACGGCTTCATTTACGATCCCCCTAATTCTAGCCGAATTTACGGATTGGACTGATTCACGTACTCGTACCTATTCCTCTTACGCTGAGGTTGTTGAAGACTTCAATGCTCCTCTTGTTCTAACAATGGCAGAAGCAATTTTTGGTCAGGATCAATCTCCTAATACTGTAGTGATTGGGCGTAAAGTACCAACTACAGAAACTTGGCTACAAGCCTTGACAGCCGTAGATGCTGAAAACAGTACTTGGTTTGCTTTGGTTGCTGGTACACACGTTCCTGCTGATGTTCTGGCCATGGCTGGTTATATTGCAACGGTTAACAAAGTATATTTCACATCTACCCAAGATGCTACAGCCCTTGCAGTGACTACAACAGATATTGGTGCCCAGCTTAAAGCCTTGGGTTATGACCAAACAAGCACCACTTTCCACACAGCAGCAGATACATATTATCCAGAAGCTGCATGGGTAGGCAGCCAGTTGACTTATACTCCGGGTGCTAACACTTGGGAATTTAAGACTCTTGAAGGTGTCCCAGCAGACAATCTTTCGAAGACTGCTCGCACTAACCTAGAAAGTAAGAACATGTCCTACTATATCACTATTGCAGGGGTAAACATCACTCGGCATAATATGATGGCAGATGGCACAAAAATTGATCAACAGATCATTGTGTTTTGGACGATTGCCCGTATGCAAGAGTCAGTATTTGGTATGTTGGTTCGCAAGCCTAAAGTTCCGTACACCGATGCAGGATTTGCTTTGGTTGAAGCTCAGATGCGTTCTGTACTAGCTCTTGGTGTGACCAATGGTGCTTATAGTACCTACACAATCACGGTCCCAAGAGTGAGTGACATCCCGGAGAACCAACGTCTGCAACGTATTGCCGGTGACTTCTTATTTGATGCAACCCTACAAGGGGCCGTCGAAAAAGTAATTATAAAAGGAACCGTGCATGTGTAACCAACTGATTGATAAGGAGAATTTACTATGAGTGGTATGCTTAGTAGTTATGATCCCACGCAAGTTTATATAATTCTTGATTGGGAAGATAATAATGGTGCCCCTCGTTCACATATTGTTGACGGTGTGAGCGAATCAGAGATCGTGAGAATCGAGCGTTCAGACGCTTGGTCTGAATCAGTTGGGGCTTACGGCAATACAACTCGTATCTATAATGCTGTTTGGGATAAAGCTAACATTACCATCCCACTACAGATGACTTCAGATACCAATGATATTCTTGATGCTTTGTTTGCTCGTGACATTCGTGGTAAGTCAAGCGATAACTTGTTCTCTATTACTGTTAAAGACACATCTGGCCGTTCGCTACACTATGGTTATCAAGCTTATGTAGCTGTTAAACCAAATGCAATGTATGGTAACACAATGGAAACCCGTGAGTGGGTGGTACGTGTTAACAAGCTTGAAGATATTCTTGGTGGTAACAGTAAAGTTGATGGTGCTTTGGTTGACGAAGCTGCTAGCTTAGGTGTAACTATTCCAGCCAAATGGATTAGCTAAATAAAGAAGAGGGATGGGGCTTTATTGCCCCTCTCCAGATAAGGAGAGAATATGCCTTTTTCAATGTATGATCCAACCAGTGTAACTATTAACATCCTTGGTATTATTGTAGAAGATGTTGAATCAGGAACATTTGTTAGGGTTAGTAAAGACGCACAAACTTTTTCAAGCAGTGTTTCAACAGATGGTGTTCAATACAGGCGCAGGAATTCCAGTAAGTCTTACACTATAGAATTAACTCTATCATCTGTCAGCAAGACAAGTAAAATACTTCAATACTTTCTGATTGCAGATCAAACTACAACCGTTGCTAAATTTCCTTTATTTATTAAAGATACATCGGGATCAAGTTTGTTTTTCTCTACTACATGCTGGATTGAAGCACAACCTGATTTAATCTTTGGTGATAGTGTAGTACCTCGCACTTGGATTATCAGGGCGAGTGAAGGTGTTGTTAGCTTTGGTGATAGCTATGGTGCATCCTCTATAGCTGAAGATATTATTAATACTTTGGTGGCTGAGATTCCAAGTCTTGCAGGTTTGATTTCATGACAATAACAACTTATGATCCTGAAGCAATATATCTAGTTATTGGCGAACAAATCTTAGTAGGTTGGAATGTAATTTCTATTACAAGAGACAGCTACCCTATCCTGACGATTAAGGGTATTCGTGGTAAGCACACGCGAGTATTAAGCTATGACACAAGTGCGACGGTTAGACTTACGTTACCAGCCGGTAGCGAATGGAATAGTATATTCTCTAGTTTACTAACTGCTGACTTAACCTCTGGGACATCACGTCTTGAGTTGTTATTAAAAGACACAGGTGGGACAAGCTTATTTAAATCCTCAGAAGCTTTTGTGGTTAACTTTGCTGACGTTGTATTTGACGCTTCCTTATCTGAAAGGGCTTGGACAATACAATGCCTAAGTACAGACGTTTACAATGTTGGTAACACTACCACACCTTCTGGTTCACTTTTAGATGCAATCTCCTCCGGAGTTTCATCCTTGTTTTAAATTGAGAAATAACATGGCACTCGAAACTAAATTTTTTACCATTGAAGGTTACAAAAGTAAAGATGGCAATGTAGCCCCCGTGGAGTATGTATTCACTAAGCTTTCAGCTATCAAAGGTTTGGATGTACAGTTCAAGCTTCGTGATGATATGGTGACTCCAGCTTTTATTAAAGATGTAGTATGTTCATCTGTTGCAATTGGTAGCGTTCGAATTTCAAGTGATAAGTTTGATGAATACTTTTCTGGTCGGTATACACACTTGATGGATGTTTACAACTCTGTCCTTGAGTTTAACTTTGATGAAAATTTTCCCGATCAAGGTTCAGTAGGAGAGTAAAAGCCTCCTCTGCACCATCCAGTCTTGATAAAGAGATTACAGACGGATACTCTCAAAACTGGCTTATTCTGAAAGTCACCACCCATCCAAGAATAAAATGTACCAAGGCTGAGTTAGCTAGCGTCTACACACTTTCAGATCTTCTAGATTTTGCAGAAGATATTGAAGTGCTTGAAGCTTTTGAGGAATCAAAAGAAATTAAAACAAAAGCTGAGATAGATAACCACCGAAGAAAAGAAGAGGCTTTTAAATTAAATGGAAAATAATAGTCAAGAAGTAGCCAAGTTTTGGGCCTCTCTCGGTGTTAAAGTAGACGCAACAAGTATTCATAAAGTAGATAGTCTATTCACTCAAATTGAAAATAGACTTAAAAGCTTCTCTGTTAATCAGAAAAATCTCACAAAAGTTTTGGGCGATGCCCTAGATCTTGCAACTGGAAAAGTTACATTTCAAATATCTAAGTTTGTTGTAAATGAACGTAACCTTCAAGCTAGTTTACTCAGAGCATCCAGGGGTGTTAACCTTCCGGTAAATCTTAATGCACAAGGTGGACGAAGGGCAAGAGTACAGCAAATATCAAGCTCTGTTGCAGACTCCCACCAGTTTCGATCCGAAAGATTATTTAGTCCTAGATTTGCTGAGCACACAGGCTTTGGTTTGGCCAATCTTGTGGGTGGTCGTCTTGGTTTAGCTGGTCTAGGAATAGGGGCTACTGTTGCAGCCGGCTATGCTGTAAACCGGCGACTAGATGAAGTACAAGAACGTGTGATTGGTAACGATACTAAACGTATCCTTCTTGGTCAATCTGTAGGTGGTAGTGATACCCGAAAGGCAAATGCCATTGCTTGGTACAAAAGGAATAGCAATAAGTATGGTAATAGCGCTGAAGAGGGCGTGACAGACTTTAACACCGCTATTGCTCTTCAACGTGGTAATGGTATTAGTACTCGCCAAGCACTCAGTAACTACGATTTGTTTTCCCAACGTTTTGCTGTAAGACACCTTAGCTCAGATCAACAAAAAGCTGCTATGCGTCAAATCACACAGATTCTAGGTAAGCAGAAAGTTGGCCAACAAGATATGAACGCCTTGGTGGAGGGTGGTGGTGACCCGGAGATTAAAACTCTTGTTCAAAAAGCTTGGGCTAAACGAACCAACTACGCTGGGGAAAACCTATCGGGTGATTACCAAACTGCACAGAAGAAAGGGCAGGTTACATCCGGGGATTTGATTTCAGCATATCAGATAAGTTCAACAAAATATACAAAAGAGCTTGATGAGGCTGTAAACTCGGTGCGTGCAAACGCTCAACGGCTTGCAAACGATAAGTTTTGGAATCAGTTTGAACGTGACGGCAAGCAAATCGAAGATGCTACAAAGAATCGTATTGCAGCAGAACGTGAACTAGAGGCAGCATTAAAACCCCTAAAAGAAGCCATGAATGCTGCTGAAGTTGCTACTATGAACTATTCAGCTTCAGCTATTCGTTGGGCTGTACAGTTTGGTGGAAAAGACATTCCTGCCGCAGCAACAAAGCTTGGTAACATTGGTAATAATAATATTGGTAGTGGTAGTGTTTTAGGGATGATTTGGGATTCTCCGAATATGAGCCCTTCAGAAAAGTTCAGCATGATGGTTGATAGTTTTTCTGAGAAAGCTGGGTATATGACCAAAGACGATTGGAAGAAAAAGGTTGATGCTACAGGTACACATACACTGCCCGATGTTAACGTCAATCCTCTTGGTCGTAATGAAGACATCCCTATTTTATCTAACAGTATGTCCACACCTAAAGCCACTACGCAAACTACCACAGTGACTGTTGGGGACATCATAGTGAATACATCCGCTACTAATGCCTCTGGTATGATGGATGATTTCAAAGCTCAGCTAGCCCCTGCAATGGAAACTGTATGGGCTAATGCCCAATTGAATTATGCAAAAAGTGCCCGATAAGGAGGCTTTATGAGTTTAGGTATAAAGCTTCCACCTTCAACAGATAAGTCGGATTCCGGGTTTTGGTTGTACTTTGATAGTGTAACTCTCTACTCTCGTAACCAACGAGGGCAGGTTACAAAGAACCCTACAGCCCGTGGAAGATCATCAACAGATAACTATACTGCTGAAAATCCTACTTTTGGATTCACAGGAGTCGTTAGCTTTGCTGATATATCCTCTGTATATGCTTTGATTAGAGATGATGAGGATAATTTAGCTAATAATGCTATTGACCAGCCAGATGCTGCTACTATCCAAAGTAGTTCAAACTCATTACTAAATTTTTTACCTGAGTCTATTGGTCAATTCTTAAAACCTTCTTCCAATACCATCACTGTCTCTCCTATACGAACAAATTACAAGACGTATGTAGAAACTTGTCTCACCAAACTTATGTCTGGCAGCTTCTACAACACAACAACCGGAAAGACAGAAACAAGAATTAGACCAATCAAATTATTTGAGTTTGAAGGCTCAGCCTTAACTAAGACTTATGATGATTTGTGTTTAGTAACTCTTGACATAAAAGAAACAGTGGACAGTGGTGATGCATTATTCTGTGATCTTCAATTTGAACAAGTTAGTTTTGTAACGCTTCAGACTACAGCTTTAACACCCGATGTTGTCAAGGCTTTAAAAAGTAGGGCGTCCCCAAAATCTAAGAAAGGTAATATACCTAAAGTTGATGAAGAAAAAGATCAATCAGATGACTTAGAAGGGTTGCCACAATGACAACATACACTTCAGTTAATCTACCCCTCTTTTCTGATTACTTTTATGAATATTCTATAAGTTTGCAAGATGATAATGATGTATACATTATTGAAATACAATACAATGACTACTCTAAAAAATGGTTTATGTCATTGTATACAGAAGATAGGTCTTTAATTATAGCCGGATTGGCTTTACTGCCTAAATATCCTATTGCTATTGATTATATCCTTCCCAATCTTACAGGCTTCTTTTGGCTATATCCTATACCCTCGATAACTTCTGAAAAGTATAAAGAAGTCCCTGAAGCGTTGAGTCAATATTACACATTTGAATACATACCCTCTCTCACTTAAAAGGAAATAAAACATGGCGTTGGAAAATACCTATGTTAATAGGGGGTATTCACTCACAATAGGGGATTATAAAAATGACCCTAACAATGCCATATTGATTGATAATCTTCAGATTACTTTCGAAGTGAGTAAAAGTAGTAGTAATAAAGACAAGACAAATTCTTGCACTATTGAAATCTATAATGTGGATGACAATACGCTCGCTTTGCTTGATAAAGAGTTCGTAGCTGCTGAATTTAATGCAGGGTATTACAACACACATATAAAGAGGTTGTTTGCTGGTGAAATTGCCCAAGTAACAACAAGGCAATCAGGTCAAGATTTGATCACTCAAATTCTAATGGGAGCGGGGTATTCTGCTTTAAACTTTACTCAGCTTTCAGGTATTCTACCCCCTGGAGCTAAGAAGAAAGAAGTGGTTGAAGCTATTAGAAAGAAGATCACAGGTATTAACAAAGGCTTGTACTCGGGGGTTAATTGTAATAACCCTGTTATCTCAGGGTATCCGTTGACTGGCACCCCTAAAGCTGCTTTAGATAAGCTGTGTCATGATGGTGAAATGGAATACACAATTGATAACAATACTCTATACCTTATGGATAGGGGACAAAGTTATCAATCAACCACCGACCAAGCTATCGTTGTGTCTCCTGAGACGGGTTTGATTGACTTAGCTTATAAAGTTAGTGGTCAAGGTATTGTTAAGAAACCTGACCCTGCAAAAGTGGCAGGCATTCAATTTCAAGCAAACTTAAATGCTGATTTTTATGCAGGGTCAATCATAAAGCTTGATCAGGGTAACAGTCTCGATGGGTTTTACAAAATTGAATCTGTCAGGCACACAGGTAGCTGGCGTGGTGGGCAGTGGGTAAGTGAATGTCGTTGCAGTCAAAGATTAGCGAGTTAAATTATGGCAAGAGAATCTTCGCTTCAAGAAACACTAAACTCCGCTATTGAACATCATTTTGAAAACTTTCATTTCAGCATTCCAGCTATAGTTGTAAGGGCAGACCTTGCTAATATGCAAGTGGACGTTCAACCTTCTCTCAACCTTAAAATGTTCGATGGGAGTGGTGCTGTAGAACGTCCTACTATTCTAAATGTCCCTCTTCAATTTCCTGTCTCTAAAACAGCAGGTATGACATTCCCAGTCGATAAGGGCGATACAGTTCTTCTTATCTTCTCAGAGAGAGGTTTAGATTCTTGGAAAGCTGGCAATGGTTACCCTGTCACCCCTACTGATTTCAGGATGTTGGATTATAAGGATGCTATCGCTATTGCAGGGATTCAACCCCCCGGAGTATCGGTAAATAACCCTACCAAACACGTCTTAACGCATGACCCCAAGGATACAGTGTTGTTTGCAGGGCTAGGCTCTGTAGAGGCTGAAATACGCCTTAAACAAGACGGATCAATTGAGATTAATACGAGCAATTGTCCTGTAACCATCAATGCTTCAGATGTTACAGTCAATGCTAACAACTCTATTAATTTGAATGCTCAGAACTTGGTTGTAGATAGTGTTAATACCACTTGGGTGGGTAACATACAACACACTGGAAACTTTACATCTGTCGGTGTTCAAACCTTCAACGGAGTAATTTTCAGCACCCATAAACACGGTTCTTCACCACCACCAAGTAACTAAGAGGGAAGTATGGATATTAGACTTACTGATGGTGATGCCGTGTTTATCAATGGTCCACTTACTTTAGCTGGTATTACCCAATCTGCTCAAGATGTTGTTGCTCAACGATTAACTATTAGGCTTCGTAGTTTTTTAGGTGATTGGTTCATTAACACAACTTATGGTATGCCCTACTTTGAGCAAATATTGAAGAAGAATGTTTCCAAGACAACAGTAGATAACATTTTTCGTGAACAAATCCTTGCTGAATCTGGTGTATTAGAAATCCAATCTTTCACATCTACTTTTGATGCTTACACAAGACTTTACAGTTGCTCATTTACCGTTCTGACTAAAGAAGGCAGTGCCTCTGTGACCGTATCAGTTTAATTTAAAAAGAGAAAAATATATGGCAACTGCATACGGTCTTACGTCACTAGGATTTATAAATAAAAGACTCTCTGACATCTTAACAGAAAAGAGAGCTAAAGCTGTACAACTGTTTCAAGATCAGACAGCTGTTGGCGATGTGGTGGACACAAGTGACTCCAGTATTCTTGGTAGATTGATTGCTCTAGATGCTGCTGGTGAATCTCTTCTATGGGAACAAATGCAGGATTTATACGGGGCATTTGACCCTAATACAGCCACAGGAATCTCCCTTGATAACCTAGTAGCCTTGGGCGGTATCACACGTTTAGGCTCCTCTTTCTCCACAGCACAAGTGATTCTGGCTGGTGATAACGGTACTCTTGTAGCTTCAGGCTTAACTATTGGTAGTACTGTTGATAGCTCACAATGGACACTCCTCTCCCCTGTTGCCTTATCTCCTACATCTGCAACAGGTGCTACATTCTCTCCTTTGGTTGTAGCTGACAACACCTTATATACCATCACTTATTCTTCTATCTCTACAAGCAATAGCATTAATTACACAAGCGGAACAGGTGCTACAGCAGCTACTATTGTTGCGGGTATTGCAGCATTGGTTGGTACAAGCCACCCCACTCTTACAGCTACAGTTGTTGGCAGTGTTGTTACATTAGTTCGTGTAGATGAATTTGCAGTAGTTAGCTTTACTACCACAAGTAATCTTGGTATCACTAAAGTACAAAAGATTGGTGAAGTGCAGTCAACTGTCAGCGGTCCTGTGGATGCTGAAGTTAATAGTTTAAGCAAGATTCTAACTCCACAACTTGGTTGGGATAGTGTTTATAATCCAACGGCTGCGTCTCCCGGAAGAAACCTTGAAACAGATGATGAACTTCGTCTTCGCTTTCGAGAAACAAAGTTTGAACGTGCGAGTAATATTCTTGAAGCTCTTTATTCCTCTTTGATTAGCCTTGATGGCGTGCAAGAGGTTAGAATCTATGAGAATGATACAGATACGACAGATTCTTTAGGTGTTCCTGCCCACAGCTTCATGCCTATTGTTCTAGGTGGATTGTCTAGCGATATTGCAGAATCCATTTGGGAAAACAAACCAATGGGTATACGAAGCTATGGTGACACGGTTGTAGTTATTTATGATAATCAAGGTGTTGATGGTGGTCAAGGGTTTGCACACAATATTGGTTTTGAAAGACCAGATCCTGTACCCCTATACATTACAATGACCCTTGAAACAGATAGCAACTTTCCAGCAACGGGTAAAGATGATATTGCTTCGGCCTTGGTTGCTTACATTGGAACTCTTGGTATTGGTGATGATGTTATTTACAGCCGTCTCTACACTCCAATAAATTCTGTTGCGGGTTTTCAAGTAGACAGTTTGTTTGTTGGCACATCACCAAGCCCAACAGGCACAGGACCAACTATCCCAATTGCTTTTAATCAGATAGCTTCAATTTCCTCAGTCAATATAGTCATTAACACATAAGGGAGTTTAAATATGACAACTCCTGTGTTTAATGAAGAGGATTTTTTAGCAACGGCAAGAAGTCGAACAACTGAACAATTTAAACAAGAATATGCTCCGGTGTTTGACAAGTATTTGCAACTTCTAGTAGATGCTCAAACCAATATCCAGGAAGTGTTTAAAGATCTTCTTCAGCTTCGTGATATTGATAACGCTACAGGTGCTCAGCTTGATGTCATAGGACGTATTGTAGGTCAAGACCGTGTTCTACTGAATGCTGACCTCTACACCTTCTTTGGCTTTGTCGGAGCACCTAAAGCAGCAAGTTTTGGAGAGTACGGTAGTAATTTATATGGTGGTAAGTTTCTAGACTACGGTGCTCCTACAGGCGGTAATATTGCCTTAGATGATGACACCTATCGTCTTTTTATCAGAGCTAAGATTTATAAGAACACCACAGCCTCTACACCAGAAGAATTTCTTGAAGTAGTCAATCTAATCTTTGGTACAACAGGTACATCCCTTACAGAAGATGGTAATGCTAACGTCACTGTCCTCTTTGGTAGACAGCTTAGCGACTATGAAAAAGGCTTGTTAGCTTATATTAACTCCACAGATGGCTACCCTTCTAGGTTAATTCCTAAGACAGTTGGTGTAGGGGTTAAGTATGGGGAATACCAAGCCGGGGAGTATTTTGGATTTGATGGCAGTCCGGGTGCCCTTGGTTTCGGTGATATTAACGGGACTTATGGGTACGGGCTTGGTTGGGGTCTTAACTACGGCGATTCAGATTATAGTAATAAGAACGGCGGTGTGTTCGCAACGCTATATTAAATTTTAAGAAGGAATATTCAATTGGCTGCGATCACAAAACCAGCAGATATTAACAAAATATGGGCAGCTTCAGGCGATGTACTTGCCCCGCCTGACTCCTATATAGCAAATGGTTGGTCAGCTAACACCATTCCACCAAGGCAGTACTTCAATTATATTGATGGACGACAAGATCAAGCTATTGCACACATTAACCAATACGGTGTTGCTCTTTGGGATTCTATTACAAGCTATCAAGCAAACTCCAGTTACACACAGGGTAGCGATGGTGTTGTCTACAAATGCTTGATCACTAACACAAACATCAATCCTGTCGGAGACACAACATCAAGCTGGCGGGTAGCTTTTGTTGATAGTACAAGTGCTCTAGGTCCTAATGTTGCAACTGCCGCTCAATCAAGGGCAATGACTGATAACACTGTTTTCATCAGTCCTTTGCAGCTTGCTAACGCTTTTACAGGCAGTCAGCAAGTATCTAATTCTAACGGTAAGCAAATCCTACCCGGCGGTATACAATTGAAGTGGGGTCAAGTGAGCGCTGTTGGTAGCACCACTACTGCACTAAACTTTGATGTTGCCTTCACTAGTGCTGTATTTCAACTGCTATTGACGCCTCAACTTACAGCAGGTAATCAGTATGCAGTAGGTCAGGCCACTCGCACCACTACAGGTTTCACTGTTTGGAATCCTAATCCAGTGGTCATAACCGTAAACTACTTAGCTATTGGGGTTTAATATGCCACAAAAAACAAGCCCTTTTATTGAAGCCAAGTATGGTTGGAGTTATGGAGAGAGTCAATGGAATACTGGGGTTGATGAAGACCTTCTAAAATTCTCCTACCTCTTTGACTCAACAGTTATTGGTTTAGTAGATACACTTCCTACAGCCGTTAACGGAAATGCCTACTACCTTAAAACTGATAAGCGTATTTATTATGTCGTAGAGGGTGCTTATTATTCTACTCCACTTCCTCAGTGGTTTGAATTTAAGATTAAATCCTCGGGTGCATTGTACGTCTTTGATGGTACTCTTCCACAGCTTCAACCTGCTCTTTCAGATCTATCCTCAGCCATTGCTACAAAGGCTAATAGCTCTGATGTAACCACATCTTTAGCCACTAAAGCTAATATTGCATCACCTACTTTTTCAGGGACAGTGGCTGTACCAACCACATCAACCTTTAAAACTCCTAGCACCATTGCTGTAAACGTAGACACACTAAACCAAGCATTTGGTCAGTTGGGGCGTGTTGTATTAGACACAGCACAACAGATCGCAGCTTTGGATACAGGGCGTGTGAAACGCTTCTCAACCATGGGCTATAATACTATCGGTGATGGTGGTCAGGGAGACTACTATATTGATGCTTCGGATACCACAAGTGTTGCTAATAATGGTACGGTGTGGGTTGCTAATGGTGTACGCATTAAGCTTATACACAACAACATAACTGATTTACGTCAATGGGGTGTTGTAAATAACGGTACTGACCAAGCAGCAAAGATTCAAGCTGCAATCAATTGGGCTGGCAGTATCACAGGAACATCCGAAGGTGTGCGTGGTGGTTTGACATCACCTCCCGGAATGCCTTTGGTTATTGCAAGTAGTTTGGTGTTTGACACACCTATTTATGCAAGATTTAAAAGCTTTATTCAATACACCCCTACAACGGGTGCAGCAATCATTGCAGGGAGTGTAGCCCCAACTATTAGTCGTACAGACTTTGATGTAGAGCTTGAAGGGTTGCGGGCTATTAATGGTAACTCGGCTGACCCAACCGGATACAACACATCTGGTAGTATTGGTATTGAATATCGCAATGTACAGTTTAGTGACTTTAAATGTAAAGCAGCTTTAGCTTTCACTTTTGCTGGATATTATTTCAACTCCACAAACAATATCTATTCTGGCCAACACATGCAAGACAACGATTTCAACTTTGGAATCCTTGGCTACAATGGTATTGGTATTTTTGTTAAATCTATAAGTGCTTCTGTAGGCGCTACACAAGTTAACCGATTCAAGATAAAAAACTTTGTCACCAACTTCAAGCACATGATTATTGGTAATCCAGACGGTACGGATAACAATAGTAATGACTTAGTATTTGATATTATCGCCATGGAGCGTTGTACTTCTCCTGATAAGATTGGTGTTGAAATCTATGGTTTGTACAATGACTTTAAAGTGACATATGCATCGACCCCTGATTGTTTCTTTATCTTTGGTGGTAATGCTGACGCTAATAAACTTGTTGTTGGTAATCCGGGCGTCACTGTATCAGATCTTAGTGCTGCTGGTTGTTTGAACCAATGGCGTATTGGCCACCCAAATCCAGGAACACTTCCGGCATCTCCTACTCCTGTATCCGGTACAAACTACACCAACACTTATGGGGTGCCTGTAGAAATCTCGTTAGCTTATAGCCTAACCCCTACTACCTCAAGTGATTCAACCATCACTATCTATACAGGCAAGAATGCTAGCGTACTCTCTGCCCGTACAGGCATTGCTGTATCTGCACAGACAACCCCACACACTGTAACTCAAAGTCTTAGCTTTATTATCAGTCCGGGGCATGTATGGCAGATGAGTAAAACAGGGTCAGGTACAGCAAACTTAGTGACGTGTAAGATTGTATCGACGGGTATTTAAATTTAGTGACACAAGGATGTGTCTATTTTGTAAGAGGTAGATATGAAAACAAGTCAGAAAGGTATTGACCTGATTAAAGCCTCAGAAGGGCTTAGACTTGAAGCATACAAAGATTCTGTTGGTGTTACAACTATAGGATATGGTTCGACTGGGTCACACGTACAAATGGGGCAGAAAATAACTGCTGCTGAAGCTGAACTTCTACTTACTGTAGATTTGTCTAGGTTTGAGATTGGTGTTAGTAAGCTTGTAAAAGTATTTCTTAACCAAAATCAATTTGATGCTCTTGTTTGCTTTAGCTTCAACTTAGGGCTAGGAAGTCTTGGTGGATCAACACTACTCAAAAAACTTAATCTTGGTGATTATGCTGGGGCGAGTCTTGAGTTTCCTAAGTGGACACATGCCGGAGGAGTTATCTTACCGGGGTTAGTAAAACGTAGGGCAGCAGAAAAAGCTTTATTCCTTTCATAAAGAAGATGATGCAAGATGAAGATTAACCTCGTGCCAAACTATCGCAAACTGTGGAAATCACATACTGTTAAGTTGTCTTTTCTTCTTGCTGTCTTGTCTATTGTTCAACTCAATGTCCCTATGTTAGCTGCTGTAGTCACTCCTCAAGTGTTTGCGTGGGTTACATTCACACTAGGCACTCTTATTGGTATTCTTCGGTACATCCCACAAGAATCTTTGAAGACAGATGAGTCTCCTCCCGACACTCAAGTGAACATTGCTGTTAATGCCCATGTTGAGACTGTCACTGATCCTGTTGCTTCAACGGAGACTAAATAATGCTTAGTTGGTTTACATCAATCTCAAGTTCTATTCTGCTCTACATCATAGCTGCATTAGTGGCATCAACTCTCCTATTCGGCGGGCTTTTCTGGTACTCCAAGACTCAAGCTGACAAGTTTGAAGCTCAGGTACAGGTGGCACAAGATGCTAACAAAACTCTTGATAAATCCTTGATAGATAAGACAGCTTCTTGTGATGTAACAGATAAAGCATTAGCTGCATACCAAACAGCTACAGCCACGATTGTTGATGTGAAAGACAAGAAGCTTAATGCTATTGATGCCCTTCCCAAGAAGCCTGTAAAGGCTACAACACAACAGGCTAATACGAATGTACAAGATGAAACAGATGTTGTTGATATTGATGGCAAGCTTCCCTCTTCTTTGCTTACAATCTTGCAGCAATCAAGTAGTGCAGTCCAAGGAAGTGTTGGTGGTGATGCCAAGTAGTTTGATGGTCACTCCTTGTACGTCTGTTGATGCTGGAGACACTGTTCGATTGCTTGCCAAGGCATATGTACAGAACAATAGTTGTATACAACAATATCAGTTGTTGATTGACAGTCAACGTAAGTGGACAGCCTCTCAGTTACTCATTTATAAAACTAAGTAAGGTTATTTAGTATGGAAGATGATGAAGAGTCTTTGTTTAGACGTTTAGAAGGGTGGTATGTAGAGAATGACCTACATATATGGTATGGTGTTGTTTCTTTCATAGCCTTATTTGTGATGGTATTTATAATCGAACGGGAAGCTAATATGTCCCTAAGAATGAAAGACCAAATAGCACTTCTACAAATAGACTTGGTCAATAGTCATACACAGATTATGGATCTTAGGGCTGAAAACGAAAAACAAAGAAATCAATTTATGCTTCCTGTAATAACACCAGCGCATGAAGGTGTAGATAAGACAGCCACTAAAGTTAATGATAAGATTTCTAAAGTACAAGACATTATTATTGATAAAGCCCTTAATCAACCTACTAAAGTTAAAACTGAAACAGTCACTACAACCGTAGAGGTAAAAACTGTTGTTAATAAAGAGCTTAACACAATGATGAAAGATTCTTATTGTGCCACGGTTCCTTCAGCTAAGGAGTGTAAAGAGTGAGGATTATTATTCTTTGCATATGTTTTAGCATTGCTGCCTGCTCTTCTAATAACCCCACCCCACCACTTCCATCGGATGCGCTCTTATCAGATTGCATCATCTCCCCTCCCCCTACATTGTCAGGTAACACTGAGAAAGATAAGCTTCTTCTTGCTAGTGCTTGGAGCTTACAAACAAATAATCTTGGAAAGTGTAGCCAGAAGGTTAAAACGCTTCAAGTATGGAAAATCAACACTTTAAAGAGGATGGAGAATTAAATGCCTAACTCAGAATTAAATGCGCAAAAAGATAGAAACTTTGAAACTGTAAAAAGCGCATTGATTGGGTTGCTGTTTGTATTGATTGGATGGCAATTCAATTCCTTTCAACACTTGGAAGACCGGGTGTTCAATATCTCTACAACCACCATGACACAGAGTGCAGGTCAGTTGATGGAGGATAGATTGAATCGTAGTATGGAGACTAAGTTTTCAGAAATGAATTCAAGGCTTGATATGGTTGTTCGCCTTTTGCAACAATCAGATAAAAGCTCAAGATAGCCGTTTCAGCAGTTGAGGCTAGATATGTGGATAACAAAAATAATAGGCCCTTCAGCCAACCTTCTTATAATCATATTAGCCCTCTTCCTCGTTTATCAATTTAGCTCTCGCCATGCCTACGAAAGCCGTATTGACAGTGTAGAGAAAGAACTTACTACTAGAATTAATAATGATGTATCAGATCTTAACCAAAAGATCTTGACACAGCAAGACAACGTTAACAGATACATTCAACTTCGTGAAGATAGATCCAAGCTCTATTCTAAACGAATTGATGATTTGTATGAACTTTACCAAAAAGACCCTTCTCCTATTATTGAAAATACTCCCACTGACAATAAGACGATCCCTGAAGTAACCCCTCCTGTTGAAAGTAACATGGAATATATAGAAAATAAAATCAATCGTATTGATGAGAAAGTGGACACCACAAACAGTAAAACAACATCTCGTCTAGAGGTTATTGAACAAAAGCTTTATAACATTCAATCCTCTAACAAGAGTGGTGTTCGGGTAATACAAAACAATCTAAACACGCAAACAGTGACAACCCGTAAATAATAAAAGATAACAATAAGAACCGTTCTACGGACATAGGCCCGCCATAGCCTATCTCAAAACTAAGCCCCGGTCCTGTGAAGGATGCCGGGGCATTTTTATGTCCATAATTTAGTCTGTGTGTTTTACCATATATTCAAATGTCCTTGGAGTACTTGTGTTATGATTCCTTAAATCATAAACTCCGTTTACAGATACTTCTTCAGCTTTCATATTTATCCATATTCCACCCCCAATTAAGAAAATTAGGAGAGTGATAAGAATAACCAATCCATCAACCCATTTCATCGCAGTACCTCAGTATTTGCCGGACCATTCTTTTAGTGGCTCAGCGGGCTGGGATTTTTCTTGTTCATTGCATTGTGCTGTCTGCCCACAAGGCGGCTTCTCGCCACGTCGAATCATCGGCCGCCATTGCTGGCAAGTAGGACACCGGTATTCACGTTGATACGGCTCGTGCGTTGGGCGTTCATCAACCGGCATTGCTTCGGGCTCAAGACTTTTTAGGTGCATCGTCTTCACCTGAAAGGAAGGCTTTAAATTCACTCATTATTTCTTTCTCCCATTAAGATAAATATTTTGTGTGAAGATAAAATTCCCATCATCTTCACTCTCCACTTCCCAAGCATCAGATGTTAGCATGTTCATCAATGTTTGAAAAGAATAAATTTCAATTACTTTCATAATTAATTTCTCCTATTTAAAAGATATTGGTGTTTTTAGCATACCAAGTAAGTATTTCTTTTTCCACATCTTTAAAAATAGAATTGAAATCATCCATAGTGATAACCCCCATCTTGATGGCCATGGATGCTTGCCCTTGAGAATGTCCAGCATTCCTAGCCATTGTCTCTTTTGTCACGCTTGAGGAAATGTGACAAAGTCCCAGGCGGATGAGGGACAGGATTTCTAGTGTAGTCATGTTTGTTTATCCTAGATAAAAGAAAAGCCTCTAAAAGCATTTCTGCTCTTGAGGCTAGTATGGTGGAAATTGTGGGTGGTGTCAAGCCTCTTTAAGGCACTTTTTACACATGCAAACGTCATTCATATCCAACCCTTTACTCTGTACGTTGAAGCACCAACAAAAGGTTTTACCTTGAGAAACCTCGCATTTAACCGGCTGTTGACACTGAGGACACGAGTGGGTGACACATGATTGTACACCCACAGATTTCATTAGCTCTTTGTAGTCCATTATTTTCTCTTAAAAGCTTATCTCGCAGACACCCCCTGCGCAGGCTTGGCTACCCATTGTATCAACTTCTGTATAGCTTTGCTGAGACAAATCTTGTGAGAAATCCACATTAATAAAGTTATTATTGATTCCCACCCACTTATGAAGATTATGACAATCTTTAAGCATAAACGTAAGCTTCATAGTATCACCTTCAAAGTTTCGTTCAGCAAACTTCTTGATACGTCGTACCCAATCACGCTTTAAAAGGTCTGATGAATCTTCAGGGTCAAGTTTAAGTCCATATCCCAATGCAGTATCGCAAGCCATCCACAAATTGTTACCAAAAGCTTGTAATGCACCTACAATCAAACCAGATGCAAACATTGAACTATCACCATACATATCAACAATCTGTTGTGCAGTGAATACTTCTGTGAATGGAGCTTGAGCATATGCGCGATCCCCCATAGAGCTGAGAAGGGATATACCAGCAAACCATTTACGGTTGTTGTAGATATACTCCTCAACCTCATCCCAATCATCAACTGTGATGGTATTACTTACGTTATGACGAAGATCAGGGTCAACACAAAGCTCATAGTTTGTACCGTGTTCAATCCAATATTGCTGTGCTGTCTTTACATACTCAAGCTGCTTCACGCCCATCAAATCAGATTTATAGATAGATCCCTCTTTACTTTCAACAGGGAAGCTAACTACAACATCTGTTCCATTACTACTCCAAACACTTGATTCAACCATTTTAGGGTTGGTCTTTGTAATAATGCGTGTAACCTCATCTCCTACGTTCATCTGTACATTACGAAGATACTTAGGGCTATGTTCTCCATGGATACCTGAAGCTGTGCCTAGTACTACAGAAGCATTACCAGAGGGTTTTACTGCTGTTGTCCGTGCAGCTTGATTGATACCCAATAAAATAGCAACAACAGAGTTAATATCTTTTACAACTGTGGCCCCATCAATCATATTCTGTGGGTCAAATAGCACATCGGGGTTGTTCATCCAACCGGTAATACTAACCCCAAGCAATGCCTCTTTCTCTGTAATGCGACGTGTTGCATCTGACAAGTATTTAAAGTTTGAGTAACCTGCCTGAAGGGTCCCAAGAATAGCTCCGGCTTTACAAGCCCTAAAGAAAGATTCTTTATCCACACATTTGCTACCATTAAGTTCTGTCAAATTACAGAATTGAAAACCAGAGTCTCCATTTTCTGCAATTGGAAGCATACCAATTTCTACACCTCACACTGTCAGTAATCAAATATAGTTCTGACTGTGCGCTGGACTATCGCATACACTATTTAGTGCCCCTCTCACTTAGTCTCTCACGCTGGCATTACCCTTGCGCCCTGTCGCCTTATATTTGGCTTCCAAGTCAATCAGAGAAGGTTTTAAATCCGCATGTAATTTTACGGATTGAAGCAGAACTCTTTATTCTCTGTGAAGATGAAACCGGGTTCACCAAAGTCCTTAACAGACTTCATGATGTTAGCCCACTCTTCACGGCTTAGTTCATCACGAACTAGCATAACGCTGTTGTTACTACGACCGCGTTGAGGGTTATCAACAAACCAATCCCCAGTCTTGGCCTTCAACATCAAATCATCATCTTTATCAAACATACAAATTGTAGCTGAGCGACGAACACCGCCGCTTAATACAGCATCAGACATATGCATTACAAAGTCGTAAGCTGTGATGGTAGGTACACTTACAGCCTCTGTCTTACCCTCAACTAGTGCTTCTAGCAAAGCTTCACACTTAACTAATGCACTACGCAAGCCATCTGGTCCGGGTGCCTTAAAACCCCCTGAAATCAAAGCACCTTTAGGGCGAATCTTATTGAAATCAAAGTGAACTTGGCAACCCTTATATTCAGGAAAGCTACCACCATCTACAAAGTAGCTACTGAACAGAACACCAAAAGCATCAGCCCATCCTTCAATTGTATCAGGCACCTGAAATACTTTTACTTTCTTTTCATATCGCTTATGAACTTTGGGTAGCTTTGCAATGTGGTGTGACTGTACTGAGAAGCCTACACCACAACCACACAGCAGAAGATACATACACTCTTGAAAGAAAGTGGCTCGATCACAATGGGATACTGAGCAGTTGTACATACGAGTTTCGTGTTTGAATAATTGTTCACCACCAAATTGCAATGCTCGTTGGGCGCCGAGTACAACTTTATCTTTGTAAGCTTGTTCTGCAAAAGCAATATACTCTTCAAGCTGTGGTGTCATTACAGAAGAATACTTTTGTCGGTGCATATCCATTACACGGGAAACTGATTGTTCCCATGTTTCATAACCGCCCTTGATTTCATCCCAGCGGGAATAACCCATATAAAACTTTGATTGACTCATCATTTCTTTACCAGCGTTACTCATTGTTGCTCCTTAGTTATAATTTATTTAGTAGCGTGTCGTTCTAGTTCAGAACAAATATGTTCAGCATTACTGTAATTCTTCCCCATAACCTTTAATTGGATACGCAAATCAAGATCACAGGATGCAACGATACAATCCCATGATGCAGCACCTGATTGCCTCCAACTAAGGTCCTGCCTCTCCTCCCCTACATAACGCTCACAACTTACGATATTACCTCGTAGATTACGATGTTTGGAGAACTCTAGGCTTACTGGTTCGTTAATATCCATACCATTTTCAAACAGGATCTTTTCAATTGCTTTCTTATCATCACTACCAAAAGCAGTTTTGAAATCATCGATTAGGAGTAGGTCTGAAACTGAAAGTGTGTGGCCGATTGTCATTCTGAAAACTCCAAAAATGCTTCATTTGGTGAACTACCACCCTCGTACAATTCAATCAACTCTACAATATTCTCCTCAATTACAAGCCAAGCATTTTCTTTCTTATCAAGAAATCCACGTTTTTTGATAATATTCGTAAGATCTGCAAGCCAAGCTGAAGCGCTATAATCTTGCCGTTCAATAATCATTTTACTTCTCCACCAAAGCTTTATAAGAAACTGGAAACAACCCTTTAACAATTTCTGCTACTTGCTGCGCTACCAAACGACTCTCATATTGTGTATGAGGATCAAGCCGTAAGACAAGCATATCACAGAAAGCCCCCAGCGTACCAGACCAAATGAATGTAGACATCATTGACTGTGGCAGCACCATCCTGGCCTCTTCAGCACACACCCCTTGCTTTAATAGAGCTTCATAGGTTTGTAGAGCAATAGTGTTAACCTCATCAGGTAGCATCACAGCATTACCATCTAATGTCTCCATCTCAAGCAAAGGACTGATGTCTACTTCTACATCACTACTGCCTTGCTTTACATTCTCAGCAGCTTGTCGCCATGAATCAGGTGTGTAGAATTCAGGTTTGTCTGTCACATAACGCCTACTCACTTCATTGTAAGGCATGAATTTATGCTTCACAAGTTGCCTGCACACAAATATAGGAGCCTTTACACGAACACTAATGAAGCTGTGATTGAATGGTGAAAAATGCTTGTGTTTAGCTAGGTAGTTAATGAGTTTTGTGTCGGATGCTTTAAGTCGTTGGAATAAACCATTTACCAATTTAAACCCATTCTTTTCCGGCCACCCACTCACCAATGCTTGCGGAAGATCCATAAACTCTTTGACGTCAATCGGAAGCTCCCACTCACTTTTCTTATCAAAAGAAACTCTTGCGGCATTGGCTACACTTAAATCAGAGCCACAATGATCAATATACTCTACAGTAATCTGCGTCATTTAGGTACGAACTCCTTTAGTTCTACAGCAACAAACCCTACAGGTTTAGCAATCTTCCCATCTTCACGTCGACAAGTGTAAAAAGATAAGCCATTCAATACTGATGTTTCAATATAGTATTCTTTCTTGTCACGAACTTCAAGCTTTTCTTTAGCTTCACAAGCTTCGTAAAAAGAATTGAAAATCTTGTTTTGATTATTATCAATAATTTGTTGAATACCGCCTTCAACATCAAAACCAGCTTTCTCTAGCATATCCATAAGCTTTGCTAGAATTACAAACGTGTCAACAGCCCCGCCTAGCAACTCTACCATATTACCGTGAGTAATAGACTCAATCGTTTCGCTGCTCTCCTCTACCAACAACTTTGATTGGAGTTCTACAGCACGTTCCCAATCCAAGGTGCCGTAGGTGAAATCCTTAACCCCGGCTTTCTTGTTCCAATCAATAATTTGGTTGTAGTAGTCTTGCAAGTTTTTCACGTTCTTTCCTTAAGGATAAATAAATGTTACAGGGATACCAATCTGTTCAGCATACTTAATTTCAGCCGCTACGCCTACTGACTTGTCCCAGGATTCTAACATAAGTATAAACAGTTCACTAGAGGCATCTAGAAATTTATAATCAATATTGCTCCAGAAATCCCAAGTGGTTGGCATATCGTGAAACAAGGAAAGCTGATGCGATGAAACTATCGGCGAGAACACAGCCAATCCTTCTTTTGTAAGCTCAGCTGCCTTAGCTAGAGCTTGAAGGTAGCGTGTGTGCATCAGTTCTTTGTCTGCTTTGTAGCTGTAGGGACTGGCTAGGTATATCACTTGTCTTTGTACTCCATTTCCAAAATCAATTCAAGGTAATGAATAGCTTTTTCAATGTCTGCCTTTCCATTTTTCTTACTGTGACGGGTGGTGTATTTAATAACATTCCCTTCTAAGTAGGATAAGCCATTAGCTTGAATATACTCAATGGGTTGAATCTTGCAATCTTTGTAATGGTTGCCACTAATTTGTTTGTCTAGGGCACTTGCTGATTTAATAGCACCTGTAGGCTCTTGTTTTCCCTCTAAAACAACCCAAGCTTTGTTTTTAATAAACTCCTCTCCCTTTTCCTTAGTATACACGCACTCATTCAGGCCGTCTTCATCATACCACCGAAGACTATAAGTCAGTCCATTAAACACAACATCATAGATGTATTCTAAGTTCTTTTCTTTCCCTACTGAAACTTTAAACTTATTCATCATTCCTCTCCTAAATTAATTTCGTAGAACAATAATAGCATCCTTGCTATGTGGTGTAAAGGGCTTATTTTCCGTGTCGTTCTGTGAACCCACCTTGCTCAGATTGCCATTTTAATCTAGCTTTTTCAGCGTCTTCAAGACTTAAGTGAGAACCAAGGTTAATCTTTTTATGCACTCCATCTTCCGTATAGTGACCCTCGGCAATCCATTTACTGTTTGCTTTATTCCAATAAACACCGTTGACACCGGATTTATTATTGGAAGACAAACCACAATTACGACCATTACTTATAGGGGTTGCTTCTCTGAGATTCTCCCATTTATTGTTTAACCCATTTCCATCTTCGTGATCAATAAGCTTTTCTGGCCAAACCCCTTCTACATAAAACCACGCTAGACGATGCCCCAAAAACAGAGTGCCTTTAATTCTAATCTGAAGATAGTATAAATCTTTCTCTCCATATTTTGAAGCATACCCAGCAACCTTACCAGAAAATTTACCTTGGTATGCACAGAGTGCATGGGCATTTTTAAAGTGGCTTAGAGGTCTGTTACTTTTCCATGTGAAAACTCCGGTGTCTTTATTGTAGTCTAAAGCTTCATGAAGAATCACTTGTGTTAGTTCAAACACCTTCCCACCGCCCATTCTTCAAAAGAACCATTGGTTCTAAGATAGGTAGTGAATTAATAATCAAACCCGTACCGATAATTGGACGTTTAATATTTACATTATTATAGTTAAATGCCAGTTTGTTATCATCAATCAAACAGCCGCACTGCATTCCCCAGTACAAACCCGTACTATTGCCCCAGTAATCAATTTTAAAAGATTCATGGTAGTGGCCCTGAGCCGCCGCTGAGCCCATTTGCTGACTAAGCTGAATAATATTACTTGTCTTACCGTGATGCATATAACACTTCTGACCATTAGGCAGGTCTACTGTTAAGTCAAAGCTCCATTTCCAACCATCGTCAACACCAAGAACCTCATTGTAAGATTTTATGTAGTGCTTAGGGATACCAAATACTTTAGCCTTCCGCCAAATTAGACTTCCATGATTACTTTCAAGAATATCCATCTTGGGAAATATTTTAAATAGTTCGGCAATTACAGGCAAAGCTTGGCGAATTTCATCGCCAGCACTTGGCAGATCCGGGTCATGGTCATGAAAACTAAGCGCTGCTCCGTCAACTTCATCACCTAAACAAATAACTCGTGTAGGTTTGTATTTCTCTTTAAGATGCAGTAAGAAAGCAATTGCATCTTGATGGTGAAATGGTATATGAAGATCGCTAATCAAAAGAATCCTACTATTATCATGCTCTGGTCCATCTTTCTTACGAACAGAGTACGTTTCAGATGATTTACGATTATCTAGAACCACTTGACTGAATTCTTTACGTAAATAATCACTTACAGTAGACCTAGCAACCCCAAGTAACTCTGAAATCTTACGCCAGCTTTTACCCGTTTTAGCAAGTTCAATTGCCTTGTCTTTCCAATCCAAATCACTCAATTCCCATCTCCTCATTCTTCTCAATAGCCCTAGCCAACTTATCACTCAAATCAGCATACCATTTAATATCAAAGTCCCTTTGTTTCTTAACATCCATATAGAGCTTAAAAATATTCTTGTTCATCCCTACAACAGTTTCAAACAACTCCCATTTCTCCATGACAGACATTGTTCCAAATTCAGATAAAGCAATATCAAGCTTTTCATGGAAACGTACAACTGTTTGTTCCATAGTCTCACCTTCTGGAATAGCTGAAAGCTTCTTAGGAAATAGCTCCACTACTGACATATCAAAGACCTATTTGATTTAGGAATGTGTAGAAGAATGTTGCGTATTGAATTAGTTGTGTTGCCTGTACGGATTGCCAGTAATCAATTTTCATTGTTTAAAAACTCTCTAATTTGTTCTTTACGTTTAACTGCATTTGAGGCTGGAATAATTCCTCTGTCTTTAAGAAACTGTATATCTTTCTTTGACTTACAAATTTCAATAAGCATTTTCTCCTTAATCGCCTGTTCATATGTAACTCCTTGTTTGTCCGCATACGCTAAAGCTGAGTTGCACCCTTTGCAGATCAATCTAAGGTCTTCCTCAGCCACATAAAGCAACCTTTCAACAAACCCTTGAATATCTTCTGTCTTCCTTAAACTCCCTGCTGGAATTATATGGTCCACTTGACCACTAGCAATAACATGGTCAGTGTTACACATTTCACAAGTAAAACCAAACACTGTTTCTTTTTTCCCTTTAGGATTCGGGTTTGGTATTTGTTTACGTTTCTTTTTAATTAAATTATGCTTTACCGGGGATGACGACCAAGCCTTTCTCAGACACCCCCTCAGGTATGTAAACCAAGAAACTGAATTCTTCCAGATCTCAGGGTGGGATAGCCAAGGCTCCTTACTACTAATAACTCACCCCCATTTCATCCATCATATCATAAGCGTTTAGATGTTCATCACGTTTAGTTAACATCCTAGCCATCATGAACATCTCATTCAGTACGTAATCCCATGTTACGCTGATAGGATCATTTCTCCACCCTAAAACAGTCTTTTCCTCGGGATAAAGTAGGGTGAAAACCTCTTTCATCTTGTCCCACGCCTCCTTGTCAGACCCACACTCTACAAGGGATTTATAGGCTGACTTTCCCGCCCAACGAAGGTCAGAGAAACAGTTGGCAGCATAGTTGTCACTGGTGTCATTGCTACACATCTGCCAATACAGATGCATTCTGCCAACACCACGAACATCTCCCTTATCATCTAGCCATAGCTTACCAAAACAATCAGCATCAATAATGCCTTCATCTGGCCTATTCACATTAAAGAATTTATTAGGGCTGGAGTAGTAATCTTTATCTAACCCTTGGATAACATTGTTAGGGTTTTCATAGCACTCAATTACACAAGCATCATCGGCTTCAATTGATGTAACAACCTCAGCTTTGAATTTACGTTCAAGGTATTCTGTCACAGCATCCATATGAAGAGGGCGAAGCATATCTTTTCGATTTGCCTTGTACTTTTGAAGTGTAGACAGTTCAACACGAAAGCTTTCACCTTTCCCTAAGAAAGCTTTGTATTTATTTGTCCCAAGTTTCTTAAGATCATTCTCTACTTGTGTCTTTGCAATCTGTAATACGTGATCAATAGGCTCGGGAGTTTGTACATCGATTATACTAAATTCATCAAGAAGAAAAGGACTTTCTCGTTTAGCGTTCAGTTCTCCAAGCCATCCACCTGATTTAAGTTTGTCTCGGCCATAAAAGTCTGTACGTGTAGGAAACTCTTTTTCCCTTCCCGATGCTTTATGTACAACAGTGATAGAACGTGTTTCTCCAACAGATGCAGCACTGTACTTAACGTAGTCTAGGTCTATGACCGCAGTAAGCTTACTCATCCATATCCAACTCCTATTCAAAAAGGAGGGCCTTACGGCCCCATTAATCAATCTCCAACCCTGTATCTTCTAAAAACTTCAACCAAATAGCTTCATATCTAGCTGCCAACATATTCTCATCTGTAATGATTGCTTCCCAGCAGCAGAAGAAGAAAACTGTAAGAAATATTATTGTCATTTTGGAAACTTCACATCAGGGCTAATAATAAGTCGTACACCTACAGCACTAGCTTCATACTGTTCTTTTGTATACCACTTACCATCTTCATTAAGAAAGCAAGTGAACCATGTATAATTCCAGCCGTCTAGGTGCAGTCCTAGCGTGTAATTACGGCATTGATACATACCTAGGGGATAGGACACACACCAAGCCAAAGCACCTGCAAGGATTGGAATGGATAGGCCTTTTGCTAAAGACCAAGCAACACGCCCAACGGCCTTATGCCATTTCTTTTTCTTTGGTTCCTGTGCATCAGGATTATCAGTCACGTTCACCTCTTAATTATTCTTTAATGTACTTCTGAAAATATTGTAGGATACCTGCTGGAATTTTACCACTATTTAAAGTGGTTACTTCTGTCTGTACAAGCTTTCCCACTTTCTCAGTGATATACACGACGTCAAACTCTACATCTAGTTCAAAGTTAATAGAGCATTCCCCAACTTTTTCTTTAATACTCACCATTAAACTGGACATTAATAGTTAACCTTCATATGAAGTTAAAGTTTTATACTTCTCAAACACTTCAAGAGCTTCTTGCTCCACTTCCTCAAACTTAGCAGCCACATAAAGAGAGGCTGCTTTATCAACAAGTTTAATCACATCTTTGTGTAGGCCTTTACTGTTTACGTCAACATCGTAAGTGAAGTCTGCTTTGATGGCTTTGATGTCATCTTTAGTGATTTGAAGGTCAGTCTTTAGTTTAGTCAGACGTTGGAATAGAGCTTCTTCGGTGTAGATCGTTTGTTCAGTCATTTTGTTCTCCTTAAATTTTAACTACGGAACTTACTATTTTAATATTATCACGATAAGCATAAGCCGTTGAGATGTCTACATTTAAAACAACGTTTATGTATAGCATCTGTGAAGGCTTGAAATCAGGATATGTCCTAAGCAGATCATAATAATAGTTTGGTGTAACCTCTGCAATAAAGCCGTCTGAGATACTCGCATACTTCATGTGATCTTGTACTTTTAAAATAATAGAGTTTTGTAACTCAGAGAATAACACTTACTTACTCTCCACAAATTTAATAGCAAAATTAGAATTCTTGTACGTCTTCACTTCATCCATATGATTTTTACTAAGCTTAATAAACTTCACTTGACTACAATCTACTTCATCAGGATCGCAAAACTCTTCAAGTTTCATGGATACACTACTAAGATCTTCGCTTGTATGTAGCTGTACATAGCCTAGAAGGGCTTGTATTGCCACCACTTCAGTGTATGTAAGGGAAAGGTTTAACATGTTGTAGTTCATTGGTTTGTCCTTGAATGAATAGCGCATCCTTGCGCTTATGGAGTGTATCAGAAGGGGAGCAAACTCTCTTCGTCTTCGTCTAGCTCAAGCGGATCTGGTTTAGCTTTAGGTGTTTCAACTTCAGTAGCTTTAGGCTCAACCTTCTTAACTTTGTAGCTGCCCAGTACATCATCCACAACTTCATCAGATGAGCCCTTACCCTCATAAGGAACGTGCTCCAGCACTTGAACAGTATCAAGTGTAACAGTTAGTTGGCCTTCTACGTTCTTATATCCAAACAATTTAAGAGTGCAGATACTGCCATTACCAATGTTGTCTGTAAACGCATTACCTTCTTTATCAATGACATTCACTGTCATCTTATTGCCTTTCTTTGAAAACTCAGGCTTGGCTACAGTAAAACCATGCATACCTTTAACAACATCGTAATTGGTCTTGCCCTCTTCTACTTGTGAAGATAGGGGAAACTTGATGCGCCTGGGTGCTTTGCTAGTTTTAGTTACGCCTACTTCAGCAAACGTTTTGTTCAGCATCACTTCGTCTAGAAGTTTGTCTTTAGTAGCTTCATCAACAAAAGGCTGAATACTGAATTCACGGTCCTGTGATTGATACTTGGTCTTTACTTCATGCACGACAGGATAGAACACCGGTGTGTTCAAGATGTACACGTTGAAGGTTTCCAACGTACCAGACTTAGGGAGTTGCTTTACGATAACACTAGTCATATTATTTCTCTATTTGTGTGTATTATTTAGTCACTTATTTTTGAGCATTTACAGCTATTTGTCTTACAATAAATTCTTTCAATGTTTCGTAGTTTTCTTATTCACTTCAATGTCAACTACATTTGCTTGTTTCATTTCATGATCTTCCTCATCAAAATCCTCTGTATCCAATGCAAACAATCCTACGCCTTTGAAACTATCAATCAAGCTTTGTTGCTTATGATTTTCAAATTTAATTAAATCCTCAACACTATCAAATTGATATTCAACGATTGAGCAACCATTAGCATTTGTGTGGGAATCTTTGTAGACTACTTTACCCATGATATTTCACCGAATAATTTTAGAGATAACATGCTGGAAACGAGATTGAATAATATCCACTTGAAACCCCTCAGCTTTCCAATCACGTTTCTCATCTCTTGCGTCTTCACGAGAAGAATGTACATTCAACACTTTACCATTTTCACGGTCGATCAGGGTGTATTCGAGTTTTACGTTATTGCTCATTTTATTCTCCAAGTTTAAATACGTTTTTCAACAGTAGAAATTATATCTTTAATACCCCAATATAAATCGGCATGCTCATCCTCATCACCGCTTGTATCGAAATACTCAAAGTAATCCAAGCTGTCTTCAAGAACTGCTTTGATAGCTTGCAGTGCTTCTAATTTGCTCATTTAATTTCTTCTCCTTTTTCGCTGAGAAATTCAACGTAGATCTATTATACATGGTTGTGTGGGTGGGTCAAGGGATTATTTTGAATTTCTTTCCTAGCAAAATCAAACAATTCAAAATTGCTACGACCGTTAAATACACTAGAAATTGTTGTACGGGGAAAGCCTAACATAATTGCAATCTCGTTTATACCTTTCCCTTGGCTAGAAAGTAAAGCAATTTCACAGATCTGTGCCTTGTTCAGTTTTTTTGTATTAGGACGTTTCTTTGCATTGATTTTACCATCACGAATACCATCCGCAGTATTCTGTTTAGGTGTTGTCCAGTACAAATTATCTTGTCGATTATTCTCTCTGTTGTGGTCCCTGTGTCCGACTTGAGGAAGTTTACTCGGGTTCTCAATGAAAATCAATCCGACAAGTCGATGAACATAAAATACTTTTCTTGGTTGTGAGTAATTATCTGTTTTCAATGAGACGGTTTTGTATCCCGCTCCATTATCACCCCAATTTGAGTATTTATTTAGCTTCAAATCATACACACGTCCGTGATTACTTACAGCATAATGTGCATGTACATCTTTAATCAATACTGGTTTCCACACTTCTTTCACAATTTTTACCTTGCTTATCAGTTACATCCTCGGACACTGCTTCAATAAGTTTAGCTGCCTGATCAATGTAATATTTATAGTCAACTCCCCAAGAGAAGTCATGAATGTTGTTACACGTCTTAACATTCCAATCCGTATCAATACCCAACCTACGCACTTCTCCTCCTTCTACCAAAGGAGGCATAAGCTTAATCAACTTACCACCACCTTCTTTTGCTGGATAATAACGGCAGATATTCTGTTGTTGAATATCCTCACCATCAACTACCAGCGCAAGACTACTACTCCTTGGTACTTTCGTCCTCAGCATAAAGTCAAACTTGTTCTCATGCAAACGAATAAACTCTTCGTGATCTACACCATCAATCAGTTGAGCTTTCACAGCCATAGGAACTACCATTGCTGAATGGTTCTTGTGCCAACCAAGCTTATCAAAGTCCATATATTCATAAGCTCCTTTAAGCTTGATTTTTCCGGACTCTGTAATGCTGGTGTAATTATTCACGTCACGAATAAACATTTGACTATATGAATCGCCTTCCATCTGGAGTTTGGTCAGATCTTCCCACCACGTCACCCACTTATCAGCCTCATCAAATTTATCAACGTCAATGATGTACTCAAAGCCGTCAGTGTTACACATGATAATTCGCGCATCACAATTATCAATTAGCTTTTCCATAAGCATACACAGGGAAAGCTGACCGCCGATTGTAATCGCCATTGTATACGCTGGATCAAGCAAGGGACTGAACTCATTGTTGCTATCCCCGTATACACCATTTAAAGCAAGCTTTAATGCTGCGTTAGCTGCTGACCCTTTGGGTGTTGCCTTACGTTGTTCATATAGGTCAGAGTACACCTTGCAGAACGTTTTACCCAAGTGTTTAGGGTAAATTTGGTTAGCGATTGCCATGTTAGGGTAGTAGCTGGCAACGTCAAGTGTGCGTATCTTTCGACTCTCAGTGCTACGAATAGTTCCTTGTGTAGCTCCATGAATACCACCCACGCCGTAGTCATAGCGAAAACCATTGATTATTACGTTCAATGTTTCAGCTACATTCCAGCACCAATAATAACTCTTAGCACCCTTAGGACTCTTTAGCTCCTTTTCCTCAAGCCAACCCAAAGGTTGTTCTTTCTTACAGGCTGTAATCACATCCTCTGAGGGAATATAACGCTTATTCTTTTTGCCAGCAGGATCGGACAATTTCTTTTTCTTTACAACCATCTCAGCATATTTAGCAACATCACCCAACTGATGTTCCATCAAATCACTGAATACCCCCTTAGTTTCGGTGATGATTTGAGTCTGAAACCATTTATGTACGGCTTGAAACTCGGGGCGATCAAACTTGATATAAGGAAATAAACAATCCTTAATTACAATCTTATCTCGCTTGGTCTGCCTTACCTCACGACCATATTCTGTTTTCACGTAGCAACTACCTGGAGCTTCTTTCTCAAGAGTGCGAATAAACAACTCTTTACCAATCTTTGTATCATTAAAGTTGGTACAGTCAAAGCCAAACTGATCAGTCAGATCAGCACGAAGTTTTAGGTTCTCATAAGAATACCAATAGAACTTGAGTGTTTCCATGACATCGTGTTTGTTGTATTTGATTAGGTTATCTTTTTCTGCATCTGACAAGGTAGCGCCCACTGGATAAGGCAGGTCTTCAATATTAGTCGAACGCATATTGTATTCAAGCATTTTCAAAGATGTTGAGCGAGCGTTGTTATCAAAGTGGTGAATTTTAAACAAGTCCACCTGTGGGATAATCACATCCTTTTCTTTGACAGCAGAGCCAAACTTATTCTCCTTGTTTGAGTTAATAGTTTTCTGTGCTAGATCAAACAACTCCTTAGCCGTTACTTTCAGTTTCTTGTCAGTACCATGAATCTTACGAGCTTTCTGCAAGATGTGGTGAAGAATAGGGTAATCAAATCCAACAGAGTTGAAACCTACTAGGCGGTATCCTCCGCCTTTAACTTTGCGTAGGAATTCAAGCATCTCATCAACTTCATTCTTACGGTCACTAATTTCAAATGCTCGCATACCTTGACCATTAGCGTAGACAGCCGCGAAAGTAAAGCAATTTGGGTAGGTTTCCAAATCCCAAATGAAATCGGTCTTAAAGAATTTCTTTTCCAAGCTAAATCTCCTAGATTGAACGGAGGATTCTAGCCCTCCTTTTACTAAAAGTCAACCATATATGCAGGAACTTCTAAGCTTTCTGCTGATGGTGGTTCATCTAGTAGCATATCTTCCACATAAGGATCAGATGTTGCAAACATATGTGTTGTAGCACCATCGTATCGCAACCATCCGGCGTCTCCTGTGTTACCTGTACGACGACACTTAACCAATTGCAACTTAGTGGCTGACTTTTTGATTGGATCAGGGTTCATCTTGTCGCGGCTGATCAAAATTGTATTGAAAGCAATTTGGTTCAGGCTGGACGAACCCATTAATTGGTATTCGGTAACAGCGTGCGGATTTTCTTCAGAAGGCTTGCGCATGTGTGAGATCGCCACCACACAAGTGTCTGTTTCCTTTGCAAACTTCAAGAGTGTATCCATGAACTCAATAATTGCACCATTGTCGCTACTGTTCACACCAGCCTGCACTGGATCGATGACAATTACATCACAGTTTTCAGCCTTAGCCAGATAATTAAGCTTATCAAAAATCTCTGTTGTTGAGATACTGCCTTGGTGATCAACATAAACGAATTGATCTTTCTTTGCAAGGTTCTCAAAGAAACGACTCTTGAGAGCTTCAATATCTACGTTTTCACGATTTACTGTGCGGAGGTTCATCCCAGCATCAAGAGACAACAAGTCGCGTACAACTTCTCGCTTAGTGCCTTCAAGATACATTGCACCTACTTTGAAATGCGTGTTCTCAATTAGAGAGTAGACTACATTGTTGACAATTGAGGATTTCCCAATACTTGTTAATGCACCTATGATTGTAATTTCACCTTTTTCCATACCGCCGTTCATCATCTCGTTAAGATGTGACCATGAGGCAGGGAATGGAATCTTTACATTATTATCTTCACTTTCAAAGTCGTCCCACATCTGACTAAGGTGCAATACATCCACTCGACTAAACGGAGTGGCTTTCCAAAACAACTGTTTCAGTTCAGCAGAGCGGCCAGCTTTAACCATGTCTGAGGCATCTTTTACCCCTTGTGGGAACTTCGCAATAAATGCTTTACCCGGAGTTAATAGACGTGCAGCTTCCTCAACATACTTTTGTGCTGATTCATCTTGATCAAATGCCAAGATAACTTTAGAGAAGCTATTGATATATTCAAAATTAGCTTTGAATTGTTTGATGATACTGCCGTCACCGCACGTTACACTCACAGCAGGTGTCCAATATTCTGTACCGTCTTTCTTTGAATATAATGCTTGAGCGAACGCAAGCGCGTCCTCCTCTCCTGTACAGATTACTAAATATTTTTGACCAGCTTCAAAGACAGATTGCCCGAACATCTCATTGGTTGCTTTAGTGCTACCAATACCAACAAAGTCTTTAATTGGTGAAGTTCGTTTTTTGAATCCAACAAGCTTGCCGTCAGATGTAGAAGGATAGTAGCGAGCAACTACATCAAAACTATTTTCAATCTCTGTGTGAACTCCGTATTTCGTTGATACCGGTTGACCAATACCGCGTTCTTTCCAGCCGCGAAATGGAATCACTTGAATATTTGTAAAGTCTACGACTTCTGACACTTTGTTTTTCCCCTCTTTGATCTTTACGCCCAATTCTTCAAGCTGGGAGTGATTGAAATAATTTGTACATACGAAACAATAAGCGTCATGAATCTGCTTACCATCGATTTCTTTTATATATACTGCCATCCCGTCTGAAGACGTGCAGTCGTCTCCAATACAGGCAGCGTGATACAAAAGTTCTCCATCTGGTTTTTTACTCATCACCCCTCCAATTTCTCTTCCACCAATTCTACCTCTTCACCCAAATACCACTTACACCCATCTCTCCCTTTCCCATCCCCAAACACCACTTCCTCACAAAGCCATGGTTGATGCTTGACTAACGCCAAGGACGTATAGCGTACACACAAATCCTTCTGATTGCAATCTTTACCTGTGCATTTACTATAGACTGGATTATTCATAATCTGAATAGAATGTTTCTGCATCATGAATGGCACCGCTGTCATCTTTAAATTCTGCAATATCGCTAATATGCATTGCTTGCAAAAGCCCGCAGACGTCAATTCTTACAATACCAGATTCAACACAAAGGTCTTGTACAGGCCACATAAATTCTTTGTCACCCCACTGACGAATCCACAGGGGTTGTGGGAGTGAATTAATGAAGTCCATTCTAAGTAGATCACTCATTTTACCACCTTATCAATAATATTCAAATCCAAAAATACTGGCAATACCAACAGCCAGCCCGACCAAGATGCTCCACAATAATAATTTAGAGCTATATAGCATAACACTGTGATCATTTTATTTATTCTCCAACACTTTCTCTGCCAATTCCCAAAGATCCACATCATCCCCCAGTGCCTTTGTACCAGCTTCATTAGTAGTCCAGTTTACGAACTTATTTAGGACAGCTTCAAGTTCCTCAACTCTGTGCAACATAGCCGCTGTAAGGTTATCCCCAATCATATTCTGCCATAATTCGCCATGACGATAAGCTACTAGCAAGCTTCCATCGTCAGCAGCATGTACTTCATATTTACCGCTGTCAAATTTGTACTTGTTAATTTTCATCTCTTCTCTCCCAGCCTCATAGCCCCATTGGCTATTCGGCCTCAATTAATTTAAATGTAAAAAATTTAAATGTAAAATTCTCTACGTGTTTGCTTGTGTGAAAGCGTAGGATAGAGGGTTGTGTATGGGTTGTCAAGCACGTTCTTTCAACACATCTACATTCCAAACAGAATCAGTCAGCAACTTTTCAATAACTGGAATAGTCCAGCAGTTACCGAGCACAACATACCTTTGATTTTCAGTCAATACTTTTGTATAAAAATCTGGTAGTCCTTGAGCGCGCTCACACTCCTGCGGAGTGAATTTCCTACGGGTGCCATCTTGTTTTTCTATAAGAAAATTATGCTGCCAGCTTGATGTAGTGATGCAAGGCATCTTATCAACTAACCGAGTTCCACCTTTGTTATATCCTCTAGGCCATGTCCAAACACCATTATAGTCTTGATCCTCAAGTATATCTGTAATATGGAGACCATCGCCACTATCCACTTTAAAATTCATCCTAAGTTTCTCTAACTCATCGATGAGATTAGTCCAGTAGAATCGAGGACGGTTCTGAGCGCTAAAGTGACAAGAATTAATCTTTAACGACCAACAAGTAAGATCGTTCTCAATATAATGAATGTGCTCTTTCTTCATGTTTACGTTCTCAAGAAGAAAATCAACGTGAAGTTTGATAACACTTGTGCTGCCTTGGCATTCATTAAGAATACGCTTAAATTCAAAATACAACTTAGACCGAGGGTCATCAAAGTTTAGTTGCTTGCCAGCCATAGAGAATCCTTGACATGGACTACCAGCTAATACTAGATCAACTTGTCCAATATCCCACTCACCGTTCTCAGAATAAAGTGTACCATTTTTAAAACCCATAGTGGTTACATCACCCAAGCGGATAATTTCTGGATGATTATCGTGGCTAACTTTAATTGCATTCTTATCAATCTCTGATGCAAAGTATTGTGCAACAGTAAAACCTTGATTCTTTAGTGCTTGTAATCCACAGCTAATCCCATCAAACAAGGACAGCACTACAAGTGGTTTATCTTTACGCAACATAGATGTCATGTCCTGTACGGTTGAGACGTTTAATACCATTACGAACACCTTCCTGAAACAATACAAGGTAGGTGTAGCCTGAGTAATCTTCAATGAAAGCTTCAAAACCTTTATTGACATTATATTCAGCCATTACTTTCTGCTCAACAGTCAATCGAGCGTCTTCGGTGTCAACCAGCTTTTCCAGAACGTTTAAATTAACCATCTCAATCCTTCCTCTCTCTAAACCCACGCTTATGTTTCGTTGGAGCCAAGTATCCACCACTATCCGCCATGAGTCAAGCCCTATCTTTGCTGTTTCCATTGCCTTTTAATCTGCTTTTGCTTCATATCATGCCAAGGCTTCCAGCCTTTAGGCTTCTCAATTTCTGTTCGCTCTGTGATAGGAGAAACTTCATCATAGTAGAAATAAGCCTCATGAATTCTGTTACTTTCAAATGATTTCCAACTATCATTCTTGCGCTGCGGTTTTTGTATATCAAACTTATTGTACAAAGTGCTCCAGCAATATTCAACGAAATCTTTGTTTGTACATTTCTCTGTGTATGTGGAAAATGTCTCTGTAACCAAGGCTTTCCCTGCACTGCACAAGGTAAAACCAAGACGGCGGAAGTATTTCAATCCCCACACCCAAGCATTCAATTCATTCTCCAATGTGTTATCACAAACTGAGCTATATAGGGAGAATCCATATTCCATTCCGCGCTGATATTGTTTGCTCTTGACGTGGCCAAGCTCATGGGAGTATGTCAAGAATTCTACGGGGTTTTGAGGTACTACAGAGGCGATAATGCTTCCCCCGTCTGTTGATGCAGCCAAGAGTGTATCAAGCGGTTTGAACCCCAAATTGTCCACAACAAAGCGCTTTTCAAGGTATTGTGAGAACGTCTTTCCCCTTATCATAAAATCTGTACGTGATGGACGTTTGCATTTAGGCTTTTGCATCAATTCTCTGCTTTTATTAGCTTGTTGAGGTAAACCAAATTCCTCCATACGAACGGTGACAGGATTGGCAGTAGCCCATGCCTCTTGAATAGATTTGGTGGATATAGGTTTTGTATAGGTCCAATCAATCGGCGTGGTATCCGAAAAGATAGCTGGGAGTTGAAAGTCAGTTCTCATTTTGTACACCCTTTGTCTGTTGGTTTTTCTTAGCTTACCAGAATTGTAGGGTGAGTCAAGGGGTGTGCTGAAAATATTTTCCGAGGGTTGTCTGGAGACGTGTTGGCACAAGGGTTTGAAAATAATTGTTGACAGAGATTGTGGGGTGGCCTATGATTGGCTGACATTAATAGGAGATACGAAATGTATACAATTTATTATGCCAGCAAGGATTCAGGTAAAAAGATGTATTTGGTTGACTTGCCTAATGATGAAAATTGGCTCAGTGGTATCGGCTTTCAAAGTGATAAAAAAGCTGCGGGGACATGCCTTGCACGGCAAGATGCTGAAAAATTGATTATTTGGTTGGAGGATGAAATTTCAGGCAGGGCTTATGAGATTGAAGGGGAAGACGAATGAACCACATAGATATTATTGCAATGAATACCAAAGATCCAAAATATAAGATGCCTGCACTGACAACACTTCTTTATAAGGTGTGTGACAATAACGAAGAAAAGTTTGAAGAGGCGTGTAGATTAGTGAACCTCTTTATTGAGCACGCTCTAAAAGGAAATTTTAATGACTGAGTATCAGAAGACAGATCTTCTTATCTGTTGGAAGGGACTGTAGAGATGAAAATAGGTGATGCAGTGGTGGGAGCCAAGGTAACAGATTCATGGTGGCCTGAGAAAGTTGGTAGAGTCGTCAAACAAAGTCAAATGTTTATTCATGTTCAATGGTTTTATCCAGAAAGAAGTAAATGGAAATATGATGAAGAACATGCAGATTTATTTCTCAGGGAGGCTAAAAATGATTGACTATAAAGAGCTTTACGAAGTGACCTTAAGAGAAAACCTTGCACTAAAGAAACTCCTTGATCGTGCTCATGAACGTGTGGATGAGTTGAAGAATCAATTGGTCTTGATTACGCCTGTCTACCAACAACCTAATGCTTATGATTCATGGCACAAGAAAGCTTTGGAAGATGTACAATACATGATTGATAATAACCCACCTATTCGTTTAGGAGATTGAGAAATGAATAATGTAAAATACACCATACAAACAGAATTTAAAACACCTTGGTTTGGTAAACCCTACATTCAATATCAGCTTGTTAAACACTGGTCACAGTTTGTAATGGACTGGCCTGATAACTACGGTGATGATAGGAATTATCAAAAGGTAATCTTTAAATCTGAAAACAAAGCTTTGGTGAATAAATTTATGGACAAGCTTAACAAATGATTAACTCTTACAGCTTCACACTAGACACCACCTATCATCAACTAGACGACACAAGATTCTTTGAGATTCAAGCTGACAAAGAATCTGTTGAACGTTTTATTAAAGACTTAGAATTGTTTGAGAAGAAGCGTGGTGAGGAGGAATAGATGAATTTAATTGGTAGTCAATCAGCTACAGGCTATATGCTACGTGGGCTGTAGCCTTATTTTTTTTATAAAATTTCCCATACCCAATAAGAGAGGATAGGAGGACTAAAGATGGAAGAAGAAGTATGGAGTGTACTAGAACAAGATGAAGATAATATCAGATACCAGCCCTTGCTCTTGTATAACAATAATCATATCTCTAATGCCAAGGTATTGATGTATGATATTAAAGTATCTCAAGAGGTTATGAATTGTACTCGTATGTGGACTTATGAAGATAAGACTACACTTAATGTTATTGTTGCTAATCTTATTTGTTGCTTAAAGAAAGAAAGTAAACTTGTATACCCAAGAAAGAATAAGAATTTGGAGAGCAAGAAAGGGCTTACCTCCCATCATATCAAGAAAGCTGTTGACTGGCTTGAGGATAACGGGTATATTATCAACTCTGTTGGTCAGGCCAGTGAAAACATAGAAAGACGTGTGAGCAGCTACATGACAGCAACAGACAAATTCAAAGCATTGTGGAATGAAGAGGTTAAGATGGAATCTCAAATGCAATACGTAGACCAGTTGGGCACGCTTGAGCTAAGAGATGGGGAGAAAGTTGTAACTGTATTTCGAAGTAATTCCGGCCTTCGTCGTATGTCTAAGGTTGTGCGTGACCTTAATGTGCTGAATGAAAGTCATATTATTCGTGACCGTAATGGTGACATTATGACTAACATCTACTGCCGTATCTTCAATGAAACATTTGATCATGGTGGGCGTTTCTATCGTGCTGATGTTCTTGGTTTGCAACATAAAGTTGGAGATAAATACGGTCGCTGGCATATCACTATTGATGACAGTAACGTATGTGAAATCGATTATGGCAATTTACATTTTCTTATTGCGAGTGAACTGAACGACATTGATCGCGACAACCTTCCAACTGATGTTTATTCTGGCATGATTCCAGATGAAAATAATGGTGTTGATCGTGCTGTAGTGAAGCTTGCTGTGAATGTCATGCTAAACTCTAAAGACTATAAAGGCGCTCGTGGGGCTGTACAACGTCACATTAATAAACTAAGTAACGAAGATAAAGAACAGTACACGCTCGGTAATGGCTCTGATGTTCTTGATTTGATCTTTAACGCTTACCCTCAGTTCTCAGATATTCTTTGTAAATCTGAGAGTTATGGTTTGGTATTGCAGAATCATGACAGTAATCTGGCATCTGATGTGGTAGAGGTGTTTATTAAGAAAGGTTATCCAATTCTCATTGTGCATGATTCGTTCATTACAAAAGTTGAGCACATGAATCTTTTGTGCGACACTATGGGGGATTGCTATAGAAAACGGTTTAACTCTACATTGCCTGTTCCAGTAGGTGCAGCTTGGAAAGAAGTAGATGGTACTATTATTCAGCGGAAGATGAGCGTTTAATAAAGATATAGATAATATATCACTAACCACACCCCAATAGAAACATTCAATTATACAACCCCTTACGCTTAAGCAATAATACAGATACAGAAAGCAAACAGCTTAGGAGAATTGAGATGAACAGATTTCTAGTAACATATGCTGATGGGTCCACACAAACTGTAGAATATCCAATGATGTGTACAATGGAAGAAGTTATGGAATTTGAAGGAGCTATTGACATTCTGTTTATTGCTGAAGGAGTTGAGCTATGACTAACTCAGTGGATGGTGGTGCAGCTTTTCCTAGTCCCGGTGTAGTTCTTCGCGACAGACATGGGGATATGTCACAGCAAGGTGCTTATGAAGGCATGACTCTTCGTGACTATTTTGCAGCAGCACATATGCAAGGGAGGGCATCTATTATGGGATTTGTTGATATGGATCTTGATGCAGAGCAAGCTTATAAACAAGCTGATGCAATGCTAAAGGCACGGATGAAATGAAACAAGGTGATCAAATACGTATCCTATCTAGCCCTTATTTCTCTATTCGTGCAGGAGATATTCTGACAGTAGATTATTTTAATCTAGGGGCGATGTTTCCTGTCTATGTCAATATAGAGAATGGGGGTGTCTTTGTGTTTGAGCTTAAGGAAGTGGAGGCTGTATGAAAGCAAAACCTAAAACAACAGTGAAACTAAAATCAGAAACCTTGGAAAGTAGTAAACGCTGGGAATCATTCCTATACGCCTGTCAGCTTCCTTTTGAAGAATTGTCTGACGAATGGAATACATTCTTTGTCAAAATGGGCCATACTAGCTCTACAGCAGAAGAATTAAACGAAGCTATTGATGCAGCAAGGGAGAAATGAGATGAGCACAATTAAATCTATTGTAAAAGTCATGGAATCTTCTAGGACACTCTCTGATGGCTATCGCACTTTCTCCTCTATTGAACTAGACAAGCTTGAAGCTTTGCTTGAACTGTTTAAAGAAGAAATTAAACAAGAAGCTAAAATTGAGGTTCTTAAAGAGCTTCTGGAGGACACTCAATGACCACTCTACTAGAACTTCGCAATATGCTAAGATCAGCCGAACAAGAATATCGTACAGCACAAGCAAGCTTGGATGGCTCTAGTGTTGATTTGATTGTAAAGAAACAACTGCTAAAGAATGCAAGATTTGAATATTATGAAGCTTTATGCGATGCTCATGAGGAGCAGATTGCTTTTGACAAGGAAGTAAAAGAGTGGCTAGATTTGGGTTGGTCTTGAGGTCTGCAATGATTAATATTGGCGATAAAATAAAAATCAATTAAAAGCTGATGTGTGGCGGTCGTGTGTATGGTATGTCTGGTGAAATCACAGACGTTAATGCAGACGGGACATATGAGATTTTAATTGTTGATAAACCAATGTTCACTGATACTATGGTTGTCGGTGTGTCACATGAAGTTAGCGGAGTTAAAAGGTCAAGCTTCATGAAGGCTTATTAACTTTTTATAAATAATCAGGAATAATAATGAACCCACTAGACTACTGCATAAAGATGGCATCAGCTATGCCTTATGAACGAGGTAAAATGCGTCTTTATTGCGTAGTTTTAGACCGTAAAAACCGCGTTGTCTCTGAGGGAAAAAACTCGTATACCCGCAGCCACGTAAAGCATTTTTATGCCGCTAAAAAGGTAGGGTTGGAATTAAAAATATTCTGTCATGCGGAGAGCTTAGCTTTGATTCGCTCAAGAGGCAAAGGCTGTAAGCTTGTTGTAGCTCGTGTTAATTCAAAAAATCAACCTGTCAATGCAAAGCCATGTCCTATTTGTTCATTGATGTGTAAAGAGCATGGCGGTATTATTTGTATAGAACATACAATTTAATTTATAAAATATTGTTGACTGCATCACAAAACCATGACAATATACAGTCTCAAACACAGGAGAAACACAAATGAAAACTTTTATGCTACCGCTCGCCGCTGCAATCACCTTCGCTAGCTGCTCTGTAATGGCTGATGAAGGCTTTGACTATAGCAAAGTCAATGGTAATAGTGCTCCTACATACAATGCTTTGAATCAAGAAACAACACGCTTGAATAAATATACATATGGTAACAGTGTTGCAATTCAAATCCTTGATGGGCGTCAACAAGCTACACAAGCACAAACCAATGTAAACACTACCAATATTCAATCATTAGGCGCTCGTGCTGATGACAGTGATTTGGCAGCTATTGTTCAAACACAGCGTAATGACACACAAGATGTGCGCTTGACAGCACACGATGCACAGTTTGCAAATCAAGATGTTATCAATGATGCTATGTCAAGCAAACTTAATGGTCTTTACACAGATACAGCAGGATTGCGTAATGATGTAAGGCAAGCTCGACGTGAAGCTAAAGAAGCAAAAGCTGGAGCCGCAGCAGCATTAGCAGTGGCAGGTCAACAATTTGATATTCATGGTGGCTTTCAAACAGCTATTGCAGCGTCAACAATGGGAGGTTATCAAGGGTTGGCAATTGGTGCAGGTGGTGCTTTGAGTGATCATGTATTCTTGAATGCAGCATTCACCACTTCATCAAGCCAGACAGGCGCTGTTGTAGCTGGTACATATAGCTGGTAAGTTAAAAACTTTAGTTTAAAAAGACTCTTTCTTTATGAGGGAGTCTTTTATGCATTAGGAGAAGCCATGAAATCGTCTGAAGAACTGCTATTGATGTGGGAAAACTTAGGCTTAAAACAGTTCTATGGTCCTCCCGGTCAAGATGCCCTTGATGATGTTTTGTATGGGCTTTCGCTATCAGAAACAGCGGTGAATGAGCACTATCATAATTGGATAGATGAAGGCATTAACAATGCAGAAACCCTGAATGAATCTGATACAAAGTATCTGCACGCTCTAATCCAGATTCATAGTTTCTTGACAGCTTGACAGCTTAAGAAAAGATTAAAGCTTTGCTCTAGTCTGCCGATAGAACAGCAGAAGAGATTGCCGATAGGCACCCCAATCGGAACACCGCCTGGGATTTCGCAACACATAGCCAGAAGGATTGTAAAATGTCAATCAATAATCAAGGTTTTCAAATTGCTGTCTATTTCAATGAAAAGGGAGAGCCTGTCATTGGTGGTGTTCTAGGGTTTTTTGACAAAACAGAGGATGCCTATAGCATAAAGCCTGTTTGTGATGACACATTGCGAGCCATCGCCAGCGCCTTGAGCATTACAAAAAGCTCTAAAGTAGTGCTTGAAACCCCTAAAGAACGACGTAAAGCTAAGAGAATCAATGAGTTACAAACCCTGATAAAGATTCAAAATTAAATGAATCTTTTGTTGACACCTATCCTACCAAGCGTTATAGTTTACCCAAGGTTGAGAGAAGAAGGGGGCGAGAGGAGTCCTCAACCGAAGTAGAGAAGGTAATAGGGCTTTCTCACTAAATCCTCGGCACCTGATTGGTGCTTATTAAATGGTGAATGTAATGTCTAAAGTGATCACTGGTAAATTCTCCACTGTGGCTGGCTCTAACGTTCGCCGCTACTTCGATGAAGAAGGATCGTTCGTAGGATTGATTACCAAACTTGAATCTGGTGAGGGGTACCGTGTGACACGCTTTCCTGATCGCAAAGAGCGTATCAAGAAAACCTTGCAAGAAGCTAAACGTTCATTGTCACGGGCCAATTGATCATGCCTAGAATCTATGGCTATCTTGTCTTGCGTGATGATCACTCTTTGTTCATGCGTGAGCGCCCTGAATGGGCGTATGAAGATATAGATTACAATGTTATAGAGCTTGTTGCTAAAGGGGAGGAGCTTACAAACGCGGATGCTGATGGAACAGTGAAGCTATTGGAAGAGTTGTTTGAGCTTGAAGAGGCACAAATAGATAATCTAAAATCTCAGATTACAGAATGCAGAGCAATTGTAGAATCAATTAGTGATGTATCAACGCCTACAGACCATCTGATCGAATGTAAAGCTAAATTGTTGTTGATAGGTGAGCAATGCAAGAGGTTTCTGATAGATACACAATAGCGATCCATGCAACCCCACGAAAGCCCGCCCTAAGAAAGCGGGTTTTTCTTATGCCTAGAGAAAATAAATTTAAAATAATAGTTGACGTGTGTTTGTGATGGTGTAGAATTAACCACAGAAGGAAGCAAAAGCTTCCAAATAGGAGAATTGAAATGAATGATTCACAATTGAAGTGGGCAAGCAACCAAGATTGGTATGCAGGACAAGGCGTTGATTCAGAGAGTCGAGTATTTGTAAGCGCACATGATTGGTACACTATTAACGGTGTATTAGAGGACGGTGGCATTAAGACTTTCACCGACTATAAAGAGCTTAAAGAGTGGGCTGGTTACTGAGTCAAATTTCAACGCTTCAAAGCCCCTAAATGGGGCTTTTTCTTTTAAAAAATTTACTGAAAATATCTCTAAATTTTTGTTGACACGGGCCAGGGCTGTTGCTATAGTTACTTCAACAAAGCAAGAAACCCAACATCTAGGAGAAACAAAAATGAACATGACAGCCTTGAAAGCCCGCATCACTGAACCTAGTACCTGTGGCAATAGAATGAGCCCTAGCCGTCGCAACACTATTCTCACCAATCGCTTCGGTATCTAAACCCTTCAGTTGTTTGAGAAGATGCCTCCAAAGAGGAGAATTTAAATGACCTTTTCCATCATCGACATCCACACCAAGCAGTCTGTAGGCAAACCCTATAATGACAGACAGCGTGCTCGCAATAGGGCAAACAAGCTTGATATGCAATACGGGGCTTGTCGTTATGTTGTTCGTACTAATTTTCAGGAGAGTTGATTTATGAGCATTCAAGAAGCGCGGAGGCCAACGTTCCAGGCTTGGTTCGCTAAAAATCATCCGAATGGCAACCTAGAAAGGAACACAGAGGAAGTGCTGCGCAAGATGATCGCAGAGCAAGCTTGGAATGCGGCGCTGGACTCGGTTTGCGTGGTGTTGCCTGAGCCTCATATGTCTGAAACCTATGTGTCGGCTCAGGTTCTCTACGATGATGAGGTGAAGCAAGCCATCACGGCTGCTGGCATCCGCTGTGAGGTATCAAAATGATCGACTACTCGACCTTGAAAGCCTGGGCAGCGGCTTGTTTATTGAACAACCCACCAACATGGTTAGAATTCATTCAAAGCTAAATAAACAAGGAAATAACAATGAGCATCTTAGCTAAAGCAGCAGTACAAGAGTGGCACTTGCGTTGTTTGAAAGGAGAGATTACAATGAGAGAAGCAAAAGAAGGCATACAACGTATTGTAGACGCTGAGAAAGGAGCTTTGGTATGAGTAAGTTTAAAGTGGGTGATAGGGTTGTTTGTGTGGAGGCCTCTGTGCAGTATGCGGCGATCATTCTGCTTGGTAAAGAATATACTATCACTGAATTGAGCCAAAGCGGCTCTAGTACAGTTCGGGTTGATGGGATTTGGTGGTGGCATGAAAGTAGGTTTGAATTAGCTGAACAAAAGTATTCCTTTGATATGAATAAAGAAGCTTGGTTTATTCGTTATAAAGATTATTATGAATTCAAAGCTACTAAAGAATGGCTTACTGAAAACTTTGGTCGTTGTGATGACCTCGTTTATAAATTTATGGGGTCGGATAAAATCTTTACTAATACTTGGACAGATGGAGAAGTTTGCCCAATGGTATTGTGGGGAGATAATCCACACCAAAGCGCCAAAGAAATCAAATTATCTTTCAAAACTGCTATTGATTCTGTTGAATACCCGACAGTTGAAACAGAAAAAGACAAACAATTACGTGAGCTTGAAGCCACTATTGCTAAGGCGAGCGAGCAGATTAAAGCGTTGAAGGGGGAGAAGTGATGAAAAGTATTGTAAAAGAAAAGGGAGCCGTAACATTTCCAAAGCACACTATGGAGCGTGTGTATATGAAAGCATTTCATAAAGAAGTTGGTCTTCCGGCTGAACTTAAACGGTGGCAACCTACTATTGATCAAATGCTACTGGAAGTAGACACTGATGGTCCTATTTATTTGATGATTGATCAAGGACTGGTCAAAGCTAACACAACACACCGTCGTAAAGGTGTTCACATTGATGGTTATTGGGTGCCTGAGCTTCAAACTCATGGTGGCGGTCATAGAACACATATTCACACAGCAGGAAAATGGCAAGACGACATCCCCAAATGGAATGCAGGGTCTGAGGATTGGCCTGACGAAGCTATTATTTTAGCATCAAGTGTGGCAGCTTCAGCAGCCTATATTGGCGAGTGGAGTGGGGAAATTAGGGAAGGCGGGGATTGTAGTCACCTAGATTTATCAGATTTGCAACGTATTGCTTTGCAAGCAAACAAGATTTATGTGGGGAATGTGACAATGTTGCATGAATCAACACCTGTTATGGAAGATGTTCTTCGTACATTGGTGAGGCTCAGTGTCCCCGGTTGGTCTCCAATGTAATTGGCTTAAAATAATCTGAAATTTCTCCTAAAGCGCCCTTGTGGCGCTTCTTTTGTTGGTGTACAATCATCACACAGACACAAACAAAGCTTTAGGAGATAGGTCATGAGAAATTACATAGTTGCTTCTTGGAATAATGCCGATAGCTACGAGTACTCTGGTGAACAGATTGGTAATCGTCAATCCAAGTCACAGAAGGTGCATTTTAATCCTGATGGTAGCGCTTGTGTGTCTTCTTATGCAGACCCTGAGCCCAACAAGAAAGCTGCTGTCTCAATCCAAGATAGGATTCTTCCTCAAGCAAAACGTGTGCAGACCCTTACACAACAGATGACAGAGCTTGTACAAGAATACAAAGCTGGTAACATGAGCATTGAAGAGTATTCAGAGCTTTTGAATATTGTCTCAGCTAAGCGTGACAGAGCTATTGTATTGCTCAAGAAAGCACGCTCTGTTAAGGCTCAATTCAATGCTCAAAACAGCGATGACAGGGAAGAGGCTGTAGGTCACACACAAAAAGAGAACGTCGTTTCAAACGATCAAAACCCTGCACAAATAGACACTTTGAAGGGTAAAAATAATATAGAAGGATGTGTATTCTTTGGAGCTAGTGTGTTAGTATGTATTCTGATGTTAATTATGAGTCATTAATAAATTAATGAGGAGAATGTTATGAAAATTCATAACGAAATGTACTACTTTGCCACTAAAGATGTTAGGCCATTACCTTCAGATGGTCCTTGTGTCTTAGCTTGGAATGGGACAGCTTGGATTTCTGTACACTACAGCCAACTACGCAAAGATGAAAATATGGTAATGGATCCTTCAAATTACTATACACATTGGATGCAAGAGCCTAAAGCACCTTCCGAAGATGATACGGATTACTGATCTGATGAAATACTTCTGGATGCTTGATCCGAGCAAGGTGGAGTACACTCAAGAATCTAGCAATATACTAACTTTGGATTTAAATAATCCTATTTATTATTCCAAAGAGGAGGCTGAGGCTGATTTATTTCAACAATGGGGGAGCACTATTGTTCCAGAATTCCTCATCCTTTCGACTATATCTGAGCCTCACGACCTTGCACAGCAAGTTATCAATGATATGCTACAAAATGTAATACGTGGATTAGATAAATAACCTGTTGACAGTCACACAGCCTAGAGCTACAATTACCACACAGAGACGCAAAAGCAGCTTGGGAAGGGTTCTATAAAGCCGGTAACATAGCGGCAAATGCATTCTACCGATTTGAACAAAGGAATAACCAGATGACATTTCAATCATCAACACAAGCATTCAACAAAGCTTATGAAATGCTTAAAGAAGGTGTACAGTGTAAGCTATATCGTTTGGATGGGGTTTGGATAGTGGAGGTGAGAGCATGAACATCGTAATCTTTAAAGATTCTGTTACAGAGATGATAGGCATTGAAGTCAATCAGAAAACTGTATTCTATGGGAATTATTGGGATTTCACTGCCCCGAATAATCTTGAGAAGTTGTTGCTAGAGATTCAAAAAGCTAATCCAGAAATTAAGGTTACTGTTTGTAAAGCTTCTATTGAGAACGAATAGTGAACAAATTTACCAATGTGAGCCGAATCGACCACACATGAAAAGAAATTCTATAAATTCTTCAATCACTTGTTGACGTATGAAGTGAATCACACTAGAATAGATAACAGAAGGGAGCAAAACAGCTTCTAAACATAACGAGTAAGCACTATGAAAACTCAAGATTCTAAAGAATTCGCAGCTACTTATACCACTTGGAACATTATGCTGAATGGTGAACGCTACGCACAAGTTACATTTAACAAGAAGTTTTCTAAACACCATGTTGAAGCTTGTGTTCATCACACCCACAATATCAAAGAACTAACAGCAGAGAAGGCTTAAGATCATGTCGAACTTTAAAGCCGTGATTCAGGATGCCCACTCAAGTTCTGATCGTCTTGGTAACTGCGAATTGTGCAAGAAGTATTGTTCTAGTATTTTTAGCCTTCGTGTACAAAAGCTTTACTTTAACACGATCAAGCAGCAAGCAAGCTTTACCAGTGCCACGCAAGCTTTTGGTTGTGAATCCTGCCTCAAAGATCTTGTAAAAGCCAAATATAAATAACCTCATAAAAGCCCTTGCATTCGTGTGGGGGCTTCTTTATAATGGCTTATCAAAAGCAAATACCTAAAGGAATCAAAATCATGACATACACAAACTGGGAACAAGCTGTAATACAGACAATATGCGAACGTCTATCTATTTCATTCTCAGATGCTAGTGCTATTGTTGAGGCTCAACCTTTCTATATGCAACAGTCCTGGGGATTGGATCTTGATACAGATAGGATAGCAGCTAAAGTGTTGACAGCGGCAATGCTCGGAGGAGTGTTGTGATAACCACTTTCTTTAAATCAGCTACAGTGGTCTTGTGGATGTACACAAGGAATGTATCCCCTAACACAAAGCTTGCTACGGCTGTCTTGTATGAAGATGGATGTAAGATTGTGTATAGCCCTATTGAGTTTGGTGGTGTTTAATGATAGTTTTACTAATCTTCATCTTTGGTTTTTGTTTAATTGGTTATAGCTATTTAGTAGCTGGGCTGATGTGTAATATGATAGAAAACTAAAGATCATTGAAATAGCTGTTGACGTGGTTGTATAATGTCTATAAAATCAATCACATCAAGAGGCAAAAGCTTCTTACCAGACGAAGAGTGAACACCATGAACAAATTTACCAATGATAGCACTATTCTTTCTCTCCAAAACAAGCTGACCCTTGCTAAATCGGAAACCCGTGATGCTGAAAATACAGGTTGCTCTGATGATCTAATCTGTGAGTTGATGGATGCAGAAGACATTATCGTTGCAGAGCTTTTAAAGCTTGGTTGCCATCGTCGTGACTGTTAGGAACCAATACAAACCAGATAAATCAGGCTGGTCTAGGACAGGCCCTCACAAATGGAAGCATTTGGAGGGCTTTATTATTGCTCGCTATTGGACATTAGGAGTTAAAAAGAAAGATTATTTTTCTTGCTTTATAAATGAAGATCTGTATTATCAAGGGGTCAATGAGAAAAGCTTTTCAAGTCTGAAGGCAGCTAAAAACTACTTGGTCCCTCTTGGTCCAGACTTAGTCCCTACCACTAAAATATCTTAAAATAATTCTTGCACAACCTGACAGATGACGTATACTGAACACAAGAAAGCAAAACATACAACCCAGGAGCTACGCCATGACTACCTACATCATCACCGACACTTTCAACAAAGAAGTAGTAGCCAATCGTAAAACTCTTAATGCAGCAAAGAAATGGGCAGCTTCGCTGAATGTAGGCTTGAAAGGTGTTCGTTATGTGGTGGGTAGTAAGGTTGTTTGAATATGACATACCTTGAAAGGCAGACAGAAATCTTAAAAATGAACTAAAAGAAACTTTATTACGGAGTCGGAGTTTTGGGGGTATCTGAAAGATTTACAAGAGGAATGTTCAGATGTATACGAAGCTGAATATCTTGCATCTAATGAAAAATAGTTGTTGACACCTGTTTTCTATGTCTGTAGAATTCTTCATATCGAGACAATGAACCAAAGGAATACAGACAATGAACATCTACAACGAATCCAAACTGATAAAGATGGTAGCCAAGCAGCAAGCTAGCGCTAAAGATGGCACTCTGAAATTTGAAGGTAAAGTTTATGATTTTCATTACAACATCTCTCAAGACTATTATGAAGTGATCCTTGATGGTGAAGTTGAATTGCGTATCAAGGGGCGTTCTCTTCCTAAAGCTAAAGCCTACTTCAAGAATTGGATGGTAAACTAATGTACCTTATCAACTACTGCATTGACTCTACAGACAACTCTAAAGAGTACAATAGTAAGTCTCAGGAAGACCTTGCATGGTGGATTGAGACGATGTTCCAGGCATACGGAAGCCGTTTAGTA
>Ga0233335_1000017_pt1 | contig 84122 bp, 81 predicted proteins | sample GEONDECOMP222_FD_180695 | JGI IMG/M metagenome (GOLD analysis project Ga0233335, IMG submission 180695) | Leaf litter microbial communities from Shasta-Trinity National Forest, California, United States - GEON-DECOMP-222 | ecosystem: Environmental > Terrestrial > Plant litter > Unclassified... | reverse complement strand
GTTGAGGCCCTCCGCTGCGGTGACATCCCTCTAGGCCCAGGGTTCCATACCGTCAAACAGTTTTTGCAATTTTGTGACGGCCAACCACAAAAATGGGAGTTTTCCGCGGGTTTACGGGTCCTCAATCCCTGTCCGTCTATTGCGATCACATATGGCTCCCGCCCTCCCCCCCCCGAATCGTGAGTCGGACGTGCCGGTCTCGCTGCAATCCCAGGTCCGCTCGGCCATTATCTGGAGGTCGGGGAGCCAGATCGTTGCACAGACGGTGATGTGGGCATCCACTTTTTTGGTGATCCGCATCCTAGCGCCCGCCGACTATGGTTTATTCGCTATGACCCAGGTTATCCTGGTGCTGCTCAACATGCTCAACGGCTACGGCCTGTCGAGCGCGCTGATCCAGAAGCCCGAGGTGACTCTACGCGATAAGCGCCAACTCTTTGGGATGCTGGTGCTGCTGAACTTTGGGCTGGGCGGCCTGCAATTCATATTGGCCCCGCTGGCGGCGGCCTATTACCGACAGGACATCGTGATGCACCTGCTGCGGGTGCAGGCGTTGCTCTATCTAGCCACTCCGTTCATCGCCCTTCCCTACGCCTTGCTCTCGCGTACGCTCGACTTCCGCAAGCAGGCCAAGGTCAATTTCGTATGCTCCTTACTGAGCGCCGCCGCCGCGCTGACCGGCGCCTCGCTCGGCATGGGGGTGTGGACGCTTGTGCTCGCTCCCCTCGTCCTGTTTTTCAGCCGCGGGATCGGGATGACAATTGCCGCGAAATCGCTGATGTGGCCGAGCTTCGACTTTCGCGGGTCGGGGAGCATGGCGCGGTACGGCGGGGTGATGGCGGCGGGCCAACTGTTTTGGTTCTTCCAGAGCCAAGCCGACGTGTTCATCGCCGGGCGCTATTTCGATCCGCACCATCTGGGCATCTATACGACAAGCCTATTCCTCACCCAGATCTTCGTTTCCAAGTTCGTGCCACCGCTCAACGAAGTCGCTTTTTCCGCCTATGCGCGAATCCAGCACGATCACGACGCGATCGCGCGCGCCTTCGCTAGGGCGGTCCGGATCATCATGGTCGCGGCGATGCCCTTCTACTTCGGGCTCGCAGCCGTCGCCGAGCCTCTGGTATTGACCGTGCTCGGCGACAAATGGGCGGAGACGATTCCGGTCGTCCATCTGCTCGCCTTCGCGATGCCGTTCATGACGCTGCAGGTCTTGTTCGCGCCGGCGTGCGATGCGCGCGGGCGCCCGGGGATCGCGGTGGAGAATGGGGCGACCGGTTCCGCCGTTCTCGCGATCGGCTTCCTGATCGGGGTGCATTGGGGCGCAACCGGCCTCGCCTGGGCTTGGATTGGAGCATATCCCGTTTATTTGGCGATCAGCGCTTGGAGATCGTTGCCAGTGATTGGGGTGAGCGTGGCGACGATCCTCGACGCGATCGCACCACCCGCGCTGGCCGCGGTCGCGATGGCGCTAGCGGTAACCCTGGTCGACGACCTGCTACCGGTGATGGCGCCGCATCCGCGACTGGCGATTCTCGTCGCGACCGGCGGTATCGTCTACGGCGCATGGATGCTGGCTTTCGCGCGCGGCATCGTGCGCGAACTGATTGCGGTCGTGCGCAAGCAGCCGGTCGAAGTGGCCGCCTAGACTCGCGCGCCTAAGCCGATTGGATATAGTCGCGCATCGCCTCAGCATCGGCTTGAATCCGGTCGATCCGATATTTGACCAAGTCGCCGATCGAGACGAAGCCGATCAAGGCCGCATCCTCGATCACCGGGAGATGGCGGATCCGGCACCGGGTCATCAACGCCAGCGCTTCGATTACCGGGTGGTCGCAACCGACGGTGACCACCGGGGTGGTCATCACCTCACGTACCGACCGATCGAGCGCGGCGCCCCCGCCCCGCTGCAGGCAGTGGATCACGTCGCGTTCGGAGAAGATGCCGGCAACCGTGTCGCCGGCCATCACCGGAACTGCGCCGATCCGCCGCTCGGCGAGCAGCGCCACCGCGTCGCGGACGGTCGCGTCGGCGCTCAGCGTTACCACGCTGGCCCCCTTGGATCCTAGGATCGCTTTAATCGTCATGGCCTCTCTCCTTATTGCCCTCTGTCGGGGCGACTTGAGTGTCCCACGATCCGGGCCCAATGAAAAGCATGGCTGACGATTCCTCCGGACTTGACGATCCCGTTTATGCCGCCTTCGCCTGGGCCCGATATCGTCGGATCCTGCGCTGGATGACGCTCGCGTCTGCGGGAGGCGCGCTTACCGCCTGGGGATGGATGGAAGGGGTGTATGGTCCGCTCGGCTGGGTGACGCGAGCCGCGATTGTCGGGGGCGTGTTCTGTACCATGATTCTGGGCAGCGCGCTGATGGGACTGGTATTCCTGAGCGACGGGAGCGGCCATGACTCGAGTGTGGGCCGTGGTTGACGGTCAGACTCGAAGCTTAGGCTTGGACTTTCCCGCTCGGATATAGAAAATAAAATATCAAAGACTTAGCTCTTACCCTCGATATCCGTGCGGGATCGCGCGAGTTGCAGAAAAAAGGGCCGGCCCCTTGCGGAACCAGCCCTCTTATATTGCAAATCCCCAGCCTTCAGCCGACGGAGGCTTCGCTGTCCTCGGCCGGCCGCGCGACGCGCTTACGGCGCGGCTTGGGGGTCTCGATCGGCTCCCCTTCCATGCCGAAGCTCAGCGACGGTGGCAGAATGCTGAGATCGAGCGTGGGCTCGGGCGACGGCACGGGGGCAGCAACGGCCTGGCCAGCATCGCGGCGCGGACGGCCACGACGGCGCGGCTCGGCCGCAGGCGCTTCGGCGACCACCGGAGCCGCCTCGACGACAGCAACCGCGACCGGCTCAACCATAGGCTCAGGCGCTGGCTTGCTTTCGACGCGCGGCGCGCGGTCCTCGCGGAACACCCGGTCTTCCCGGGGCCGGTCTTCGCGGGGGCCACGGTCGTCGCGGGTCACACGATCGGCGCGGGGTGCGCGGTCCTGCTGCGGCGCACGCTCCTCGCGAGGGGCGCGCTCGTAGCGGTCGGCATTGCCGTTGCGATCCTGACGATCCTGCCGGGGGGCGCGCTCCTGACGCTCCTGCTGGGGCGCCCGGTCCTGCTGGGGCGCCCGGTCCTGCTGAGGCGCCCGGTCCTGCGCCTGCTGGCGATCCTGCTGCGGCTGACGCTCGGGTTGACGCTCTTGTTGGCGGGGCGCCGCATTGCCGAAGCTGTCGCCGTCCTCAGCGAACTCGCCATCGTCATCCTCGAAGCTAACCACCGGCGCAGCGCGTGCGCCTGGGTTCTGCTCCTCGAAGCGAGCCTTGGTCTCGCTCAGCACACGAAAATAATGGTCCGCGAACTGGAGATAATATTCGGTGTTGACGCGGTCGCCCTGCATCTGCGCGTCGCGCGCCAGCGTCTTGTACTTCTCATGAAGCTGGCTGGCATTGCCGCGCGAGCGGTTGTCGATGCGGCTGCCATTGTCGTTGCGATTAGAGTTTCCACCCGGGCGCTGCTGCTGTTGCCCGCCTCGGCCGCGACGGCGACCGGCCTGCTGACGATTATTGATCAAGTGCTTGTGTCCTCGTCCTCAAACCAAACCCGGCCTAGCTCCCGAAGATGCGGATGCATATGCCCCTCGGCGCCCGGAACCCAAAATTCCGATGCGTCCTGCCACGGCCGCCGGACTGCAGCGGCTTCATGACGAAGGATCGGGCAACGCCCAAAATCAACGACTTCTGTCGATTTCGCGGCACCCCTACGCCGCTCAATAGCGGGTAACGCGGGTTTCACCAAGCGAAATATGGAGTTCAGTTGAGCCAAGTCAAGACGATTGCTCGGTTGCGCCCGCCGAGATCGGACGCGATTTCAACGGCGAGACCGGATTGGGCAAATAGTTCGGAGACTGCGGCCGCCTGAGTATGGCCGATCTCGATCGCCGCCATCCCGCCGGGCGCGATACGCGCGGGGATTTGCCCGGCGAGAACGCGATAGTCGTCAAGCCCATCGGCTCCGGCAAACAGGGCGCAGGCCGGCTCGTGGGCGCGGACCTCTTCGGGGAGAATTTCGGAAGTTGCGATATAGGGCGGGTTGGCGAGAATCAGATCGAACTGGCCCTCGACGCCTACCGCCCAATCGCCGAGACGGAACTCCGCGGCTATGCCGAGCCGGGCCGCGTTGCTGCGGGCATAGCCGAGCGCTGCGTCAGACGCGTCGATCCCAAGGCCGGCTGCCTGCGGCCACTGATCGAGCGCGGCGAGCAGCAAGGTTCCCGGGCCGGTGCCAAGATCAAGGATGCGCGCGGGGCCGCGGGCACCGAAATGAGCGACGGCCGCCTCGAGTAACGTTTCGCTGTCGGCGCGAGGCACCAAGGCACCGGAGCCGACGGTCAGTTCGATCGTCCAGAAGGCGCGGATGCCGGTGATATAGGCGATCGGCTCGTGGTTCAGACGGCGCAGCAGGAGCGGACCGAAATTGATCGGTACCGGGGAGTCGAGCCGGTCGAATAGCATCACGTTGCGGGGGATGCCGAGCGCATGCGCCATCAATAGTTCGGCGTCCAGGCGAGGGGTGTCGCTGGGGATCAGCGCCGCAGCATGGGCGAGTGCCGCGCGGATCATCTGATGATCCACCCTTTCAGCGGAGGGATAAGGGATCGTGGGCGCCTCACCGGGCGAGACCTCGCGGACAGCCCGCCCCTATCCCTCCCCTAAAGGCGAGAGGCCTAGCCCCCTCACCCATCAAGGCTGGCAAGGCGCTCAGCCTCGTCCTCGGAGATTAGCGCGCCGATCAGTTCCCCCATGTCGCCCTGGAGAATTTCAGGCAGGCGGTGGAGCGTCAGGTTAATGCGGTGGTCGGTCACCCGCCCTTGCGGGAAATTATAGGTGCGGATGCGTTCGGAACGATCACCCGAGCCGACCATCGATTTGCGAGCTCCCGCGCGCTCGGCATGGAGCCGCTCTCGCTCGAGCTCGTAAAGGCGGGTGCGCAACACCTTCATCGCCTTGGCCTTGTTTTTGTGCTGTGACTTCTCGTCCTGCTGTATCACCACCAGCCCCGAGGGGATGTGCACGATCCGTACCGCCGAATCGGTCGTATTTACCGACTGGCCGCCCGGACCGGACGAGCGAAAGATGTCGATGCGGAGGTCCTTGTCCTCGATCTGCACGTCAACATCCTCGGCTTCAGGCAGCACCGCCACCGTCGCCGCCGATGTGTGGATCCGCCCGCCACTTTCGGTGGCGGGGACGCGTTGGACACGGTGAACGCCACTCTCGAACTTCAATTTGGCGAATACGCCCTTGCCTTCGACCGAGGCGATCGCTTCCTTGAAGCCGCCGGATTCGGACGAGGAGGCGGAGATGAGCTCAACCTTCCAGCCCTGTGATTCGGCATAGCGCTGATACATGCGGAACAGATCACCGGCGAACAATGCGGCCTCGTCGCCGCCGGTGCCCGCGCGGATCTCAAGCATCGCTGCGCGCTCGTCGGCGGCGTCGCGCGGGAGCAGCGAAAGAGCAAGATGGCGCTCGGCAGCTTCGAGCGCAGCCCGATTCTCGTAAAGTTCCTCAGCGGCCATCGCACGAAGCTCATCGTCGGCATCCTGGGTCATGTGCGCGAGGCTCTCGGCCTCGGCGCGTAGCCGGCGTACCGCTGCCGCGGCGACCGCGACTGGCTCGACCTCGGCATATTCTTTGGAGATCGCGACGAAGCGGTCTGACGACAGCGCGCCACTCGCCATCAATGCCTGGAGCTCGTCGCGCCGCGCCTCGATCTGCGCGATGCGCGCGGGAGAGATGATTGCCATCAGTTACGCCCTTCCCGGGCAAGAGCCCGTTGTGGCCCAACGAAAGCTGAAGAACGAAGAGGGCGCGTATGTCCCTTACCCCTCATGCCAGCGAACGCCGACATCTCGCGGTGGGATGAATACGGCATGAGACCCAAGTTTTCGCTGGGACAACGGAAGGCGGAGATGACGCTCATTGGGTGGTCGGCCATTCTGTCGCGGCAGTGAAGGCGTCGCGCACGCCGTGCACGCCGATCGTAAGACCTGCTTCCGGCCGTAACGTCCGAGCGTTGACGCCCGCCGCACCGTCCCGAATGTCGAGGGATAGAATTTCGGCCGGGTTGAGCTTCATGGCGCGATCATAGCGTTTCTTCGGGCTACCAGTCGCGACAAGCTCGACGCAAAAACCCGCTCGACGCAACGCTGCCGTCAACATCATGCTCTTCGCTTCCAATTCTCTATGCTCTGCGACCACGACGACGTCGGGCAGTTCTTGAGCCGGCTCCTCGAGCAACATCGCCAACCGCTCGATCCCAGCTGCCCAGCCCACGCCCGGCGTTTCGTTACCGCCGAGCGAGCCGATCAGTCCATCATAGCGCCCACCCGCCAACACAGTTCCCTGCGCGCCCAGTCGATCGGTGACAAACTCGAACGCAGTATGCCGGTAGTAATCGAGCCCACGCACCAACCGCGCGTTGCGCGTCCATTCCACCCCCGCGGCATCCAACCCGGCCGTGACCGCATCAAAGAAAGCGCGCGCGTCCGGCGTCAGATAGGCGTCGATATCGGGCGCACTGTCCGCGATCGGACGATCCTTCGGGTCCTTACTGTCGAGAATTCGCAGCGGGTTCTTCTCGAGCCTTGTCAAACTATCTTCGGATAAGTCCGCGCGATGCGCCTCGAAATGCGCGACCAGCGCGGCGCGCCAGGCGTCGCGGGTCTCCGTGTCGCCCAGCGTGTTGAGTTGCAGTGTCACACCCTCGGCGATCCCGAGCTCCTTGAGCAACTGATCGGCGAGCACCAGGAGCTCGACGTCCGCCGCGGGCTCGCCCGTGCCGATGATCTCGGCGTCGATCTGATGGAACTGCCGGAAACGTCCCTTCTGCGGGCGCTCGTAGCGGAACACCGGGCCATGCGTCGCGATTTTGAGGGGCACGAATTGCTGCCAACCCTCGGTCAGATAAGCGCGGGCAATGCCCGCGGTGAATTCCGGGCGCAGCGTGAGCGAATCGCCGCCGCGATCCTCAAAGGTGTACATCTCCTTCGATACCACATCGGTGGTCTCGCCGAGCGACCGGGCGAAAACCGCAGTCGCCTCGAACACGGGCAATTCGACGCGCTGGAAGCAGTAAAGCCGGCGCACCCGATCGAACATGCTGACGACGCGCGCGAAGCGGCGCTGCTCGTCGCCGAAGATGTCCTGGGTGCCGCGGACGCGGCGGGGGGGTTCGATACGGGCCATGGTGCGCTGCGCTCTATGCGAGGGCGCGAGCGAGCGCTAGCGTTTCGCGCATGACCTCCCCCTCTCCCCGTTTCGGTATCGGCAAGCGCATCGCGCCGCCCCGCTTCCTCGCCTTCGCCCTGATCCTCGTCGCCGGGCTGGCGATCTCCATCCCATGGCTCGGTTTCGGGCGCGGCACGATGGCGGCGTTCGACATTGCCAGCTTCGTGTTTCTCTGCTCGATCTGGCCACTGGTCCATACAGGCCAAGCGGAGCGGATGCGCGATTCTTCCAAACGCAACGATGCCAACCGCGCCGGGCTGCTCGGCATCACCGGCGCGACGATGGTTGTGATTCTGGTTTCGGTCGCCAAGGAACTCGGCGACAAGGATCCGATGACGGTGCCACTGGTGCTGGGTACGCTCATTCTCGCATGGGTGTTCTCGAACACCATCTATGCGTTGCATTATGCCCACGTTTTTTATTCGGCCGAGGATGGCAAGGACAGCGGTGGGCTGACCATCCCCGAATGCGACGAGCCCGACTATTGGGACTTCCTCTACTTCAGCTTTACGCTGGGGATGACCTTCCAGACATCGGACGTAGAGATTACAAGCCGGCGGCTGCGGCGGATCGCCTTATTCCAGTGCTTGGCGGCGTTCGTATTCAACCTGGGCGTAATCGCCTTTTCAATCAACGTGCTCGGCGGCGGCAAGTAAGCCACTCTATTCCACTCCCCAATACCAGCGATGGACGTCGCCGCTTCGGCTTCCTACACTCCGTCCATCCTGCCCCGTTGGAAGGCTTTCCATGCTTCGTAGACTTGCGCTCGTTTCCCTGCTGCTCGGCTCCACCGCCACGCTCGCCGAGAACAGCCGGCCGCAGCCGGTACCGATGGTCGACTCGATACCCCCAGCCAAGGACACGCCTTATCCGGGGACGATCACCCTCACCATAGACGCGACGGACACCGCGCGAGGCATCTTCCGCACGCATGAGGTAATTCCGGTCGCACAGGCGGGGCCGATGACCCTTCTGTTCCCGAAATGGCTACCGGGGGCGCATTCGCCGCGCGGCGAGCTCGACAAGATGGCCGGGCTACACATCCGTGCCGGCGGCTCTGGGAAAGGGGAGGAAATCGCCTGGACGCGCGATCCGGTCGACGTGTTCGCCTTCCATATCGACGTTCCCGCGGGCGCGACCGCGCTCGACATAGACCTGCAGTTCCTTTCCGCCACCAAGGCCGACCAGGGCTCGGTGGTGGTCAGCCCCGACATGCTGCGGCTGCAATGGAATTCGATGAGCCTGTATCCTGCCGGATATTTCACCCGACAAATACCGGTGAGGGCGGTGGCGACCTATCCGCAGGGCTTCACCGCGGTAAGCGGACTGCCGTCAAAGGCGAGCGGCGCGACCTATACCTACGATCTCACCAACTATGAGGTGTTGGTCGATTCGCCGGTGCTTGCCGGGCGCTATTACAGGGCATTTCCGCTCAGCCCGCGCGTCACACTCGACACCTTCGCCGACACCCCCGAGCAGCTCGCCGCCAAGCCCGCGCAGATCGACGCCCACAAGCGGCTCGTCGAGCAGGCGGTCAAGACCTTCGGCGCCCAGCATTACGACAATTACCATTTCCTGTTCTCGATCTCCGACCAGCTAGGAGGGATCGGCCTGGAGCATCATCGCAGTTCCGAGGACGGCACCAAGCCCGGTTATTTCACCGAGTGGGACACCACCACCGCAGCGCGCAACCTGCTGCCGCACGAATATACCCATAGCTGGGACGGCAAGTTCCGGCGCGGTGCCGACCTGTGGACGCCAACCTTCACCATGCCGATGCGCGACAGTCTGTTGTGGGTCTACGAAGGCCAAACGCAGTTCTGGGGCTATGTGCTGCAGGCGCGCTCCGGCCTGGTGTCGAAGCAGGACACGCTCGATCAGATCGCCTCGACCGCAGCCTTTTACGACACCAACCCCGCGAGAGCGTGGCGGGACCTCGTCGATACCACCAATGATCCGGTCATCGCTTCGCGCCGGCCAAAGGGCTGGACCAGTTGGCAAAGGTCCGAGGATTATTATTCGGAAGGCCAATTGGTCTGGCTGGAAGTCGATTCCATCTTGCGTGCCCAGTCCAAGGGCCGCAAATCGATCGACGATTTCGCGCGCGCCTTTTTTGGGGTCCGCGATGGCGACTGGGGCGAAGTAACCTATACGTTCGACGACGTGGTCACGACACTGAACGGAATCGTGCCTTATGACTGGGCCGGGCTGCTCCACCAGCGGCTGACCGAGCATGGCGCGGGCGCGCCGCTCTCCGGCATCACCAACAACGGTTACCGGCTGGTCTATACCGACACGCCTTCGCCCACCTACAAGCAGAACGAGAAGACCCGGAAAATCGTCGATCTCACCTATTCGATTGGCTTCATAGTGGGTGCCAATGCCGAACTGACACAGGTGCTGTGGGATGGCCCCGCCTTCAAGCAGGGGCTCGACATCGGCACCACGATTCTGGCGATCGACGGCATGGCTTATAGCGACGAGCGGATGAAGGCGGCGGTTCTGCGCGCCAAGACGGGCGCGGAGCCAATCCGGCTGGTGGTGAGGTCGGGCGACCATGTCCGCGATATCGCCATCGACTATCACGGCGGGCCGCGCTATCCGCACCTCGAAAAAATCGGCACCGGCACAGGCGGCTTGGACCGGCTGCTCGCGCCGAGCTGAGAGGGCACCCTTTTCTCTCCAACTGTAAGGTACTTGAATGCGTATCGACATGATCCCCGTCGGCAAGAGCCCGCCGGACGACCTAAACGTGATCATCGAAGTGCCGACTGGCGGCGAGCCGGTGAAATATGAGTTCGACAAGGCCAGCGGCGCGCTGTTTGTTGACCGTATCCTGCACACCCCAATGCGGTATCCGGCAAATTATGGCTTCATTCCGCACACGCTGTCGCCCGACGGCGATCCGCTCGACGCGCTGGTGATCGCGCGTTCGCCGTTCATTCCGGGCTGCGTGGTGCGCGCCCGACCGATCGCCGTGCTCAACCTCGAGGACGAGGCCGGCGGCGACGAGAAGCTCGTCTGTGTGCCGGTCGATTCGACCTTCCCTTATTATTCAAACGTCAATGAGCGCGGCGACATGCCCGAGATCGTGTTCGAGCAGATCGAGCATTTCTTCACCCACTATAAGGACCTGGAGAAGAAGAAATGGGTCCGGGTCGGCAAATGGGGCGACCGCGAAGAAGCGCATCAGGTCGTGATCGAGGCGATCCAGCGCTACGCCGACGCCAAGGCAGCGGGCGATCCCGCGCCAGGCGAGGTCGCCGAGGCCTGAGGCGGCTGCCCCTCCCTGCGGGGAGGGGCTAATTCCTCTTCTTGACCGGCCCGCGCCGCCCGGCTCCGATCCCGAATAGCGCCCAGCGCTGCAGTTCCTCGGCGTCATCATATACGCCGTCGGGCGCCCGCCGATAATTCATGCTCCCACTGCGCCCCTCGCCCATCTCATAGGTAAAGCGTGCGCACCCCTCGGCGTCCCAGACGGCGTCGCTGACCGCATCCGCCTTGAACCACAACGCCCCCATGCCGACGATCGCAAAGATCGTCCCGTCGCAATAGAGCGTCGCGCCACCCATCATACGCCGCGAAGTGACGGTTCCGATCGGCGCCATCGCCTCGGCGATCCAGTCGATCAGCCCTTGGTCGACTGCCATCAGCCCCGTCCCGCCAGCGCCGCTAGCGCGCCACCCGACACGCGCTGCACGGTCCAGCCGTCCATCGCCTGCGCCCCCATCGCGCGGTAGAAATCCACCGCCGGCGTGTTCCAGTCGAGCACCGACCATTCGAACCGCGCGCAATCGCGATCGAGCGCGAGCCCGGCGAGATAGCGCAGGAGCGCAGTGCCTACTCCACTCGCCCGCGCCGTCGGGGTAACATAGAGATCCTCGAGATACAGGCCCCGCTTGCCGGTCCAAGTGGAGAAATTGTGGAAGAAAATCGCCATGCCAACGGGTACGCCAGCGATCTCTGCGACCAGCGCCTCGGCTGCCGGGTGCGATCCAAACAACGCGTCATGGAGCGTTGCCTCGTTCGCTATAACCGCGTCGGGCTCGCGCTCGAAGTCGGCAAGTTCGCGAACCAATGCGAGCAGCGTGGCGACATCGCCGGAGGTAGCGGGACGGATCATGCAGCGGCCTCGGTCTGGGGAGCGGGTGCGGCAACGCCACGGATTGCCGCCAGGCAGCCAGCGATTATTAGCACAGCCCCCGCTACGGTGAACAGCGAGACGGCCTCGCCGAACACCCAATAGCCGAGTAGCCCGGACCACAGGAAGGCGGTATATTCGACCGGCGCGAGCACCTGCGCCTCTGCCCGGCCATAGGCCCAGGCAAGTAATAGCGCCGAAATCGAGCCGAGCACGCCCGAGGCAACGATTGAAGGGAGTTGTGCCGGCGATGGTAGACCAGCAAACCATGGCGCACCGGCAAGCAGTAGTGCGCCGATCACCAGACTGGTGAACAAGGTTACCTCCAACGGATCGGCGAGTTGCGCCTGTCGGCGCAGCAACACCAGGCTCCAGGCGTAGAGGACCGATGCAACCAGGATCGCGCCCGAGCCGAGCAACGTGTCATCCGATGCCCCGGCCCGCGCCTGCCCCGAGGCGATAACCAGCACTCCCAGGCTAGCGAGCGCCGAGCCAAGGATCGCCGCGCGCCGGACCTTCTCGCCGAGCATGATTGCGGCGAGATAAAGCGCAATCAGCGGCGCAAGGAAAGTCAGCGCCACGCCTTGCGCCATCGGCACCCGCACCAAACCCCAGAAGAACAGCAAGACCGACGCTCCCGCCACCCCGCCACGGGTGAGGTGGAGGCGCAGCGCGGCGCCCGAAGGCCAAGTGCGCCGTTGGATCAGGAACACCGTACCGGTGAGCAGCACTCCGGCGACCGAGCGCCACAGCACCGCGCTGTACGCACCGCTAGCGATGCTCAGCCCCTTCACCAGCGCGTCCATGCACGAATAAGTGATAATACCAACCGCAGCGACGGCGAAGGCAGTAGTAGAGGACGCGGTGCCGTGACGGATCATCGGACGAGGCGTATCTGTGTTCGGAGGTTGAACTCGGCCCCTTTTCGAACCGCTATCCAAATCGGAAATACGCGATTGGCAAGCGAGCGATTGCCAAGCGAGATATCCATTCCCTTGACGATCGGTTTCAAATCAACGGCCTGACTGGCCTAACACGGGCCGAACGGCGCCGTCCCGAATCTAAGCGGCGCAGCGCGGCCACCTGCGCCGGACTGCTGCCTATGGACACGAGTTTCTCGATGACCTCGACGAAATTGACTATGGAAATCAGCGTATCCTTGGAAACCGATATCGCGACCTCCGCGCTACGCTCGTCGGTCGACATCCGGCACACCTCCGCCTGAGCCTCCTTCACAACCTGCGCGTATATCTCGGATAATAGAGCCCCCTGTAATCGCGCTCGATCACCAGCGAATCGCCACCCTGGTCGTCGAATCCGCGGTATCACTCGGCGGAAATCACAATTTTGCTGCTGATAATGACTGTGACGTGGTGAGTCATATCGGCCCTCCTGGGGCCAGAAGCCTATCACAGGACCTTTGGCGCCGCCACGATCGACTATTCGAGCATCATCGTATCGTTGCTGATCTTCACGGCACCGATATGCCGTAGGTAGGTTTGGCCGAGCATCAACACGTCGCTGTCCGCCAACACCACCGCGCGGACATAGCTCGCGCTTGCCATCGAGCTCGAGTTCAGCGATCCGAACCAGCTCCCCACGGACATCGCCCGAGGGACCGCCCCCTACCACTTGGAACCGTGCGGGATCGAATGCCACATGCGCCCGCCGCGCGTCGTCGATCGTCAGCGCAACGATGCCGGCGCCGGTATCGACCACAAAACGGATCGGCTCCTCCTTAACGTTTGCAATGGTAAGGAAATGCCCGCTCGCGCTACGCGCGATCTGCGTCGGAACAGGCGCATCCCGATGCGGCACCGCGGCTGCCACCGGCTGCGCGGACCTGCCACGGCAGCTTGAGACCGATTCCTGCACCGATAAAACAACGAAGAAGAAAGCACGCTTCGTGCTTACCGGGATAAAGTGCGCACGATTATAGGATGCTAACGCTCATAATAAACACAAGTTGACGGCGCGCTTATTCCGCCGCCACCGCGATTGCCCCCTGCAGAACCGCATCCGCTGCCTCAATCTCGGCCGCCTTTGCCTCGACGAGCCGCACGATGTGATCGACCATGCCCTCGTCCTGGACATGGTGATCGGTAACCCCCGACAGATACACCATATGCTTACCCGCACCGCCGCCGGTGATGCCGATATCGGTCTCGCGCGCTTCGCCAGGGCCGTTGACGACGCAGCCGAGCACCGACAGCGACATTGGCGTGCGGATATGCTGGAGTCGTTCTTCGAGCGCCTGCACGGTGCGGATCACGTCAAACCCCTGCCTTGCGCAACTAGGGCATGACACCACGCGGACGCCGCGGTTGCGAATGCCGAGCGCCTTCAGGATCTCGAAGCCGACGCGGACCTCATCTTCGGGCTCGGCCGAAAGCGAAACGCGGATCGTATCGCCGATCCCGTACCAGAGCAGCGACCCCATGCCGATCGCGCTCTTCACTGTGCCGCCGACGAACCCGCCAGCTTCGGTTATGCCCAGGTGTAGCGGGCAATCAACCTGCTCGGCGAGCTGCTGGTAGGCCGCGACCGCGAGGAAAAAGTCCGATGCCTTCACCGCGACCTTGAACTCGTGAAAGTCGTGATCCTGCAGGATCTTGATGTGATCCATCGCCGATTCGACCAAAGCATCCGGGCACGGCTCGCCGTACTTCTCCAGGAGATGCTTTTCGAGGCTGCCGCCGTTGACGCCAATCCGGATCGCGCACCCGTTCGACTTGGCCGCGTCGATCACCTCTTTCACCCGCGCGGCCGAACCGATGTTGCCCGGGTTGATCCGCAGGCAGGCCGCACCCGCATCGGCCGCTTCGAGCGCTCGCTTATAGTGAAAATGGATGTCGGCGACGATCGGTACACGGGATGCGCGTACGATCTGCTTGAGCGCGGCGGTCGATTCGACGTCCGGGCAACTGACCCGGATGATATCGACCCCGGCGTCCTCGCAACGGCGGATCTGGTCGATCGTCGCCTTCGCGTCGGAGGTGGGGGTGTTGGTCATCGTCTGCACGGTGACGGGCGCGTCACCACCGACGGGAACATTGCCGACCATGATCTGGCGGCTCGGGCGGCGGACGATGTCTCGCCAGGGACGAATGGACATGACGCGCCCTATACGCCCGCTGCACGCGGACGGGAAGCATCAACCTGTCGGGAAAGCGCCCCATGCGCGCCGATCGACGGTTCCGTTCGGTCGCCAGCAACGTTACCGCCGCTAGGCAGCGGCAGGAGGTTTCGCGCATGCAGCGGCATTACGGACTGGATTGGCTGCGGATCGGGGCGTTCGCGCTGCTGATCTTCTACCATATCGGCATGGTGTTCGTGCCGTGGTCGTTCGCCGTGAAGACCGCGCAGCCTATGGGATGGGTGGCGATCCCGATGCTGGCGACGAGCAGCTGGCGGCTGATGCTGCTGTTCGTGGTCTCGGGTTATGCTAGCCGTGCGCTGCTGGCCAAGGGCGGCGGATTCGTGATGGCGCGCTGCCGGCGGCTGCTGATCCCGTTGCTGTTCGGGGTGATCGTGGTGGTGCCGGTGCAGCCCTGGATCGAGCTCACCACCGAGCATGGTTATACACACAGTCTAAGCTGGTTCTGGCTGCACGACTATTTCCGGTTTGCCGCGATCCAAGGCGTGCCGGTCCCAACCTGGGCGCATCTTTGGTTCGTGGGCTATCTGTGGGCCTATACAATGGTTCTGGCGGCCGCGATTCTCGTTTTGCGCGGGCGCAGCCTGCAGCGCGGGTTCGACGCGCTATTTGCCGGCCCCGCCTTGCTCGTTCTTCCGGTCGCTTGGCTACTTTTGGTCGACCTTTACCTGCTGCAGGGCGCACAGGAATCCCACGACCTAGTTAGCGACTGGGTCGCGCACCTCCATTATCTGCCCGGTTTCCTGTTCGGCTTTGGCTTGGCGCGCTCGGCGCCAGCGATGACGGCGATCGGCCGCTGGTGGCGGCCGTCAGCGGTAGTGGCAGTGACCAGCTACGGCGTGGTTGCAGGGATCGAATATCGCTGGCCGGGCAGCACCATGCCCAACCCGCCGTTCGGTTATATCTTCGCCACCGCGCGTATCCTACAAGGTTGGTGCACGATCGTGGCGCTGATCGGCGTGGCCGAGCGCTACTGGAATCACGATGGCGCTTGGCGGCGCACGCTGACCGAGGCGGTGTTCCCCTTCTACATCATCCACCAGACGCTCATCGTCGGCGTGGAAGGCGCGTTACGGCCTTACGGCCTCGCCCCCGCCGCGGAGTTCGCGATTTTGGTGACGACGACGATCGCGGGCTGCTGGACCTTTTATCTGATAGGGCGCGAGATCGGCTGGGTGCGGCCGTTGATCGGGCTGCGACGCGGACCAGCGAGGAGAGATAATGATCCAACCATGGACTCTGGCGATTCACGGGGGCGCAGGGATATTACTGCGCGAGCGACTCTCCGCTGACGAGGATGGCACGGTCCGCGCCGCCCTGAGCGCCGCGCTCGACGCGGGCGAGGCGATTCTCGCCGCCGGCGGTGCGGCGCTCGACGCGGTCGAGGCAGCAGTTAGGGTATTGGAAGACGCGCCTTCGTTCAATTCCGGGCGCGGCGCGGCACTGACCTTCGACGGCATGGTCGAGATGGACGCCGCTATCATGGACGGACGCGACCGCAATGCTGGGTCGGTGGCAGGAGTGACGCGCAGTCGGCATCCGGTGACCCTGGCGCGGACAGTGATGGAGTGCAGCCCTCACGTCTTGCTAGCAGGCGCAGGGGCAGAGAAGTTCGGGGTCGAGCACGGAGTGGAAACCGCCGAACCCGACTGGTTCCTGACCGAGGCGCGTCGCCGCGATCTCGACGAGTTGCGGGCGCGCGGCGGCGGGTTCGACGTTGAGATGAAATACGGCACGGTCGGTGCAGTCGCGCGCGACTCGCACGGGCATCTCGCCGCCGCCACCTCGACCGGCGGGGTCACCGGCAAGCGCTGGGGCCGCATCGGTGATTCGCCGGTGATCGGAGCTGGCACCTTCGCTGACGACCGCGCGTGTGCAGTGTCTTGCACCGGATCGGGCGAGTTTTTCCTTCGGGTGGGCGTGGGGCATGAGATCGGCGCGCGGGTGCGCCTCGCAGGCGCGCCTTTACTCGCCGCGACCGAGGGCACACTGGCCGAGGTAAAAGCGCTCGGCGGGTCGGGCGGTGCAATCGCGGTCGGCGTGGAGGGTACGGCGGTGTGGGCCTTCAACACCCCGGGCATGTATCGCGGCCGCACGTCATCGGCCGGCGGCCGTGCGGTGGCAATCTATGGCGATGAAGAGTGATCGGGGATAAAGCGATGGGCGCTACTCGCGTGGCCCTGCTGCTGGTCAGAGCAACCCCCGCCACCGCCAAGCCGGTCCTCCGATATTCAAGTTGGGCTGCTCCCGGTAACTATGGCTGGTTCAAGGGCGCATTTCCTGGGGCGAGTTCCAACGACACGGCAGCGATAGCGGGATGCCGAGATTGGAAAGGCGCTGCATGACCCCGTCGGGGTGTGCGTGAAGGCTCAACTGATCGTGTTTGGCACCGCCGATCCGAAGATCGAACGCGCCGGCTATCGCGACGGTCTCTGCGGCGAAGTGAGCATGGCCAGTCTCGACACGCGCGTCTGGCCGAGCTTCTCCGTCGATCGCGCGCGGGCCCGGCCAGTCGCCGCCACAATCCTGTGAACCACCCGAATCGCCGAGTCGGTTCAGGACGCGGGATGCCGATGGTGGCCGCCACTAGCGCACGGATTGGGAGCAGACTGGCGCCCGCCCGCCCGCGGCGGCTGGACGCGCGCCGCCGAGCCGGTAAGGCGGGACCATGAGTCGCTTCCGCATCCTGTTCGCCGCGCTCCTGGCGCTCGTCGTGTCCGCCCCGGCCCAAGCCTATTGGGAATACGGCCATCAGACGATCGCGTCGATCGCCTGGGCCAATATTACCCCGCATAGCCGCGCCGAAATTCGTAAGCTTCTCGCCGACCAAGCGATCCTCGCGACCTCCGAATGCCCGGCGCGTACAATTGAGGAAGCCAGCGTCTGGCCCGATTGCGTCAAGCCGCTTAAGGATGCATCCGGCAAGCGCCGCTTCGACTATGCCTATACTTGGCACTTCCAGGACGTGAACGTGTGCAAGCCGTTCGACCTGGCCGGCCCGTGCAAGGACGGCAATTGTGTATCGGTTCAGATCACCCGCCAAGCGAAACTGCTGCGCGACCGGCACACCCCGCGGCTCGCACGGCTACAGGCGCTGCTGTTCCTGGTCCACTTCGTCGGCGATCTCCACCAGCCGCTCCACGCCGGCGAGCGCGACGACCAGGGCGGCAACAAGATAAAGGCGACCTACGGCACCTACTCCACCCCGCGGTTCAACCTGCATTCGATCTGGGACGGGCCGCTCGCTGAGCGCGCGATCACTACTGGCGGATCCCTGGTGCATCGCTATCCGGCGTCGGTGCGGACGCAGGTCGCCCAGGGCGATGTGGTCGACTGGAGCCGCCAGAGCTGGCAGATTGCGCGCGACGTTGCCTATACGAGCGCGCTGGGCGGCGACGCCTGCGCACCCGAGCCGCAGCATGTCACGCTAGACAACGCTACGATCGCTCGGCTCGTGCCGGTCGCCCGGATGGAAATAGAGCGCGGCGGGCTACGGCTGGCCAAGATGCTCGATGCTGCGTTCAGATAGGCCCCACGCGTCAGGAGCCGCACAACACCCTCGCGTGCGCCAGGACGGCGACTTGGACATTAAATCGTCATTCCCTGCAGCAACTTTGGCAAGTCGCCGCTCTCGCCCCGCGCCTCGGCCATGAAGCGCGCTTTCAGCGGCGAGATCTTCTGCACCGCCGACAGGCCAAAACGGCGCACCGCGCTTGCCGTCTTGCCGGGAATCCCGAACAGCCGGGTCAGCGAATCGGTCGCTGCGGCGACCATGAACGTATCGAGCCCGCGCCAGCGCTCGTAGCGCGCGAGCAATTGCGGATCGCCGAGGTCAAGACCCAGACGTTTCCCCTCGACCAGCACTTCGGCCAGCGTCGCCACGTCACGGAAGCCGAGGTTAAGACCCTGCCCCGCGATCGGGTGAATGCCATGCGCAGCGTCGCCGACCAGCGCGAGCCGCTCACCTGTGATCACCGCGGCATGGTGGAATCCGAGCGGATAACTGCTCCGCGTCGACACTGGCCCGAGTTTGCCGAGAAAGCCGCCCATCTGCTTGCTCGCCTCGGCCAGAAAGGCGCGGTCGGACAGCTTGAGCATCGCCCCGGCATGCTCCCCTTTCACTGTCCAGACGATCGCCGAGCGATGCCCGTGCGCATCGTCGACCAGCGGCAGCAATGCGAAGGGACCTGTGGGATAGAAGATTTCATACGCTGTCTCACCATGGGGGCGCTCGTGATTGAACGCGGCGATCAGCGCAGTGTGGTCGTAGCTCCAGCGCGCGACCGTGATTCCCGCCGCCTCGCGGGTCGGCGATTGGCGGCCCTCCGCGGCGATCAGCAGCGGCGCAGCGACGCTCGCCCCGTCGCTCAGCGTTGCGCGGACCCCGGCTGCGTCGCGCTCGACACCCACGGCCCGGGTCTTCATGCGCAGATCGACGCCCTTCGCCGCCACTGCGGCCTCGTATAGCGCGATGCGCAACTGGCGATTTTCGAACATGTGGCCGAGCGCCCCATTCCCGGCCGCCGGCTCGAAGTCGAGCGCCCCCGGTTCGAGCCCGTCGCTCACACGGATGCCGCGGATCGCGCAGCCCTTACCCGCCAACCGCGGCGCCACGCCGATCGCCTCAAGCATCTTGAAGCTCGCGCTGGCCACCGCCGAGGCGCGACCATCAAAACCGGCGGCGAGAATCACCTCCGGATCGGCGGGGTCGATAACGATCGACGTCATGCCGTGCGCGTCGAGCGCCAATGCGAGGGTGGAGCCGACGAGCCCGCCGCCGAGGATGATCACGTCTGCACTGTTCATAGGGTCCATCTAGCCTCACGCTGGGCCGCTGCCAATCGCGCGCGATCTCCATCCATCACCTCTCCTAAGGTTGCAGTCTTGCTTGTCCCGCGGTCCGCAACCTTGACGGCAGAGTCGGCAAAGGCGATTATGGGAACATTACCGGCACATCGAGGAACGAGATCATGGCGAGCCAGGCACAGCCGCGGCTGTGGCGGGAGACGGTGAAGGCAGGCGCTAGGCGCAGCGGGGCGATGCTCACCGGCGTCGCGCTGGGCCTCGCCACGGTGCTTCTCGGGCTGGCGCTTGCCAGCTACCATTCGGGTGACCCATCGCTCAACACCGCCTCAGGCGGACCCGCACGTAACCTGCTGGGCGACGCAGGGGCCTGGATCAGCGACCTGCTGTTCGCGATCGCAGGGCCGGCGATCGCGCTGGTGCTACCGGTCCTGCTGATCTTCGCGTGGCGGCTGTGGCGCGATATCCCAGCGGGACACTGGCGGCGGATGGTGCGCGGTACGCTGGCCGGCGTGGCGCTGATGGCGACTGCGCTTGCCTTCGTCTCTGATTCGTCGGTGCTAGCGCTGCCCGGCGGCTGGGGCGGGATCATCGGCCTCGCCATCGCCAGCGGCTTCCGCTGGGCAATCGCCTTTATCCACCAGCCTGTCGCGGTCCTATGGACGGGCCGCGGCGTAGGCTTGGTCGCAGCGGTGACCGGCGTCGTAATCTGGTCGCGCAGCCTCGACCTCGATTTTTCGGAACGCCAATGGCGACTGAAGCCCGCCGGGCGCACCGAGCGGCTGACCGGTCCCGCGGCCCATGTCGACGACGAGGACGACGAGGACGACGAGGAAGAAGCTCCCCGCCGCCCAACCCGTAAACCCAGTCCGCGCGCGGTCGCCACCCCCGACATCCGCCCGGCGCCAGTGATCGCGGACCGGATGCTTGCGCCGACCGTGGCGCGCTCCCGCCCGCAGCAATCCTCGCTCGACCTCGGCGACAAGTCGCAATTGCCCTCGATCGACCTGCTGACGCCAGCGCCCGAGGGCCAGAAGATCCCAATCGACAAGGCCGCGCTGGAGCGCAATGCCCGCCTGCTGGAGAGCGTGCTCGACGATTTCCACGTCAAGGGATCCATCGTCGAGGTGCGTCCCGGTCCGGTGGTCACCATGTACGAACTCGAGCCCGCGCCCGGTATTAAGGCCAGCCGAGTGATCCAACTCGCCGACGATATCGCCCGCAACATGTCAGCGATCTCGGCCCGCGTCGCGACTATCCCAGGGCGCAGCGTGATCGGCATCGAACTGCCCAACGCCAAGCGCGAATCAGTCAATCTGCACGAGATGCTGAGCAGCCAAGCCTATGAGGACCAGACCGCCAGCTTGCCGCTGATCTTGGGCAAGAACATCGCTGGCGATCCCGTGATCGCCGATCTCGCACCGATGCCGCATCTGCTGGTCGCGGGCACCACGGGCTCCGGCAAGTCGGTGGGGCTAAACTGCATGATCCTGTCCTTGCTCTATCGGCTGAAGCCCGAACAGTGTCGGATGATCATGATCGATCCCAAGATGCTCGAGCTCAGCATGTACGAGGACATCCCGCATCTCTACGCGCCGGTGGTCACCGATCCCGCCAAGGCGGTGCGCGCGCTAAAATGGACCGTCGAGCAAATGGAGGATCGCTATCGGCAAATGTCGTCCGTTGGCGTCCGCAGCCTCGCCGGCTTCAACGACAAAGTCCGCGCGGCTAAGGCCAAGGGCCAGCCGCTCGGCCGTAAAGTGCAGACCGGCTATGATGGCGACACCGGGCAGCCGATTTACGAGGAGGAACAGCTCGACTTCCATCCGCTACCGCAGATTGTGGTAATCATCGACGAGCTCGCCGACCTCATGATGACGGCTGGCAAGGAAGTCGAGTTCCTGATCCAGCGGCTCGCGCAAAAGGCGCGCGCGGCCGGCATTCACCTGATCATGGCGACACAACGTCCGTCGGTCGACGTGATTACTGGCGTGATCAAGGCGAACTTGCCGACCCGCATCAGCTTCCACGTCACCTCCAAGATCGATTCCCGCACTATCCTCGGCGAGCAGGGTGCCGAACAGCTCCTCGGCAAGGGCGATATGCTCTATATGCCCGGCGGCAAGGGCATCGTCCGCGTCCACGGCCCGTTTGTATCCGATGACGAGGTCCGCGCGGTCACCGATCATTGGCGCGCGCAAGGACAACCCGATTATATCCAGTCGGTCACCGAGGAGCCTGAAGACGGCTTCACTATCGAGGGCTCGCCCGATGGCGAAGATTCCGCGGAAGACCAGCAGTATCGTTCGGCGCGCCAATTGGTAGCCGAGAGCCAGAAGGCCTCGACTAGCTGGCTGCAGCGACAGTTGCGAATCGGCTACAACAGCGCAGCGCGGCTAATCGAGAAGATGGAAAAGGATGGGCTGGTCTCGCGCCCCGACCATGTCGGCCGGCGCGAAGTGTTGATGGATCAGGAAGGCCGGCCGGTCTAGGAACTTCGCGATTCTCGTGAATTAACTGGACGGCTCAGAACGGCGTGCATCCCCAGTGCTGCCGTACTCGAGCCGGGCCGCGCGCGACTATTGGAATGTGACTCGTCTTCCCCAAGCTCCCTGGGCTCGGCCACAGCTAGCCCCCGAGTCTACGCGATCTGCGACTTGACTGAGGCGAGGGCTCATGTCGTGCACCCGGTACTGTGGTCGCAGCGGCGGAAACGTTACTACTTCTGGAGTGGGTGTCAGCGCTTCGCAGGCTGCGCAGGAGGTTTTTAAAAGATTCCACAATCAAGGTAGCGGCTGCCTTACCCGAGAACACGCGCGGCAAACCGATCGAAACATGGATGCAGGACGAAACGCGCGTCGGCCAGCAAGGCACACTGACCGGCTCTGGGCAAAGCGCGGTAGCCTTCCGTCTGCACCACGAGATCAGCGCAGGATCTGGGCCTACATTTTGGGCGTGGCGTGCCGTAGAGGCGAGAGGCGGTTGGTCTGGTGCTGCCCATTCTCAACGCCAGGTCGATCTCGATTCACCTAGATTTTATTGGCCGCAAAGTTGCGAACGGCGCTCATGCCGTCTTCATTCTCGACGGCACCGGATTTCACATCGAAAAAGATTTAAAAATTTCGGTGAACATGATGCTCACGAAAGCTTCCACCATATTCCTCCGAATTGAACTCGATCGAAAACGTGTGGGGCTACTTACGGTCAGACAAGCTCTACGAAATCTACGAAGAAGTAATATCCTCCTACTGCGACGCCTGGAACTTCTCGCCAACGATCCCGAATCAATGCTCTCAATAACGTCTCGAACATGGGCAACGGTCAAAGGCTAGGGCCGTTGGTATTACACGCCGGCCCCATCGCGGATCTCCCGCGCGACGACCAGAATCGCCATGCCGTCCGCCATGCCCAGTGTTAGCCGCTCGCCATCGGTACCCGCCGTCCTCGACTCGATCCTGTTCGAGGATTGCGAAGGGAGCAGCGAACACCTCAACGGCCTGATCGAAGCGGATCCCATACTTGCGGATGTTCGCCGCTGCCTTGCGATATCTCAGGCGAACCGGAACGCAGCGCCTAGTTACATTTTTGGAGTTACGCGAGTGGGATCACGAGGCGGTGCTTTTCGGCACGGACTCGTCCTCATGCCCGGTCGCCAGATCCACCCCCGACTCCGGGTCGTCATGCCGCGCGATCACCGCGCGCACCCGCATCCCTTCGCCCCCTGCCGCGCTCCAGCACGCAGCAAACCAGATTGCCAGTTCATCCGCTGCGGCGACCCACAGGTCGATCTGCTCGCCGTCGAACTCTGCTTCTTCCTCCTCCGAGTAGACCGCGTCGATCTCAAGAAGGTCCGGGTCGACCGGTGACGGATAGCACGCCTCACCGTCCACCATCTCGAAGAACTCGGTGCCCGCCGCATCCTTGAACAAAGCGCGCACTGGGAAACCCTCTGTGAACCCATCCGGAAAGATCTCGAAATCGATCCGCACCACTTCTTTAGGATAACTGTGGCCAGCAAGCAGGCGCAGAACGTCAGTCAGCGGCGGGCTCAACGCCGCCAGCTTGGAGACGACGAAGGTCCGCCATTCGGTTTCGCCGGCCATATCGTGTCTCCTGTGCAGGTGCGTGTGGTGACCCTAGCCGTATTAGCCGCGCAATACTGCTGTTTACTCCGCTGCAGGCAGGTAGATTTCGCCCCCTTTCTCGCGGAATTTCTCACTCATCTCGGCCATGCCCTTCTCGGCGTCGCGATTGGCGAAGAGCGCGCGGTCAGCGTCCTTGGCATCTACCACTGCGTCGAGGAACGCATCAGCTGGCTGGTTCTGTTTGGCGGCAAAGTCCCTCACTTCTTGCGTGATCTTCATCGAGCAGAATTTCGGCCCGCACATCGAGCAGAAGTGGGCCGTCTTGGCGCCCTCCGCCGGAAGCGTCTCATCATGATATTGTTCCGCGGTATCGGGATCGAGCGATAGGTTGAATTGGTCCCGCCAACGGAATTCGAACCGCGCGCGGCTCACCGCATCGTCACGCATCTTAGCCGCGGGGTGCCCTTTGGCGAGATCGGCAGCGTGGGCGGCAAGTTTGTAGGTGACGACCCCTACCTTGACGTCATCGCGGTCGGGGAGCCCCAGATGCTCCTTGGGGGTGACGTAGCAAAGCATCGCCGTACCATACCAGCCGATCATCGCCGCACCGATGCCGCTGGTGATGTGGTCATAGCCCGGCGCGATATCGGTGGTGAGCGGCCCGAGCGTATAGAAGGGCGCCTCGCCGCACACTTCGAGCTGCTTGGTCATATTCTCCTTGATCTTGTGCATCGGCACGTGGCCGGGACCTTCGATCATCACCTGCACGTCACTCGTCCACGCGCGGTGAGTGAGCTCGCCGAGCGTATAGAGTTCGCTGAACTGCGCTTCGTCATTGGCGTCGGCGATCGAGCCCGGGCGGAGACCATCACCCAGACTGTAGGCGATGTCATAGGCCTTCATGATCTCGGTGATCTCGTCGAAGCGCTCGTACAGGAAGCTCTCCTTGTGATGGCTGAGGCACCATTTCGCCATGATGCTGCCGCCGCGCGAGACGATACCTGTGACACGCTTGGCGGTCATCGGGATATAAGCGAGACGCACGCCGGCGTGGATCGTAAAATAATCCACGCCCTGCTCCGCCTGCTCGATCAGCGTGTCACGAAAAATCTCCCAAGTGAGGTCTTCCGCGATGCCACCAACTTTTTCCAGCGCCTGGTAGATCGGCACGGTGCCGATCGGGACGGGGGAGTTGCGGAGAATCCATTCGCGGGTATCGTGGATGTTACGCCCTGTGGACAGGTCCATCACCGTATCCGCGCCCCAGCGAATCGACCAGACCATCTTGTCGACTTCGTTCGCCACGTTGCTGGCGACCGCGGAGTTGCCGATATTGGCGTTGATCTTGACTAGGAAGTTGCGGCCGATCGCCATGGGCTCAGATTCAGGGTGGTTAACGTTGTTGGGTAAGATCGCGCGGCCCCGCGCGATCTCGTCGCGGACGAACTCCGGCGTGACATAATCGGGGATCGATGCGCCGAAATCTTGACCGTCGCGGATCATCGCCTCCTTTATCTGCGCGCGTCCCAGATTCTCGCGGGTCGCCACATATTCCATTTCGGGAGTGATGATGCCGCGGCGAGCATAGTGCATTTGCGACAGGTTCATGCCGGGCTTCGCGCGCAGCGGGCGCTTCACGACGTTTGGATATTGCGGCACCCCAGCCGAGCGATCAGGGCCGGTGAGACCGTTATCCTCGGGACGGGTTTCGCGGGCATCGTAGGCTTCGACGTCGCCGCGGGCTTCGATCCACGCGCGGCGGAGTTGTGGCAGGCCTAGATTGATGTCGATCTGCGATGCCGGGTCTGAATACGGTCCCGAGGTGTCGTAGACCCGTAAGGGTGGCTCGCCGCAGCCAGGCTCGAGGTGGATCTCGCGCATCGCGACGCGCAACGGGCCTACGTGAATCTTCTTCGAACCACGGATTGGCCCGGTGGTAACGCCGATTTCGGTATGCGCGGGGATATTTTCCATGACATTCGCTCCAGGGTTACGGAGCGAAAGCGCGGGTTCCCGGAAGTCGAACGCCGCTCCCTCCCTCCGCCGGTGTTAGCCGGATCAGGTTCAGCGGGTCGGGGGCTGCAGCCCCCCTCTCAGCCACTCAAATGCGGCCCCCCGGGGATCAATGACGCGAGTGTAGCAGGTCGACGCGCGAGGGGAAGACCCTGCGCGCGGTCGAACAAGCCCAATCAGAAAGTGTAGGCGATGCCGGCGACGCCGAGCCACTGGCTCTTCGAACCGACCACGCTGACGATCGGCGAATCGGCATAGTCGCCAAGCATACGCTTGTAAGTGACGCCGCCGACAAACTTGAAGCCGTGCAGCAGGTTGCCGGTCAACGCATAGGTGCCCAGCGCGCCGACGGTCCAGTTCTTCCACCCACTGCCGGTGCGATAAACCGGGAGGCCCGAGGCAAGGCTGCCCGCGGTATCGACGTCAAAATAGGCCTCACCATAGGTGCGGTTAGCGTGTTCGGCAGACCCGATTAGCCCGACCGCAATCTTGCGGCTAAGTGGAGTAAAATAGTTGACCGTCGGCTGGATCACGGTGCCGCGATTAGCGCCGCTGATGCCCTTGCGATAGCTGACCGAAAGCGACAATTTGTCATAGCGGCTAGTGAACACGCCCTTGCGGCCGAGCCCAACATAGCCACCGACCGCAAGCGAACTCTTGCGCTCGCCAAGCGCCTTGATTTGGGGATCTTCGATCTGACTCTTGGTCGAGCGATTGAAGTCGATCATCACGACCGGACCGGCTTGGAGGTCCCATCGCTGGCCGGGCTCGTTCGGAATTAGATCAAGGCTGGCGCGGTTGCCCGCGACCACGAAGTTGAAGCCCTTATACTGACCAATCGCGCCCGGCGCAGCCGTGAAGCGATAATGCTTCGAGCCTTCATAGTCGGGAACGTAGACGCCGCCACCGCCGATCGTGATCGTATCGCCATTGATGTCAGTTTCCGGATGATCCTGCGACTGCGACTGCGACTGTGTTTGCACCTGTGCCTGGGCCGGGGCGGCCGCAGCCAGCGCGAAAACCGCAAGGGCGGGAGCGGTACGAAAGATAGTCGACAAGGGCAGGCTCCCGGGGAAAGGCTATTCAAATAGGATTTCAGCTGCGTAACGCCGCATCCCCGGGGATGTATCCCGGGCTGCTCCGCTAGAGCAGATAACGCATTCGCACTTGTTGTATTTCTGCATCATTTCCAAGGGCGAAACGAGCAGCAGCGAAGTGCGGCGGGCCAAAACGGATCGCGGGATTGCGCGAGAAGCCGAATCCCTCGCGCGGGATGCCGGCAAACGTGTCGAGCTTGCCGTTGCCATTCTCGTCATGGATCACCGCTAGCGCATAGTCGCCGTGCGGGAGCCCCTCAAAGCGGATGGCGCGAACGTCCGCCGGGACCGAGCGGGTGACGGCATGGGCATCGTCGGTGCAGGCCGGGAAATTGGCCGGGTCGGCGGTCAGGCAAAAACGGATTTTGCCCTTGGCCGAGCGCAATGCCTCGACCGACACCTCAAGTTGGGCGATTGGCGCCGCGGCCGGCAGTAGCGCGAGCGCCAGCAGGGCCAGTCCCAGCCGCGGTCCCGCCTGCGAAGCTGCCGAGCCCCTGATCCGTCCCGCAGATCCGGTCCCAGAAACGAAAATAGAGCCCATAGTTGCACCTATAATGTTGATGGTGCCGCTGATGGTGGCTCGCGGTGATCAGCCATGCCCCTACCGGGCCGTGCCACATCCAGCGTGGAAAAATTTCCCAGCCCATGTGGTTGGTCACGCCCATAACCGTCATCACGCTCAGCACCAAGCCAAGTGCTCCAACCTGAATCGGAATGCAGAAAACGAGTAGCGGAATTACCACAGCCCCGCTTAGCGCCTCGATAGGATGGAACGCCATCGCCGCCCAGGCCGTGGGCGGACGACTGGCGTGGTGGACAGCGTGAGCAATTCTGAACAGCTTCGGACGATGCATCCAGCGGTGGGTCCAGTAGAACCAACAGTCGTGCGCGACCAGATAGGCGAGGACCGAGACCGGCAGATACCAGAGCGGGCGGGCGTGGATCTCGGTATAAACCAGTGTCCAGCCGCGATGCTGCCAGCCCCAGGCGACAATTCCCGCCGGCACGCCGTAGATCGCGGCGGAGGCGAGACTCCAGCCGATCTCGCGCCGCACCTGTCGGTCGAGCCCGAGGTAGAGGCCAGGATGCCTGAGCCGCGTGGCTAGCGCGAAGCCGCCGCTAGCGAGCAGATAGCGGACGCCGACGATCAGCGTCATCGCGAGCGCGGAGAGGAGGAGGGCGAGCAGCATCCGCCCGCTATACACTGGATCGCTCCCCGTCATGCCAGCGAAAGCCGGACCTTGCGATGACCCATATCAGCTTTGAGTCCTCCCTTCTCTGTTCGTGCTGAGCTCGTCGAAGCACCGCTTTGTTAGGCGATAGTGAGAAAGGACGGCCCTCGACAAGCTCGGACACGCGAAGAAAAGGCACCGCCTCGCGTGTCGCGCATGCTTGCGTCAGATGACGACCAAGCAAGCAAAATCCGAAGCGACCCATCACCCTTGCCGCCCCGCGTCGCGCTGGTGTAGCGCGGCAGTCACATGGCAACGCTTCACACATGCGACCTGGCGATCGTCGGGGGTGGGCTCGCGGGCGGGTTGATCGCGCTTGCGGTTCAGCGCCGGCACCCCGAGATGGACGTCCGCGTGATCGATGCCGCCCCGACGATTGGCGGCAACCACCTCTGGTCGTTCTTTGCCAGCGACCTAGCCGAGGCGGACACCTGGATCGTCGCGCCGCTTATCTCCTACGGCTGGAAAAGCTATGACGTCGCCTTCCCAGGCCAGCAACGCACGCTCGACACGCCCTATTATGCGATCGAATCCGAGCGGCTCGATCAAGTGGTCCGAGAAACGCTGCCGCCGCACGCGTTAATGCTCGACCGCAAGGTGCTCGGTGCGAGCGCTAAGGCGGTAGTGCTCGGCGACGGCGACCGAATCGAGGCTAAGGGTGTGATCGACTGTCGCGGCGCGGCCGATCTCAATACGCTTGAATGCGGCTGGCAAAAGTTCGTCGGCCAGGAACTCGAACTCGCCGACGCGCATGAGCAGCCGCGGCCAATGGTCATGGACGCCACTGTCGCCCAGGCCGACGGCTTTCGCTTCGTCTATGCCTTGCCGTTCGCGGCCACCCGGATGTTCGTCGAGGACACTTATTACAGCGACACCCCGCGAATCGAGCGCGACACACTGGCCGGCCGGATCGCTGATTATGCTGCCGCCCAAAGTTGGCAGGTCGATCAGGTAGTGCGCGAGGAGCGCGGCGCGCTGCCGGTAGTGATCGACGGCGATTTTGAGGCCTATTGGCGTTCCGGCGGCAACAAGGTCGCCAAGGCCGGGGCCCGCGCAGGGCTGTTCCAGCCGACCACCAGCTATTCGCTACCCGATGCGGTGCGGATGGCGAGCGCAATCGCCCATACCACTGATTTCAGCGGCAAGGGTCTGCACGAGCTAACCCACGGCCTGGCTAAAGACGCATGGCGCGCGCGCGGCTTTTACCGCATGTTGAACAAGATGCTGTTCCGCGCGGCCGAGCCGGCGGAACGCTGGCGGGTGCTGGCGCGATTCTACGGGCTCGACGCGCGGCTGATAGGACGATTCTATGCGGGACGCTCGACCATGATCGACAAGGCGAGGGTGTTGACCGGCAGGCCGCCGGTGCCGATCGGGCGGGCGATCGCCGCACTCAGAGGCACGAGCAGGGGCAGGATATGAAGAGCGCGATCATCGTCGGAGCCGGCTTCGGCGGGCTGGCGCTCGGGATACGGCTGCAGTCGGCGGGCGTGGCGACCACCATCGTGGAAGCCCGCGACAAGGCCGGCGGCCGGGCGTACGTTTGGGAGAAGGAGGGGTTCACCTTCGACGCGGGCCCCACCGTGATCACCGATCCGGCGTGCCTACAGGAGCTCTGGGCGCTGTCTGGTCGCGACATGGCCGACGACGTGACGCTGGCACCAGTGATGCCCTTCTATCGGCTCAGCTGGCCCGACGGCACGCAGTTCGATTACTCCAACGACGATTCCAGCCTGCGTAGCGAGATCACCAAGCTCGATGCCGGTGATATCGAGGGGTATGCGAAATTCCTGGAATATGCCGCCGGCGTTTATCAGGAAGGCTATGTGAAACTTGGGAGCGTCGCCTTCCTCGACTTCGCCTCGATGATCAAGGCGGCGCCTGCGCTGGCGAAATATCAGGCGTGGCGTTCGGTCTATTCAATCGTCAGCAAATTCGTGAAGAACGAAAAGCTCCGAGAGGCGCTTTCTTTCCACACCCTGCTAGTCGGCGGTAATCCCTTCACCACCAGCGCGATCTACGCGCTGATCCATAAGCTGGAGAAGGACGGCGGGGTCTGGTTCGCGATGGGTGGAACCAGCAAGCTAGTCGCTGGGATGGTAACCCATTTCGAACGACTCGGCGGCACGCTGCGGCTAAACGATCCAGTCGAGCATATCGAGACGATCGGCGACCGCGTGCGCGGCGTGACCACGCAGAGTGGCGTGGAACTGCGCGCCGACGCGGTCGCCTGCAACGGCGACATCATGCACAGCTACCGCGACCTGCTGAGCGATAGCCGCAGCGCGCAGCGAACGCGCGCGCGCCTGGAAAAGAAGAAATATTCGCCGTCGCTGTTCGTGGTCCATTTCGGGATCAAGGGTACCTGGCCCGGCATCCCGCATCACTCGATCCTATTCGGCCCACGCTACAAGGGGCTGCTCGAGGACATTTATGACTATGGCGTGCTGCCGACGGATTTCTCGCTCTATTTGCACCATCCGACCGTGACTGACCCGAGCATGGCGCCTGAGGGGCATTCCACCTTCTACGCGCTCGCGCCGGTACCGCATTTGGGCAAATTCCCGATCGACTGGGACCAGATCGGGCCGATCCTCGAGGGCCGCATCCTCGACGAAATCGAGCGCCGCCTGATCCCAGATATCCGCGGGCGGATCGTGACGAAATTCTCCTACACTCCGAAGGATTTTTCGCACGATCTCAACGCGCATCTGGGAAGCGCATTCTCGCTGGAACCGACCCTGGACCAGAGCGCCTGGTTCCGCGTCCACAACCGCGACGACCATATTCCGAATTTGTACTTCGTCGGCGCCGGTACGCACCCGGGCGCCGGCATTCCCGGCGTGGTCGGCAGCGCCAAAGCGACCGCCGCGCTGATGCTGGAGATCAAGCGATGAAACGCCTCGCGGTTTACTGCGGCTCCGCCACCCCGGCCGACGCCGCCTATATGGAGATTGCACGCCTGACGGGCAAAACCCTCGCTGAGCGTGGCATCGGCGTGGTCTATGGCGGGGGCCGGCTCGGGCTGATGGGCGCGGTTGCCGACAGCGCGATGGCGGCCGGCGGCGAGGTGATCGGTGTAATCCCCGATGCGCTGGTCGGCGCCGAGGTCGCGCACCGCGGATTGACCGAACTTCAGGTGGTGCGCAACATGCACCAGCGCAAACAAGCATTCACCGACCTGTCCGACGGCTTTGTCACCATCCCCGGCGGCACCGGTACGATGGACGAACTGTGGGAAGCGCTGAGCTGGGCACAGCTCGGCTATCACACCAAGCCGGTTGGGCTGCTCAACGCGCACGGCTATTACGATTCGATCGTCGCCTTCTGGGAGAAGATGGGAGAGGTCGGTTTCCTGCGCGCCCAGCACCGCGAACTGCTGATCGTCGAGGAGACTCTCGACGCGCTGCTCGACCGCATGGCGAGGCATGTGCCGCTGGTCGCCACCATCACCCAAATGGGTGCAAAAGACCTGTGAGCTTTCCCGCGCGGTCGGCGATCGTTGCCACGGCGCGGGAATCGATCGCGCGCGGATCGAAGAGCTTTTCGGCGGCGAGCCTGCTGTTTGCGCCAGCGACGCGTGAGCGCGCTTGGCTGCTTTATGCCTGGTGCCGCGCGTGCGACGACGTCGCAGATGGCCAGGACCACGGGCACGGTATGACCATTGTCACCGACGCCCCTGAGCGGCTCGCCAGGATCACCGCTCTGACCGAGGCAGCACTCGCCGGCCAGTGGGTTGGCGATTCCGCGTTCGACGCACTGCGGATCTTCGCCGCCGAAACGACTCTCCCGCCTCTCTTTGCGCGACACCTGATCGCCGGCTTCGCGCTCGACGCCGCGGAATGGCGGCCGAAGTCCGAGGATGACCTCTACCGCTATTGCTACCATGTCGCCGGCGTGGTCGGCTGCATGATGGCGATCGCGATGGGGGTGTCGCCGAACGACGAGGCGACGCTCGACCGCGCCTGTGACCTGGGCATGGCGTTCCAGCTCGCCAACATTGCCCGGGATGTGGCCGAGGACGATGCCGCTGGCCGCTGCTATCTGCCGATCGACTGGCTGGTCGAGATGGATATCCCGCCCGGCGAGCATATGAAGCCGTTCGTCCGGCCACGGCTTGCCGTGCTGGCGCGCCGACTCTCCGAGCGCGCGGCGGAGTTCGAGGTGTCAGCCCGGCATGGCACCCCGGCGCTGTCTTTCCGCTCGGCCTGGGCAGTACTCGCAGCGGCCGGAATTTACGGCGGCATCGGCCGCAAAGTAGCGGCAGCCGGTGAACACGCCTGGGATCGCCGTATCTCGACCTCGGGATTCGAGAAACTGCGCTGGATCGTGCGGGCCGGCCGCGAAGCGTTTGGCCGGGTGCGCCGCTATCCGCTGGCGCCGCGCCCCGCATTATGGACCCGCCCGCGCGCGTAACGTCGCGCAAGCCAGCGACGCGAAAGTCCCAGGCCGATCACCCCGCCCGCCACCGGCGCCACCACCGCGGTGATCTCCATCCACGCCGAGGACGGCAGCAGCATCACGTTGAACAGGCTGGCGAGCCCGCACAGCACGATCAAGATCCAGGCCGAGGGGTCCCAATGGTCGATGCGCAGCGCAATCAGCACGCCGACCAACGGCCCGACCAGCCACCCGGCCATTACGAATGCCATCGCCCCGAACGGCATTGCGAGCGCGGCGGGATCGCTCACACCCGGATCGATTGTCGGCACGGGATAGACGGCGATGTCGACAAGCTCGATCAGGTACAACACGGCTAGCGCGGCGACGATGCCGGCCAGCGTACCGAGAACTCGGCGAGAGAAGCGGTGGCGCATCGGCCCGGACTAGCGCGTCGCGATCTGGCTCACACCCATTGTGCCAGCCAGTCGGCGAGCGCCTGCGGGGTCATGTGGCGCGCATCCGACAGCGCGAACAATTGCGCGCGATTGATCCATTTGTCGGTGCGCGGGTCGACCACCAGCAAGGCGGGCACGCCCTCGAGCTTTGTCACCCCAAAATGTCCGGCGATTTGCAGGTTCTTGTTCATCCGGCCGACGTCGACCGGGACGATCACATAATGCGTGTCAAGAAACGCCTTCAGCTCAGGCCGCGCCATCAGCGCGGCCAAGATTCGGCAGTCGCCGCACCAATTGCCGCCCATGTCGATTAACAACTTCTTGCCGGTCCGCTTGGCCAGCGCCTTGCCGGCGGCGACAGCCCTGTCGGCGTCAGCCGCCTCGTCATAGGGATAGGGCAAGGGCGTTGGCAGCTCGGCCAACGTCTGTATGCCGATCCGCGGCGCAGTAGCCGCGTACACGGGAAGCGCGGACAGCATCAGCGCGGCAAGAAACATCGGTTTCAGGACTGGTTTCATCATCATTGGGCCAAGGCTAGCATCGACGGCGGGCCCCGCAAACCCTAAGTAAGCGCAGATGCCCGATCTCCCACCCGACCCCCTCCCCACGCTTCAGTCCATGTTCGGCTTTCCCGGCTTCCGCGGGGTCCAGGAAAGCGTGGTGACCCGTGTGCTGGCAGCACAGAACACGCTGGCGGTGATGCCCACTGGAGCGGGCAAGTCTTTGTGCTACCAGTTGCCTTCGGTAGTGTTGGAAGGCACGTGTGTCGTCGTCTCCCCGCTGATCGCGCTGATGCACGATCAGCTGCGCGCCGCCACCGCGATCGGAATTAAAGCGGCGACGCTCACTTCTGTAGACACAAACCAGGCCGAGACGCTCGCGCGCTTCCGCGCGGGGGACCTCGAACTGCTTTACGTCGCGCCCGAGCGCGCCTCGGGCGACGGGTTCCGCAACCTACTCGGCCGGGCGAAACTGTCGCTGTTTGCGATCGACGAGGCGCATTGCGTGTCCGAATGGGGCCATGATTTCCGTCCCGATTATCGCCTGCTGCGCCCGCTGCTTGATGCCTTTCCGGACGTGCCGCGGCTGGCGCTCACAGCCACTGCTGACGCGCATACCCGCGCTGACATCCTCGATCAGCTCGGCATCCCGCGCGAGGGGATGATCGTCGCCGGCTTTGACCGGCCCAATATCCGCTATGCGATCTCCCCGCGCGACAACACCACGCGGCAGATCGCCGACCTGATCGCCGAGATCCCGGGCCCGGGAATTGTCTACGCCCAGACGCGTGCCGCGACCGAAAAACTCGCCGAGGCACTCGCCAAGACCGGTCGGCCGACGCGCGCCTATCACGCCGGGCTCGATCCCGCGGTGCGCGCGCGCAATCAGGCCGATTTCGTCAAGTCCGAGGACATGGTGATCTGCGCGACAGTCGCCTTCGGCATGGGAATCGACAAGCCTGACGTGCGCTTCGTCGCGCACGCCGGGCTGCCGAAATCGATCGAAGGCTATTATCAGGAAACCGGCCGCGCGGGGCGCGACGGCGATCCCGCGGTCGCGCATCTATTCTGGGGGGCAGAGGATTTCGCCAAGGCGCGTCAACGGATTGGCGAAGTCGAGCCGCACCGCCAACCCGGCGAGCGCCAACGGCTGACCGCCCTAGGCGCGCTGGTTGAGACTGCAAATTGCCGCCGCCGGCTGCTGCTCAAGCATTTCGGCGACGATTCGCCCGAGCACTGCGGCAATTGCGACAATTGCCTCAATCCCCCGGCCGCGCTGGACGCGACCGAAACCGCCAAGAAGTTCCTCTCCGCGGTGTTCCGCACTGGGCAGATGTTTGGGGTCGGCTATATCGAGGGCGTGCTGACCGGCGTGTCGAGCGAGCGCAGCCTGATGAACGGACATGAGAAACTATCGGTGTTTGGGATCGTCAATGGCGAGGAAACAGTGATGATCAAGCCGGTAGCGCGCGCGCTGCTACTGCGCGATGCGCTGCGCGCCAACGACCATGGCGGGCTGGAGTTCGGGCCCGGCGCGCGCGAAATCCTAAAGGAAGGCTCGAGCGTCTCGCTGATCCTGCCGCCCAAGCGCGAGCGACGGCGACGGGCGAGCGGCGGTGGCCCCGGCACGGTGGACAATCCGATCGGCAATCCGCTGTTCGAGGCGCTCCGCGCGAAACGTCGCGAGCTGGCAATGGAGGCGGGGATGCCCCCTTATGTAATCTTCCACGATTCGGTGCTGCGCGAGATGGCGGTGCTGCGCCCGGCGACGCTGTCGGCGATGGGGCATATCACCGGCGTGGGCGCCAAGAAACTCGAGGCCTATGGCGACGCATTTCTGGGGGTGATTCGAGCGCTTTAGAGAGGACCTTCCTAGAATAGGCTCTCTCCCTTCGTTGGTTTCAGGCTATATCGAAAACCCTGGCGCAGCGCCCGTGACGGTTTCTTGACCTCGCCCGAAACGAACGGATCGAATATTTGGCGCTTTAGGGAAGTACCCGCCACGCCGTCGCTAGCATCGTAACCAGAACTGCGGGCGCATAAGGCGCCGCCAGCTGCCGCCAGCGCGGTACGGGCTGAGCCGCCGTGTCCGCCATCACGAGCACGGTCGCGATCAGCGCCGCCAGCATCGTCCACAGATGATAGCGCAGCTCGGACGCGACGCTAAACACGCCATAGCCCAGGCCATAGAGCAGCGACGATAACGCAAGCGGCACGGTGATCCGCCGCGATTCCAGCCCAGCCCCCGCGAGCAGCGACCCTAATGCGAGCGCGATCCACACGATCGGCCAGCCAAGCGGGGTTGCGGCACTTGCCGTGGCCAAGCTGTCGATCGTGCGCAGCAATCCGCTCGGATGCACGACATAGCGCCAATCGTTGGGCGCGGACTCGACCTGCACCGGACGCTCGATCTCATCGTGCACCAAAAACCGGGTGTTGATGTTGAAATGCGCGAGCCGGTGCTCTGCATAAGCGATCGGATGCGTAAGAATTGCGGACAGCCACAGCCGATACGGGTTCACACCGCTCGCGACCACCGCCTGGAATGGCTCGAAGCCGAGCGGGCAAACCGGATCGACCCAGAAGGAATAGCTGTCCCATTTGACCGGCGTGTAGCAGCGATGGTTGACCGCCACCGGATTGGCCACGTCCATCGCCGGGAAGACATTCACCCCGCTATGTTCGGTGATCCCGCCGAGATCAAAGATGACGAGCGACAGCGCGACCCCGCTAGGCTTCGCCCCGAGCGCGCGATTGGCCAACGGCAGCGCCGCGACGAGCGCGAGCGTCGCCACCAACCCGACCACCAGCAGCCGCGACGGCCGATCGCGGAACTGCGCAGGCGCCAGCATCACCAGTAGCGGCAGGCAGGCTGGCAAGGCGTTGAAACGCAGCGCCGCCGCGAACAGCAGCAGCACCACTGCCACCAGCCGCAGCGCGATCCGGCCCGGTGCGTCCCCGGTCCACAGCAACAGTCCGGTCGCTGACAGCAATGTCGCCGCCATCAGACAATCCTTGAGCACCGCGCCCATCAGCGCGAGCGCCAGCGGCAGGAAAGCGCAGGCCGCCAGCGCGCCTGCCAGCATCGGCCGTCGTTCGCGCAGCGCCCAGCCAGCGATCCCGGCAAACCCACCCCAGTAGAGCCCGAGCTGCACCACCAGCATCGGCGCGGGCCCCGAACCGAACGGCAACAGCTGCCGCCATAGCCAGCCCATCGCCGGTGGATGCCAGTCGTCGAAATCGCCGTCGAGCGCCTGTCCATATTGGCGCACCGCATCCCAGGTCATCAGGCCGGGCCAATAGGCATCCGCAATCGCCAGCGCGCCAAACAGCAACACGCTGACCAGCAAAAGCGGCGCCGGGAGCCGCCGCCCGGTCACGCGTCCGTCGCCTGAGTCGTCCATCCCAGCCCCGGCAGCGTAATCGAGCGTTTGCCCGACAGATCGGTACGGGTGACGATGATGTTGCGTTCCTCGATATAGCCCATGATCCGCCGCGCCCGGCCGAGCGAACTGGTGCCATAGGTCCGCGCGACCTCCTCGTCGGTCGGGCACGGCTCGCCTTCGCGCGCGGCCCGCGCGATCAACAGGAAGGTACCGAGCATATCGTCGGGCAGGTCGCTTGCCAGGTCGATCGCCGGCGCCCATTCCGTGTCGAGCCCGTCGAAGATTCCCGCACGCGCCGCCGCCAGCCGGCGGGTGAAGGCCGGCAGGTCGAGCGGTGCGGGCCGCACTCCCACCATTCGACAGCGGACCTGGAAATCTTGGAACAACAGGGTCGCCGGGCGCGCGTGCGAATCGGGATCGCCGACGATCGCCTGCAACACGTCGACCACCACCTGCGCCAGATACGCAGGATCGACCGGCTCTTCGGGGAGTAGGTCCTGCGGATCGGGGCGTTCCATATTGGCGAGCAATTGCTCGACCGGGGCGGCGCGCAGCGGCTTGACCCGTTTCGGCGGCGGCGCGGTCTCCTCGAAGCCAGCGAGCAGGAACTGCATCATGTCGCCCGCCGGCGCCGGGGCTTGCGGCAGTGGGGTCAGTACTGGGCTGCCGCTCCTCGCCGATGTGTCGACCGCGCCAATCTTGATGCTGATCGGCCGCCGCGACACCGCCGGCCCGAGCGCGAGGAAGGTGCCGCGCGGTAGGTCACGGATCGCGTCCGCCTGGCGCCGTTCCATGCCGAGCAGATCAGCGGCGCGCGCCATGTCGATGTCGAGGAAGGTGCGGCCCATCAGGAAGTTGGAGGCTTCCGCCGCCACGTTCTTAGCAAGCTTAGCCAGCCGCTGCGTGGCGATGATCCCGGCGAGGCCACGCTTGCGCCCGCGGCACATCAAATTGGTCATCGCCAGCAGCGAGCCGCGGCGGACCTCCTCCTTGACTTCTACGCCGGCCGACGGAGCAAAAATCTGCGCCTCGTCGACCACCACCAGCGCTGGATACCATTGCTCGCGCGGCGCATCGAACAGGGCGTTAAGGAAGGCGGCGGCGCAGCGCATTTGTCCCTCCATCTCTAGCCCTTCCAGGCTGAGCACCACCGACGTACGATGCTCGCGGCAGCGCGCCGCCAGACGCGCGACCTCGTCCACCGAATATTCCGACGCCTCGATCGAGACATGGCCGTAGGGACCCGAGAGCGTGGTGAAATCACCTTCGGGATCAAGGATGATCTGTTGGACGTGCCCCGCACTGCGTTCGAGCAGGCGGCGCAGCAGATGCGATTTTCCTGACCCTGAATTGCCCTGTACAAGCAGCCGGGTCGCCAGCAATTCCTCCAGGTCGATCGGTACCGAAGTGCCGTTCGTGTCCTGGCCCATATCGACTTGAATGGTCATGCCCGCCCGAATGGACGAAGCCGCCCCTTCGGGGCAAGGGATAAGCGGGTCGGCTGGTCGATTCGGGAGTGCGTGTGACACCGATCTTCTACAGCTTCCGCCGCTGCCCCTATGCGATGCGCGCGCGGATGGGGCTGTTGATCAGCGGCAGCAGACTTGAGATTCGAGAAATTGCGTTGCGCGACAAACCGGCAGCGATGCTCGCGGCCAGCTCCAAGGGCACCGTTCCGGTGCTGGTGCTGGCGAACCGGGTAATCGACGAGAGCCTGGATATTCTGCGCTGGGCACTAGTCGCGCACGATCCCGAAGAGTGGTTGGCGCGGGACGACGTCGCGCTCATCGCGGCCAATGACGGACTCTTCAAACACCATCTCGACCGTTACAAATATGCCGCGCGGCATGGCTCCGACGCCCGCGAACACGCCACGATCGGGGTGGCGATATTGGCCGGCCTGGAAGAGCGGTTGGCGACTCACGCGAATCTGTGCGGCGCGACGCGTGGACTGACCGACATCGCAATCTTCCCGTTCGTGCGGCAGTTCGCCGAGACCGACCGGGCCTTTTTCGACGCCCAGCCGTTGCCGGGCGTGCGACGCTGGCTGGCGACGCATGTCGCCTCGCCGCTGTTCGAGCGGGCGATGCAGCGGTGGCCGGTATGGCGAGATGGAGATGCGGCAATCCGACTGAAGTGAGATCACTTCGATCCAATCTCGGAATTCGAACGCGCGCTGGGATCTTGTGCGACTCTGCTCTGCGCCTTCCTCGAGAGATCCCAGCTGTCGCTGGGATAACGAAGCGAACTTGTCGCTGGCGTCCCGCCTTTCCTTTCGGCACAATGGCTTGGGCGCAGGGAGACGCGGGTGGGAATCTTCGGCAAATCCAGTACGCCTGCGGCTAGCGCCCGCCTCAATGCCTGGCACGCCGCGCTCGACTGCGACGCGCTCCCTCCCTTCGTCGAGGAGCGCCTGCGCGACGCCGCTACCGCCAAGACTCCCTGGGTCGCGACCATGACTCCTGCCGAGTTGCTGCTAGCGCGCAGCCACGGCATCCGCCCGATCGCCACCGTGTCTGGCACCTGCTGGTTCCATTATGGTCAGAGCTGGACCGAGGGCCATGCTCAGGGCTGGCACGACGCGCTTGATCGGATCGGCCGGGAAGCGGTCGCTGCCGGAGCGAATGCGGTGGTCGACGTGCGGCTGCGCACGCTGCAGCACCGGATCGGCGCAAGCATGGATTTCACCCTGATCGGCACCGCCGTCCGGATCGAGCGGCTCCCGCCCAGCCCGCATCCGGTGATCGCCACCGTCTCGGCGCTGGAATTCGTGCGCCTGCTGGAAGCCGATATTGTCGCCGTGGGGATCGCGGTTGGCGCGCGCTACGAGTGGCTGGGCGGTCCCTATTCAGGCTGGGCCGGGGGCAATTGGACCGCGCTGTCCGACATTCAGGTCAAGCGGCGCTCGTTCCAGAGCATTCCTCTGATGACCCTGACCAATTTCTGGGAAGAGATCCGTCGCGATGCGCACCGCGACCTGCGCGAGAAGACCGCCGCGCAAGGCAATGGCGTGCTTGCGCACATTCAATTCAGCCAGCTGCTCGAACAGGAACGCGACAAACAGCCGCCGGCCTATCTCGGGCGGCATATCGTGATCGGCACGGTGGTTGACGCGCGCCGCGGCGCGCCGGTGCCGCACAGCATCGACATGGTGGTCGACATGCGCGACGACCTCTCACCGCTGTGCACGCCCGATGCGCCTCGCCACTCGGCCTATCAAAATGCAGACGACCAAGAAGGAGGCATTTGAATGGCTGACCAGCCGATTCCCGAACATGCGCTCGCGCGGCTCGCCGGCCTCCGGCGCGAAGGGCATCCGGGAGGAGTGTTCACCTCGGATTTTTCGGTCAACGAATTCCTGCTGGTGCGCAAAGCCGGGTTCGAGCCGGTCGGGCTGTGCGTAGGATCATGCATCTACCATCTCGGCTTCCAGTTCGCGGGCTGGACCAGCAGTGTCGAGCTCGATGTTCTTAGCACCGCGATGTACGAGGCGCGCGCGCTGGCAATGGAGCGGATGCGCCAGGAAGCGGTCAACATGGGCGCAGACGGCATTGTCGGCGTGCGGTTGACCGTCAAGCGGCTCGAATGGGACAGCAAAGTTCTTGAATTCGTCGCGATCGGCACCGGAATTGTCCACGCAAAAGGGCACCAGGGATTCAAGGGGCCGGGCGGTGTTCCCTTCACTTCGGCACTGTCGGGGCAGGATTTCTGGACGTTGCTCCACGCCGGCTATCGTCCACTGGAGATGGTGATGGGGAGCTGCGTCTATCACGTCGCACGCAGGGGACCGCTCGCCTCGCTGGGGAGCATCGGCCAGAATGTCGAGCTCACCAATTTCAGCATCGCGCTCTATGAAGCGCGCGAGATCGCGATGGAGAGAATGCAGCTCGAAGCGACGCGGGCGGGCGCGGAAGGGGTGGTGGGGGCAGATCTGCACGAAGGCAGCCATGGCTGGTCGAGCCATGTGGTGGAGTTTTTCGCGATCGGCACGGCGGTGCTACCGATCGCCGGGCATGAGCCGGGGGAGATACCGGACCCGACGTTGGTGCTATCGGTCAACAGTTGAGAGGACAGCCCCTCACCCTGTTCCGTTTGTTTCGAGCCTAGTCGAGAAGCGGGATATGCGCGCTATGCGGGGGTTCGACTTCGCTCGAGTGAATGAGAGGGCACTTACCGTAGATATTTTCCAAACCACCCCAAAGTCCGCATCCGCACGTCGGCCGCCTGCGCTGGCGCGGTCACGCAATGCCCGGCGTCGGGATAGACTACCAGGTTGACCGGCACGCCACGTGCCTTCAGCGCGTGCCAATGCTCGATCGACTGGGTCGGCGGCACCTCAATGTCGCGCTCACCGGCATAGATGAAGGTCGGAGTATGCGCCTTTTCAATCCGATAAATGGCCGAAGCATCCTCATAGACCTTGCGATCGTCGTACATCGACTTGCCGAAGAATGGCAGCATCCATTGGTCGATACCATTGGTGCCGTAATAGCTGATCCAGTTCGATATTCCTGCCCCTGCGACGATCGCCTTGAACCGATCGGTCTGGGTATTGGCCCACATCGCCATGAACCCGCCGTAGCTGCAACCCATCAGCCCCAATCGCGTCTCATCGATCGGTGCGACCCGCTCGACCGCGTCGATCCCCGACAGGATGTCGCGCAGGTCGCCGCCGCCGAAGTCACGCTTATTGGCGGCGGTGAAATTCTCGCCCTGACCATAGCTGCCGCGCGGATTGGGCAGAAACACGTAATAGCCGGCCTTGACCAGTGCGGCATCGATGGCCCCGACCGACTGGAAGACCGGGGTTACTGCCGCCGAGGGCCCGCCGTGCACCGCGATGACCATCGGATGGTTGACCTTCGGGTCCACACGGATCGGTGCGAGCAGCCACCCTTGCGCGGCATAGCCCTCGTTGTTCCAACTAATACTGCGCGCGGTGAGCACGGGCGGGATCGCGTCATTGTCATGGGTAAGCTGAACCGGCGCCTCGACTGGCCCGGCAAAGATCGCAGGGGCGTGCGTGAAGTCCTGCACCACCATCGCGACCGCCTCGCCGTTGTTGGAAAAGGCGGCCTTGCCGACGCCGGCGCTGACCCCGACCGGCCGGCTGAACATCGTCATTGCATATTTGCCGGGTACGAAACGCGACAGTTCGATTGAATCGCCGCGAAGGGCAACCGTGCGGAGCCCCCCCTTCGTCCACGCGATGGAGAGGAAGGACGCGGTTACGCCCAACGTCACGTTCTTCGGCTCTCCGCCCGCGAACGGCACCGTCCATAGGTCGCCGCCGACCGAGCCGAAGTCGCTCATCAGTCCGCCGATATAGGCGACCGTCTTGCCGTCCGACGACACCTGCGGAAAATTGATCTGCACCTTGGGCGCGGCGATCCGCCGCACCGCGCCGGTGGTCGCATCGACCGCGTCGAGCGTCGCCACCCACCAATTGTTATCGCCATTGCCGAGCGCGCTGGTTACCACGAAGCCGGTGCCGTCGGGCGTCCAGTCATATTCGTAGATATAACGGTCGGCCGGCGATACCGGTTTCACGTCCGCGGGTAGCGTGGCGTGCGCAACGTCGAACACCGCCAAGCGCTGCTCGTCATTGGTCTCGCCGATCTCGCCGATCTGGCGCACTCCTGCCTGGGTAGCGCCGGCTTCCTTGGCCGCGCCCAGCGTGACCAGCAGCGCAATCCGCTTACCGTCAGGCGAGAAGCGCGGGGATTCGGCGATGCCGGCGATCGTCGCCACCCGCCGCGCTAGCTTGCCGCCATCGACCATCAGCGCAACGGTGCCCGCGGCGCGATCGCGCGCGAGGAAGGCGAGGCTGCCGTCAGGACCGTAGCTAAGCTCGGAATAGCCGCAGGCGGCGCATGGATCGATCCGACGCAGAATCCGGCCGTCGCTCGCCGAGCGCTCGACGATGATGCCGTGCGGGATCGCCGGCGCGCCGATCTGCTCAACGCTGGCGACCAGATCCCCCTTCGCAGAAAGGGCCAACCCCATATATTGATGCACCGCCTGCGCCTGGGCCGATCCCGCGGTGAGAAGCGCGCCAGCGACGAGCAAGGGAGCGGGCAAGGCGAGACGGCGCATCGGGATTCCTTCGTGACAAAATCCCGTCGTATCACGCCGCCGCACCTCGGCCTATGCCGCGAAGCGACGCAAACTCGCCTCGTCTGAGCGCCGCCATCCGCTTGAGTAAGACCCTCGCCGCGCTACGCGGAGACGCCACCATCGACCGGCTGCCGTCGGCGACATTCGGGGATATATTGCCGTAGGCGTACAGGTCGAGCATCCCAACAAATCCGGCGATCGAGTGGCCGCGTGCTATAGTCGATGGCTCAAGCCGTTATGGCCCGTGCGTTCGTAAAGCACTCCCGCCATTGACCAATTGTAGCCCTTCCCTGCGCAAGGCGAGTGTGGGTCGCGCTGTTCCAGGTGCAGGATGGATTGCAAGCAGCGAGTCCTTAGTCACCTGCCGGGTGCGTACGGTCAGCGGATCGCCAGTGTCGGGGCGGCGGACAGGTTGGCCCGATTCGATATTGTGGATCGCCGCCACTGCGGCCAAGGCGGCCCCGATCGCGCTGGCGAGCGCGCGGTTAGCCGTCGCAGTGCCCCAACCAATCGGTCAACTCGCGCTGCGCGCCTGCCCGGCATCGGCCATCGAGACCGTCTAAAGGTTACAGAACTGTTGGTAGTCGTCGCGCCACGGGCGAGGATCATTTTCGCCATTGTCGAACGCCCCGCAGACATCTCCCCAGGGCTGCGAGAGGTGATCGTCCCGCTCGAAAATCAACTTATCAGGAACGTTGGGGGAATATTCGGACAGAAAGGCGCACTTAACGCAGGACAAGCCCCCCAGCTTGCGCCGGGGGATGCGATATCAGCCCTTGGGCTTCTTCTCAAACAGGCTCTTGAGCACCGCACTTGCGGCCGCGCCCACCGCATCAGCGATCGCCTTGCCCTCCTTCACGCCCGCGTCGAGTAATTCGGAGACTTCCTCGGATGCCTTGGCGGTGGCCTTGCGCCCGGCGGTCGAGCGCGCCGCCGCCGCCGCGACGATCGCCGCCAGCCCGGATGCGAGCAACTCGCGCCCAAGCGGGCTGTTGGCCTTTTCAAGCAATGCCGCACCAGGCCCGCGCAGCCCCTTGGGCACCTTCACACCGGCAATATACTTGGGCAGCTTGGCCTCGGTGGACTCCGGCTTGGGGACCTTAGCTTTAGCAGGTTTGGGCGCCACGGCAGCCGGCTTGGTGGCCTTAAGCGGCTTGGTAACCTTGGGCGGCTTCACCGCGGCGGTGGCGGGCTCCGGCGCCTTGACTGGCTTCCCGGCGGCGGCCGCGCCAGCGGGCTTGAGCGCCTTGACCGGCTTCACCACGGCGGCGGGCTTTGGCGTCTTGGCAGCTTTGGCAGCTTTGGGCGCCTTCGCCGGTTTGGGCGTCTTCACCGACTTGGGGAGCGTCGCTGCAGTTTCGTCGGTCTTCGCCATGGTCACTCGCCTCTGCTGTATCAGGTGCTCGATACACTAGGCGGCGGGGCGGGTCCATGCGGGGGATGGTTGCGGATTCGCCTGCGCCTTCCCAAATCGGGGGCAACTGATCCGGCTTGCCCCATCCGAACAAATATGGAACAAACGCCCTCATGCTGACTCACATCTCTGTCCGCGGCGCGCGGGAACACAATCTCAAGGGTGTCAATGTCGACATCCCGCGCGATACGTTGACGGTGATCACCGGGCTCTCGGGATCGGGCAAGTCCAGCCTCGCGTTCGACACCATCTATGCCGAGGGCCAGCGACGCTATGTTGAGTCGCTGTCAGCCTATGCGCGCCAGTTCCTGGAACTGATGTCCAAGCCCGACGTCGACCATATCGACGGTCTTTCCCCTGCCATCTCGATCGAGCAGAAGACGACGAGCCGAAATCCGCGCTCGACCGTCGCTACTGTGACCGAGATATACGATTATATGCGCCTGCTCTGGGCGCGCGTTGGCATCCCGTACTCGCCCACCACCGGCCTGCCGATCGCCGCGCAGACGGTTTCGCAAATGGTCGATCGGGTGATGGCGCTGCCAGAGGGCATGCGGCTCTATCTGCTCGCGCCCGTCGTGCGCGGCCGCAAAGGCGAGTATAAGAAGGAATTGCTCGAATGGCAGAAAGCGGGCTTCACCCGTGTCCGCGTCGACGGCAACCTGCACGAGATCGACGAAGCCCCGAGCATCGACAAGAAGTACAAGCATGACATCGAAGTGGTGGTCGACCGCCTGGTTGTCGGCCCAGACATGGCCACGCGGCTTGCCGAGAGTTTCGAGACCGCACTAAAACTCGCCGAGGGCCTGGCCTATGTCGACCTGGTCGATGCGGTCGTCCCCGGCCGCGAGGACGAAGCCGCGAACGCAGGGGCGATGAAGAACGCCGGGATCCCCGCCAACCGCATTGTGTTCAGCGAAAAATTTGCCTGCCCCGTCTCAGGCTTCACCATCGCCGAGATCGAGCCTCGGTTGTTCTCGTTTAATGCGCCGCAGGGCGCCTGTCCGGCATGCGACGGGCTTGGCGAGAAGCAATTGTTCGACGAGGATCTGGTCGTCCCCAACCACGACCTGAGCATCAAGAAGGGCGCAGTAGTCCCCTGGGCCAAGTCAAACCCACCCTCGCCTTATTACATGCAGGTGCTCGGCAGTCTCGCTCGCGCCTATGATTTCGGCCTCGACACACCTTGGAAGGACCTGCCTGAGGAGGTCCGCTACGTGATCCTCCACGGCACCCGCGGCAAACCGGTGACGCTGACCTTCATCGACGGCAAGAAGTCGTATGATGTGAAAAAGCCGTTCGAAGGTGTGATTGGCAACCTCAACCGCCGCATGCTGCAGACCGAATCTGCCTGGATGCAGGAGGAACTGTCCAAGTACCAATCCGCCGCCGCCTGCGAGACGTGCAAGGGCGCGCGCCTCAAGCCCGAGGCGCTCGCAGTCAAGGTGGCGATGTGCGACATCAGCCACGTCACCCATCTCTCGGTAGTCGATGCGCTCGCCTGGTTCGCCGACCTGCCCAACCATCTCTCCGGCCAGAGCCAGGAAATCGCCGAGCGCATTCTCAAGGAAATTCTCGAGCGGATCGGCTTCCTCAACAATGTCGGGCTCGACTATCTCAACCTCGATCGCACCAGCGGAACGCTCTCTGGCGGCGAAAGCCAACGCATCCGCCTCGCCAGCCAGATCGGCTCGGGGCTATCGGGCGTACTCTACGTACTCGATGAACCCAGCATCGGTCTGCACCAGCGTGACAACGACATGCTGCTCAAGACACTGCGGCGTCTCCGCGACCTCGGCAACACCGTGCTCGTCGTTGAGCATGACGAGGACGCGATCCGCAGCGCGGACTATGTAATCGATATGGGGCCGGGCGCGGGCGTCCATGGTGGTGAAATCGTTGCGCAAGGCACGCTTGAGGAAATCCTCAAGTCCGAAACCAGCGTCACCGCCGATTACCTCACAGGGCGCCGCGAAGTCGCCGTCCCTACGACGCGTCGCAAAGGCAACGGCAAGAAGCTCACCGTCCACAACGCCACCGCCAACAACCTTCGCGGCGTAACGGCCAGCCTCCCACTCGGAACCTTCACCTGCATCACCGGCGTCTCGGGCAGCGGAAAGTCAAGCTTCACGATCGACACCCTCTACGCATCGGCGGCGCGCACCCTCAATGGCGCGCGGATGCTCGCGGGCAAGCACGACAAGATCACCGGGTTGCAATATCTCGATAAGGTGATCGACATCGACCAGTCGCCGATCGGCCGCACCCCGCGCTCGAACCCGGCGACCTACACCGGCAGTTTCACCCAGATTCGCGACTGGTTCGCAGGGCTCCCCGAAAGCCAGGCGCGCGGCTATAAACCGGGCCGCTTCAGTTTCAACGTCAAAGGCGGCCGCTGCGAGGCGTGCCAGGGCGACGGCGTGCTCAAGATCGAGATGCACTTCCTACCCGACGTCTATGTGACCTGCGACGTCTGCCACGGCGCGCGCTACAATCGCGAGACGTTGGAGGTGAAGTTCAAGGGCAATAGCATCGCCGACGTGCTCGACATGACCGTCGAGGATGCCGCCGAATTCTTCAAGGCGGTGCCGCCGATCCGCGACAAGATGGCGATGCTGGTCGAGGTGGGACTGGGCTATGTGAAGGTCGGCCAGCAGGCGACGACTCTCTCAGGCGGCGAGGCCCAACGCGTGAAACTCGCCAAGGAATTGTCTCGCCGCGCCACCGGCAACACGCTGTACATTCTCGACGAGCCCACCACGGGCCTGCACTTCGAGGACGTGCGCAAATTGCTCGAAGTGCTCCACGCGCTTGTCGAGCAGGGCAATACGGTGGTGGTAATCGAACATAATCTCGACGTGATTAAGACTGCGGACTGGGTGCTTGACCTGGGACCGGAAGGCGGCGTGAAGGGCGGCGAGATTGTGGCCCAAGGCACGCCCGAAGTGGTCGCCAAGGCGAAGGGAAGCTTTACGGGCAAGTATCTGGCGCCGTTGCTCAAGCCGAGGAAGGAAGCGATGGCGGCGGAGTAAGCCGGAAAAAGGCCCATTCCTTGGACTCATCGGGAAGAGGACGGTCCGCCTGTGCGATCGTCCGAATTCGAAACCGTACTCCGCGGGTTCGCCGCGTCAGCGGCGTGGTCAGGTCCTCCCGAACGGCGCAGGTCACTTCCGACGACTTCGAGATCGCCACCCTCCGCCACGAAATTCCGAGCTCTCCTTTCGCGACCATGGTTTCGTCAAACGCTTCGGCCGCGGCATGACAAGCCGCAGCTGAATCTACCCCGACTTCAAGCTCGGCTGCGAGATCGTCTTGTCCGCCTTGCTTGATGGCCTCGCGATCAAGACCGCATCTGGCCGAGCGATATCGGTGACGATGGCACCGCCGCGATCCTGTCGGCCGAGGACATCATCGCCAACCGTATGGATCAGCTCGCCCCGGCCACCGCGCCCGAGATAAACGAGCGCGCGGTGCAGCTTTCCTCGCCCTTAGCAAAGTCCAGCCCACACTTGCGGAGCATCTGGTCGCGCTTGGCGAGATCGAAGCGGATGTCCGCATTCTCGATACCTATCCACGGAAAACCCCGCGGCGGGCGGCGCTCAAGGAACCACCGCCAGCGCGGCCCGTTCTTAAGGAAACCCCTCCAACGGGAGCCGATCATGGCCACCAAGCAGCCCAAGAGCCCTCGCGCCGCCAAGCCAACCGCGGCGGGTAAAGCCACCACCGCCAAGCGCACGAGGCCCGCGCCCGCTCCACGGCGCCGACTGCTCGACTATGCGCTCGGTGCTGCCTCGATCGTGGGCGGCGCGCTGCTAACCGTATTTGTCGCACGCAAAGTCACCCGGCGTCGGAACTCGGCCGAGCACATCCCGACCGACCTGTTGGGCGATATCCGTCCGGCGCAGGGCGACCGCGCGCTCGACGCCTTCCGCCCCGATCCGACGGCGCCCGTGCCTGTCGGCATGCGCGAGAGCCTGCGCCCCGCCACCGGTCCCGCCCCCACTCTGGTTGCCGCCGAATAGGCCTGGGCGCTCGCCACGGCCGACGCCTACCCCGCGGGCCACCCACCAAAAACACGCGATGGGCATATTTAGCATCATTAAGGATGCAATCTTCGGCCATGCCGCCGCCGCGCCCACGACGCCCGCCACACCGGCCTCCGCGGCTCCAGTTGCTCCAATTGATCCTGCCGCCACCGTCGCTACGGTGGCGGCCCCCGCGGTCAAGTCGGCGCGGCGCTCGCAGAGATCGCCGCCACCAAGGGCGGACTGCGCTGAACTACAAGACCTCGGTCGTCGATCTGATGACGCTGCTCGACCTCGACTCGAGCCTGGACAACCGCAAGGAACTCGCCGACGAGCTTGGGTACACCGGCGCCAAGGACGGCAGCGCCGAGATGAACATCTGGCTACACAAGGCAGTGATAACCGAGCTGGAAAAGAACGGCGGCACCGTATCGGCCGACCTTAAGGGCTGACGCTATGGCTACCGGGAGAGGGCCGCGCGCACCGCTCGACGGTTCCCCGGAATTTGCTATTTCGTGCCCAAGCGCCCATATCCGATTCGCTACAGTCGCAAATTGACGGTCCTTGGCGCTTTGCGGCTCCTTTCTCCTTCTTTCCCTGCTGCGCGGCACCGGGCCGCCCTGACAGTCGGGGTGGTCCCCTAAGAAGGAATACCGTTATGGTCACTGGCACCGTCAAGTTTTTCAATGCCGACAAGGGTTATGGTTTCATCGCGCCGGATGGCGGCGGGAACGACGCTTTCGTGCACATCACCGCCGTCGAGCGCGCGGGCATGCCCACGCTGAACCAGAATCAGCGCGTTTCGTACGAGCTGGAGCCGGACAAGCGCGGCAAGCAGTCCGCAGTCAACCTGCAGCCGGCAGAATAAGGTTTCAGGGGGGTGGCGCGGCATCGTCGCGCCGCCTCCCGCCTTTTTCTGAACCCGCGCAGGAGTATTTGATGGCCGATAATCCCGAATTCTACCGCGCCCGCGCTGAAGATGAGCGCAAGAGCGGCGATGCCGCTACCCTCGACAATGTTCGCGACCGCCACCGCCGAGCCGAAGCCGCCTGGGTCGCCATGGCCGTTCGCACCGAGCGCACTCAGATTCTCCGCGCCACCCGCGAAGCAGCCACCGCTGCCAGTGTCGAAGCCGGCAAGATCGCCGCACTGGAAGCCGCCGAGCACGATTGATACCGGCGCCGTCACCCAGTGAAAGCCGGGGTCTTCCGGTTTAGGTTTCCCCCTTCCCTCCCGAGACCCCGGCTTCCGCGGGGGTGACGGGAAGAGTGACAGGCGCCATCACCACACCTTCACGCGCTTTTCCGGCGGCAGGTACAGGGCATCGCCCGGCTTGACCCCGAATGCGTCATACCAACCATCGAGATTGCGCACCGTTTGCGCCCGGAACCGGCTCGGTGCATGGCCGTCGGTTGCGAGATGTGCGCGGGTCGATTTTTCGCGCTCCTTTTCACGCCAGCTCTGCGCAAAGGCGAGAAAGAAGCGCTGGTCGCCAGTCATCCCGCCGACTACCGGCGCCGGCGTGCCGTTCAGCGACGCGTGATAGGCCGCATAGGCCGCGGTCAGTCCCGCTACGTCGGCGATATTTTCGCCTAGCGTCTGTTCGCCGTTGACGTGCAATCCGGGCAGCGGTTCATACGCATTATATTGCGCGACCAGCGCTGTGCTCTGCGCCTTAAAATGCGCGAAGTCGGCCGGTGTCCACCAATTGCGCAAGCGGCCCGAGGCATCAAATTCGGCGCCGGTATTGTCGAAGCTGTGGCTAATCTCATGCCCGATCACTGCGCCGATCGAGCCGTAGTTCGACGCAGCATCCGCCTTGGGATCATAGAATGGAGCTTCGAGGATCGCGGCCGGGAAGTTGAGCGCGTTCTGCAGCGGCAGATTGACCGCATTCACCGTCTGTGGCGTCATCCACCATTCACCCTTGTCCGGCGCGTGCCCGAGCTTGGCAAGCTGATGGTGATATTCGGCGATCCGCGCGCGACGCACGTTTCCGACCGGATCGTCCCGCCGGATCTCCAGCGACGAATAATCGCGCCATGCCTCGGGATAGCCGACCCCGACCCGCATCGTCTCGATCTTGAGGCGGGCCTCGGCCTTGGTGGCGGGCGCCATCCAGTCGAGCGCAGCGACGCGGGTATCGAAGGCGGCGAGGATATTTTTTACCATCGCCTGGATATCGGCCTTTGACGAGGCGGGGAAGAACTTGGCGGCATAAATTCGCCCGACCGCGTCGCCGAGGCTGGCGTTAACCGCAGCAATAGCGCGTTTATCGCGTGGCCGCGGTGCCTGGGTGCCCGAAAGGGTCTTACCGAAGAAGTCGAAATAAGCGTCGTCAAACGGCTTGGGCAGCACCGAGCTGACCTGATTAATATGGTGAAACGCCAGCCAGTCCTGCCATTCCTCCAGCGGCTCGCTTGCCACGAGCGCAGATAGCTTGGCGGTGGCGTCCGGTTGCCAGACGATAAAATCCTGCTGACTCGACAGCCCCGCGGCGGAGAAGAAGCTGGTCCAGTCAATCCCGGGCGCCTTGGTCGCGAAATCGGGCTGCTTCCAGGGATTGTCGGCCTTGTGGACGTCCTGGCTGGCGACATAGTCGAGATGCGCGGTAGCGATCTTGGTCTCCAGCGCCATGACCCGCGCGGCGCGCGCGGCAGGCTCGGTCATTGCGGCAAGCGTGAACACCTTTGTCAGATACGCAAGATAGGCGGTGCGGATCTCGGCCATGGCCGGGGTGGTCGATAGATAATAGTCGCGATCGTCCAGGCCCAGTCCGCCCTGCAGCAAATAGGGGACTTCGTGGTCCGGGTTTTCGAGCGCCTGGGTTACGAACAATCCGAACAGATGCTCGGTATGAAAATGAGTGTTGTTGAGCGGATCGACGTCGGCGCGCAGGTCACCGCCCAGCACTCGCGACAGCGCCGCCTTGTCGCGGATCGCAGCAATCGCCGCTAGTTCGGGTTTGATCGGGGTGAGGCCCCGCGCGTCGATCGCCGTACGGTCGAGATAGGCAGTGTAAAAGTCGGCTACCCGACGCTGGTCGCTGCCAGGCAGGGCATGGGCGTCAGCCGCCCCGGCAATCACCTCGGCATTGCGGCGCTCAGCGATATTGAACACGTCGAGAAAGATACTGGCTGCCGATCGGTCAGCAGGTATCTCCGCGGTCGCGCGCCAGCCGCCATTGGCGTAAGCCTCGAAATCGTCGCCGGGGCGGACCGCCTTATCGATACCCGAGGGATCTGCTCCGGCGGCCTGGGGCGCGGCCAGCGCAACGCCCGCGGTGGAGAGTAGGGCAGCGAGCAGAAGGGCGGAACGGGTCATACGGAACACTCCTCGTGTATGATCACAGGACTACACCGCCGGCCAAGCGCTTGTCATCCCTCGACCCGCGCGCTTCCCAAGTCTCCGGTGTCAGCTTAGGGTCCCGCAATGTCGTTGATCCTCACCCTTTTGCTCGTCCAGATCACCCCCGAACAACCGATGCCGAAGGGTACTGCCCTGCCGCCTCCCTCCACTACGGAAGGTGCAGTAATGGCTCCAGTCACTGCGCTGCTCGCCGGCCTTGCCGCGCACGATGGTTCGGCAATCCTCGCCGTCACCCGCCCTGAAGGCAGCGCGACCGCGGTGACCAAGCAGTCTGACGGTGGCAGCGCACTGCATCGCACAAGCTGGACCGAGTTCGTCGCGGGAATAGCCGCGCATCCCGGTCGGATCGAGGAACTACTGAGCGATCCCGCAGTTGAGATCGACGGCGACGTAGCGATGGTCTGGGCGCCTTATCGCCTATCGGTCAACGGCAAGCTCCTGCATTGTGGCACCGACCATATCGACCTGGTCCGCAGCGGCGACGGATGGAAGATCCTCAACCTCACCTGGTCCGCGCGAACCACAGGCTGCGACGAATAGGATGCGACTCCGCCTCGCCGTGGCCGAAGATCTGATAGCAATCGTCACCCTGCTGTATGACGATGTGAATGGCCGGCTGCGCGAGGACCCATCCGAGCCGCTCGACCCCGGCTATATCGCCGCGTTCGAGACGATCGACAGCGATCCCAATCAGCAGTTGGTGGTGGCCGAACAGGACGGTGCGGTGGTCGGCACGATGCAACTGAGTTTCCTGCCCGGCATCGGTTTCAGGGGCGCGTGGCGCGGGCAGATCGAATCGGTGCGGGTGGCGAGCACGTTGCGCGGACAGGGACTTGGCGCACAGATGATCGGCTGGGCGATAGAGCGCTTCCGCGAGCGTGGCTGCGCAATGGTGCAGCTTACGTCCAAGCTCGACCGCAGCGATGCCCACCGCTTCTACGAGAGGCTCGGCTGGACCAAAAGCCATGCAGGGTTCAAGCGGAGCCTCTGAGACGGCTCAGACGGTGAAGCTTTCCCCGCACCCGCACGCGCCCTTAGCGTTGGGATTGGCAAACACGAAACCCGCGGTGAAATCGTCCTCAACCCAGTCCATCGTCGAGCCGATCAGATAGAGGATCGAGCCCCCATCGACGAACAAAGTGCCGCCTGAGGTGTCGATCCGCTCATCGAATGGCTTGGCTTCGGTGACATAGTCGACCGAATACGCAAGGCCCGAGCAGCCGCGCTTCGGGGTCGACAGCTTCACCCCAACCGAACCCTCAGGCGCTTTGGCCATCAGGTCGGCTATCCGCGCCTCCGCAGAATCCGTCAGGATCAGCGCCGCAGGCCGCGGCCGTGCGATTGTCGCCATTACAGCATCCCCAGTTCGAGTTTGGCCTCATCCGACATCTTTTGTGGATCCCAAGCCGGGTCCCAGACAAGATTCACTTCCGCCGTGCCGACGCCGGGCACCGATCCGACCCGCAATTCAACCTCACCCGGCATCGATTCCGCAACCGGGCAATTGGGCGTGGTGAGCGTCATCGTGACCACGACATGGTTGGCTGGAGTGACATCGACGCCGTAGATCAGTCCAAGGTCGTAGATATTCACCGGGATCTCGGGATCGTAAATCTCCTTCAGAGCGACGATCACTGCGTCATAGATCTCGCCGCCCGGCTCGCCGGGACCTACGCCCTCCGGCTTTTGGGTGAGGAAGCCTTCGAGATAGTCGCGCTTGCGCTCCACTACCTCGTCGAGCCGCATCTTAGGCGGCGCCTCGACCGCATCGACTTCTTCCACGGCAAAAGTGCGTTCGTCGTTCACCCGAAAATCCTCGTTACCCGTTCGATACCACGCACCAGCGCTGCCACGTCGGCCGCCGAATTATATACCCCGAAGCTCGCCCGTGCCGTCGCCGACACACCAAGCGCTTCCATCAGTGGCTGCGCACAATGGTGGCCGGCGCGGATCGCCACCTGGCCCTCGTCCAAGATGGTGCCGATGTCGTGCGGATGCACCCCTTGAATCGTGAAAGATACGATCCCGGCAGAGTCTGCCGGTCCATAGACCCGCACCGAATTGATGCCCGCGAGCGCCTCGCGCGTCGCCGTTACCAGAGCGGTCTCATGCGCGTGAATCGCGTCCAGACCGATACGCTCGACATATTCGATCGCTGCGTGCAGCCCGAGCGCGCCGACAATATGTGGCGTCCCCGCCTCAAAGCGCCCCGGAGGCGGTGCATAGGTCGTCTTGGCGAAGGTCACCTTGTCGATCATCGACCCGCCTCCCTGATAGGGTGGCATCGCCTCCAGCAATTCAGGCCGCGCCCATAACACACCAATTCCGGTCGGGCCGTAAAGTTTGTGCCCTGAGAAAACGTAAAAGTCGCAGCCCATTGCCGCGACATCCACCGCCATCCGCGGCACCGCCTGGCACCCGTCGATCAGGATTTTTGCGCCAACGGAATGCGCCAGATCGCTCGCACGTTTCCCGTCAAGCACCGAACCCAGTACATTCGACACATGCCCGAGCGCGACCAGCTTGTGCGCGGGAGTGATCATGTGCTCCATCGCGTCAAGGTCGATGCGATGGTCTTGCGTCAGCGGCACGACGTCGATCGCGGCGCCGACACGCTCGGCGACCATCTGCCACGGCACAATATTGGAGTGGTGCTCGAGCATCGACAGCAGGATGCGGTCGCCGGCTTTCAGCTGCGTCCCCGCCCAGCACTGTGCGACGAGGTTGATCCCCTCGGTCGCGCCGCGGACGAACACGATCTCGTCGGAGCTGCCAGCGCCAAGGAAGCGCGCCACGGCCTTGCGCGCGGCTTCATAGGCCAGCGTCATATCGGCCGAGCGCTGATATACCCCGCGATGGACCGTCGCATAGGTCTCGGCATAACCGTGGGTGATCGCGTCGATCACGGGCTGCGGCTTCTGCGCGGTCGCGGCAGTATCGAGATATGCCCACCCTTGCGGAATCGCCGGGAAATCGACGAGAAGATCGAGCGGGCGGGTGTCGAGCAGCACGCTCACAACATCCGCTCCAACGCCGCCTGCGCCGCGGTTTCCACTGCCTCGCGCTGGGCGATATCCTCGACGCCATCGAATACTGAGCCGATGAACGCGCGCAGCAGCAATGCCTTGGCCTCGGCCGGTGCAATCCCGCGGCTGCCGAGGTAAAACAAGGCCATCGCATCGAGTTCGCCGACCGTCGCGCCATGTGCGCATTTCACATCGTCGGCGTAAATCTCGAGTTCGGGCTTGGCGTTGGCGGTGGCGGTGCGGGTGAGCAACATTGCCTTAACCGATTGCGACGCATCGGTCTTCTGGGCATGGCGTGCGACCGCGACCTTACCGAGATACGACCCCGTCGCACGCCCGCCGAGCACCGAACGCACGATCTGGTTCGAGGTCGCGTTGGGCTCGATGTGGCGCATGGTGGTGACGATCTCGAGCGTCTGCGTGCCCCCGCCGAGAATCGCGCCGCCGAGCTCAAAATGCGCGCCATCGTGCAGCGTCACGTCGAGACTGACGCGCCCCAATGTACCGCCGGTATTGAGCACATGGAAAGTCGCGGTCGCGCCGGCTTCGAGCGTAATTTCATATTGAAGGATCGCCACCGCATCCACGGCTGCGTCCTGCACGATAACCCGCGACAGCGTCTCGCCGGCCGCGACAGTAATTACCTCGGGCGCCGCGATGGGCCAGACGGAGGCGACAGCCTCCAGATCGCTATACCGCCAAGACTCGTCCCGGCGCGTGGGAAGGGCGACGATATTCAAGACCCATTCCCGCTCTCTGCGCCTGTGCAGTTCTGCGCGAGCCCCACAGTTTTTCGTTCGCGCAGGAGCGCAGGGACGCAAATGAAAAGAAGGATATTGTCTGCAGCGGTCATGCCGCCACCCCGGCATAGCCTTCGGCCTCGAGTTCCAGAGCCAGTTCCGCCCCCCCCGACCGCACGATCCGCCCGTCGGCAAGCACGTGGACGAAGTCCGGCTTTACGTAATCGAGTAGCCGCTGATAGTGGGTGATCAGCAGCACGGCCTTATCAGGCGCGCGCATGATGCGATTAATGCCCTCGCTGACCACGCGCAGCGCATCGATGTCGAGACCGGAATCGGTCTCATCGAGGATCGCCAGCTTGGGGCTCAGGATGCCCATCTGCACCATCTCGTTGCGCTTCTTCTCGCCTCCCGAAAAACCGACGTTGACCGGACGCTTCAGCATCTCTTGGTCCATCGCGAGGCCATCGGCCTGCGCACGCGCGATCTTGAGGAACTCGCCGCCCGACGCCACCGCCTCGCCCCGCGCCTTGCGCTGCGAGTTCAATGCCTCGCGCAAAAACTGTACGTTCGATACGCCCGGGATCTCGACCGGATATTGGAAGCCCAGGAACAGCCCCGCCGCGGCACGCGCGTGCGGCGGCAGCGCGAGCAGGTCCTGCCCGAGGAACGTCACCGATCCCGCAGTTACTTCGTAGCCGGGCCGCCCGCCGAGCACATAGCCCAACGTCGATTTGCCGGCGCCGTTCGGCCCCATAATCGCGTGGACCTCGCCCGCGTTCACGTCGAGGCTCAGGCCCTTGAGGATTTCCTTGCCGTCGATCTCGGCGTGGAGATTAATGATTTTAAGCATAGTTTCTCAGTTCAGAATTAATGTCACGGATTTCCGCGGCATCGAAAAGGCCATAGCCGTGAATGCAGAGCCAAAGCCCGAAAGGCTCGCCTCCGGACCGGCCATTACGGAAGTGAAGTCGTCCCATTCCCGATCGCCACAATCCGGAGCATCGCCGACAAGGCGCTCCGGCACTGTAGCGAATCCGAGCTTGGTCATCCCACACTCCCCTCAAGGCTGATCCCCAGCAATTTCTGCGCCTCGACTGCAAACTCCATCGGCAGTTGCTGCAGCACTTCCTTGGCAAAGCCGTTGACGATCAACGCCACGGCTGCCTCTTGATCCAGACCGCGCTGCATTGCGTAGAACAATTGGTCGTCGGAGATCTTGGAGGTGGTCGCCTCATGCTCGATCTGCGCCGATGGATTGCGGACCTCGATATACGGCACGGTATGCGCGCCGCACTGGTCGCCGAGCAGCAGCGAATCGCATTGGGTGAAATTGCGCACCCCCTCCGCGGTCGGCGCGACGCGCACCAGGCCGCGATAGGTGTTATCCGAACGCCCCGCCGAAATCCCCTTTGAGATGATCGTCGAGCGGCTCCCCTTGCCGAGATGGATCATCTTGGTGCCGGTATCTGCCTGCTGACGGTTGTTGGTCACGGCCACCGAATAGAACTCGCCCACCGAATTCTCGCCCGAAAGCACGCACGACGGATATTTCCACGTGATCGCACTCCCAGTCTCGACCTGCGTCCACGAGACCTTCGAGTTCTTCCCCGCGCACAGCGCGCGTTTGGTGACGAAATTATAAATCCCGCCCTTCCCGTTCTCATCGCCGGGATACCAATTCTGCACAGTTGAATATTTGATCTCGGCATCGTCGAGCACGACCAGTTCCACCACCGCGGCGTGCAATTGGTTCTCGTCGCGCATCGGCGCGGTGCAGCCTTCAAGATAGGAGACGTACGATCCCTTATCGGCAACGATCAGCGTGCGTTCGAACTGCCCGGTATTCTCGGCGTTGATCCGGAAATAGGTAGACAGCTCCATCGGGCAGCGCACGCCCTCGGGGATGTAGACGAAGGTTCCGTCGGAGAAGACCGCGCAATTGAGCGCAGCAAAGTAATTGTCATGCTGCGGCACGACCTTACCTAGCCACTTCCGAACGAGATCCGGATATTCCTTGATCGCCTCGGAAATCGACCGGAAGATCACCCCTGCGGCTTCGAGCTCCTTGCGAAAAGTGGTGGCGACAGAGACGCTATCGAACACGGCGTCCACCGCCACACGCCGCGGAGGTTCTGCGCCCTCGACGCCCGCAAGGAGCTTCTGCTCCGCGATTGGAATGCCGAGCTTTTCATAGACGCGCAGGATCTCGGGATCGACCTCATCAAGCGACCCGAGCTTCGGCTTGGCCTTGGGCTCAGCGTAATAATAGGCATCCTGATAATCGATCGGGTCAAGATCGAGCTTCGCCCAATCGGGTGGGGTTAGCGTCAGCCACAAGCGATACGCCTTCAGCCGCCAATCGAGCATCCACTGCGGCTCGCCCTTCTTGGCGGAAATAAAGCGAACCGTGTCCTCGCTCAGCCCCTTGGGCGCGAATTCCTGCTCAATGTCGGAATGGAAGCCCCATTCATACGTCTTGTTCGCCGCTGCATGGGCTTCGAGATTTTTGGTAGCCATCAGGCGTTTACTTCCGTCACAATAGTTTCGCGCAGCGCCGGCGCAGCTGACAGCGTCGCCAGGCTCACCCCGGCGAGCGCACCGCGCACCGCCCCGTTCACCGCATTCCAGTGTGGCTTGACCCGGCACATCTCCTCGACGCAGCAATCATGTGCCCCCTGGTCGACGCACGAGGTGAGCGCGATCGGCCCCTCCACTGCCTCGACGATGTCGGCCAGCGTGATCGCCGACGGAGGTCGCGACAGGCGAAACCCGCCCCCTGTGCCCCGCCCGGTCTCGATCAGCCCAGCCGAGGACAGACGGCTAACCAGTTTCTGCACAGTCGGCAGCGGCAATCCGGTCTCGGCCGCCAGCAACGTCGCGTTGAGCCGCACCGTGCCACACTGGCGCGCGGCGGCGGACATCATCACGACAGCATAGTCGGCAAGGCTAGAAAGACGCATGAAATCCAATCGGAGAGATTCGTTCCGATTACCAAATGGGCGCGCGAACCTGAATCGTCAACCCGGCAAAGCGCCCGCGCTCAGGTGCGGCTCACCAACGGACTTATCACGCCGTGCAGCGCGTAACGTTGGTCGATCGTCAGCTGCGCGAGCAACCCGGGTTGCTCCTTGAGCTGTCGCGGGGTCAGCCCGGTGAACTGCTTGATCTCGCGGATAAGGTGCGACTGATCGTAAAAGCCTTGTTCAACTAGGTCGCCGGGCGACACGCCATCGGCATAGAGGGCCACCGCGGCGCGCAGCGCCCGAAACTTCCGCGCGAGCAGCTTCGGCGGCGCGCCGTACAGCGCCTTACAGCGCCGTTCGAGCTGCCGCCGCGACAGGCCGGTCGCGATCACCAGCGCCTCGACGTCGGGCGAGCGCTCGCCCTCCAGCCAGGCATCGACCAAGCCGGCAAAGATCAACGCTTCACGGCCACGCCCTCGGGCCAGCGTCCGCACCAGCGGTTCGGCGATCGCCACCATCGCGGCGAGATCGGGCGCCTGCTCCAATGCGGCCACCGCCGCGTCAAGCGCGTCTAGCGCGTCCCCGAATAGCTCGCGCGCGTCGACTATCCGGTTAAGCAACGCCGAGGCGTCGACTCCGACTACCGCAGCCCAGCCGCGCGGCGTCATCCCCCAGCCGAAGCCGCGGATCGGGCCGATCATACGCACCGTCGTCGCTCCGCTGGTGGGACCGAGCAAATGGATCTGCGTGCCGTACTGCACCGTGCCGTCGGCCATGGAATAGGTACTGCCGCCGCCCTGCAGCCGAAAGCGTAACTGGGCATTATCGGCGCGCTCGACGTCCTCGAACACCGGCACGTCGGCGCGGAAAGCGTAAAACAGGGTCACGAATTCAGCAATGTCCTCGGAAGGCACCGCATAATCCAGTTCGACCTCTGCCACCCCGGTCCCCCTTCCAGCCTCACTCATCGTAAGAAAACGACGCTAGCGAAACGGGCTGCAAAAGAAAAGCGGCCCGGTCGGACAAGCCAGCCGGGCCGTAGGGAAAGTGCTCCCTGTTGCAAGGAGCGCTTTGGGTCGCACGGTCTGGCTATGCCTCCAGCCTCAGAACGTATTGTACAAATGCGACGTTGAGCGCGACATTTTAATCCAATACGGTTTTATTCTTTCGTTTGTTCGCAATTAGTTGATGCGACCCGGAGGAGCATCTCCATTGTCCAATGGACGCCGTGGCCCGAGCACGGACTTTGACCTGACCCGCGACCGATGCCATGGCGGCGGTCATGTTCCGCCTGCTCCGCCCCGCCCTGTTCGCGCTCGATGCCGAGGATGCCCATCGCCTGACCATCAGCGCGCTTAAATGGCGCGGCCGCTTTCCCGTAGCGTCAGGGCACAACGACCCGATCCTGCACACGACGATCGCCGGCCTCAGCCTGCCCAACCCGGTCGGCCTGGCCGCCGGCTTCGATAAGAACGCTGAGGTGAGCGCGGCGATGCTTGGCCTCGGGTTCGGCTTCGTTGAAGCCGGCACGCTCACCCCACGCCCGCAGGATGGCAATCCGCGCCCGCGCTTGTTTCGACTGGTGGAAGACCGCGCGGTGATCAACCGTTTCGGATTTAATAATCGCGGACTGGCGGCCGGACTGGCACGGCTGACCACCTCGCAGCCGGGTGTGGTCGGGGTGAATGTGGGGATTAATAAGGATTCCAACGACCGAGTCGGCGATTATCGCCACTCGGTCGCTGCCGTGACCGCTTCTGGCGTCGGCGACTATATCACCGTCAACATCAGCTCGCCCAACACGCAGGGATTGCGCGACCTTCAGGCCGAAGGCGCATTGGCCGAACTGCTCGCAGTGGTCGATAGCGCGCGGGCGGGCGTACGGTGGATGCCGCTATTCCTGAAAGTGGCGCCCGACCTGTCGCCCGAAGAGGTGGAGACCATCGCCGGGCTCGCCATTGCCCACCATGTCGATGCGCTGATCGTATCGAACACCACGGTAGCGCGCCCAGACACGCTGCGCAGTCGCCACGCGGGCGAGGCCGGCGGCCTGTCGGGCGCTCCGCTCACTGCCCGCGCCGATGCGATCCTGCGCGCCTTTCACGGTGCCACCGCGGGCAGGCTGCCGCTAATCGGCGTCGGCGGCATATCCAGTGCCGAGCAGGCCTATGCCCGCCTACGCAGCGGTGCGAGCGCGGTACAATTGTACACCGCCCTGGCCTATGAGGGGCCGGGGCTAGTGCGGCGGATCACCACCGGCCTGGCGGCTCTGCTCCGCCGCGATGGCTTCGCGAGCGTCGCCGACGCGGTTGGCACAGCCTAACCCAACTGCGCAGCGGCCTACTCAGCAGCGGCGCTGCTGTGGTAGGGCACCTTCGAAAAGCCGAACACGGCGCCCCCGGGAGAGACCAGTGCGTACCCTCGAACATTTCCCCAATCTCGTCACAATGTTCTTTACCCGCGCCGCCGAGATGGGCGACGCGCCATTCCTTTGGGCCAAAGTGAAGGGTGCGTGGCATCCGACCAGCTGGACCGAGGCCGCCGCCCAGGTCTCCAGCCTCGCCGCCGGGCTGCGCTCGATCGGGCTCAAGCGCGGCGACCGGGTGATGCTGGTAAGTGAAAACCGCCCCGAATGGTGCATCAGCGATCTGGCGATCATGGCCGCGGGCTGTGTGACCGTGCCGACCTATGTCACCAATACCGAGCGTGACCACGCTCATATCATCGAAAACAGCGGCGCAAGCGCGGTGATCATCTCCACCGACAAACTCGCCAAGGTGTTATTGCCGGCGGTATTGCGCGCGAGCCATCCGCTGGTGGTGATCGGCATCGATGAGATGCGGGTGCCTCGCGGCAGCGTAGACTGCCACGATTGGCGCGCGTTGATTGCCAGCCACCCGGCCGACATCGCCGCCACCCGTATCGCCGCCGATTTCCAGCGTGAGGACCTCGCGTGCATCATCTACACCAGCGGCACTGGTGGCGCACCGCGCGGGGTGATGCAGCATCACGGCGCAATCCTGCACAACGTCAACGGCTGCTGCGTAGTGATCTCCGAGGATTTCGGCTGGGAGGACGAGGTATTCCTCTCCTTCCTGCCACTGTCCCACGCTTATGAGCATAGCGGTGGGCAGCATTTTCCGATCGGGCTGGGCGCCCAAATCTATTACGCCGAGGGCCTCGACAAGCTCGCCTCCAATATTGAAGAGACGCGCCCGACGATCATGGTGGTGGTGCCGCGGCTGTTCGAGGTTTTACGCACCCGCATCTCCAAGACGATCGAGAAGCAGGGCGGCGTCTCGAGCTACCTGCTTGAACGCACGCTGGAGGTTGGCGCGCGCGCCTATGAGGGCAAGCTCCGCTTACGCGATCGGCCGATGCAACTGCTGGTCAACACCACATTGAAACCCAAAATTCAGAAGAAATTCGGCGGACGGATCAAGGCGATGGTTTCGGGCGGCGCGCCCCTGACCCCCGAGGTCGGGATCTTTTTCCAGTCGCTCGGGCTCACATTCCTGCAGGGCTATGGACAAACCGAGGCCGCACCGGTGATCTCGTGCAACCGCCCATCAGCGGGACTGCGAATGGACACCGTCGGGCCGCCGCTCGCCAACACCGAGGTGCGGATCGCTGCCGACGGCGAGATACTGGTGCGCGGCGAGCTGGTGATGCACGGCTATTGGCGCAACGAGGACGAGACCGCGCGCGTGCTGAAAGACGGCTGGCTGCACACCGGCGACATCGGCCTGATCGACTCGCAAGGCCGGATCAAGATCACCGACCGCAAGAAGGACATCATCGTCAACGACAAGGGCGACAATGTCGCACCGCAGAAGGTTGAGGGGATGCTCACCCTGCAGCCCGAAATATTGCAGGCGATGATCTACGGCGACCGTAAGCCCTACATGGTTGCGGTGCTGGTGCCCGACCCCGAATGGACCGCGGAATATTGCGCAAAGACAGGCGAGCGCTGCGACTTTACGGTGCTCGCTCATGACCTGGAATATCGCACCGCGCTCGGCCATGCAGTCGAGCGGGTGAATAAGGATCTGTCGGTCACCGAACGCATTCGGCGTTTCATCTTAGCCGACGAACCGTTCGACATCGAGAACGAACAACTGACGCCCTCGCTAAAAATCCGCCGGCATATCCTCAAGCGCGTCTATGGGGAGCGGCTCGACGGACTGTACAAAAATTGAAACATGTGGAAGGATAATCGATCGGCAGGGGGGCTGCCGTCGACCGCGTCCGCTGAACCTTCACATCGGACGCATTCATCGGGGGCATAACAAGGACCTTCCATGGCAACTAGCGCCGTCTATCCCGTCAAAGCCCCTTCGCCATGGCTTGCCCTGACTGAGCTGCCCCGCGCATTGGTGGAACTGGGTTCGCTGCCCTTTGCGGCCGGCGTGTTGAACGAGGCGCCGCGCGGCGACGGCCACCCGGTACTGGTGATCCCAGGCTTCGCGACCGGCGACAAGTCGACGGTGATCCTGCGCAATTATCTGAAAAAAATGGGATATGAACCCCATGCCTGGGAACTGGGCCGAAATTTCGGCCCCAAGGCGATCGGCCCAGAGGGCGAGAAACTGATCGGCCGACTCGACTCGATCCGCGCGGCGAGCAGCCGCAAGGTGAGCCTGATCGGCTGGAGCCTCGGCGGAATCATGGCCAGGCTGGTCGCAAACCGTGCCCCGGAAGCGGTACGGCAGGTAATTACGCTTGGCGCCCCCTTTGCGGGAAGCCCAAAGGCAACCAACGTGTGGTGGGCCTACGAATGGTTCACCGGCCAGAAGATCGACGACAGCCATACTCAGGGCCAACTCGCCGAAGCCTCCGCCCCCTCCCCCGTACCGTCCACCGCGATCTTCAGCCGCAACGACGGCGTCGTCGCCTGGCAGAATTGCGTGCAGGCAGGCGGCGCGCGCAGCGACGCGATCGAAGTCCATGGCAGCCATTGCGGGCTCGGCGTGAACCCGGCCGTGCTTTACGCAGTCGCCGACCGGCTGGCGCAGGCGGAGGGGCGCTGGCGGCCGTTCGAACCACGCGACCGCGCCGGCTTTACCTATCCCGCGACCGCGCTGGCCTGACCGCTCAGTCGCGTCGCAGCGGCGCGACTGCGTCACGGCCGAATTGCGCGATCAACTCGCCGATCTCGCGCGCCTGGGCAATGCTGCGATTGCTCTGATCACGCAGATAGTCGCCCTGAACCTTGATCACTTCGGCCAAGTCCTTGGCGCCGGCCGCCGCGCGCAGCGCCGCAAACGCCTCCCGCGCATTGGCCTCCGCCTGATCGATCACCTTGAGGCTCATCTGCGAGCCCCCCTCGGCAAGTTTCTCGCCCGAGGCCCGGATTTTCTCACCCGCCTGCTTGGCGGGCTCGACGATCCGCTCCTGGATCGTGTCGGTGAAACTCTTGTCGGCCATGTCCTGCTCCTCTCGCATACACCGCCGGATTCCCCGGTCGGCAGACGTCAACGCACCAGCGCGACATTCGGGTGAATCGAGGCGGTCCTGACCACTCCCCGGATGTGTGCCGCGAAGCCGGCAGCGATTGTGTTGCGTCGCACCACTTCCCCCCGCATGATCGCGCCCACGCCCGGACGACGGAGAAGACCTTGCACGACAGCGCCCTGTGGAACGAGGATCTCGCCCCCGCCACCGCCGAACAACGCAATTGGGCCTGGTATCATTTCGCTGCCTTGTGGGTGGGGATGATCGTTGCAGTACCGACCTGGCTGCTCGCCGCGGGTTTGATCGAGCAGGGCATGTCTGCAGGACAGGCGACGATCACCGTGTTGATCGGCAACCTGATCATTCTCGCGCCGCTGCTGCTGATCGGCCACCCCGGCGCGCGCTACGGCGTACCTTATGCGGTGCTCGCCCGGGCTTCGTTCGGCACGCAAGGCGCCAAGCTTCCCGCGCTAGCCCGCGCGATCGTCGCTTGCGGCTGGTATGGCATTCAGACCTGGATCGGCGGCGAGGCGCTGCTGACCCTGCTCGGCGTGCTGCTCAAGAGCGATTTGCGCGGGCAACCACTGCCATTCCTCGACATCGGCATCGGGCAATTGCTCGCCTTCTTGTTCTTCTGGGGCTTCCAGTTGTTCTTCGTACGCAAGGGGCTGACCACCATCCGCCGGCTGGAGACCTGGACTGCGCCGATCAAGATAGCGGTGTGTGGCGCATTGGTATGGTGGGCGATCGACCGCGCCGGCGGGGTCGGCCCGATCTTCTCGGCGCCTTCCGCGTTTGTGGCTGGCGGCGCCAAGCAAGGGCAGTTCTGGAAGGTATTCCTGCCATCGATGACGGCTATGGTCGGTTTTTGGGGAACGTTGGCGCTTAACATCCCCGATTTCACCCGCTTCGCGCGTAGTCAGCGCGACCAGGTGCTGGGCCAGGCGATCGGCCTGCCGCCAACCATGGGACTGATAGCCTTGTGCAGCGTGATCACCACCTCGGCGACCGTGGTGATCTATGGTCATGCGATCTGGGATCCGGTGGTGCTGGCCGGCACCATGGCCGGGCCGTTCGTGCTGGTAGGGCTGCTGGTGATCAGCATCGACACGATCTCGTGTAACATCGCCGCGAACTTGGTGTGCTCGGCCTATGACTTCTCGTCGCTCGCGCCGAGCCGCATTTCCTACCACACCGGTGGGTTGATCACGGCGGTGATCGGGGCGGCGATCATGCCGTGGAAACTACTGGCGACCACCAACGGCTATATCTTCACCTGGCTGACCGGATATGGCGCGCTGCTCGGACCGATCGCGGGGATTTTGATCGCCGATTACTGGCTGGTGCGGCGCACGAAGCTCGACGTCGACGACCTTTTCTCGGTCGATGGCCGCTACAGCTATGATAACGGCTGGAACAGCGCAGCGCTCGCCGCCTTCGCCGTCGGCGTGCTACCCAACGTGCCGGGCTTCCTGCACGTCGCGGCGCCGGTCACCTTTGCAAGTGTCGGCAATCCTTGGACAACGATTTACACCTATGCGTGGTTCGTCGGGCTGGGCGTCGCGCTGCTGGTATATTGGGCGCTAATGGCACGGCGCGCTCGCCCGGCCTGACCTATCCGCCGAAGCCGCCGTCTTCGCGATATTTGAGCTCCAGGAAGCGGTTCTGCGTGGCAAGTTCGTCAAACGCACCACGCGCCAGCTGCTCGGTCATCCGCGCGATCTCGCTGTCGATCACGGTGAGGCCCTCGCCGAGGTGCGCATCCGCGCTCGGCCGGCCATCTCGCGCCTGCCCGCGCAACGGCTGCGGTACGCCCGCATAGCCCTCGACGAGCGCCGGCAGTTCGGTGGCGAGCAACCGACGCACCGCATCGGCAGCAGGTTCGCTCGGGTCGAGCCGGGCAAGCTGCGGCGCCATCGCTTCCAGTCGAAAGCCGATCCCATCGAGCAGCCGCGCGGCGGGCGCGGGCAGCGTCGCCCGTTGCTGTTCGAGCCACATCGCAGTCCGTGGCGCTAGCTCGCCCAGATCAGCGTCTACGAGCGTGTCGACCGAGGCCGGGCGCTCACGCGAAACCGCCAAAATCGCGGCGCTCACCACCGCGAACGCGACCAATCCAGCGATCAGTCCGACCATACCAACCGGTAGCCCCGCGAAATCGATCGCAGTCAGCACCAGCACGATACCCACAGCGGCGAGGAGGATACGTTGCACCTGCCTCATCACCGCGCGCTGTCGGCGCTGTTGCGCTTTCAGCGCCTGCGCGCGCCCCGCCGGCGATACGCGGTGGAGCATTGCCTCGGCCTGCGACGACGGAAGGTTGGTCATGGTTGCCGATATCGGCCATCCCGAGCCGAGGCTCAAGAGGGTAGGACGGTCAGTCGATTGCAGTGCGTAGCGCATTGGGCGCCGCCGGCTTAACTTCGTTTTCGGAAATCTGCTTGGCAGCCGGACATTCGATCACACGCACAGTGACCAGCGACTTGCCAGGCGGTGCGGTGTCGGGACGGAGGCAACTGCGCGGCGCCGGAGAATTGGTCGGGGCGGCAAGTACCGGCCCGGCAACGCCGAGCACCAGCGCGAGGGAAACAGGGACGAGCAGGAAGCGAAGTGACATAGGTTTTCTCCCGAAATCAGATGCCCAGCAGATAGCGATCCCCTGTTTCCCGCTATCGCCGCGCCTGTTAGAAAGTGTTGCTGGGTGCTCCCGCTCAAGGCGCCGCGTTGACCAGCCCCCTCCACCTTCCTACCTCGCGGTGCAGCATGACCTTTCCCATCTCCCCCGCCACATGACCCCACCCACCATCCTGCTCGTCGAGGACGACCCCGCGCTGCGCACGCTCACCGCGCGCGCACTTCAGGAGAATGGCTATCTCGTCCGCCCTGCCTCGGCGGCGCCCGAGATGTGGCTTGCGCTCGAAGCCGGCCCGGTTGATCTCGTCCTGCTCGACATCATGCTGCCCGGCACCAGCGGTATCGAACTGTGCCGCCAGCTGCGCCAGCGCAGCGGTGTGCCGATCATCTTCGTCAGCGCCAAAGGTAGCGAGACAGACCGGGTAATCGGCCTGGAGCTCGGCGCCGACGACTATCTCGCCAAACCGTTCGGCACCCGCGAGTTGACTGCCCGCATCCGCGCCGTACTCCGCCGCGGCAAGCTCGACGATAATTCTGGCGAGCGCGAGAAAGGTGTGTTGAGCTTTGATGGCTGGACGCTCAGCCTGCCGCGCCGCGAGCTCCAATCCCCTGGCGGCGCCGCAATTGACCTGACCGGCGCGGAGTTTGATCTGCTCGTTGCATTGCTCGATCACAGCGGCCGGGTGATCGCGCGCGAGCGGCTAATCGAGCTTTCCCGTACCCGCATGGGCGACAGCTCGGACCGCAGCGTGGATGTGCTGGTCAGCCGGCTGCGCCGCAAGCTCTCGACCGCCGACACGCCCGCGCCGATCGTCACAGTGCGTGGCGTCGGCTATATGTTCAACACCGCGGTCACCCGCGCTTAGGGATCATTCCATATCTACTCATCCTCACTTTCGGGCACCTCCCCCTTCCCACTGGTGCTGAGCATGTCGAAGCACCGTTCTTTCCTTCTCCCGCTGGAAGAAGGGAGCCGCCCTTCGATAAGCGCACGGCGAACGGGGGAAGGTGGCAGTATATCCAGAGCTCCCGCTTGAAGCACTTTCGACCTTCAATCGGGCTGATTGGGCGGATCGTGGCGATCCTGCTGCTGGCAATCCTGGTCGAATTCGGCGCCAATACCATGCTCTACGAACGCGCGAGCCACTTCTCGGTACGCGACGACGAAGCCCACCGACTCGCGGAACATTTGTTCATCGCCCGCCGACTGGTGGCAGAACAGCCACTCACCCGCCGCCCGGCGATGGCCGCGTCACTCTCCACTGATCATTATGCGATGGGTTGGGAGCACGACCACAGCCCGCCGCCAACGCTCGCGCCAACGCTCGACCGGATGCGCGAGCAGGTGCTCGAATGGGAGCCCGGGCTCGCGGCGAGCGACCTGCGGCTGCGACTGTTATCGTTCGGGCACAGTTCGGTGGTGGTCGGCGGGGTAAGACTACCCGACGGCAGCTGGCTGCAATTCCAGACGCTGGAGCCGATCGGCCGGCTCGACGCGCCGTGGAACCGGATTTTAGTCGCGCTGGTGCTGGCAGTGGCGGTGATGGTGCTCAGCGGGGTGTTGATTCGTCGCACCTTGAGCCCGATGCGTCAACTCGCCGACGCCGCCGACCGCTTCGGCAGCGTCGAGCAGGAGCCGGTAGCCGAGGAAGGCCCGGGTGAAGTACGTCGCGTGATCGGCGCGTTCAACCGCATGCAGGAGCGCATCCACCGCCTGATCGCCGACCGCACTGAGGCGCTCGCCGCGGTCGGCCACGATCTGCGCACCCCGCTCGCTCGGCTGCGGCTGCGTTCGGATCGGGTGGCGGATGAGGAGTTGCGCAATACAATCCACGGCGACGTGGCGGAGATGGAGGCGATGGTCGCCTCACTGCTCGCCTTCCTCGGCGGAGAGGGCGATCCTGAGGCGTCAGTGCCGGTCGACCTTGCCGTACTGTGCGCCACTCTGATCGACGACGCTACCGATCGCAGGCGCGGCGCGATCTATGCAGGCCCGGACCATCTCGACTGGAAGGTGCGGCCCTCGGGCTTCAAACGCGCATTAGTCAATCTGGTCGAGAATGCGCTGCACCACGGTGAGACGGTCACGATAATCCTGGCCGAGACCGAGCGAGGCGTGTGCCTGCGCATCGAGGACAATGGCCCCGGCATCCCCGAGGAAGCGCTCGTTCGCGTGCTGGAACCGTTCGTACGGCTCGACAGCGCGCGCGCGCGAGACACTGTGGGGTTCGGGCTGGGTCTGCCGATCGTGGTGCGCGCAGTGGAGGCAGAAGGCGGGACGTTGGTGCTGTCGAACCGGGAGAAAGGTGGATTGCGAGCCGAGATCATATTGCCGCGGGTGGAGTAGTCACAACGACCAAGTCAATCTTTTGCTGGCTGGCCGCCTTGCATCATGGTGACGGCAAATGGCCTCCCTGAGTGGCCAAATAGGCGATGACATCGGCCCGCTGCTTCGAATCGGGGAGCCCCGCGAATGCCATCTTGGTGCCAGGCACGAATCGTTGCGGGTCGGTCAGCCAACGATCCAGTTTCGGGGCGTCCCAGATTCCACCGACCTCGCGTAGCGCCGCAGTATAAGCGAAGCGCTCGCGGCGTCCGGCTACGGGTCCGCCGACCACTCCATACAAATTCGGCCCGTCGGTGTCGGTGGCGCCCGCGCCGATCGTGTGGCAAGCGGTACACGCCGCGAACACCGTAGCACCCGCAACAGGATCAGCCGTCTTCAGCCGTTCGGCGATTGGCTCGACTGGTCCACGCGCGACCCGGGCCGGCGGCGATCCGCATCCGCCGAGCATCATCGCCATTGCCGCTACTGCGTTTTGGATCCGCTTCGCACTCATCGTCCCGCCCTACGACGCTCTCTCGCGAATCGAAAGCCGGACATGTTTCGTTACATCCGTGCCGCGCCGCAGCAAAACACGGCGCGTATATCCTGATACCAAGGCCGCGCGTCTCGCCGGACTTGAATTTCAGGAGCCTCTCAGTGAACGACCTTATCGGCCGCGTCCTCAGCTTCGAACAGCATACTTTCCCTAACCAGAGCGCACTCTATGCAAAGCTCGCCACCGACGGGCAGAGTCCCAAGGCATTGATGATCTCTTGCGCCGATTCTCGCGTGGTGCCTGAGCACATCATGCAGGCCGATCCTGGCGACTTGTTCGTCTGCCGCAACGCCGGCAACATCGTGCCGCCTTTCTCCAACGCAAACGGCGGCGTGTCGTCGACCGTCGAATATGCAGTAATTGCACTCGGCGTGCGCGACATCATCGTCTGCGGCCATTCCGACTGCGGCGCGATGAAAGCGCTGATGAACCCGCATACGCTGGAAAAGATGCCCAATGTCGCGGCGTGGCTGCGCCACAGCAGCGCTGCGTTCAGCGTCGTCAGCGACAGTTACCCCGAGATGGAAAATGCGGAACGCGTCCGCGCGGCGGCGCTCGAAAACGTCGTCACCCAACTCGCCCATTTGCGCACTCACCCGTCGGTGGCCTCGGCAATCGCGCGCGGCGAGGTCGCGCTGCATGGCTGGTTCGTCGACATCCGCGAGGGCACGGTGCTCGCGCTCGACGGAGTGAGTGGCCGCTTCACCACGATCCGCGCCGACAAGCCGCTGCCGGTAGCGCTTCCCGCCGCCCAGCGGTTGGCGACCGAGTTCGAGTATCTGGAGGCCGCCGAATGACCACCGGCTTCCCCAAGTTCAACGTGCTCTCGCGCGATTTCACCGCGTCGATCGTCGTCTTCTTGGTGGCGATGCCCTTGTGCATGGGCATCGCCATTGCCTCCGGCGTTCCGCCCGAGCGGGGACTGATCACCGGGATCATCGGCGGCTTGGTCGTCGGTGTCTTCGCGGGCTCTCCGCTCCAGGTCAGCGGCCCCGCTGCCGGCCTGGCGGTCGTCGTGTTCGAGTTGGTGCGCGACAAGGGACTTTCAGCGCTCGGGCCGATTCTGATCCTCGCCGGGTTGATCCAGATCGTCGCCGGCGTGATGAAGCTCGGCGGCTGGTTCCGCGCAATCTCACCGGCGGTGGTACACGGGATGCTCGCCGGAATCGGCGTGCTGATCGTCGTCGGTCAGTTCCACGTATTGTTCGACGCCAAGCCGCTGCCGAGCGGCCTTGCCAACATCGCCGCCATGCCAGGCCGGTTAATGGGGCTGTCGCCCGACATTTCCGGCGTCGAGCTCGCATTCGGGGTCGGGCTGCTGACGATCGGCGCGATGCTCGCCTGGGAACGGCTACGCCCCAAGGCGCTCAAGCAGGTGCCGGGCGCGCTGGTCGGCGTAATGGCGGGCACGATCACCGCTTTCGCCTTCGGGCTGGACGTCACCCGCGTCACCGTGCCGGAGTCGATCGCCTCGGCGATCGCGCTCCCGCAAATCGGCTTCCTGGCGCTGTGGTTCAATCCCTCGATTCTTACCGCGGCGCTCGCCATCGCCTTCATCGCCAGCGCAGAAACCCTGCTGTCGGCAGCCGCGGTCGACAAGATGCACGACGGCGCACGCACGAACTACAACAAGGAGCTCCGTGCGCAGGGCATTGGCAATCTGCTGTGCGGCATCGCGGGCGCGCTGCCGATGACCGGGGTGATCGTGCGCAGCTCGGCCAACGTCCAGGCGGGCGCCACCACGCGCCTCTCGACGATCCTGCACGGCGCGTGGATTCTTAGCTTCGTGGTGCTGCTGCCGTGGCTGCTGCGGGAGATTCCGATGGCGGCATTGGGCGCGATCCTGGTCGTGACCGGCGTCCGTCTGGTGAGCTTGTCCCATGTCCGCCATCTATTCCATAGCTATGGCGTGCTGCCAGCGCTGATCTGGGCGACTACGCTGATCGTGGTAGTGGCCGAGGATCTGCTCACCGGCGTATTGGTCGGCATTGCACTGTCGCTGCTCGAGCTGGCGCCGAATCTGCGACGGCTTACACTTAAGGTCGATTCGGACGGGCCCGCGATGCGCATCGCCGGTGCGGCAACCTTCTTTACCCTACCCAAACTCTCCGACGCGCTCGATGCACTACCGACAGGTCAGGTGCGGCTCGACGTCTCGAAGCTCTCCAGCGTCGACCATACCTGCGCAGAGATGCTTAAAGATTGGTTCGTCCGCCGCCGCGCCTCGGGGCATGCCGTCGAGCTGACCGGGGCGTCGCCTCAGGTCGCAGCACTAGCGGGATAGCCAGCCGTGCAGCTATTCTACCCAATCCGTGCGCAACGGCTTGGACCCCAGCCACATCAACAGTCCGGCGAGCAGGTACAGCCCGAGCCCGATCAGCATTGCATAGCGCAATGCCTCGTCGCCGAAGCGCGCGGTGAACCCGTCGGAGAGGGCGCCGAGCACGAAGCTGCCGCCGCCCAGACCGATCAGATTGTTGATCAGCAGAAAAGTCGCGCTGGCCGTCGCACGCATATGGGCCGGAACGAGATGCTGGACCGCGGTGATCACTGGCGCCAGCCAAACATAGGCCAGTGCCTGCGGGATCAGGAAGAACAGAAACGCAGCAGTCACCGAATGGGAGAGGATTCCAGCCGCGAACAACGGCACTGCAATGACGAAGCTGATCGCGGGCAGCCGGGCATAGGCCGCCTTGTCCTTTGCTCCGAGCCGATCGCCGGCAAACCCCCCGATCAATATGCCCGCGACACCGCCGACCAGCAGGATGCTGCCGTAGAATTGCGCGGTGCCGACCAGATCGAGGTGAAAGCTACGCTTCATCAGCGTCGGAAGCCAAAAGGCGAGTCCATAACCGAGCATTGAGCTCGACGCGGCACCGAAGGCGAGCAGCCAGAAGCTTGCCTTGCGCATAAGGATGCCGAAGACCGCGCGAACCGGGGCCTGCCCGGCAATAGTCTCGGGACGTGGCGGATCGCGGACGATCAACCGGAAGATCGGGGCGAGCACCACGCCCGCGATGCCGACAGCAAGGAAGGCGGTGCGCCAGTTAACGGCGGCCGCGATATAACCGCCAAGCATGACCCCTGCCGCTGAGCCGAGCGGGATGCCGAGGGAATAGATGGCGAGCGCGCGACCCCGGCGCCCAGACGGAAAAGCATCGGCGATCAGCGCATAGGCGGGCGCGACGCCGCCCGCCTCGCCCACGCCGACCCCGAGGCGGAAGGCGAACAATTGCGCAAAGCCGCTTGCCCAACCACAGGCGGCGGTAAACAGGCTCCACACCCCGAGACTGACGGTGATCACCCAGCTGCGGCTGGTGCGGTCGGCGAGCCAGGCAAGCGGGATCGCCAACGTTGAATAGAGCAAGGCGAAGGCGAGTCCGCCGAGCATCCCGAGCTGGGTGTCGGTGAGCTTGAGATCCGCCTTGATCGAAGAGGCGAGGATTCCCAGGATCTGCCGGTCGACGAAGTTGAAGGTATATACCAGCAACAGCATCGCCAAGAGGAGGGCGCGCGGGGCAGACACAGGCAAGCGGGTCGGGGCAAGGCGGTTTTTCATGATGTCGTCCTAACCTTGATCACCCTCTCGGCGAAGGCGAGGCCGCCTACCGGCCATCCTCTTGCCGTTCGCCTGCCCGGCCAAGCACGAACTGGGCACGAACTGGGCACGAAGGGAGCGGGTACGCAAAAGCTGACGCTTCAGAACTTCGCCCCGAATGTCACGAACACCTGACGCGGATTGCCGTAAAACGCCGTCGCCACCCCTTCCTTGCCCAACGTCGGCGTATAACCGCCGGTTGCGGTGAGGATCGGCGTGCCGGCCAGCGTGCTGTTGATATATTGATACCCGGACGTCTTATAGTGCCGGTCGGTCAGGTTTTTACCGTGCACGCCAACTGAATACCGACCGAAGCCATAGGTCAAATGCGCATCGAGCAACGTATAGCCCGGTTGGTCAAGAAATGGGCTCGCCGTTTCGAACTGATGGGTGAGGCTGCGGTAGGACACAGTGGTCGACGCGCCCAGATTACCGCCGCCGAGCGGCAGCGTCGCCCCCAGCGTGCCCGAGACCGTCCATTTAGGCGTGTTCTGAAACACGCGCACATTGGCTACGTCGGTCCCGGTCGGCCCGATAAAAGTCTTATACTTCGCATCGATATATCCCATCGTCCCGCTCAGCGACACGCTCGATCCGGCGCCGGCGAAGTCGCGCGCCAGGACCGCGCTGCTTTCGAGCTCGACACCCTTGATCACAGCCTTCGCCGCATTGGTGGTGATTCCGCAGAAGCTCTGCACCCCGCCGATAAGGCACCCGACCGATCCGGGTACCTGCACGTCGTTATAATTGGAATAGAAGCCGTCGAGCGCCCAGGTCAGCCGTCGGTCGAACGCCGCGCCTTTCCAGCCGATCTCATAGCTCTTCACCGTCTCCGGATCGAAGGAGAGATAGTCGTAGATCTCCTGATAGGTCGGGCTGATCTCGGTGGCGAGTTTGGGGGCCGAGGTGGCCGAGCCACGCGGATCGAATCCGCCGCCCTTGAAGCCCTCCGAATAGGAGGCGTAAATCATGTGATCCGCGTTCGGCTTGAACGCGAGCGACGCGCGCGGCGTGAAGCGCTTGAAGTGCGCGACGCCTCGGAAATCCGTCGAGGGCGCGCCGAACGGTGTCGGGTTGCCTCCAAATTCCGACGTCACACCGCCAAGGTAACTGGCCTTGAAGATGTAGGACTCGCGCTTGTCCCAGGTGTAACGGCCGCCAAGTGACAGGCTGAGCCAGTTTGTGAAATCATAGGTGAAATCGCCGTAGATCGAGCTGGTCTCGGTGCGCACGTCACCCGCGGTATAGGCGTCGAACCCAGCCAGGGTGGTGCTGAGCAACACATCGAATCCGGTGGAGGCCTTCGCGCCCAGATAATAATAACCGAAGATCCCGTTCAGCTTGTCGCTCGAGACGAGTAGCTGAAATTCCTGGCTGGTCTGTTCGTTGCGATAGACGGCGGGTACGTCGACGTCGACCGACGGCGTGGCGTCAAAGTCGATCGGGGTCAGCGAGCGATCCTTGCGATACGCGCTGATCGAGCGCAGCGTGAGATGGTCACTGAGTTCGGCGTTGATGGTCATCGATCCCCCACCAGCCTGCACGTCTTCGCGCGGGCTGCTCAGCCCGGCGTTCGTATCATAGACATTGGCGAGCACCGGCGATCCGGTCAGCAGCCCGGGGATCAATCGGTGGCCATTACGCGCGTTGGACGTATCGTGGGTATAGTCGGCGTTCAGCCGCATTGTCAGTCGGTGGTCCGGACTCTCAAATTCGATCGTGCCGCGCGCCGCCCAGACATCCTTATCATAATTGTCGATGCCGAGTGTCAGGTTCCGTCCGAAGCCATCGCGGGTCAGCTTGGCGCCCGACACGCCCACCTTGAACATCGACCCAATCGGCGCGGAGACGCTGACTATGCCGTCAGCCTGATTATACGATCCGTAGGTCGCCTTGACGCTCAGCGAGAGGTCGTCGGGCAGCTTCTTAGTCACATATTTGACCGCGCCACCGATCGTATTGCGTCCGTAGAGCGTCCCCTGGGGCCCGCGCAGCACCTCGATCCGATCGACATCGTAAATGTCGAGCACCGCCGCCTGCGGCCGATTAAGATAGACGTCGTCGAGGTAGATGCCGATTCCTGCCTCGAACCCAGGCACCGGATCCTGCTGGCCGACGCCGCGAATGAAAGCGGCAAGCGTCGAATTGGTACCGCGCGCATCCTTCAGCGTGGTGTTGGGAGTGGTGTTCTGGATGTCTGTCAAGTCGGTCGAGCCTTGCGCCTCTAATTTGGCGGCGGTGAAAGCGGTGACCGCGATCGGCACGGTCAGCAACGTCTCCTCGCGGCGTCGTGCGGTCACGATGATGTCGCCGGTACTCGCGGCGTCCTGCCCAGCGCTGGGAGCAGCGTCCTGCGCAAAGGCCGGGAATGCGAGTGCGGATGCGCCGATGCTCAACAGCGCGCGCGTGCGAATGCGATTCATGGTCTATCCTCCCCTTTGCCACCCGCTGGATTCGCGGGTTGTACGTCGGTTGGGGGCGTCTTACTGAAAGTTGAACCATCTTTCAACTTGGCGACCAGGGAGAGTGCGAAAAATGGTTGGAGCATCTCGCGCCACGGCCAGCGACAAGACACCGCGTACCGAACGCGGTCGCAAGACCTTGCGCGCGATTCTCGACGCGGCGGCAGCGGAATTCGGCGAAAAGGGGTTTCACGAGGCATCGGTCAGCGGGATCACCCGCCGCGCCGGAGTCGCGCTCGGTAGCTTCTACACCTATTTCCACACAAAAGACGCGGTGTTCCGCGCGCTGGTGCGCGACATGTCTGCCCGCGTCCGCGACCATGTCGCCCCCGTGATCCGCGCCGCGCCCAACCAACTCGCCGCGGAGCGCGCCGGGCTCGAAAGCTTCATCGGCTTCGTGCGAGAGCATAAGGAAATTTACCGGATCATCGACGAGGCCGAGTTCGTCGATCCCGACAGCTTCCGGCTGCATTATGCCTCCACCGCAGAGCGCATCGCGGGACGGCTGATGGCAGCGGCCGATCGCGGCGAGGTCCGCCAGGATGTCGGCGAAGCACACGCCTGGGCGATCATGGGGATGAACGTGTTTTTGGGATTGCGCTACGGAGTGTGGGCCGAGGACGAGTCAGTAGCACAACTCGCAGATGTCGTGGCGGATATGCTCGCCCATGGAATCGCCCCGCGCGACTAGAGTCTGACGCGGCAATTGATAATCAGTCGCAGTGGCTTTATGTACGGTATGTGGACCAGCCCTGCCCCCTCTCCGCCCTGCCCCGCAACGCCCCCGCCACCGTCGCCGGTGTCGAATGGAGCCGTCTTGCCCCGCCCGAGGCACGCCGCTTGCGCGAACTCGGCTTCGACGAAGGGGTGGGGGTCGAGGTTCTGCACAAGACCACGCTGGGCAAGGGCCCGATCGCGTGTCGGATCGGGCGGATGACGGTGGCAATGCGCCGCTCGGTCGCCGCCGCGATCCAAGTTCGGCCAATTCAAGCCGCCGAATAATGCACGGCACCCCATTGGTGGCGTTGGTTGGCAATCCCAATGCCGGCAAGAGCGCCCTGTTCAACGCGCTGACCGGCGCGCGCCAAAAGGTCGGTAATTATCCCGGCGTCACCGTGGAACGGCATTCAGGACGGCTGGCGCTCAATGATGGCCGGCCGGTCGAGCTGGTCGACCTCCCCGGAGCCTATAGCCTCGAGCCCTCCTCCCCCGATGAGCGCGTCACCCGCGATTTTGTCACCGGCAAGCAGGAGGGCGAGCGGCTCCCCGACGCTTTGGTGGTGGTTATGGATGCCGCCAATCTCGACAACCACCTGCGCTTCGCGCTGCAGTTGATCGCGCTCGGCCTGCCGGTAGTGATAGCGCTCAATATGATCGATCTCGCCGAACGCGACGGTCTGTCGCTCGACCCTGCGGTGCTCGAGCGCGAACTCGGCGTGCCGGTAATCCCTACGGTCGCGGTGCGCCGGCGAGGCCTCGAAGAACTTAAGGATAAGCTGGGCGAGATCGTCGGTCGCGGCACCGCCGAGCGGCTGCGTGGAAGCCAGGACCATGTCTCTGGCGATATTGTCGCGCTCCAGCGCCGAGCGCGCGCGCTTTCCGCGGCGGCGACCAAGTCCGAAACGCCGGTGCGCAAATGGACCAACATTCTCGATTCCGTCGCGCTGCATCCGGTGGTCGGCCCGTTTTTTTTGGCCGTGCTGATGTTCGTGATGTTCCAGGCAGTATTCGCTTGGGCACAGGCGCCAATGGACGCGATCACCGCCGGCTTCACCTGGTTGGAGGGCGAGGTGCGCGCGACTCTGCCTGATGGCGTCTTGCGCTCACTGATCAGCGACGGCGTGATCGCCGGCGTCGGCGCGGTGCTTGTGTTCCTTCCGCAGATCCTAATCTTGTTCTTCTTTATCCTCATACTCGAAGCCTCGGGCTATATGGTTCGCGCCGCGTTCTTGATGGACCGGTTGATGAGCCATGCCGGTCTTTCGGGACGGGCGTTCATCCCTTTGCTCTCCTCCTTCGCCTGCGCGGTGCCCGGGATCATGGCGACGCGCTCAATCGAGGATGAGCAGGACCGGTTGACCACCATCCTGATCGCACCGCTGATGACGTGTTCTGCGCGGCTGCCGGTGTATACGATTATTATCGGGGCATTCATCCCAACCACCCAGGTACTGCCGGGCATCGGTCTACAGGGCTTGGTGCTGTTCGCGCTTTATGTGCTCGGGATCGTCGGCGCGTTCGTGGTCGCACTGGTGCTGCGCAAGACCGTGACCAGCGGCACCTCCTCCGGCTTCATGATGGAAATGCCCAAATACCAGTGGCCGCGGCTGCGCGATCTAGGCCTGGGGCTGTGGCAACGCGCGATAATCTTTCTCAAGCGTGCCGGCACCACCATCGCTTTTACAACGATCGTCCTATGGGCACTGCTGAGTTTCCCAAAGGCCCCTGAGGGCAGCCCAATTTCGCCGGTTAATTATTCGATCGCAGGCCGAATTGCCAATGGGGTAGAAGTGGTCGTGCGGCCGATCGGCTTCAACCGCGACATCGCTTTGGCCCTAATCCCGGCGATGGCGGCGCGCGAAGTAGCAGTGGCGGCAATCGGCACCGTCTACGCCATCGACAATCCTGAAGCCGAATCGGGGCAGAAGGCGATGACCGAAAATCTCAAAAAGCATTGGAGCCTGCCGACAGCGCTCGCCTTCCTGATGTGGTTCGTGTTCGCGCCACAGTGCATTTCCACCATCGCTGTCACCCGCAGGGAGACCAATGGCTGGAAGTGGCCGCTGTTCATGGTTGGCTATTTGTTCGCGCTCGCTTACGTAGCAGCTGGAGCCACCTATTGGTTGGCAATAGCATTCGGATTGTAGGAACAGGCATATGGCGGGCAGCGTCAACAAGGTGATTCTGGTAGGCAATCTCGGTCGCGATCCCGAGAGCAAGAGCTTCCAGAACGGCGGCAAGGTGGTCAATCTGCGCATCGCGACCAGCGAGCAGTGGAAGGACAAGAACACCGGCGAGCGCAAAGAGAAGACCGAGTGGCACTCGGTGGCGATCTTCAACGAGGGCCTTGCCAATGTCGCGGAGCGCTTTCTACGCAAGGGATCCAAGGTCTACATCGAGGGCGCACTGCAGACGCGCAAATGGCAGGACGCCAATGGCGCCGACAAATATTCGACCGAGATCGTGTTGCAGGGCTTCAACTCGGTGCTGACGATGCTTGACGGCGCGCCGGGCGCAGGCGGCGGGACCGGCGGAGGCGGTGGGTCGCGCAGTGGCGGCGAGGACTGGGCTGGTAGTAATGATGCGGGCGGCGGCTATGGCGGCGGCGCAAGCCGTGGCGGCGCTCCTGCCCGCTCGGGCGGCGGCGGCTTCGGCGGCGGCAATTCAGGTAGCGGCGGCGGTGGCGGGTTCGCCGACGATCTTGACGACGACGTCCCGTTCTGATCGCGAGAGGGACCTATTCCAGCCTTCATGCTGAACGTATTTCAGCATTTGTGCGCGGTCGGCTGCGCTAAAAGCGCCCGAGGCAGCTGACCACGCACGCACGCAGAAACAAATTCAGGGGGCGCTCGCTGAGGAAGGCCGACTGCTCAGCGCCTCAGCAAGAACACTGCGTGCTCGGCCAGAAAATTGGCCGCCGCCGAACTCCGCCGCGTATCCCCCGACAGGAACCACGCCTGCTCCAGCGTGATATCGCGCGTTTTCAGAAAGGCGCGGAAATCGTCGATCGTGACGTGGTGGATGTTGGGCGTCGCATACCATTCGACCGGCAGCAGCCGTGTCACCGGCATCCGGCCGCCCCACAGCAGCGACCAGCGCACGCTCCAATGCGCGAAGTTCGGGAAGGACACGAATGCGTGCCGCCCGATTCGCAGCAGATGCTCTAGCACCACGTCGGGCGCGCGCGTCGTCTGCAAGGTCTGGCTGAGGATCGCATAGTCGAACGAATGATCCGGATAGTCGGCTAGGTCGACATCGGCATCGCCCTGCACTGCCGACAGGCCGCGTGCGATCGCGCTGGCAACATTGCCGGCGTCGAGCTCCAGCCCGCGCGCATCGACCCCGCGCGAATCGCGCAGCGCCGCCATTAAAGCGCCATCGCCGCAGCCAACGTCGAGCACGCGCGATCTGGGAGCGACATTGGCAGCGATAATCGCAAGATCCGGGCGCAGCGTTTCCATCACTGTTCCGCCCTCAGGAAGCCATCGACGACCCGGTTCATCTCGGGCGCGTCGAGGAGGAAACTGTCGTGACCGTGCGGGCTCTTGAATTCGACGAAACTCACCGGTGCACCGGCAGCATTGAGCGCGTGGACGATCGCGCGTGATTCGGCGGTCGGATACAGCCAGTCGGTATCGAAGCTGACTAGGCAGAAACGCGCCTTGGTTTGCCGGAAGGCATTGGCGAGGTGTCCATTATGCTCCTCAGCGAGATCGAAATAGTCCATCGCCCGGGTAATGTAGAGATAGGAATTAGCGTCGAATCGGTCAGTGAATGCCAAGCCTTGGTGGCGTAGATAGCTTTCCACCTGGAAATCGGCGTCGAACCCGAAGCTTTTCGCATCGCGCGCCTGCAGTCGGCGTCCGAATTTTTCGGTGAGGCCAGCCTCGGACAGGTAGGTGATATGCGCCGCCATCCGCGCAACCGCCAGCCCCGCGCTGGGCGCATCACCGCCGTAATAGTCCCCCGTCTGCCAATGCGGGTCACCCATGATCGCCTGCCGCCCGACCTCGTGAAAGGCGATGTTCTGCGCGGTGTGGCGTGCGGTGGAGGCGATCACAACCGCCGCCTTTACGCGGTCCGGGAAGGTCGCAGGCCAGCTCAGCGCCTGCATTCCCCCCATCGAGCCGCCGACCACGGTCAGCCGCCCGACACCGAGACGGTCGAGCAGCATCGCCTGCGCACGTACCATGTCGCGGATCGTGATGACCGGAAAGCTCATCGCCCAGGGCCTGCCCGTGGCCGGGTTGACGGTCGCGGGGCCCGACGAACCCATGCACGAGCCAAGCACATTGGCGCAGACGATGAAGTGCCGGGCCGGGTCGATCGGCTTGCCCACGCCGACCATCCGCGTCCACCAGCCGGGCTTGCCGGTGCGGGGATGCTCGCTGGCGACGAATTGGTCGCCAGTCAGCGCGTGGCAGATCAGGATCGCGTTGCTGCCCTCGGCGTTGAGTGCACCGTAGGTCTCATACGCAATGTCGACTGGCGACAGCAGTCCGCCGCCGTCGAGCCTGAGTGGCCCGGGCAGCGTAACATGGCGGGAAAGGCCGAAACGGGGATCGTCGGACATGCCAGATGCGCTAGCCCAAGTCGGCGATGGAATACAAACTTCCGTTCGATTCGAACGGGGGGACATGTTGCCCGACTCCTCAGCGGAGGCTATGGCCCGCGGCCATGACCGCACCCGAAGCAAAATCCTGGATACTGGCGATCGCGCCCTACATTCCCGGCCGCTCGACCGCCGACGATGGCCGCAAGGTCGCCAAGCTGTCGTCCAACGAGAATCCGCTCGGCACCAGCCCGCGCGCCAAAGCCGCATTTGATGCCGCCGACCACACGCTCGAACGCTATCCGGACGCGAGCGCGACCGACTTGCGCGAGGCGCTGGCCGATGCCTTCGGACTCGATCCGGCGCGGGTGATCTACGGCACCGGATCGGACGAGTTGCTGCACCTCGCTGCCGGCGCGTATGCCGGTATCGGCGACGAGGTGCTCTATGTCCGCTACGGCTTTTCGGTGTATGACATTGCCGCGCGTCGGGTGGGCGCGACGCCGGTGATCGTCGACGACAAGGAGTATGCGACCGACGTCGATGCGGTGCTCGCCGCAGTCACCGAGCGCACCCGCGTAGTGTTCGTCGCCAATCCCAACAATCCGACCGGCACCTTCACACCGCGCGCGGAAATCGCGCGGTTGCACGCTGGGCTGCCCAAGTCGGTATTGCTGGTGCTCGACCAAGCCTATGCCGAATATCTCGAGCCCGAGGACGACGACGCCGGGCTCGCGCTGGCAATGACTGAGCCCAATGTTCTGGTCACCCGCACCTTTTCCAAGATCCACGGCCTGGCCGCCGAACGGATCGGCTGGGGCTATGGCCCCACGTCGGTGATCGACGCGCTGCATCGGATTCGTGCGCCGTTCAACGTGACGACCGCCGGCCAGGCCGCGGCAATCGCCGCGATCGGCGACACCGGCTTCGTCGACTCAACCCGCGCGCATAATGCTACGTGGCGCGCCTGGTTCAACGACGAGATCGCCGCGCTCGGCAACGCCGGCTTACGTACCGTTCCCAGCCAGGCCAATTTCGTGCTCGTCCTGTTCGAAGGCGCGCTGACTGCCGAGGCCGCCTATCACGGGCTGATGGACGCGGGATATATCGTCCGCTGGCTGCCGGGCCAAGGCTTGCCCAACGCCCTGCGCATCACCATTGGCACCGCCGAGGAAACGCAAGGGGTTATCGCAGCGCTTCGGGCACTGGCCGGCTGATGCTGCCGTTTGCGCGCGTCACCATCGTCGGACTCGGACTGATCGGCTCGTCGATCGCGCGCGCCGTTCGGCTGCACCTGCCAACAGTACGGGTCACCGGCTATGATGCCGCCCCCGAAGTGCGCGAGATCGCGCGGCGGATCGATCTGTGCGACGACGTGGCCGACAGCGCGGGCACCGCGGTGATCGACGCCGACTTGGTAATTTTTTGCGTGCCCGTGGGTGCGATGGGAGCTGCCGCCGCCGAAGTCACGGACGACCTGCCCGCTGAGGCGATTGTCAGCGACGTCGGCTCGTGCAAGGCCGAGGTGCTAGCGATGCTCTCCGCAGCATTGCCTGGCGCGACGATCGTTCCCGCACATCCCGTGGCCGGAACCGAGAATAGCGGACCCGAGGCAGGTTTCGCGTCCCTCTTCCACAAGCGCTGGTGCATCGTCACCCCACCCGAAGGAGCGGATGCGGTTGCGGTGGAGCGGGTGTCCGAATTCTGGCGCCGGCTCGGGGCCAATGTCGAACTGATGTCCCCCGAGCATCACGACCGGGTGCTCGCAGTGACTAGCCATTTGCCGCATCTGATCGCCTATACGATCGTTGGCACCGCATCGGATCTTGAGGAAGTGACCCAGTCCGAGGTGATCAAATATTCGGCGGGCGGCTTCCGCGACTTCACCCGCATCGCCGCGTCCGACCCGACGATGTGGCGCGATGTATTCCTGACCAACAAGGAAGCGGTACTCGAGATGCTCCAGCGCTTCTCCGAGGACCTCAGCCAGTTGCAGCGTGCAATCCGCTGGGGCAAAGGGGATGAACTGTTCGATCTGTTCACCCGCACCCGCGCCATCCGCCGCGGCATCGTTGAGCAAGGCCAGGACGATCCAGCGCCCGATTTCGGACGGACGCACGAGTAAAGTCAGCCAGTCGGCGGTCCCGTCAGCGCATTCATCGCTTCATAGACCCGCGCTTCGACTTCCTCACGCGGCAGGCCCGGCGGAATCGTCTCTCCGAAGCGGAAGGTGACAACGCCTGGATGCGACGCCCCTTTGCGCGGCAGCAACCGCCCCGTATCCAGCGCGACCGGTACGATCGGCAGCTTGAGGATCCGGTACAGCCCCGCAAGCCCAGGCTTGAGCGGCGGTGCCTCGCCCGGACCGACCCGCGTACCCTCCGGAAAGATCAGCACCGACCTTCCCTGCGCCAGTGCCGCCTTGGCATCGCGCATCATCCCGCGCATCGCCGCGCTCGACGCGTCGCGGTCGACCGCGATCATCCCATAGCGCCGCGCCGCCCAGCCCCATAGCGGGATGTCCGACAATTCCTTCTTGAGCACCACCGCCGGGCCGTCGAGCTGGAGCACCAGCTCGATCGTCTCGAACATTGCCTGATGCTTGGCGGCGTAGATCGCAGGCTTCGGGCGATCGCCCTCGACGCAAGTGGTGATGCCAAGGATCCAGCGGGTCGTCACCCGGTGCAGCCGGGTCCACAGATGCACGTACCAGGTCAGCAACCGTTGACCGGACAGCGCAAAAACCGGCACGAACAGCACCACCAGGACTGACAGGCCGTAAAAGACGATCCGAAAGGCGATCGTGCGCAGCCAGTCGATCATGAATCATATCCCAGCCACAAAGCGACCCGCCGCAGCAACAATTTGTTATATTCGAGGAACAGCAGCTGCCAGCGCGGGCGCGAAGGCACGCCGTCGCCGACGATCTGCGCGTCGCGGCCGAGCGCGCTCTCCAACTCCATGCGGGCACGGGCCATGTGCCAGTCGGACGTCACCAGTCGCACGGTCTCATAATTGTGCGCGCGCACCCAAGACGCGGTCTCCTCGCCGTTGGACCGCGTGTCGACCGCCTCCTGACCGAGATCAACGCAACAATCGAAGAGCTTGGGCGACACTTTATATTCGTGGGCAAGCTCGGCGGGCAGCACGCCTTGCGCGACGCCCGAGACCAACATCCGCCGCGCCGCCTTAGCTTGAAGCAGGTCGAGCCCGCGATCGATCCGGCCTGCGCCGCCAGTCAGCACGACGATCGCATCGGTGCTGTGGCTGGCCGGCAATGGCTTGGCCAGCCACAGCAGGAACGCGCCAAAGCCGGCAGCATAGAGCAGGATCAGCAGACCGATCAGCCGTCGCATCACAGCACGCCCTTCAGTGCGCGCAACACCGCGATGCGTGCCGACAGCGTCGATAGTAGCGCAAAGCCAACCGGAATCGTCGATAGCAATGCCCAGCCACGCCTGTCGAGCGAGACCCCGCCGAGCAAGTCTGACCCCAGCGTGCCGATCCGCACGTCGATGAGCGCCACCACACCGACCGCGAGTACCGCGCCAATCACCCCGCCGATCAGCGTGTCGAGCGCGATCCGCCGCTGAAACAGCCGCGCGACCTGCACGTCGGTCGCACCTA